>ENA-ORDI01000937-ORDI01000937.1-marine-metagenome-genome-assembly--contig:-NODE-937-length-17483-cov-6.415431_pt1 | contig 17483 bp, 16 predicted proteins | sample MGYA00248628_ERZ508525 | MGnify/ENA primary metagenome ERZ508525 (study PRJEB26195, sample SAMN05422138) | marine metagenome | isolation source: East of Porto Seguro, South Atlantic Ocean | place... | reverse complement strand
TTTCCTGAACTTGTTGTTATTTTCTGTTGTATACTCCATTGTGTTCCAGTTCTATAATATATAAATACCTTTTTTTTGTTTTCAGCAACTTCAAAAAAAACCCTTAAAAATTTGAAGTTTTTTTTCGAAGTTTTATTTTGAAGTTTATTTTTGAAGTTTTTTGAAAAACTTCAAAAATTTCAAGCTTTTTCATCATTTCAAATCCCGATATATACATTATTTTGATTTAAAACATTATTTATCTGCTCAAGATTAAACAAGTGGTTAAATAAATGTTCTAATACTTCAAATGATGTAACCAGGTCATAATTACCTTTTAATTCTATTTTATCAAGATCCCCTTGAGTGTTATCAAATTTGACCCCATATTTATCTTCCATCATTTCAGTCAAACCGGTACGATCACCAATATCTAATGCACTTTTAAAATTTACCCCCCTACCCATAAACTCTAATGTTTTATCCCACCTTATTTTTGTAGCCGGATTATTAGCGTAATCTTTATCAATTTTATTTTTAAAATAATTTGTCATTTATCTAGATAGTAAATCAAATATTATTTAATTACAGTAATTTAAACTTAATCTAAATTCTAAATGTATTACCACACTCATAGGTATAATTAATAATGAATATTATGAAAGACCTTTTTATCCATCTACACATACCGAAAACTGGTGGGACAACTTTAAGGGATATAATTCAACGCCAATATCGAGCGAAAAAAATATTAATGATTCCAAAATTAGAGGAATCTGAAAATATACTTAAAGAAATCTCAACTTCGCAGATAAACCAATTAAAATTGATTCAAGGTCATTTAAAATATGGAATACATAATCATTTTCATAGAAGCACAAAATATTTTGCAATAATTCGGGATCCAATAAACCGTGTTCTTTCAACATACTATTATGTTTTAAGTCAGAAAAATAACCCACAGAATCTTAGCACTTCTAATAACCAAATGACCATATATGATTTCGTTCAAAGTGGTGTAAATCCATTTCTAATTAATGGACAAACTCAATTAATATCTGGTAAAACAGGTAACATTGATAATCCTATAATTGAATCTGAAGAACTTTTTTCTTTGGCTAAAGAAAATATAGAAAATGATTTTTTGTTTCTTGGAATAACTGAAATGTTTGATGAAACTATTTTGATTTTAAAAAATATGCTAGGATGGCATATGCCGTATTATTCAATCGCAAATCGCACAAAGAAAAAACCTAGTTATGACGCAGTTAATCCAACTATAATATCCTTCATAAAGGAGCATAATCAGCTAGATATAAAATTATATAATTTTACAAAAACTTCTCTATTAAATAGAATTGCGGGAGAAAATGATATTTTTCAAGATAGAATTAATAAGTTTAAGAAAATTAATAAATTATTAAGTCCTTTGTTTGGTTACAGTAGAGCAATAAGACTTATACGTAATATTTTTAATTAAATGCTAGGTCCTATCCTCATCGCTGGTTACAGTCACTCTCAATGAATATGGGATATATAATTACTATATTTTCCTAAACATAACTGTTCCCCAAACGTCCGGTATTTCGATAATTAATTCAGGTTTATCCTGCATAAACTCTTTAACTTCCCTTGAAACTGCATAATTCGATTCTGAACTATTATAGTCGTGGACAAATAAGTATCCGCCTCTTGATATCTTAGGATAAAAAAAGTTTAATCCCTCTAATGTTGGTTTGTATAGATCCATATCGATCAAATCAAAACAGAACTTTTCATCTTCCAACCCTTTGGCTGATTCGGTGAAATAACCAACGCGGAATTAAATGTTTCGGATATCACTAATATTATTTTTCACATATTCAAGACTTGTATTATTGAAACGATAATCTTAATCCACTTCTAAATCCTTTTCTGGAAATCCCTCAAACGTGTCGAATAGGATAATTTTTTTATTAGAGCTCAATCTTTTTAGGAATTTACTTGTTTCACCACGGTATACTCCTAACTCTGCAATAGATCCAAATATTTTATACTTTTCAATTCTATGCAATGCTAATGCAATGGCATCAAAGCGAATTGGATCTAATCTTGAAATTACATAATTATGCTTCTTTTTTCCGTATGGTGGATGCTTCATAAACAACCGTTTTCACCAAAAAAATAAACGATATATATCAAATTACATTATCTAAACCAATTTTAAATAGAAATGTCTTAAGCTTCTCTTTCATTTAATCTTGATGAAAATAAGTGATTATCGTCCAACCTTAAATATCAACTTTATCAATACTATAATCAACTGAATAGGCAATAATACTATCAAGGTTAGCCATTGAACCGGATTAGCATGTTTTTTAATAAGAAGAAATATGCCCCTTGCTTTACGAACCATCTTACCAAACGAAAACGCGCCGCCAAGAGATGCGGATACTTTATGCCATATTTTTGAATCAGGCACAAACCAAACCTGTTTACCTGCTGCTCTTATCCATAAGGAAAGGTCCACATCCTCCGAATACATGGGAAAGGTTTCATCAAACCCGCCAAACTCTTTGAATTCCTCATAGCGCATGCAAAAACAACAGCCAGTCGCATATTTTGTTTTATGTGTTTTACTGTAGGCTGGACCATCATATTGACGAATCCCTAAGTGATATATCGATCCCGTCCATAAATTAACCATACCGCCGGCATACCATATCAATTTCGGATCGTTTTCGTAATATATTTTTGGCACAGCCTGACTAGCATGCTTGTTAGTCAATAGCTGTTTCACCAAAGGTTCAATAAAGTTTTCATCAACAATCGTATCATTGTTAAGAAATATTACAAATTCAGGCGGACCAGGTTTGAGCGAATCAAATCCACGGTTATTTCCGCCGGAAAATCCCAGGTTCCTTTCCAGTGCTAATATGGAAACTTCTGGAAATTTTTCCTTTAATGCATCCACGGATCTATCAGTGGATCCATTATCAACAACTAAAATATTAAAATTCGAATAATTCACCTTTTCTAATGATTTCAGACATTCAATTGTCAGCTCTTTTCCATTCCAATTTAAAATAATAACGGTGACAGATAAATCAGTGGACATTTACTAATTTCTCAATGGCTTTGACCATGGCATCCCAAGAAAATTGAGATTTATATTCTGATATGTTGGAATTCATTTCGCTGATATTATCGTTTTCGTAGAATGCTTTAATAGCTTTCGCAAATGCATTTGAATTTGGTTCAACACAATAGCCAGTTTTCCCCTCATCAACAATTTCGGGTAATCCCCCAACATTGCTTACTATAACAGGAGTATCAAAATGATAGGCTATTTGAACAATCCCACTTTGTGAAGCAGTTTTATAAGGTAATACAACCACATCTGCAGCTGAAAAATATTTCCCAACTTCATTATCTGGAATGAAAGAATAATGACACTTAACATTATCAGTAATACCAGCTTTTTTAATCAATTCAGTATATTTATTTTCATTTTCATAACACTCTCCAACAATTAGTAATGTATAATCCTCAAGCTCGGTTTTGATTTTTTCCATGGCATTTATAAGAATATCCAGTCCTTTGTATTCCCTAATCAAACCAAAAAACAATAAAACCTTTTTTGTTGCTAACTTTAATTCTGCTTTAGCTTGCTCTTTTGAAAGTGTATTATTAAAAATGCTATAAATAGGATGGGGACTATATTTATATTTTGCTTCGGGTACAAAACTCAATAATTCATTTTCTACTTTTTTAGATAAAACAATAAATGAATCAATAAAACCAAAAAATCTTTTTGTGAGTCGCGTATCTAGTAGACGTTCTTCATGCGGAATAATATTATCACAGATCACCATGATTGTAGCATCCGAATATTTTCTTATTTTCTTTGCTACTCCAGAAAATGCCGGTGCAAAAAACGGCAGCCAGAATCTGAATAGAACCAAATCAGGCTCTATATCAATTATTTTATAAGCAGTTTTTCGCCAAGAAAAAGGATTGATCGAACTTAAACACCTAATGCTATCAACTTCTTGGGCAGGATCTCCTTTTTTAAATTGAGTCTTTCCTGGGAATAAGACTTTAGGATATTGAGTCGTAAAATTGATCGCGTGTATCTCATGCCTTTTGGATAAATGATCTGCCAGTGCAGCATTCAAATCGGATATTCCTCCTCGAAATGGAGGGAAAGGTCCAACTAATACAATTTTCACAACGCTAAGATCATTTTGATTTCTCCCAATACTTTTTCAGCAAAGATTTCAAAAATATGAATTATCTAATAAGCTGTTGTACTCTATTATCATTCTTTTGGTTGCTACGGGTATGCATCTCCCCAAGGAGGCCAATAGAGAAAAATTGTATACCAATTACGATGATCATTACACCAAAGACCAGAAGTGCCATGTGCTTTTGAAACGGTTCACCTAACCCGTATTTAAGGTAAACAACATAAATTTCAATGATTAGACCAATTAAGAAACTCAACAGCCCAAAGAATCCGAAAAGATGTAAAGGCCTTTGGTCAAAACGATCAATAAATAGTATGGATACGAGATCAAAAAAACCATGTAATAAACGTGACCCACCATATTTTGTGATACCAAATTTCCTTGGGCGATGATTCACCTCAATTTCAGCAACTTTAAAATTTTTTTGTCCCGCCAATGCGGGTATATAACGATGGCGACCGCCATAGATTTCAACAGCTTTTACGACAGCCCGTCTGTAAATCTTTAATCCGCAATTAAAATCATGTATTTTCACTCCAGTCATTAGACGTGTAATCAAATTAAAAAATTTGGAAGGCCAACGCTTGTTCCATGGATCCTGTCTTGTTTTTTTCCAACCTGATACTAGGTCGTATCCTTCATCCAGTTTTTCAACTAAATTATTTATTTCGGAGGGATCATCCTGCAGATCAGCATCCATGGTTACGATATAACCTCCGGTAGCATAGTTGAAACCTTCAGCTAATGCAGCTGCCTTACCATAATTGCGGTAAAATTGGATTAGGGTTACATCGGGGTATTCTTCCGCCATAGTTTGGAGTAATTCTGTTGTCCCATCTGTACTGCCATCATCGATAAATAAAACTTCTCGCTTAGAAAATGCTCCAGTAGCAGCTCGGATTTCACCGTAAAGTTCTTCCAAGGATTCTCTTTCATTGTAAACGGGAATGATAATTGAAATAGTATTACTCATTTAACCATCATGGGTTAACAAATGGTATAGATTCTGGGATCCCTCGCACCAAATGAGGGTAACTTGTACCGAATTCTCTCTGTGTTATAATCACTTCATAATTATCGGAACTGATGCCATGTGAAAAAGTGATTTTTCGGGTCAAAGTACCCACGCGATCACGCTCAGATTCAAAATAGATTTTAGTATTACTGCTTTCAAATTCCAATTTTGTACCCTTATCCGTTTCAATATCAGGGATAATTCCCCAAAGTACCTTTGTCAAACCGTCTGGCTCAAGAAATTCGAGGAATGGGAAAAGTATTACCAGCGCTGTTTCTGAATATTTTTCATTTTGAATCATATCCCATGCACTCAAGGATGAATCATGTATTTCCATAAACAAGGTCTTACGCCCTAACATATCCCGAAATTGTAAAAAGGTATCATGGCTATCGGAGGTAAATGTAAAATTAAATTTTCCAGATCGTTTGCCCGTAACGGTCAACCGTCCAGCACCACGTACTTGACCATAAATAGGCACCAATTTGTCCATGGTCGTACTTGGTTTTGTGGGCGTTAATATATCTGACAAATCATTTTTTATTTTGCTGCAGCTAAAAATAAAAATAAATGAAAGAAACCAATATTTAATCAGGAATTACTCCTGCTTTTTGTTTTAATAATTCGTTATCCTTATCTATCTCCAACGCTCTAAGATAAATTGTTCTGGCCTCCTCCGTTTGGTCAGTAGCAATCAACACATCACCCAAATGCTCCAATACCACCGCATTTTCACCCTCCAATTCAATTGACCGGCGAATGTAGTATAATGCTTTTTGTGCATTATTCAGTTTAAAGTAGATCCAGCCAATCGTATCTAGATAGGCTGCATTATCGGGTTCCATATCAATCGCTTTTTTGGACATTTCCAGCGATTTTTTTAATTGAATATTGCGCTCTACTAAACTGTATGAATAATTATTAAGAGCTTGAACATCATTTGTATCAGAAGCAATCAATCCCTCATATAGAGAATCCGATTCACTCCAATGTCGCATTGCATCACTTGCGATTGCCAAAGTGTGGCGGGCACCCCTTGAATCAGGATAAATTGTAAGTGATCTTCTTAATAATTTGGTAGCTTTATCATATTCTTCCAATTGCTGGTAACTACTGCCCAGTAGATATTGAATAGAAAATTCTTTCTGAAACTTTTCACTTACTGGGTTTAAAATATCAATTGCACCACTTGGATTTTCTCTATTCAATTCCACCATAGCTGCATCAAGATAACCTCGTGGATCAGATGGGAAATGATCCATTAAACGGTAAGCAATTACAATGGCTGAATCCAGTTTACTTTGCTCAAGGTATATACTAGAAAGAAAGTGAAGCACTGTCGCATCAGTATCACCCATTTCTACCAGTTTCTCAAACAATGGTTTCGCTTTTAATGAATTTCCTAATTTATAGTATAATATACCAAGTTGTGACAATCGTTCAGTTGTTTCTCCCTCAAGATCAACCAGTGATTCCAACGCAATTACTCCATTATCATAATCACCGCGCATTACCATTAGATCAATGTACGTGGATAAATAATAAGCGTTGTTTTTATCGATATTTATCAGTTTTTTGTATAAATCGCGGGCTTGATCTAACTGCCGTGAACGTAATGATAAATTTGCAGCTTCTTCTAATATATCAATCCGGTTTGGATCTGTTTCGTAGGCTTTTATAAAATAAGCGATCGCTTCATTAATTTTATTCTCCGCTAAGGTAAGTTTTGCTAATGCTATTATATATTTAGCGTCACCCTTAGGTGCAAGATCCACCAATATTAAAAATTGTTCAATAGCCTTATTCTGTTGATTGCGGTAGATATATTGGTTAGCTAGCATTTCCCTGGCTTCAATATCATCTGGTTCAAGCTTAATAGCTTTCAATAACAAGTCTTCCGATTTATCCACCTTACCCAGTTTCCAGTAACATTCTGCCATTGACACCGTAATTGCGGCAGCTTTTGGATCAAGTTCCATTGCATCCTGAAATTCTAAAATGGCCATGGAATAATTACCCTGGAACATGAATAGTTGGCCATCCATAAAATGAGCAATAGCTTGCGGATTTTCTTTTGGTTCCGGTGCTAAAACTTCACGTTTAACTGGCTCTAAATCCTCGGGAATAACTGGTGGCTTATCAGCGCAACCAGTTAAAAGAAAAATTGCACAGAGTATCAGTAATTTTAAATTGTGTCTGATTATCATAATGTTGAATATTTTATACAACTAGGAGAACTGAATCATATTTAATAATTAATATTCGCCATGTGCTATTACTCCATTGCCACCATTCTTTTTCACTTCGTACATAGCTAAATCTGCATGGGCAATCAAAGCTTTTCCATCGGTTGAATTTTTTGGGTATTCTGACATTCCAGCACTAATTGTCATATGTTCCTCAATCCCATCTTTATTAAAATGATATTCCGCAACTTTTTCAATTATCCTTTCAGCTACCGGACGGGCATTTTCGATATCGGTATTTACCAACACAATGGCAAATTCCTCGCCTCCGTAGCGAGCACAAATATCAATGTTACGAACACTTTCTTTCAATTGTTTCGCTACAACCATTAATACATAATCCCCATATAAATGTCCATAGGTATCATTTATACGCTTGAATTTGTCTAAATCGAGAATTAGTAAAACTAGATTTTGTTTAAATCGTTTCGCCCGACTTAATTCCTCAACAAATCTATCCTGATATGCCTTATGGTTTAACAAATCTGTCAAACCATCATGGATGGCACTTTTATGCATTATATTATATTCTGATTGCCATGATAAAATTGAACTAGCTGTCGCAGCCAATACTTCTAGTAATGCAAAGTCCCTATCAGAAAATGGACTCATTTCAGTTCTTTCAACTGCAATCGAACCCAGCACATCATTATCTTTTTTTATCGGAGCAGCCAGTATTGTATTAAAATTGAATTGTTCAGTGTCGCCCGGTATGAATCTTCCCTTTACAGAATATTTAGTAGCCCAATCCGCAGAGTTTATAATCTGGCCAGAAGTGTAAGGCAAACCATGCAACGTATTTTCTATTTCAAAAATATCATCAACGTTTGAATCTTCTTTAAATCCATCGACCATTTTTACTGCTGCCTTGGATGCATTATCAGCTGATAGGGTAATTGTTAATTTATCATAGCGGAAAAAGGATCTACATAGATCCCTTATTTTTTCAAATAATTCATTCTGATCTGATTTAACACCAAACGTATTAAACAAATTTGCAATTCGTAGATGATAATCCTTATCCGTGATCAATCTTTCTATGCGTTGCAGTCTACTTATGCCTATTGATATGTATTTACCCAAATAGGTTAAAATCCCCTTGTCCCGTTCGTTTACCGTTTTAAAATGGTCAGCCAATAAGATCAGGCAACCAGCCGGGCGTTCATGGTACATCAACCGAACACCCATCATACATTCACTTCCTCGCCATGTTTTTTCGCCGAATAAATTGATCCAATTTTCTTTAGCTTCAGCTTGTTGAACTAAAACAGGATCATCCTGGTTAAGTATTGAACTACAGAGTGGATCCTCTTGGCTTATGTTTTCTGGGAATTCTTTAAATGTTGATTTTTGCAATACTAATCCGCCTATGGCGGGGTCAAACATATATGTTGCACATTTGTATTCGGGGTTGATGGCAATTATCATTTGAAAAACAACACTCAATAAACGGTCATAATTCTCGCGTAATTCATTGGTCAATTCTTCATTATCAGGTTTTTTATTTATTACAGCGAATGATTTTGTTGTTGGTGCTTCACTTTTTCGGGCCTCGAGACTTGATTGGAAAAAGAGAAATGAAATGCTTATAAAAGCAAATATTCTAAATACGGTATAGATGGTACCATCGGGTGCAGGAAAAATAAACAATATGAACGATAATATGACAATTGTAACGATAGTTACTTTTTTTAGATTAGCCACAACTGATAGCTCCCGATGTGTAAAACTTACGGAAACTAGATGTATTATTGAAGAGTGTTTGCTGTACTAATTTCGATTAGTCAAATACTATTATTTATTCCCGACAAGTTTAATTTTATCATCGAATTGGCCACTTTTTACTCTCGCTGGGCCATCTACATCAGTGGAATCATTATCTTCAGCTAACATTATATCGTCATTTTGATATGGCTTTGGACTGGATGAATTTGGAATTATACTTGTTTCTGCAGTGATACTTGTTGGTAAAACTGTGGAATTATTGTTGGTCTTTGGGACTAATTGCATTCCAATAACAACAAAAGCAATTACTAATGCAGTCATTACAGTGGCATATACTGGCGTAAAACCAAAATATGTCTTACCAACTGTGCTTGTCACATATTTCTTAGCTGAGGGTCGATTTTTCTCGAATTCTACCCGTTTCATTAGCTTTGCTGTAAACCCATCTGAAGTTTTCACTTCAGGTAGTTTTTTCATGGACTTCATTAATGAACGGATCGATTCCAACTGATCCTTCGCTTCTGGGTTCGCTTCCATAAATGCCTCAAACTCATTGCGCTTGGCAATTGGAAGTTTATTTTCTATATAATCGGATATTAAATCCTCAAACTGATAACGGTTCATCGATATTTTTATCTCCTATCTTAATTCTTTTAACATTTCTTGCAATTGTAAACGAGCACGGTTAATCCGTGACTTTACTGTTCCAAGGGGAACTTCGACTATCTTACTAATTTCCTCATAAGAAAGTTCCTGGATATCTCGCAAAATTACTACCGTCCGAAAATGAAGGGGTAAGGACTGGATTGCTTTCTGAATTTGCCGTTCGGCAAATTGGCCCTGAACTATTTCTCCAGTATCTCGTTCAACAGCTGGTATTTGGTATTCCCAATCCTCTGAACCCATATCACTCAGGTTTGTAACTTTTCGACGCTTCTTTTTCCGTAATTCTGTCTTGGCCAGATTTCCAGCAATTGTATAGATCCATGTAGAAAATTTCGCAATATTACGATAATAATCTTTATGTGTATATAGCTTTACCAAAGTATCCTGAACTATATCTTCGGCGATAACTTCATCATTAACAAAACGATAAACGAATGTCATCAGGCGGTCACGGTAGCGATTAACTAACTCCACATAGGCTTGTTCATCACCATTTTGGAATCTGGCAATAAGTTCCTCATCAGTATAGACAAATTCCTTATCCATGTGCTGTGAGGACCGTGAATAGGAATTGGCTGAGTAATGATTCATCTGGCTCATTAGTTGTTTTTAAACGCTGATCAATTTTACCTAACAGTAATAATGCGTATTCTATTTCCTCCTTGCTAAAACGTTTTGCGATCTGCGGTAGTTTTTTCACCACAGAAGGCGGTAGTGGTATATAACCTTTTTTTACAGATAAAGTTCCAGAAGATAATTTTTCAAATAATAACTCTTGAAAAAGGGATGTTAGCGGATACATCAAACCAAGCATCTTTTGTCCCTGCCTGAACAAGGATTGCCCCAGAAGTAAAGCCTTCTCTAGATCCCGCAAACCAATGGCTTGTAAAAATTCCCACCGTTGATAGTCGCGCTGCCAGCCAGAAAACTGATAGATCATATCTAATGTTAGGGGTGCGTCGTCAGAAACATTAAGGGCAATTTTTTCTACTTCATTGGCAATATGATATACAGAATCACCCGCAATTTCAATTAATGCATCAATGACATTATCTGATGCTAGTATTTGTTTTTCTTTGAAGAAGAATCTGGTCCATTTCTTCATCTCGTTAGCAAAAGGGATCTGAACTGAAATAGTATCTAAGTTTTTTTTCAAGTCTTTTGTCATTGCTTTTCTATCACTGTAATCATCTTCGATAATTATCAAATTGTGGTTTTGTAGCGGATTACGGCAGTAGTCCAGTAATTCTTCTCGATATTTATTACGCAATGCTGCCGGATTCCGTAAGATGAAAAGTTTTTTACTGGCAAAAAGATCGGTTTGTGTAAGCTGAACTATTATCTCTTTATTGCTTAATTCATCAGGTAATAAAAGCGTTTTATTCTGTTTCGCTTCATCGAATAATGCCTTACTGATTTGTTCAATAATAAGGTACTGCAAGTAATATTCTTCGCCCAAAAGAAAGTACACAGGTTCGATGTTTCCTGCCTGGACCGCGCGTAAAATGTCACCTGCGGTACGCATCAGGTTTTCTCCTTATCCAAATGACTAATAATAACTACCATCAAAAAGGCAAAAACAAAGCTGACTAGACGTTCCGTAACTATCAGCTTTAGTTCAGTATTTGCCCAAATTATGGTTGTTAAAAACCCAGTTAATAAACCTGCTATAATTCCTTTGCGAGTTGTGCCAGGCCACCAGAGGCTTAATAAAAGTGCTGGTCCAAAAGCAGACCCCAAACCACTCCAGGCATAACTCACAACGCCAAATATATTCCTTTCCTGAAGTTCCGAGAGGATAGCGATCCCAAATGCAAATAAACCTAAAATCACAATGGTGAAGCGACTAAGTCTGACGAGTGCTTTGTTAGACATATTTTTCCCAAGATACTGATGAATAAAATCCTCTGTAATAGCAGAAGTAGATACTAGTAATTGGGAATCTGCTGTTGACATCATTGCAGCTACCGCACCCGAAATTAATAAACCAGCGAATACTGGTGGCAATAATTCTACAGCTAAGAGGGGCATCGCCTGTTCAACGTCAAAATAATTAAAATACTCGGGACCAAAATAATTCAGCGCAACCAAGCCAATAAGAAATGCACCTGTGATACCAGGCAATGCCCATAGTATTGCAATTGTTCTAGCTTTCTTTACTTCATTAGGGTTACGTATGGCCATATAGCGAATTACAAGATGAGGTTGCCCCAAATAACCTAACCCCCAACTCAACCCACCTAAGATTACACTGACTGCCGCTAATCCTCCCCGACCCATGGTAAATGAAGCATTAGATTCACCGATTTGAAGCAGGTCGTCCGAAAGGGTGTATTCACTGCCCTGTAATTCAAGAAAACCCGCAACCGGAAGTACTACTAATGTACCTATCATCAAGATACCCTGCAGAAGATCCGTCCATGCCACTGCGAAAAATCCGCCCATGAGAGTGTAAACAATGATGACCGCCGCCCCAATCATGATACCATGAACCGGCGAGATATGGAATAAAGAATTCAAGACTTTCCCTGAAGCGTGGAATTGTGCTGAAACATAAAACATGGAGAAAAATGCGATAATAATGGCCGAGAACAAGCGAATGATATTGGAATGATCATCAAATTTCCGGTGCAGGTATTGCGGGATGGTCAGGGCACCATATTTTTCTGTTTCTTTACGCAGCCTCTCAGCAATGAGATACCAGGAAGCAATAATTCCTGTGGTTATACCTATGACTGTCCAGGCCTCACCTAATCCTACAGAAATTGCTGCGCCAGGTAAGGCCAACAATAACCACGCTGATTCGCCAGAAGCCCTCTCAGAAAATGCAGTTACCCAAGGACCAAGTTTCCTGCCCGCTAATAAATAATCTTCCTGGGACTTATTGAATTTCATGGTTTTATAACCTACTCCAATGAGGAAGGCCATATATAGAATAAATATGATGCCAACTATACTCATTTCAACTCAAGGCAGCTATGATTCCAATCAATAGGCAATAAATGCCAAACCAATGGAATTTTCCTGTTTTCAATAAATTAAGTAACCATTTCAGTGCTGCCCAGCCAACTAGAAACGATGATAATAAACCTGCAGTTATCACATCTACACTAAGGGGTAGCTCATCAATATCCATTGCAGTTAGAAACCCTGCGCCTGCAATGGCCGGGATGGCCAATAAAAATGAAAACCTGGCTGCTTCTTCAGCAGATAGGCCCATTATTAAGCCAGTGCAGATTGTAGCACCTGAGCGCGATATCCCTGGAATTATGGCTAATGCCTGGGCTAAACCAATACTGAACCCCTTTACTATAGTCAAATCCGATTTCGTGTTCAAAAACCATTTGGACGAAATCAGTATAATTCCCGTTACCATCAATGCCAGCGCTACAGAATGTACATTATCAAACATTAGAGCGATTTGATCTTTTAATAATAATCCTACTATTATGGCAGGCGTTGTCCCCAACAATAAGGCGAAGATATATGTTCTAGCGGAAGATTCTTTGATTTCACTAAGTAATCTATGAATATCAGGCCAGAATACTACTAGGACACTCATTAGTGTTCCAATATGTACGATTACCTCAAAGGCATTACCCGGAACATTAATACCTAATAATTTCTGTCCGAGCACCAAATGCCCTGAGCTACTTACAGGTAGAAATTCTGTCATTCCCTGCAAGATGCCTAAAATGAGTGCATCGAGAAAATCCATTCCGTGAATTTATAAGGTATAACCTAAAAACCGAATAGTAGGATTAGGTCAATCCAATGACACTGATCATCCGGCCAGCTTTTTCACCACTACGTCGATAAGAAAAATATTTATCTGGATTGCATTTCGTGCACTCTTCGGATGACAAAATATTTTTAGCCAAAATCTGACTATGGATAAGCTGATTAGTGGCAACTCGTTGTAAGTCTAGAAATGAACGATCTCCATTACCATTGATTAGACAATCAATTGGAAACTTTTTGGAGACATCTGGACCGATCTCAAAACAACATTGGCGGATCGAAGGACCCATAAATGCAATAATTCCATCCCTACTACCACCTTTCCGGACCATTTTATTAACTGTGTCAGGAATAATTCTTTTTTCAACACCACGCCAGCCAGCATGCACCAACCCAATTATGCCATTTAGTGGATCCGCCAAGAATAACGGAATACAGTCCGCAACCTGAATAGATAATACTACTGAATTTGATTTGCTTATCAGTGCATCTGTTGCCTGAATTTCTCCGGGTATATCGACGAATTTTATTTCCGCGGAATGGACCTGTTTTGGCTTCACAACATGATTCGAGTCCAAACCGACCAAGGTGGATAACCGGCCTCTATCACCTAGATTTTTATTATTAAATGAACGTAGGGAAAATGCTGCACGAATTTTATCAGATCTGAACAGATCTGATAAATCCATGTATGATTCTATTGGCATCTATAATGATGTACTACGGTGCAATGCCTTGCAGGGATAAGAGCGAATCCCCTTTAAAAAATCCAGTCTTGGTAATCTGATCGTCCTTATAGCGAAGAACTTGTAGGGCCGTATTTAAATTTGGGTTGGCATTAGAAAATGACACGATTTCCGAATCGCCATGAAATTCATAAAGATTGGATAGTCGCTGGGCAATTGATATACGCCCATTATCCAGGTTATTGAAAATGAAATAAAGCAATTTTGTACAATCCAGCGCCTGTTGGAATATTTCGTCCTTGATGTTTACTGAATAATTACCAGCAATTATGGCCAGTCCATCCATATGGGGACCAATATTACTACGGTTCAAAACATCCAAATCCAGCCAGCTTTCATTGCCTACGACCTGAGTGTTAAAATGATACATAGGGAATTGGGTACCAATGTAGGCGAGGTGTTCTGGATGTACTGGAAGATACAATGCCTGAATAGTGGATAGATCTATCTCCGCTGAATCAGATGCTGTCAATACTTCCTGATCCTCGTCTTCAGGGATATCAAATAAACCTTCTTCAGATAGTTCGAAAAGAAAATCCAGACTATCGAATTCCATGCCCAGGTATTCATCGAAACTTTCTTCGTTCTTTACCAGGCTGTACGCCACTTTTCGTAAACTCTTAAACTGTCGTTTCAAATCCGTAGGTATACCTAAATACCATTCTACAGCTACTATTTTTTTCCCCAGAAGATCGGCTTCCTTTACAAAACCATCCACCAATGCACGACCGAATTTATCTGCAGGGGCTAAAATGGCTAAACTGTCCAATTTAAGTGTTTTCGCTACATAACGTGCCGCTATCTTTCCGCGCATTTGCAAATTAGAGTTCAACTGGTAAATATTATTTCCCAGCGAAGCTAAACCATCCTGAGTAGAACTTGGTACAAGCAAGGGTATATTTTTCCCCTGCACTGTATTTGCTGCTACCAAAGCATTGGTGGTACTGATAGGTCCAATAATTGCTTTTACGGCCGGATTACTCTCCAAGGCATTGACGGCACGAATGGTTTCAATCTCACTACCCCGATTGTCCTTAATTATGAACGCAATTTTTTGATTCCGGTTATTGATTGATTGTATTGCTTTATACATCCCTCTCAGGAACGAATTTCCTGCCATCATTTTATCCCCCGTCAATGGTAGGATAACCCCAACAGTTACTGTGGTCATAGGCGGCCGATATGATGCACGCAGTAATTTTTCGTATAAATCGAAGTATGCTACAGGCACTTGTTCTGGATGCAATTCGTAAAGGGTTAGTGCACATTCATCTGGATACCCTGAGGCAATATCATTGAAGGCTTTAGCTAAGAAACAAATGGTTCTTTGGTCCGCAACTGTTTCAACCATTAGTAATTCGGATATTATCTCAGGTGCAATATTCAACTGTATAGTTTCAATAAGGCGTTCATCAATTAAAGTAAGGAAGACATCATCATTGGCCAAGGTTCGAGCCCTGATATACATGCGAAAGGCTGAACCAAAATTTTCTTCATCAATAAATATATCGCCAAACTTCAGAAATACATCCTTAACGTATTGGTCTGTGGGAAAGGCTTGCAGGAATTCACGCCCCATATCTTTTGTCTTATCGGTTTTTCTAAGAGCATAGGTTGTTTTAAGCAATAGTATTTTTGCGGTCGATTCATACGCACCCAATGGTTTTTCTAAGAGCTTATTTAGTATGGTTTCTGCGGTTGCAAAACGATCTTCATTAAAGTGCTCTACTGCCATATCTAATTGTTTTTGAATCAAACGTGATTGAAACCAGTTTTGGCCAAAAACAGGTACTATGAGGAACAGGATAAGTACGGTATTCCTCATGAATCTGCTCTGCGGTAGTAGGTCAATTTTCAGAATGTGGAAAACCTTGCGCACCTTAAATAATTTCATCCTTGGTTAGTATTATTGTTTTTTCCATTATTCCAAACCATTATTTAATTAATGATAGAAACTACATAATGAGATAGTGAAACACCATCAAATTGGAGAACTACATACAATAATACATACTTATCTGAAACGTAAAGGTTTCAAAATAGGCAGCGTAAGATCAAAGATAAGTGCGGTGTTTTGTTTAAAAGTGGGAAATGTTAAGAGTGAGTGAGTTGCCCCCACTCACTCTTATGATCAAAACCATCCCCAAAATTGTAATAAAAGACATAACATTTGTTATGTAAAGCAAGATTCTGGTATACGTTCTGGGTCAAATGAAGTCTGCTTAGCTCATATCTTGGTAATGTACTATGTTTGAAGAAGAAGAAATCATCATCGTCCAAATTCTTTCTGTAATTCAAAACACCTGAAACGATTATCAGCTTAAATCTATTTTGTACAATTGACCTTGAATCATAATCAATCTTGTTTTGCTCGCTGATCTTTTTATCAGAATTATAAAGATAGCTCAGATTGAAATGCAGATCACGAATCTTCTGTTTAAAATTGGGTTTAAAATCAGATATAAACATTTGTAACAGTTTGCCTGATATTTTAGGTAATTCAAATGATCTGGGTCACATTTAATACCTTTTTGAAATTGTTTGGATAGGGGGATTAGTATTCTTTGACTTCTTTAATTGTGCCGTCTACGTTGTAGTAAGTCCATTTACCATCATAACTTCCCCAAAAATCAGTATTTCCTTCCGATTCAATTTTTCCAATGAATTTACCATCTTTCCATTCACCTACATATTTTATACCATTAGAATGGGTGTATGTACCCTGACCATAATATTCATCATCTTTCCATTCACCTTGCCATTGTTCTCCATCTCGGTATTTAATTATACCTTGACCATTCCTCTCACCATCTTTCCACTCGCCCACATACGTTGTACCATCGGCGTAATTAATTGTACCTTGGCCATTTAAGTTCTTACCATCTTTCCACTCGCCTATCCATTGTTCTCCATCAGCGTATCTAATTGTACCTTGTCCATTTAATCGTTCATTCTCTTGCCACTCACCTTTCCATTGCTCTCCATCAGCATAGGTTAACGTGCCCTGACCATTCCTCTCACCATCTTTCCACTCGCCTACATACTTCTTGCCATCTTGATAAATGTATGTACCCTGACCATTCCTCTCACCATCTTTCCACTCGCCTACATATTTTGAACCATTAATATATATGAT
>ENA-ORDI01000936-ORDI01000936.1-marine-metagenome-genome-assembly--contig:-NODE-936-length-17485-cov-3.388327_pt1 | contig 17485 bp, 14 predicted proteins | sample MGYA00248628_ERZ508525 | MGnify/ENA primary metagenome ERZ508525 (study PRJEB26195, sample SAMN05422138) | marine metagenome | isolation source: East of Porto Seguro, South Atlantic Ocean | place... | reverse complement strand
ACAGCCGCCTCGCTGGATACGACGACACCAATGATCGCAACCACCTTTCCCAAGACCCGGCCATGCGAGTTGTGGAGGGCTGGCAAGGCTCTGACAGGTATGCAGCCAGCGAGATGGGGCAGGTTCGAGACAGAGTTGCTGACTGAGAAGGATGACGTTGGGAGCATCCGAGGCCTTGTGATGCCCATCAACCTGGCCGTGGGAGGCATCGGCGCGCCCCTGGCGGGGTATGTTCGGGACGCCACAGGCTCCTACGATTCGATATGGTGGGTGGGCGTGGGCCTTATGGTCGCTGTTACGGCGCTGTTGGCAACGACGCCGCCTCCGCGCGCGCAGCAGAAGACCTCGCTTGGTTAACTGACAGGCACATCGGGCTTACACGGATGCGTTGTTACTTGATTTACTCCCCCAAACTTCTCAGGGACAATTGCTAGTTTCAAAGGATCAAATCACTATCAGACAGTCATTGACAGCAGGGGCAGGTGGACATATAGTCGGGAGTGTCCCAGTTTATTGTGTTTTTATGCGATTCATCTGGAAAATGTGGGCCATAAATTTTTCGGTTTACACTTCCGAACAATCAATTCAAAATCACACATGAGAATAATGGGCGACCGAGTTATCAATTGGCGCTAATGAGTTTTGAGAAGGAGCGTTCGGGCAATGGTAATCAAAACGACGACCAGAAAGATCAGTCATATCGTCACTCGGCCCGGTAGAACAGATGGAGATGACGACATCTCCATTCCAGTTGCTGATCAACTCAGAACGACGCCAGGGATTCCAAAGAGGGAAAGCGACCTGGCTTTCTACTCAAGGACCTACCCGCTCGAGAGCCAGTCGATAGAAAAGACAGCCGACAGAGACTGGACGTGGACTGTATTCTCCGACGAAGTGGCCGATTATCTCAACCAGCACATTGAAACAACCAAACCAATGGTCGATATTGCTGAAGTATCAGCCGATCAGCCTCCCACAGGAATCCCTGATCACGCCAAGAACCTGACGGAAGATATCAGGAGCAAGGCCAAGGAATTAGGTTTCGGAGAGGTCGGATTTACCCGTTACGATCGAAGATACGCCTTCAAGGTCAAAAAGGGATGGGTGAAATTCGAGCACGCTATCTGCCTGGCTCTGGAACAGGACTATCGCCAGACTCAGACAATCCCGAGCATGGAAGCCGAGTACACCCACTACGGCACCTATGAGGACGAGAACAGACTGGGCATCATTCTTGCTGAATACATCCGAGAACAGGGGTATCGGGCCCAGATACATAGCCCGAACGACAACAGCGCAGCATACATACCCATGTTCGTTGAGGCAGGCCTGGGGCAACTGGGGGCGAATGGACAGTTGCTATCGCCCCATTTCGGCTCTAGAGCCAGGCTGATGATTATCACCACTGACGCGCCGGTGACTCACGACACTCCCATCGATTACGGTATTCACAAGTTCTGCGACATTTGCCAGGTGTGCGTGAACCGTTGCCCAGGAAGAGCACTGGTGAAAGAAAAGGTATGGTGGCGGGGCGCCGAGAAGAACAAGCTGATCTATGAACGCTGCCGACCCGTCATGGCCAAGTACGAAGGCTGCGGCGTCTGCATGAAGGTCTGCCCGGTCCAGAGATACGGAATGCAACCCGTCATGGAGCATTTCGTGGAGACGGGCGAAGTGCTCGGCAAGGACACAGACAATTTAGAGGGCTATACAATCGAAGAACGCGGGGGATACTTCGGCCCCGGCAAGCTGCCGAAATTCGACCGAAAATTCTTTGACATCCCACACGGCAACCGCGAAGACTGGCTGTTCGAGCAGTTCAAAGAAGCCGTGAAGGAAAAAGGCGGACTCGACGGCGAGAGCCTGGGCCAATTCGGGTCTAAACTAAGCGAGCTATTGGAAGTCGAAGACACCTCCAGAGGCGACGAGTGAGGCGTTCCCGGTCATAGATATCCAACAAACGAGTACGTGGCGTTCTCTAGTTCAATACCCTGACGGCCAATGAAAACAGCCCCCTGAGATAGCATCAGGGGGCTGTTTTATGCCTGGAAATTGTCAGATGCGGCAGGCTTACTTTCGAATTCGTGGAGGCTGATTACACTCCGTTCTTCTCACCCAACGCCTTGACGATGGACGACGGGGACATGGGGAGTTTGGTAAGCCGCACCCCGGTGGCGTCGTGGATGGCGTTGGCGATGGCTGCCAGCGGCGGGACGATGGGCGACTCGCCGACTCCTCGGATTCCGAAGGGGTGGCGCGGGTTGGGGACCTCGATGATTACGGTGTCGATCATGGGCAGGTCAGTCGTTGTGGGCATTCGATAGTCAAGAAGGCTCGAATTTGCCATCGTGCCGTCCTCGGTGTAGTAATACTCCTCGTTCAGCGCCCAGCCTGCGCCCTGAAGAACTCCACCCTGCATCTGGCCCTCGACGTTGCTTCGGTGAACCACCTGGCCGACGTCCATGAAGGCCGTGTAGCGCAGGATTTCCACCTTCCCGGTGTCTGGATCAACCTCGACGTCCACGATGTTGCCCGCAAGCTGAGGGCCGACGCCGCCCTGGACGTCTGATGCCGAGCAGGTTATGGTCCCGCCGGTGTGGGTCATCTCTCCGGCCATCTCCTTGAAGGTCAGCCTATCATCGGTGTTCAACGAACATATGAACACGCCGTCGGTGAAATCCACGTCGTCGGCCTGGACTTCCCAGAGCAAGGCGGCGCGCTCCTTCATCTGCTCAATGACCAGCGCCGCCGTGTTCAGCACTGCTCGTCCGGTGTCGAAGGTGATGCGACTGCCGAATGAGCCGGAGGTGAAGCCGATGGAGTCGGTGTCGGCGACCGATGGGTTTACGTCCTCTGCGTTTATGCCCAGCGCTTCGGCTGCCTGCATAGCCAGGGCGACACGAGTTCCAGACAGATCAGCAGAACCGGTTATCAGGTTGATGGTCCCGTTGCCGTTGACGTTAATTGTGGCCGACGATCCGTTGCCACCCCCGTGCATCCGGTATCCCACAGCCACGCCTCGCCCCTGGTTTGGGCCGTCCAGCGGCGCGTTGTAGTGGGGATGAGCCTTCATCGCATCCATCACGTCTTGGCATCCGAAGCGAGTGTGGGGAAGGCCCGTGGGCGACATGTCGCCTTCATGGACGGCGTTTTTCAATCGCAATTCCATTGGGTCCATCCCCAGTTTTTCCGCGATTTCGTCCATCACGGTCTCGACGGCGTGGGCAGACTGGGGCTGGCCGGGCGCCCGGTATGACTGGGTTTTTGGCTTGTTGACGACTACGTCATATCCGTCCACCAGGATATTGTCTATCTTGTACGCGCCCAGAGCGGGGAACGCGCCGCCGCCGACAGGCGAGCCGGGGTAGGCTCCAGCTTCGTAGGCCATGTATATATGGGCAGCTTTGATGTAGCCGTCGTTATCGACGCCTATCTTGCATCGCATGAAGGTTCCCGATGTCGGGCCGGTGCCCTCGAATACCTCTTTGCGGGTCATGACGATTTTGACTGGCGCGGCGGATTTCTTGGATAGCAAGGCAGCGACAGGTTCCATGTAGCCTGTGCCCTTGCCTCCGAAACCGCCACCAACCTCCAACTGCACAACTTTGATTCTGGACTCAGGAAGCCCGAGGATGGCCGAGGCGGTGGCCCTCATGCCGAAGGCGTTCTGAGTGCTGGCCCAGATGGTCAGGTGGTCATCCGGAGACCAGAACGCGGTGGCGGCGAATGGCTCGATGTACCCCTGATGCACCATCGAGGTCGTAAGCTCGCGCTCGACAATAATGTCCGCCTGCTTGAAACCCTCCTCCACGTCTCCCTGGACGGCCTGAACGTGTCCAGCGATATTGCCCTTGATGCCGGTGTCGTCGCCTCTGGCGAAATTCCCGGTGCGGAACATTGTGGTCAGGTTCTCGTGAAGGATCGGAGCGCTGTCCTTCATGGCTTCCTGAACGTCGAGGACAGGGGTTAGAACTTCGTAGTCAACCTCGATGAGGTCGAGGGCTTCCTCGGCGATGTAAACGCTTGTTGCCGCCACAGCCGCAACCGCGTGGCCGCTGTAAAGCGCCTTTTTGTAAGCAAGGTCATTTTCGGCCACTGCTCGTGGCGTTGATCGCGCCTGGGACAGGTCGAGAGGCTGGCTGATGATCGGGAAATCGGTGGCTGTGACCACGGCCTTGACTCCGGGCAGAGCCTCAGCCTTGCTGGTGTCGATGGACAGTATCCGGGCGTGGGCGTGAGGACTGCGGAGTATCTTGCCATAAATCGTTCCAGGCATGTGGAAGTCCGCGCCGAACTGGGCGCGTCCCGTCACCTTGTCAAGGCCATCGTGCCGGATGGGGCTGGTGTCCAGCACCCTGAACTTGCGCGGGCTATCCCGCGTTGTTGCCATACGAACTGTTCTCCTTAGACCTCAGACATCTTGACTCGAATCAATTGGACTTACTTGATTTCGTCTGACGTTATCACTGCAATCAGAGGCCGTCAAACCCTGATGAGCCGTCAATTGGCTTATGAAAGACCTTCCACGTATGCGAAACTTTTGGACAGGTTCTCGAACACGTCCTGGTGAGACGGGATTTCAAATATGGCAGGGCCAGTGTAGCCCTTTGAGTCGAGAATCTGCACCATCCGAGCGCAATCCATGTCGCCGTCATCGACGTCCAGAAGGGCCTGCCCGTCTCGCACCTGCTTGAAGTGCACAATCTTGAACATATCCAGAGGCATCGCTTCGAGGTCGCCCAGCGCATCGGTGTCCGGTTGACGGCGAATCTGGTTCGTTGGGTCGGGACATACACCGAGCAGTTTGCCCTCTTCCTCTGACAGTTGTTCTCGACACTTCGCGACAAGCAACGCGATGGCGCCGATGGACTGGCCAGAGTTCTCCACAGACAGCGTTATTCCCTGAGCGGCGGCTTCTCTGGCCAGATCAGCCACGGACAGTGCCTCCTCTGGAATGTCGCCTGGACGTTCCCAGACCTTGTCTTGCGGAGCCGGGTCCACCAACCGCAGGTGAGGAGCTTCACGACCGACAACTTTTGCCGCAGTCAGCGCCTGCTGGAACATTTCACCTTTCGGGTCCACGCCTCCAGATAGGCAGGGCATTGCCATTGCAAGATTGAATGACAGGTCGGGGAATCCATCGACTAGTGACTGAAAGTTTCCGATCACCGGTCGCCAATCTTCGCCCTTGCCGGTCTCGCAGTTACCGAGAAAGGTCTGCCTCAACTCGATGTGCTTCGCGCCTCGGTCTCTGGCGTCACGCACTAGGTCAGGCAGGTTGTCTCCGTCGATCTGGACTCCGAACGAGTTGGTTATCGCTCCGATTTTCATGTTTATTCTCCTTGAAATAGAATTCGCCGGCCTTACACTCTCACTCCGCATGTTATATGTAATGTCAAAGATGCAAAGCATCGTGAATATCGAATCTCTTCGTCCATCGCTTCTGGCCTACGTGATGTCCGTGGACTGATCGACGGTCATCTGCCACCTGCCGTCTCGCCATATCCACACTGACAGGTAGCGGGGAGAGTACTCGAACGCCTGTCCCGTGCTGACTCCGCGAGCCTGCCATCGGCCAATCACCACTGCGGTTTCACCGTACACTCGGACCCGAAACTCGTTGCTGTGCGCTTCGTCCCAATGTCGCTCGCCGGAATCGAAGGAGGCGATGACCTCTGCCTTGCTCACGACTCGGCCAACGCTGTTAATCTGCGCGCCCTCGTCTGCCATAAGCCGGTCGAGCGCCGCGACATCGCAGTTCAGGTGGGCCAACAGAAAGTCGCGTTCTGCCTGGAGTGTCTGTGCTTCAGCGTTGATTTCTGGCAACACCCTGGCCTTTCTCCGAAACAGAATTACGGCTGTGAGCTATTCCGGCTCAATATACTTTCTCGAAAAGAAAAGGACAACGCCGATGATGACGCCCACGAATACCACCCTTGAATTCCCCTGGACGATGCCGGCCACAACCAGGGATATTCCCAGAAGAAAAGTGGCTACATAAAGGTACCAACGTGTGGTCACTCGGTTATCCTCGGGATAATTGATTTAATTGACACTAGGAGTCAGAGCCCGTCGGAGCAACTGGTTGCATACCGGACAACCATTGTCTGGTTGAGTATAGAACAACGATGGCATACTGACGACCAGATGTTTTGTAGCGACTCAGATACAAGCATGGCGATTTGATAGTGATGGAAACTTGGCTACGACCAGTTAGTGTCCTGCCGGGATGCTATGGAGCCGTCTCCCGCCCGCCAGACAGCGGCATCGTCGCGCCACGGGTTGGCCTTCAGCCAGTCCTCGTCCATTCCGACGCCCAGGCCAGGGCCAGGCGGTATGGGGAGATAGCCGTCCTTCTGTTTCGGGAAATCTCCGGTGCAGGCGTCCTGGAACCAGGGATGAAGTCCGCCCTCCTGAATCATGAAGTTGGGAGTACAGGCGTCCAGATGCAAGGACGCGATGGTGCAGAGAGGCCCGTAGGGGTTGTGAGGCTGGAACCCGACATAGTGAGCCTCGGCCATCGCCGCGATCTTCTTCAACTCCAGGATGCCGCCTGCCTGGACAATGTCTGGCTGAATCAGCGCGACGATCTGGCGCTGGAGCAGGTCTGTGTAGTCCCACTTGGTGAGTAACCGTTCCCCTGTGGCGATGGGTATGCTGACCGACTCGGCGACCCGCTGCAATGCGTCCAGGTTCTGAGGAGGCACCGGTTCCTCGTACATGAAGGGTCGATACTGCTCCAATTCATTGCCGATGCGAATGGCCTCCGATGGGGCCAATCGTCCATGCACCTCGACCAGCAGTTCCACATCGTCGCCTACCGCCTCGCGGACGGCTTCCATCTTCGCGATGGCCAGCCTTTCGGCCTCGATGGGGATGAACAGGCCCCGATGCTCGAAGGGGTCGCCTTTGAGCGCGGTGATTCCTTGATCGACGAAACTCATCGCGGTCTCGACGGCTAGCTCTGGAGTCCGGCCATCCCACCTGCCGTAGCACCAGATACGTTCGCGCATTTGGCCGCCTAGAAGCTCGTAGATTGGCACTCCAAGAGCCTTGCCCTTGATGTCCCACAGCGCGATTTCGATACCGCTGATGGCCGACATTTGAATGACGCCGCCGCGAACATGGAAGTGATGGTACAGGGTCTGCCAGTGCTGTTCGATGCGGCCGGGGTCTTTCCCGATAAGCTGTGCTCCGAACTCCTCCACCATAGTCCCGACGCTCCGGGGGCCGGAGGTCGCCTCTCCCCAGCCGACGATACCCTCGTCGGTCTCGATCTTGACGAACATGTAGTTTCGCGCGCCTGAGCGAGTCTGAGCCGAAGCCGGTATTGCTGTAACTGAAGTGATCTTCATGCTGTGATTCTCCTGTGCTGGTGGTATCTGTGAATCCTTCATGTTGCCGCTATCAACACATTGACTGGTGAAACCCTGCGCTGTCATGCTGAACGGAGCGAACCGCAGCCTCTGAATGGTGGGTTTGGCTGAGTGTTGATTGCTCATCCTCTTTCGCCTCTGGAAAGCTCGTTCAGCTCAACGCTGGAGGTCGCGCGTGCCGTCCAGATCAGCGCTCCTGTGAATATCACGACCAGCGCAAAGTAAATTGGTCCCATGATGGCCCAATTCGTCGTCAAAATCAAAGGCGGCGCTACGGGTTCTCCATCTTCGGTGTCCGCCCTGGCGGTCACCATCATGTTGCTCATTGCGAATCCCGCCAATGTCCCAATTACCAGTCCCAGGGCTGCTACTGCCAGATGTTCCGCGCCCAACAGCCATCCCATCTGGCGCTTGGACATGCCCAGAACCTGGAGGAATCCCATCTCGCTGCTGCTCTGGGCAGAAAACGAGAGCAGATAAGTCACGTAACCCAGTGACGCGGCAAACAGGATAACTCCCATCGCAAGCAGCGCCATTGCCTTCCAGCCTGCCGTGATCAGCGGGTCTAGACGAATGCTTTCGAGCAAGGCGGCTCGGTCTTGAATCATGTCGTTGGATGGAGCCAGACGTTTCGCCAGGCGGCGGACCTCTTCCTCAGAGCCTGGATTCTCTGACACGAAAAGCTCGTTGGGCCAGACCTTCGATACGGAGGTGATGGAATTTAGATACCTGAGAGCGTTGTCTAGATCGACCAGCAAGAACCCGTTCTCTGTGGGATTCATCGTGGGGAAGTAATCCACGGTGTCCATGATTCGGACAGGCAATAGCCGTCCCGTCATGTTGACGATTATGGACTGTCCGACTTCGACGCCATTGGTTCTGGCGAAGGATGCGCTGGCGACCGCAGGTATCGGCCCGCCGCTGGGGCTGCGGTAGAATCCGCGAACTCCCTGATCGGTGTCCACGCCAAAGGAGAAAACGCCCGCTTGCCGTCCGCCGTGCTGGGCCTGTTTGGTGATCCCAACGGTGTCTGTAGAGATCATGGATGTCGCCAGAGGTATCCACTCGTTGTTCCCTTCGAAGTCGTCGAGAATCTGCGGCTCGCGGCCATCGTTGAATTCGGCATGAATGTTATCCAGCAGCAAGGTCCCTGTTCTGTTGGAAGGGCCGAATATCGGCTCGAATATCTGCACTGAAATCAGACTCAGGGGCCACATAAGGCCGTCGGGAATGTCCGCATCCAAGAGCGCCCATCCAGGCGGCTGCATACGACCCAGCGACACCGTCTTTGGAGTTCCTTCGCTGTCCTGAATGACCATCCGCATGAACATATTTGGGTAGAACTCTTTGGCGTTCGCCCAGACGCTCAGTTTCTGCGCTCCTTCAGGAATGTCGATAGTCTCGGCGTTGACACCCGATTGGAGGGTCCTCATTATGCCGGTGAGAGGCTGGCTTGAGAAGTCATCGCGGTACCAGGATATGTAGGGAAACTTGGCGGCCTCGACAGCGAGCAGGCTGAAACTGTTGCCCACATAGGCGTTCCCAACGTTTCCGCCTGCGCGATATGCTTTGGACACCGAGGTCACGCCGGGAATTTCTGAATACGAAGTTGTAAGGTGCTCGTTAAAGGCCACGGGTGACGTCCGAGTGCCTGTAACGCGCAAGTCTGCGCCGACCTCGAAGAAAATGCGCTCTTCGTAACTGCGATCCAGCGTTCCTCCAACCGTGGTAGCCAGGACTCCCAGCCCCGTCACCATGACCAGCAGCAACACGAGCCAGCTATATCGCAATGGGTTTCGAGCCATATGCCAGATTGCCATCGAAGCCCAAACCGGAAAAGTCCGGTTCAACTTTGTCAGCATGATGAACAGAATCTGCAATGGAACCAGCAGACCAACAGCAATTGTAGGCACATAAAAGATGTCGTCACTGGCAGGCGTGTCGGCGTATATCAACAGCGCAATCAGGCCGCCCTGTGCGGCCAGCCCCGCTGTTCGATTCAAGTTGCGTTCCGTGCGACTGGTCCAGTAGTACACGGCGGCGATGACGCCGATCAGAGCCACCTCCCATACCCACTCCAGGCTGGCGTTAATGCCAAATTCTCGGACAATAACAGTCTGTGCCAAAATGGCAAGAGAAGTCCCAGCCAACAAATGGACAATCGCCAGAGACTCGCCACTGAAGAATCTCACAAAGAGGGGGAAGAATCGCGTGAACAACAGCGCTACCACCGTCAGCAACAATACAGGCGCAAAGAGCAGAGCCTCATTGACTTGAATGTCGGAGAACAGGCCACCAGATATCACCTGTCCTCTGGAGCGCAGCTCCCAGAAGACCAGACCGCCCACCACCAACAGCCCTATGTCCAGGTGAAACCTCTGGAAGAACGGGACTGAAGGCGGACGGGACGATTGTAACTTGTGGGCGACGAGGCCTGTCTGCGCTCCCACGACGGCAGGAACGACGTACATTGCTAGAGCCAGTAGGCCGGTAAGGGCGGCAACTGCAAAGGGCATCCAATGCAGGGACACCGGCAACAAGGCCCCGTTGGTGATATCGCTGAAATATCCCAACTTGCCGGCTGACGCCACCGCGCCCATCGCCAGAAACGGCGCAATAACAGACGCTATCAACGCCAGAGCCACCCCTTCCAGAGCGTAAAGGCGGACCAGATGCCAGGTGGTTACGCCGCGACTTCTGAGCAGCGCGACATCGTATTCGCGACTACGGATTAGGTATGAGATCAGCATCGAGACGTAGTACAGAACGGTTATGACCATCACCACCAACAGCAAAAGAAGCGGAACGCTGGCGAAGAAACTGCGTCTCTCTAAATCGTCAAGCAGTTTTTCTATGCCTGTCAGGACCGCCGCGCCTTTCATGGCGTCAGTTACGTCGGCCTCGAACCCGCCCAGTCGATTGCGGGTCTTCTCTTTCGACCAGCTCATGAGGCCTTGCTTGTCAACGAAAATATACCAGTCAGAGTTGATCAAACTGCCAGGATAAGCCTCGGCTACTCCTCCAACCATTCCTTCGTAAGAGGTGAACAGCGCCAGCGGCGGATCCTCGGTGTCGATCCGAACGTCAGGGTCAGGCGGTTCGTTCAAGGGCAGAGGCGCGAGGAAGGAATTTGCGTTCCGTCGCCAGAACTCTTCATTCTTGTCGTTGGGTTCCAGCACGCCCACGATGTCCACCGTGACGCGGGTTGGGTCAGATATCGATGAAGCGAAGACGACCTGATCGCCAGGGCCGATGCCAAAAGCGCTGGCTGTGTACGTGCTGACGACGCCCTCCAGGCGCGGCCCATTAGGGCCGAGCGCGACGTCATCTGACGCCATGCGCCCGTTACGCCAGGTCACGTGATCGTTCAGACTCGAAATCTGCTGGAAATATCCTCGCGCGATGAGGGCGCCAAATTCTGAAGACAGAGGGTTTCGCGGAGTACCGACCAGAAGCGTCGAGGTTTTCAGGTACCGTTCGTGGCCCCTGGAAATTTCCGAGAGCTTGCCCGCAATCGAATCATCAATTGTGGAGCCAGTCGAGTCTAGGCTGTCCCGGCTCAGCGGGAGTTTCGAGCCGAAGGCGAAGATGTTGAGAAAAATTTGGTCCGCCCGCTCAATGGCAGTGTCGATGCTCTGACGTTCCAGCGTTCGAATATACACCGGCGCGCCTGCCAACAGGCTGGCCGTAACTGTCATGCCGACGAATATGCTCAGAAGCAGTTTCCAGTCGTCGGTGATGCGTTTGAGGACGAGCCTGTAGGTCGTCAGCGGGTGCATTCAGAGTCCGTGCCAGAGTCGGCCTCATCCGAGCGTGCCTGGGCGCTCCGAGTCAACACGACGCCCTGATTTTGGAGTCCAAGGCGCGCCGCATCAACGTCCACGTCTCGCACACGTATCCCTGCGCTGGCCGCGCTTGCTGCCGCGATCTCCGCAGCCTGACCCATCAGCCAGCACTGGGGAACCTCCCTCATAAACGAGTGGGTCGCCGGGTCTGAGGACAGGTTTCGCCCTGCCGCCATCAAGTCGTTCGGAGATTCAGGCGCCAGGCAATTCAGTGGCACTGACACGTTGGGGAATCGGCGGTTGGGCGATGGCGACACTCCAATCTCGTCATCGTGGATAACGCCTTCCTGCCAGTCCTCGCGAGCCATTCGCTTGACGCCTGAGAGGCGACGGCTGTGCCTGACTCCGACCTGTGGAGAGGTGTCTACGATCCAGGCGTTCTCAAATCCGGGCATGTTTCGTCTGTAAAAGTCGAACATGACCATCATCCTGCGCCTGCCCTCGACCTCCACAGTCGTCAGGTCGTCGAAATTCAGTGGGCTTTGCCCTGAGAGTTTGAGGGCCATGAATAGCGACAGATCGGCCCGCGGCATCGGGAAGGGACGATCCGTAACGCCGATGGCTCGGCCCTTTGACATGACCTGCTGGTAAGCGTCGGGCTTGCCGTTCTTAAACTCGCGATACCGTTCCATATCAACGCTGCCCCATCTCACGGAGATATTCATGCGATCGTGGATGTTATAGGCGATGGCGAACTCGACGTTGCCGGGGTTGGGATCGTCTCGGTGCGTGTTGTTCTCGAACTCGGCGCCAGCCAGCGCGAACACGTCCCCGTCGCCCGTGGTGTCTATAGTCACGCCGGCCAGGATGGCCTGACGCCCTGATTTGCTCTCGAATATCAAGCCCTGGACTTCATCGCCATCCATCACGGTGGCCACACCCCAGGAGTGCAGAAGCAATTTCACGCCGGTCTGCAGCGTGAGGTCCATATAGGCGAGCTTCAGCATCTCCGGGTCCACTGTGGGCCACCATGTGACCGTGCCCTGGAAGGCATCGGTGCGGTCCTGCCAGTATGCGACCTGGTCCTCATTTCTCGATCCCCATAATTCGGGAGGTGCCCCCAGAACATCGTCATCAGGGATTCGTTCCAGAATGTCGTTTGCAATTCCGGTGATGACCTGTCTGCCCTCCCAGTCGGTCATTCGATCAATCCACAGGACGAATCCGCCGGTCGACATGCCTCCCAGATGGCCGTAACGCTCTCCACCAGAACAACGTCCGCTCCCATGCGAGCGGCAGACACACGGCGGCGCATCCGACAGGCCCGCCTCCAACCACCAGCACGTCGCACCTTCGATACACAGGGATATTCCGATACGGTTCGGTTATGAAATCAGGCTCTGACAATTCTTTGATTCTCCTCGACGGCGTAACCTACTGATGCACGCCGCCCATCGCTCCTCCGCCGGCGGCGATGACCTCGCCGGTGATACACTCGGCCTTCGGAGAGGAGAGGTACGTGACCAACCACGCCAGCTCCTTGGGATCGATGGCCCGTTTGATAGCGACGTTCTGGGTTATGTTTTTCTCGATCTCATCCCTTCCGATGCCCTGACTCTGGGCGCGTGAATCCAGCATGGTTTCCACGCCTTCAGAGAGAGTAAGGCCCGGATGCACAACGTTGAGGGTAATGCCGTCGGCCCCAAGCTGATCTGAGAATGTCTTTGTCATGTGGACGACCGCAGTGTTTCGCATGCCGTATATGGTTGACTGACGAGCCGACACGCCGCCGATGTTGATGATGCGGCCCCACTTCTGTTTCTGCATGTGGGGGACCACAGCCTTCATGCACCGGAAGTATCCGACCACCTTTGTGTCCAGGTCTTCGACCATGTCCTTCTCGGTGGCCTCGGCCAGAGTGCCTTTCACCTGGCCTCCGACCATTGCGGCGTTGTTGACCAGTATGTCGACCTTGCCGAGGGTTGAGACGGTGGTTTCGACCATGTTTTGAACGTCGTCCCAACTGGTCATGTCAGCAACGATGGGTATTATTCGCCTGCCGGTCTCCTTAGAAAGCTCTTTGGCTGTCTCCTCCAGAGGCCCCTTGGATCGGGAGGCGATAGCTACATCGACGCCTTCCTTCGCCAGTTCCAGCGCGATGGCCTTGCCGATGCCCTTGCTCCCTCCGGTGACGATGGCAACTTTGCCCTGCAATTCCAGATCCATTTCATGCTCCTAAGTAATAGTCACAAATTTTCGAAAAATGACTTCACTGACTGATCGGCCCTTGTATAGTCGTAGGTCTGGAAGCGTCGCATGCGAAGCTGGGTTACGTCACCGTTGAAGAACCGCTCGTACAGCGCTTGACGAGAGCCGAATTGCGTGCCGACCAGGTCCCACGCTAGCCTGAACAACCGAACGCGCTCCGGCCCGTTGATGGCCGCGCCCTGATAGAACTTGGCGATGGAGTCGGATATGGGGCCTTCGACGTCCTGTTCGGTGGGAGTGAGCATCAAGCCGCCTGCGGCGAGTTGGCCGATAATCCACATGATGCGAGTGTAGGCATCGGGCCACCAGTGGCGCATGGCTATCCACGGCTCTGCGCCCGGCCAGATGCCGACGCCGCCCTCAATATGCTCGGCGTCGGCTTCCGCTGCTCGCATGTAGGCTCGCACGGTCTCCAGCGTGTCTATGATCTCGGAAATCTTTTCCTGAACGTGGCCGTACTGAGTAATGCCGATAGCCTCGGCGATACCATGAGTTATCCCCAGCACGAACTCCAACTTTGCGATGTTCTTCACCGCAACCTGCTGCATGTACTGGCGCCAGAGGGCGACGCGCCCCAGGTTGAGGTTTCCAAGCTCCACGTCGCCGTGGGCGAACACCCGATCCCAGGGAATCAGCACGTTGTCGAAGACAGCCAGCGCGTCCATCTCGTCGAACTGTCCTGACAGGGGATAATCGTACAGCGAGCGGCCCAGGTCGTAGGACTCCCGGCAAATGAATTTCAGCCCCGGCGTGGCTACTGGCAGCGCGAACCCGATGGCGTACTTCTCGGAGTTCGGGTCGTTGGGCGGGAGCGGTCGATATATGGGCGCAAATATCTCATCAGAGAAGGGAGCGAGAGTCGCCAGCAACTTCGATCCGCTGACGATGAGTCCCTCCGATGTTGTATCCACGACGCCGAGAGCGATGTAGGGGTCCGAAAGCTCGGTCACGGCCAACGCCCTGTTGACCTGGGGATGTCCGAACGTGTGGGTCAGGCATACGTCGTTCTCTCGGATGTATTCGTGATAGGCGATGATGTTGTCGGAGAACCGACCGTCGTTCTCGCCATAAACCTTGGCCATCTGTCGGGCCGCCGTGACCTGGATGTTCACGTAGTCCGGGGCGCGTCCCAGCATTCCGTAGGAGGCATGGGCGACGATCTCCAACGCCTTCCGGCGGCGCATCAAGTCATCCTGGGTCTCCGGGATGATGTAGGACAGGGCCACCGGCTCTCCGCTGGAGGGCGACTTGAAGGTCATCTGCTCGTGGAGTTCGGGGTCGTGTTGTAGATCGTATACTGAGGCGAGAGTCTGGGCCATTCGTTCCAGTTTGGGGTGGGCCGTCACGTCCTCGACGCGCTCCCCCTCCAGCCATATCTCGCGCCCGTCGCGCAGGCCCTCCAGAAACTGAGCGCCGGTTCTCACTACCATGATCCACTCCCAGATTTAGGTTTCGCGCCATGTTAGCATGGGGCCATAGGGCGAGCAATCAGCCGTCAGCTTTCAGCTTTGAGGAATCAGGCGGTCAGGTTTTCAGGCATCAGGGAATCTCTTTTGAATTATTCAGCGATGGAATCGGTTGATGCGCCTTCGTCATCAGAACTCAAAGGAATGTTATGCTTCGCAGCCGTTCAGAATAACCTGTAGCTGACGGCTGAAAGCTGTTAGCTTTCATGACAACTACCCCAAAGGAAATGATCTGAGAAACATACCGGGCTGGATTAACCGACTGTTGCCGATTCTTCTGACGCTAGCTATTGTCGGATTGATGGGGACAGTCAGCGACGCTCATGCTCAAGGGCCGGGCGAGTTCAAGCGCACGCCGTCGTTGCTATCCACCCGCAGCTTCCACACCGCGACGACTCTTGCCGCTGGCAGAGTCCTGGTGGCTGGCGGGACCGACGGCACTTTCGTCCACAGGAGCGCGGAGATTTACGATCCCGCGACCGGCGATTTCACTGACACAGGCGAGATGGCCCAGTTTCGGTTCGGACACACTGCCACGCTTATGAACGATGGCCGGGTGCCGGTCACTGGAGGACCGAAGCACCAGGATCGGTTCATCGCCGAAGCTGAGATATACGATCCTTCCACGGGCGAGTTCGCCATGACGGCGCCTCCGTCGTCAGCCAGGGCCTATCACACGTCAACACTGCTGCAAAATGGCAAAGTTCTGATCGTCGAGGGACTAAGCAATCACTTTGAAATCCTATCCAGCGCGGAGTTGTTTGACCCTGCGACCGCGACACTTTTAGCGACACGATTCCGATGGCCGTTTCTGGTACAAGGCTGCGTCGGCTTGGGCATTGAGCAGGCAGGTGTGCTGAGTGGGCAAACCAGAGAAACTAGACATGCCGTGAAAAAGTTCCCCGAGAAACCTATGATCGAATCGAGGGATATGTGAATTCTGAGCTACCAGTTTAGTTGAATAATCAAGAACTGAGTAGCATCGAATATTGGAAGTCTGAGGAAAAATATTATCATGATGACCTGTACGAAAGAGGTCAGAGTAATTTTGCCGATTCGACCAATTCTGTTCAAAGAACCGTTTTTTACTTGGAATTGTCTCGTATCGCTGGAGTGAACGCGTTTGTCAGCCCGATGAAAAGGAAGTTCCTCGCGATTCTCGGTTAGCAATTGACGGGGCAGTTCGAGTACATTGAACGACGTGTTGACGCCTAGATTTATAATGCGCTTTCCGATTCCTCCCTGTCCTTCACGATTTCGGTTCCTCCATTAGACGAGTATATATGGAGGAACGCTCACAAAAATAACCTTTCATTATTTGATAGCGCTCTTGAGATCCATAACAGCAAAAATGCCAAAGCGTTCAGGAAATGGTTAGGAGACATCGAACTTGAAATGCGGATCGGCGGACGTCCAGAAATACTGAACGTTTGCGCGAAGATCAAGGAGCTAGATAAGCACGCGCGTATCTGGTCAGAAAAATTGGGCCCGGAATTAGGCACAACGTACGAGAAACGGACCGCTAAATTGGATGCAATCCCGGGAATCGGCTGTATGTTCAAATTTCTTGGTCTGGGCCAAGTTGATTTCAAAGACCCCCACCTTACTCACCCCGACCGGTATCTAAGTTTCATTTCCAATTGGTATAGGGGTTAGTGACGATTGGGCCACTCTCGGAAAACTCTTATGAGTTGTCAATGCTCGGGATTGCCTCCCTCGATTTCAGAGCGCGACAGATCTTCTCCGATGTGATGGGCAGATTGACGAGAACGAAATGCGTCAGTGGCCTACTGATAAACCATCCACTCCAGCAGGTTTTCGTCGGGGTCGCGGGCGTAGAGGCTAACGGCAGGGACGTCCTTGCCTCGCCCGCCTCTGCGTGGGCCTGGGCCTGAGATGATCTCGACGCCGGCGTCGTCCAGCATCTTCTTGCAGTCCTCGGCGGAGCCTTCCCACACGAAGCAGACATCGCCGCAGCCGGGAACGGCTGTGGGGCCGCGCAGGCTGGCGGTGAACCCTTCGGGGTGAACGTTAATCTTGGAGCTTCCGACCTGGATGGAGAAGATACTCGCCTCTCCGGCCCGCCACTCTGTTTCGTCGTTGATCGTGAAACCCAGCCGCTTGTAGAACTCGATCAGACGCTCTGCGTTGGCTGTGGGCATTGCTATATGGTCAATATTGACCGCGGGCATGGGGAACCTCCATAAATTTGCCTGAATTTTCAATCTGCCGGAATCTTGGATCAGAGTTGAGTTTGGGAGGGTTCATTTCGTCATCACCCATGAGGAATCTCTGAAGCGTTTACGCAATCACTGCCAGAAACCTAAATTGATTGAGCCTTTAGCGCATTATAGACTTTCTCTGCTGTGATAGGCAGATCAGTAATTCGGACTCCAACCGCGTCCTCGACGGCGTTGGCGATGGCGGCGGCGGGAGGGCCGATGGGGTTCTCGCCGATGCTTTTGGTGCGGTATGGGCCAGTACCGGCGTCCGACTCCACGAGGACGGTGCGTAGCTCCGGAATGTCCTGAGACGTCGGTATTTTGTAGTCGCCGAAAGACAGGCTGGTCACGCTTCCATCTTCGATGGT
>ENA-ORDI01000935-ORDI01000935.1-marine-metagenome-genome-assembly--contig:-NODE-935-length-17487-cov-4.166628_pt1 | contig 17487 bp, 17 predicted proteins | sample MGYA00248628_ERZ508525 | MGnify/ENA primary metagenome ERZ508525 (study PRJEB26195, sample SAMN05422138) | marine metagenome | isolation source: East of Porto Seguro, South Atlantic Ocean | place... | reverse complement strand
CGCTCGCGGAGGTCAGCCAGAACGCCGGAGACGCCCCCTTTGCGAAGGTGCTGATCACCGGATTCGGGGTCGTCAATGACTCCCTGGTCAACTTCGCTCCGGTCGGCGTCTTCCGACCCTTCACCGAATACAGAGTCTCAGTGGAGCGAGAGGTGCTGGGTGAGTTGGCCGACACCGGCTCCAGCTGGGTGTTCTCAACGGCTGCGCGAATCGCCGACGCCGGCACGGGCGAGACCGTCAGTAACGCCGAGGGGACCTTGACCCTCTTTTTCCCGCCCAACTCCCTTCAAGGCGGGAACGGGGAGGTGGCCATCCGCGTGGCGGACATCAGCGGCGCTTTGTAGGTCATATCCTGTTGGGTTTTCATAGCTGCCATGACCTCAGCTTCCCGCTGTTCTGCGGCCCGTAACTGATCCGTCAGGTCATTGTTGGTCTGGGCCACCGAGTTGAGACGGTCATTGAACCAGACCCCTCCAAACACGACTCCTAAAATCAGGGCCTATGCCAAGGCCTTGGCCACGTGGGGCATAAAGGCCTGGCTGAAACCACGCCCAAACGCTTCGGCCTGCATTATGATCGGCGACGCCAACCGTCCATATCGCTCCACGCGCTTGAACAGCTTGCGGCTCACTTCAGATGGCACCTCAAGTTGAGGCAATTCAAAGGCAAAACTCGCCACCGTCTGGCCGTCACTGCGCAGCGCGACACTGCATGCGCCGCATGACTCCAGATGCGAGTCCATCAACCGCCTCTCCCTCTCGTCTATGGTTCCAAGGAGATAAGGAACGAACAGTTCCTCAGCCTCTCTACAGTCCATACTCCGCCGACTCCTGCCTCGTGGGGCCAATGGCGCCCCTGAGTTTTTTGATCGCCAATCTCATTCTCGTCTTCACTGTTCCCAGAAGTTGGTCCAACTTCCGAGCGATTCGGAGTGGGTGCACCCTCCAAAATGCGCCAGAATCACGACCTCGCGCTGTTCAGGGCGCAGGATCGTCAGGGCTTTCTTTAGGTGGCTGGACTCAAACTGGGCCGTAGCATACTCCGTCGGATCATCTGAGCGCGACTCTGTCGGCCTCTGGTTCATATCGACGCCGTATCTGGATGCGCGTCTGATCTCTGCGACGCTTGCGAAGTTCGTCTATCGTCCTGTGGTGGGCGATGCTGAACAACCATGCTGTGACACTGCAACGGTTGGATTTGTAGCTGCCTCCCCGACGCCATACGTTGAAGAAGGTCCTGAGTCACCTCCTCTGAGGCGCCCGGGTCTCTGAGCAGGTGCATGGCCAAGGAGCACACAGGGCCGGAATATCGAGTGTACAACGCTTCCAGAGACCCACGATCCTTGTTCGCTATGGACTCCAGAAGTTGTTTGTCTTCCAGTTCTTCATAATTCGTCGAACGCACCAAATGTGGCTCAACCGCGTCAACGCCAGTCTGTCGAGTATTATACGTTGGTTGCCGTCAATACAGATTTTAGTCAATTAACCACCTCCGAAGCAGTTACGTGACAAATTAAAGTGTGTCCTGTACGTTACTCGCCGCTTTGATGACACGTTAATCACAAAAGGTTCCTTTGGAGTCAACAACCGCCTGACCCATTATCTGTCGCTCTCCTGACGCGAGTCGATGTTATAATTCGTCGGGTCAGCCATGTTAGAAACCTCTACTTGAGACGTATAATGGTCTGAGCCTCCAAAAAGTTACTATTCTCTATATATTTGTTGGAATCGCAGGTTAACCAAATCGGGTTTCAAGCCCCGGAATATTTGACGAATTATACGGTTGTGACCAACCGATGCAGGGAGATGATTTGCTTGAGATAGCTTTCCCGGACATTCTTAAGCGCGAAATAGGCCATTTAGGTATCGAATTAAGTCTTGCACAGCTAGAGCAATTCCAGAGATACTACTACGAATTAAATGAATGGAACTCGCGAGTCAACCTGACATCTGTGACTGAATGGGAGGATGTTCAGTCGAAGCACTACCTGGATTCGCTGACAGCGGCGTTGGTGATTCCGAAGGCAGTCCTCGGTTCTGGGCGATTCGTGGATGTTGGCAGTGGGGGCGGGTTCCCGGGAGTGCCTTTGTTATTAGCCTTCCCAGGGATGAAAGGGACGTTGATAGAAGCCACCGGCAAAAAAACCGCGTTCTTAGAACATCTCAAGGATTCGCTAGGGCTGGAAGGACTGGAGGTTTTGAATGGCAGGGCTGAAACTCTGGCTCATGATCCGGCCTTGCGTGAGAGCTTCGACATCGTTCTGGCCCGCTCTATCTCTGGGATGGCAGCTTTGGCTGAGATGACCCTGCCCTTTTGTCGCACCGGAGGTTTGTTGGTGGCCCACAAAGGTCACAATATTGAAGACGAGTTGACAGCAGCGGCCAACGCGATCGCCGTCACAGGCGGAGCCTTGAAAGAGGTGCGGCCTGTCTCCCTCGAAGGTCTCAGTCAGCGCAATCTGGTGGTGGTAGAAAAGGTTTCAGAAACACCGGAACGCTACCCGCGAAGGCCCGGAATGCCATCCAAAAACCCTCTTTGAAATACAACGAATGACACCTCCTGAGCATCGCGCTGAGGGTGCCTTGTCAGGCTACGGTCAGCGTATGACGCCTAACAACCACAAGAAACCACATACTGTTTCCCTTCGCAAGCGAATACTGTCGCTCCCGACCCTGTTGTCGTTCGGAGTAGCGGCGGCGTTTATGTTCCTCCTGGCGACCCAGTTCGATTTGGACTGGTCCGAGACCTTGAGCAACATCCGGTCGATGAATCCGTGGCTGTATCTTCTGGCGCTCCTCCTCTACTACTTAAGTTTCGTGTTCAGGGGAATGAGGTGGCGGTTGCTGGCCCTTAACGCCGTGGACACCGCCGAGGAACGAGAGCGGGTTCCCTCGGTGCTTCAATGCTCGCAGGTCATCATCATCGGGTGGTTCGTCAACTCGGTCGTATGGCTCCGGCTGGGTGACGCCTACCGCGCCCTGGCATTCTCGGAGGATGCTAAAAACACTTTCTCGTGGAGTCTGGGAACAATTCTCGCCGAGCGAGTGTTGGATATGGCAACGGTTGCCGTGGTCTTATTCCTCAGTGTCCTGGTTCTGACAGCGACATCCGACCTGGCGGTGTCCCAGTTCATAATCGTCATGGCCTTTGTGATGGCTTTCGGGGTCCTCACCATAATCCTCTCAATGCGCCTGTACGGTCCCAAGGTAACCAGGCTCTTGCCGAGCAGATTGGAAGGGCCATATAAAAGGTTCCAGCAGGGAACGTTGGGCAGCTTCAAATCGCAACTGCCGTACATGCTCATTCTTGGACTCGCCGGGTGGCTGTTGGAGATGGCCCGGCTGTACTTCGTAGTGCAGGCGTTGGGTTTGGATATTGGGTTGGCTCTAATCCCTGTGGTGGCCCTGGGGCACGCGATTCTCAGCACCGTTCCCACCCCCGGAGGCACCGGCGCAGTGGAACCTGGAATGATCGGATTGCTGTTGCTAAGCCTCGACAGGTCCAACGCCGCATCGGTGGCAATAGTGGACCGTTCCATAACCTACGTCAGCGTCATCGTCATCGGCGGGTTGATCTTCCTGCTGCGTCACGTAATGCGGATGAGGTCGAGCAGCAAAGAGACCTCGGTCGCGACCTGACCTCTCTGCCTAGTCCCTTCTCATGGATCATGGACATTGCTCCCCTCGATCAGCGTTCCAGAGGGCACAGACTCGCCCGCTAAAGATAAGGTTGCCCGATATCTACGAGTCATTGTGGTCGTTGTTTTGCTCCAGAATTAATCTGAACAAAACAAACAGTAACGCAATTCATGCAATTTTGTGGTTGACTTGATTTAAGAAAAAGCGTAAGCTTCGCCCCATAACTTTGCTAAAGGGGGGATTCCTTATGCTCAAAGAAGTGCATCACGTTGTAAGCCGACCTGGAAGGGTTCACGAGGACCCTGAATACGACATTGCCGTGCCGGATGCCCTCCTTACTGAGCCAGGCATTCGCCAAGATTTAGAGGATGTCTCATTCTATAGCCGAGTGTACCCTCTGGAGACCCAGAACATCGAAAAGGCCGCAGACCGAGAGTGGGTCTGGACAGTGTATGAGCCTGACCTCCGCGAATATAGGCTCAAACACGATGAGATCAACGAGCCTCTGGTCCAGGCCGCGTCCACATCGGGCGACCTCCAGCCAACTACCGCCCCGGTTCCTGGCGCCGATATCACTGAAGCTATCCGCATCAAAGCCCGCGAGTTGGGATTTGGCGAAGTCGGATTCACCAAGTACAACCGCAAATACACCTATGCCAGCAAAAAAGGCTGGGTGAAATATGAACACGCAATATGCCTAGCTCTGGAACAGGATTACCGCCAGACCCAGACAATCCCCAGCCTTGAGGCCGAGTTCACCCACTTCGGCACCTACGAAGACGAAGGCGCGTTGGCGATTGACCTTGCGGCTTTCATCCGTGATGAACTTGGCTACCACGCTCAGATACACAGCCCGAACGACAACAGCGCCGTTTACATTCCGATGTTCGTCGCTGCCGGCCTCGGCCAGTTGGGAGCCAATGGCCAGTTGCTGTCCCCTCACTTCGGCTCTCGTGCCCGGCTGATGATCGTCACGACCGACGGCCCCATCACCTACGATCAACCTATTGACTACGGAATCCATCAGTTCTGCCAAGAGTGCCAGGTTTGCGTGAACCGCTGCCCAGGCCGCGCGCTGGTAAAAGAGAAAGTCGTCTGGCGCGGCGTCGAGAAGAACAAGCTGATCTATGACCGGTGCCGCCCCGTCATGGCCCGGTACGAAGGATGCGCCGTTTGCATGCTGACTTGCCCGATTCAGCGATATGGCATGAAGCCCGTCATGCAGCACTACATCGACACCGACGGTGAAATTCTTGGCAAAGGCACAGACAACCTTGAGGGCTACACCCTGCGAGACAAGGGTTACTTTGGCCCCGGCAAACTGCCAAAGTTCGACCGACCGTTCTTCGATATTCCTCACGGGACCAAAGAGGACTACCTATTTGAGAAGTTCAAGGAAAAGCTGGAGAACAGTGGCGAAACAACCACTGAAGAGATCGTGGACTTCGCCGTCGATCTAAAGAAGATTCTGGCCGAAGGCAAGACCACCAGGGGCGACGAGTAGCCAGACCTTCCCAAGACTTTGAAGAGGGAGCCTAACCGCTAAATCGATATGGGGCCAGATGCCGATGACGGCGCTGGCCCCATATCTTGCCCGACCTTATTCGAGAGGACCAACCCTATGCCCATGTTCCAGAAAGAAAACATCGACGCGCTGTTCGGCGAGTTGAAACGCGACTATGATGACAAGGACGAGAGCGAACAGCTTCATCGCGATGCCCATCTTGCCATCGCATACCATGACGCCAACCGTCCCCTGCCCGAGGCCACAGACGCTGTGGTTCTGGATCTCATCGAAAGGCACAAGCCTGCGGATTAGGGGTCAGGCATTCAGGTGTCAGCGGAACCGGCCATCAGAGTTTGTCATTCTGAACGGACGTGAAGAATCTGGCCGCCAATATGCCAACCGTTGCCCCAAATACGGCCAGATGCTTCGTCTCGACTCAGCATGGCATATTGGACGACGGCGGGCCCGCATTAGCGCTAGCCTAAAATGTAAACGTTCCGTCGAGGATTGCGGCCAGAACGTCTGAGTCGATGTGGCCGCCGGACACGACACAGGCAATCTTGCCTTCACCCGCGCCGCCTGAAAGGGCCGACGCGACAGGCGCGGCCCCCGCCCCCTCCGCCACGATATGATTGCGTTCCACCAGCAACTTTATCGTGGACACCAGATCGGCGACGGACATTATCAGCGATCCGCCCACAACACTGCTCAGAATGGGCCACATGTCAGCGCCCACTGACGGAGCGCCACTGAAACCTTCGGCAAAACCAGGCGCAGGCCGAGGCTTAATGGTCACAGGCTCGCCCGCTGCCAGCGAAGGAGCAAACGGAGCGCCGGTCTCCAATTCGCAAGCGTATAGTCTGGTCGCTGGTTTAAGAGCGCGAACCGCCGACGCCACCCCTGCCGTCAGTCCACCACCTCCGAAGGGCGTAATCACCGCGTCCACATCGGGCATATCCTCGACGATCTCCACTCCGATCGTCCCCTGACCCGCCATCACCTCCCTGTTGCTAGCCGAGTGGATGAACAGCCCTTCCATCCCTGGATAGTCGTGGGTATATAGAATCAGGTGGAACCAGTCAGCGCGGGGAATTTTGATGATCTCAGCGCCCAGTTCTCGGATAGCCTCTAGCTTGGACGCCGGAGCGTTGTCCGGCACAACCACGGTGCATTCGAGACCCATTTCACGGGCGCCCCACGCAACGCCCTGAGCCATATTGCCCGTGCTGGCAGTCCAGACTCCGGCCTTCAGGGTTTCGGGGTCGGCGGCTCGCATGGCATTCACCGCGCCCCTGAGCTTGAACGACCCGATGGGCTGGAGATTCTCCAGCTTCAGGTAAATCTCCCTGTTGGGATCATCCACATTCAGCCGCACCAGCGGAGTCCGAATCGCGGCGTCTTTGATGCGGTCGCGGGCTTGGTAGACCTCTTGGAGTGTGATGGGTTCGTGGGGCTTCATGGTCGTGTATCCTAACCGAGTTTTGTTGGTGTTCTGGAAACTATCACCTTGCTAAAAGGTCGTCAAATCCTTACAACCGTCCCTATTGGGTTCCAACTGATTCGTCAGCGCCATAAACCCAAAACATTCTTCCGCCCTTGCCCTGCTTGCTGATATAATTCGGCAAGCAGAAAACAAGCTGGAGGGACGGGCATGACAATAGAAGCCAAGTTGAACCTGAAGAAGAAGAGCAGCGTCGTCACAGACGGCCCAGACCGAGCCGCCGCGAGGGCCATGCTTCGGGCCACCGGACTCGATGACGATGACATGAACAAGCCCTTTGTGGCCGTGGCGAATCTGGCATCTGACGTCACGCCCTGCAACGTCCATCTGGACAGGCAGGCGCGCAAGGTCAAGGAAGGACTGAGAGCCGCCAACAGCGTTCCCTTCCTGTTCGGCACTATCACGATTAGTGACGGCATCTCGATGGGCACCGAGGGCATGAAAGCGTCTCTGGTCAGCCGCGAGGTCATCGCAGATTCCATCGAAACCGTGACCTTTGGCGAGAGCATGGACGGTCTGGTCGTCGTGGCGGCATGTGACAAAAACATGCCCGGCGCAATGATGGCCATCGCTCGGCTCAACGTTCCCTCCATTTTCGTCTACGGCGGCACTATCATGCCCGGAAACTGGAAGGGCAAGGACATCAACGTCCAAGATATGTTCGAAGCCATTGGCGCGTATTCCCAGGGCAAGATCGACCTGGACGAGCTTATCGGCATGGAGCGGGTCGCCTGCCCAGGCGAGGGCGCGTGCGCAGGCATGTTCACGGCCAACACAATGTCGTCGGCCATCGAGGCTATGGGAATGTCAGTCCCCGGAGCCGCGTCGGTTCCGGCCATCGACCCCAAGAACGACCAGATAGCTTTCGACGCAGGCAAGGTGATGTACAGCTTGCTGGAGAAAGACCTCAAACCCCGGGACATCATGACCCGTGAGGCGTTCGAGAACGCCATCCGCGTCGTGCTGGCTATGGGAGGCTCGACCAACGCGGTCCTGCATCTGCTGGCCATCGCTCATGAGGCCCAGGTGCCTCTGGAGATCGACGACTTCGACCGTCTCAGCCGCACGACTCCCTACCTGACGGACCTGCGACCCGGCGGTCGCTACGTAATGTCTGACATGCACAAGATGGGGGGTGTTCCAGTGGTCATGAAGGAGCTTCAGAAAGAGGGCCTTCTCCACGAGGACGTCATGACCATCACAGGCAAGACAATCGGCGAAAATCTCGCCGAGTTCGATGACGAGCCCGACAGCGCGGTGGTGCATCCGATTTCCAAGCCTCGCAGCGCCACAGGCGGTCTCATCATCCTCAGAGGCAATTTGGCCCCGGACGGAGCCGTGATGAAGGTCGCCGGAACCAAGCACCTGACACACAAAGGCCCGGCAAAGATCTATGACGGAGAACGCGCCGGTTTCGAGGCGGTCACGCGCAACGAGATCGAACCCGGCGACGTTGTGATAATCCGCTACGAAGGCCCCAGAGGAGGCCCCGGTATGCAGGAGATGCTGGCAGTCACCGGCGCCATCATGGGCACCGACCTGGGAGACAACGTTCTGCTGCTGACCGACGGACGATTCTCCGGCGCAACTCACGGCCCGATGATCGGCCACATCGCTCCAGAGGCAGCTCTTGGAGGCCCGATTGCGCTGATCCAAAACGGTGACATCATCACTCTGGACGCCGAAACCCGCGAACTGAGCGTCGATGTATCCGACGAAGAGATGGCCGAGCGGGCCAGGTCATGGAAGGCCCCGCTCCCCAACTACACAACCGGAGTTATGGCAAAATACGCCAAGCTGGTCTCATCGGCATCGCTGGGCGCAGTCACAACATAGCGAGTAAATAACACCGCATGAACCAAGAACGGGGGACTCGATGAGTCCCCCGATTTGGTTTGATTAGAGACGGACTCGCCATTCTGACCCGATGGTTCGGTTCGAATCAGGGCAGCACCCGTAAGTCTCATTACACACTCTTTACACAAAGAATATGAAAAATCCTTTCAAAGGTTACAAATGGTACACATGGATCATCATTTTGTTCAAGGGATTTCTGGTGTTATCCCGACTTGCGCCGACGTTCACACCGCTCTTTTCTGGGGGCAGTGGCCCTTCGCGCTCAGAGACCGCCACGGTCGTCAGAGTCATCGACGGTGACGCGATAGAGGTCGATCTGGATGGGTGGCGATACACCGTCCGGTACATCGGGATAAACACTCCTGAGATCTACCGTCCGAGTCGCGGAGTCGAGTTCTACGGCCCGGAAGCGTCAGCGCGAAACCGCGAGTTGGTTGAAGGCAAGACTGTCCGCATGGAGCTCGACGTCTCGTCAACCGACCGATTCGACCGCCTCCTGAGATATGTATATGTGGATGACGAGATGGTAAACGCCACGCTGATATCCGAAGGCTTCGCCGTAGCGTCAGCCTTCCCGCCAGACACAAAGTTCGTCGACAGGTTCGAGAACATTCAAATACAGGCGATGGAAAATCGTCGAGGCGCATGGGCAACTAGCCCCGCCCTGGCAGAGGCGTGTGATCCGTCTTACCCAACGATCTGCGTGCCGCAGGACGCCGAACCAATGACCTGCAAGGAAATTCCGTCTAACCCATTTCCAGTCCTACACCCCGATGCTCATAGCTTCGATCCTGACGGCAATAGGCTGGGGTGTGACGGGTAAACGCCCGAATACATGCACGATAATTGAACCTCCTTTGTGCATGAAGTCCCTGCCAAGTACAATGACGGCACCCTGAACCAAGGCGCCATTCTCATGACCGACCAACAACCCAACCCTCTCAAACCTATCAGTGGCCCCATATCTACTGACTACCGCCTTACAGGCAACCGGGCCATGCTTCACGGCGTGGGGTTGTCGGACGACGACCTCGATAAACCGTTTATCGCCATCGCCGATCTTGGGAGCGATGTCACTCCCTGCAACATGCACTTGCATCGGGTGGCTAATTCCGCCCGCGAGGGTGTTCGAGCGGCAGGGGGCGTGCCCTTTACCTTTGGGACCATAACCGTAAGTGACGGCGTTTCTATGGGCCATGAGGGGATGAAGGCGTCGCTGGTCAGCAGGGAGGTTATTGCCGACTCTATCGAGACGGTGTGCTTCGCCGAGCGGATGGACGCGGTTATCGCCGTGGGCGGGTGCGACAAGAACGGCCCCGGCTCGCTGATGGCGATGGCTCGACTCAATATCCCCGCGCTGTACGTCTACGGAGGCTCCATCAACACAGGGCGATACCAGGGCCAGACGATCAACGCTCAGGATGTCATGGAAGGTGTTGGTACTTACCTTGCAGGCGACATATCTCTCGACGAGCTTCGGGGGATGGAGCGCGTCGTTTGCCCAGGCGAGGGTGCCTGCCCCGGCATGTTCACCGCCAACACGATGGCCACAGCCGCCGAGGCTCTAGGCATGGCGGTTCCGGGTTCTGCGTCGATCCCGGCAGCGGACTCTCGCAACATGCAGGGAGCGAGGGCGGCGGGCGCCGTTCTGGTAAATGCCCTGCAAGAGGGAATCCGGCCTCGCGATGTCATGACCCGCCAGGCTTTCGAGAACGCAATCGTTGTCGTCCTGGCACTCGGAGGCTCCACAAACTCGATTCTGCATCTGCTGGCAATCGCTCACGAAGCGGATGTCCCCCTCGATCTGGACGATTTCGACCGTCTGAGCCGCACTACTCCATATATTGCAAACCTCAAGCCCGGCGGCCAGTTCGTCGTGGCCGACGTCGATGCCGTCGGCGGCATGCCAATGGTCCTGAAGGAGCTTCTTGACGCTGACTTGATCCACGGCGATGTTCTGACGATGATCGGCAAGACAATGGCTGAGAATCTATCCAGCGTCACAGCAAAACCCGATGGCAACGTGATCCGTCCTGTATCCAACCCTCGGAGTCCCACAGGCGGCCTCGTCGTGCTGAAGGGGAACCTTGCTCCAGAGGGCGCAGTGATGAAGGTCGCAGGCACGGGACACCTGAAGCACGAAGGCCCGGCCCGCTTGTTCAACAGCGAGAACGAGGCGTTCAACGCGGTGGCATCCGGGGAGACCAAGCCCGGTGACTCGGTGGTCATCCGCTATGAAGGCCCCGTTGGAGGCCCCGGAATGCAGGAGATGTTGTCTGTCACCAGCGCCATCGTCGGCAAGGGGCTGGGCGACACCGTTATGCTGTTGACCGACGGGCGGTTCTCCGGCGCGACCCGTGGCCCAATGATCGGACACGTCGCTCCAGAGGCAGCTGTGGGCGGCCCCATCGCCCTGTTGGAGGAAGGCGACATTCTGGTCATGGATGTGGAACGCAGAGAGTTGAGCGTTCGCCTCTCCGAAGAGGAAATGTCCCAACGCCGCGAGCGTTGGACGCCTCGGCCTCCCAACTACACCAGAGGCGTGCTGGCAAAATACGCTCGTCAGGTCTCCTCGGCCTCGCGAGGCGCGGTGACGACGTAGATTAAGGATTTCGGCGCCGCGATTCAATCCCGATTCCCACACTCCGATTATCAGAAGTAGTACACTTCACCCACGTCTCTCGAACACAAAATAGGAGCAACAAAACAAGCAGGTCGCGCAAGTCGAAACAATCCTTGCTGAGGACAAGTGGCTGCTGGTGAAGGTCACCACCGACAACGGAATCGTCGGAATCGGTGAGGCTGGGCTTCACGGCGTCACCGATTCCGACGATTCCGCCGTTAGAACCTTCGGACGATACCTGGTGGGCAAGGACCCGCTTCAGATTGAGCACCATTTCCAGTTCATGTACCGCTTCTCTCATTTCCGAGGAGCCGCCGTAGGCGGAGCTATAAGCGCTCTGGACATCGCCCTATGGGACATTGCGGGCAAGCACTTCGAGGCTCCGGCCTATCAACTTATGGGCGGAAAGGTGCGAGACAAGGCCCGCGTCTACATGCACGTCGGGGGCGACTCGGTAGAAGACCTGTACGCCAGCGCTAAAGCCGCCGCCGCCGAAGGTTTCACCGCCGTGCGATTCACACCCTTCGTTGAGACGGACGACCAGCAGTACTACAACATGCGATACTCCGCCATGCTATCCGAGGCTGTGAGTCGGGTCGCCGCTGTTCGTGAGGCGGTAGGCAACGACGTTGACCTGTGCGTGGAGATTCATCGACGGTTGGGGATTCCAGAAGCCATCCAGTTGGGCCGAGAGATAGCCGAGTTCCGTCCCTTCTTTTACGAAGACCCCACGACGCCCGACTCCAACGAGAGCATGGCCGAGATCGCCCGAAACATCCCGATTCCCATAGCCACCGGAGAGCGGCTTCATACCATGTGGGAGTTCCGAGAGCTTCTTCAACAGAGGGCATGCAGCTACATTCGGCCCGACGTGTGCCTCGCCGGAGGACTCACCCATAGCAAGAAGATAGCCGCTGTGGCCGAATCGTTCAACGTCGGAGTAATCCCCCACAACCCGCTGACCCCTATCAGCACCGCCGCGTGCATCCAGATCGACGCCTGTATTCCAAACTTCGTGCTTCAGGAGTACACAGGCGAGGACAAACCGCCCAAGAGCGAGATGGTCAAGGAACCTCTCCGCTTGGAGAAGGGGTACCTGGAAATCCCTGACCGACCCGGCATAGGCGTGGAGATCAACGACGAGTTCTTTGCCACTCACGAGTATAGCCCTCGCCCCATCAACACCCCATTACGCGAGGACGGTTCGGTGGCGGACAGGTAACGCACGAGGTGTCACCTGAATACGTATTTGAGTAATAAAAACAAACGGCCCGCCGTCACAATTCGACAGTGGGCCGTTTCTCGATAGGTAAGAGTGGATTTATAGAGTTGCTAGCTAGACGGGGGAGAGGGTCATCTCTCGGTCGATTGCTTGGAATATATCGTCAGAAGATAGGATTCCCACCAGAATGTCGTTCTGGACAACTGGGAGATTGTCGAAGTCCTGGTCGATAATCATTATTGAGGCGTCTCCCAAGTGGAGGTCAGGGGCGACGGTCTGAGTCTGCGCTGTCATGTGTTCTGCGACCTGGCACTCTGAGGCCATGTGACCTTCGATCAGGCATCCGAGGGCCATGTCGCGGTCGGTTATGATGCCCTCGACGCCGTCTTCTCCCAAGACCACCAGACAACTGATTCCTCGATCTTTCATCAATTGGGCTGCATTCGCGATACTTGTCTCGACGTCAACTCTATGCGCGTCCGTATTCATCAATTCACTTACATCCACGGCAAACCCTCCTTGCAGGACTGGTTTCTATCCGCTCTCACATACTCAGATGCAACATAATCTTTTAAGGTGCATCGTCATGTTTGGCAACCAACACCCAACTTGTGAGTTCATTCACTATCTTACGCTCCAAATGTTAATCAGACGTTAACCGGGTGTTACAGTTGTTAAAATTCTCGGATCGGACCCGGGTTTTCAGGACATATCCGAACACGAACTATCGGGTCGGCCTGGATTTATACAATCTTTGCGCGCCAATACCGACAAGAAGAACACCGACGCTTGCCAATACCAATAGCAGCCAACCAGACAGCACAGCGTCACCAACATTAGGTGGCGCCACCGACTTTCACCAGGACCATGTCCACGTGAGTCGGGCTGTCGCGCGTTATGACTTGGTATCGGGTGTCGTTGATGAACGCTAGTTCGCCGCTCTCTGTGATTCTCACCCCGATAGCGTAGGTGAATCTGTCGTCGATGTCGGCAGGGTCGTATTCGATCTCGAAGGCGATTGGAACTTGACCCGGATTCTCGATGATCTGCTCTCCCATGGTCACGGCAGGAGCATCTGCCCGCGAGACATCCTGGAGCTTGATCTCGACCGCCGCGTTAGGAGTCAACGCGATCCGTTCTCGGTAGGTAATCGTGCCTGTGACGGTCGCGACGGTGGGTGTCTGGGAGTAGCTAATCCTGGTGTAGTACAATGCCGTGAGACCCTCGAATCCGCTGTCTGTGCCAACGATCAGCCAAATTTTGCCATCGGCATCGGATGAGACTTGAAGGGGCGCGTAGCTGTTGGTCAGCATCTTGATCTCGTGCTCGTCATCGACAACATTGGGGGGGCTCACGCTGCCTATGACGACCATCTCCGAACCGTCACTGGCCTAATTGCCCTTGTCGACGTTTGACCTGAGTCAGCCGCTGGAGACCTGTGACTGTGTCGGTTCGACAGCGGAAGCTCCCGCTTTGACAAAAACACTCTCGCCAGGAGAACCTCCGATGCCGAATGAACCTCAGGGAACATTGGTCGCCAGGTCAATCTCCACGGTCATCTGATCGGTTGTCGAAGGCAAAAGTCCCTCGACCTGACGTTTCAGGTACTTGAACAGATCATCACTGCGGTTGTGGCCTTGGATGTAGAACCCATTGCCGCTCAGACTTTCTGGAAGTGCGCGAAAACCCGAGTCGAGCTCGTAAGTCGCTTGGTCGAATTCTGCTGGCAGATCCGCGAAGTCGGCAGTCCAACCCTCTGCTTGGTTCTCGAATGCGAACTCGAACGCATTATCTGCGGCAAGCTCAGGCGTCTGAGCAAACGTTGTTGAATCGCCGCTTGCAATGGAAAGCAACACGACTGCCGCCATTATTAAGGCAATCGAGATTCGGATTCGAGGAATATAAAGTGTTTGGGACGTGGCCGCGTTACCCATAGATGCCTCCTCCTAGTGTAGGCAAATGGCACATGGAAATTTGAATTCATTCCGGCATGATATGAACTGCGTAGTCGAGACTCATTTCAGACTGCGCTAAAACGGACATCCAGAAAACAATAGCCTTGACATCTCGACTTGTGATATATTTCTCATATGGCTCAGACCTCCATATCTCAACCCGTTACCGGCTCCTCAGCGACGTATAGCACGAGAAGCTATCTGCGAGACGGACTGTTGATTGTCAGCGCTGCGCTGATGGCGGTCACGCTGTACATGGTCTTCATGTGGGTTCCCACCGAACAGAACCTGGGAGTGTCCCAACGTATCTTCTACTTCCACGTTCCGTTGGGGTGGATTGGCATGTTGTCCATCGTTGTGGTGGCAGTTGCCAGTTTGATGCACCTGATCACGGGCAAGGAAAAGTGGGACTCTCTAGCCTACGCAACCGCAGAGCTTGGGGTGATTTTCGCCACGCTGATTCTTGTGACCGGCGCGATATGGGCGAGGCCAGTGTGGGGGGTGTGGTGGACATGGGACGCCAAGCTGACGACGACGCTGGTTTTGTGGTTCATCTACGTAGGCTACCTGATGATTAGAGCCCATGGCCCCAGCGGGACCCAGGGCAAGCGGTACGCCTCTGTGATTGCTCTCATCGGTGCCATCGACTCACCCATCATATACAAGGCCACTGACTGGTGGCGCACAGCCCACCCGGAACGCAACGTGCCATCGGACCTGGCGTCCGAAATGCTGTTGACTCTGCTGGTCGCGATGGTGACGTTCACCGTCCTGTACGTATACCTGCTGGTCGAACGCTATTCTCTTAGAAAGTCTGAATCTGATCTCGATGAACTTCATCAAAGAACTGCGTAGGGGCCTCGGGCTTCGGGCCTCCACTGTTATCGTGCTGGTGGCGTTGGCGCTGACGGTTTCAACGCTCCTGACAACGGTTGGAGCGTTTGACGGTCAGCCGCAAACGGCTCCATCGACGATTCCAGAGCCATCTGAACATGGCAATGACCCCGAAGCAAACCTGCCTTTTCTCTTCGCGGTGTATATGATTACATGGGGAGCCTTCTTCGCCTACATCTTCTACGTGTCCCGAAGACAGCGGGAGATGCAGGGCGAGATCGATGCCCTGAAACGCGCCCTGGACCAGCGAGAGCAGGCCGAGGCTCAATCGCAATCTGAAAGCTAACAAGGCCAGACACACGTGAATTTCGACGACACCGAGACCACAGACCCCACGATTTCGCCACTACCTGACGTGTCGGATTCCGACGACGGCTCCGTCATCGCCCATCGAGGAAAGCTGCTTATCGCGCTGGTGGTGCTCGTGGGCGCGTTGGGATATTTCGCGTTCATGGCCTTCGAGGGCGCTACCGTCTACTACTACACAGTCGGCGAGATGAACGACATCGGTCAAACTCCCGAGGGCAAGATGGTGCGGGTGTCCGGCAAGCTGGTGCCTGAAACCTTCCTTCGCGGCGACGGCTCGACGCTGGCTGAATTCTCTCTGACCGACGGTTCCGAAAGCCTAATAGCCAACCATATCGGCGTCCTGCCAGACCTGTTCTTCAACGACCATTCGGAGATAATCCTGGAGGGTTCTTACGGCTCCGATGGCGTGTTCCAGAGCGAAAACGTCATCGTCAAGTGTCCGTCCAAGTACATCGCTCTGGACGAAGAGCAAGAGCAGGGTTAGTCTTTAGGGGTCAGGTTTTCAGGTGGTCAGGCTTCAGGCCATGACTTCTATACCCACCCCTTAGATCGTGGCGAAACTTGGCGCCAGGGTAATCGAAAACTTCCTAGAATCATACTGCCCCCTCATAAGACGCGTTCACAGACCGTTCCTCCAGCCGCACGAACGCCCCAATCTTGGCCGCTTGCGAGAATCGCCAAAACCTTTCCGCTGGTTATGCATAACGCCTATCCGACTTATCCTATGTCGACGATCTGGCAGCGTTATTGACAAATGAATGCGCCATGATTAGGTTTAGTCCGTATTCAAAATCAACACATGACTCGTAGTGACCGAAAGAAGAAAACATATGCCATTTGAACCATTTGATCTCACTGGAAAAGTCGCCTTAATCACCGGCGGCAATAGCGGTATTGGGCTGGGTATGGCAGAGGGTCTCGCCTCCGCGGGAGCCGATGTCTGTATATGGGGAACGAACCCAGAGAAAAACGCTGCCGCCGAAAAGACACTGCTGGCCCTGGGCGGAAAAGCGGTCGCGATCCGTTGTGACGTCTCCCAAGAGGAAGAAGTGCAGTCCGCATTCGCCGAGACCGTGAAAATCTTCGGAAAGGTCGATTCCTGTTTCGCCAATGCGGGAGCAGGCGGAGGCGCGCCTTTTCAGGATTTCCCGACGGATGTTTGGAAGCGGGTGATGGGGATCAATCTTGACGGCACGTTCTTCACATTCCGAGCGGCGGCAAAGCACATGATCGACCAGGGCGAAGGCGGACGACTGATCGGCACATCCAGCACGTCAGCGATTCATGGCGCGGCGCGAAACGAAGCTTACGCCGCGAGCAAAGGCGCGATGCTCGCAATGACACGAGGACTGGCCGTTGAGCTGGCTCGTTACAAGATCACAGCAAACACGATCATCCCAGGCTGGATCGAAACCGCGATGACCGCTCCCAGAGTCGGAAACGAACTGTTCGAAGACAGAGTCATGAAGCGCGTGCCGGTCCGTCGCTGGGGTCAGCCCAAAGACTTCGCAGGAATAGCGATTTATCTGGCAAGCTCGGCGTCCGACTATCAGACCGGCGAAGAGTTTGTGATCGACGGCGGCTACACCCGCTTCTAGGCGTAGCTATCGGCTTTCAGGCAATGGTCAGGTCGCATCCGAAGAATCTGGTCGTGAAAGGACAACAGTCGGAACGCCTGCGGCCAGATGTTTCGCTGCCGCTCGGTATGGCGACCTTATCGTGGACGCTCCATGAACACGGTCACACCCATCTCGGCGTAGTGGTCTCGCAGGTCTGGAGTGTAGTTGCGGAAGTTGATCTTAGTGTCGGTGCCTTCAAGCTGTTCCAAGGCATGGCGCACGCAGTCATCCACCGTTTGAAGAGGATGGTGTGGGTGGGCCTCGATGTCGAAATTCAGGTCCGCCGGTCCCCAGGTCAGGCAGGTGACGCCCGGTTTTGCCAGTTGTCGAATGTTTGTCACGGCTCGCAGGGTTTCGATCTG
>ENA-ORDI01000933-ORDI01000933.1-marine-metagenome-genome-assembly--contig:-NODE-933-length-17499-cov-2.883710_pt1 | contig 17499 bp, 15 predicted proteins | sample MGYA00248628_ERZ508525 | MGnify/ENA primary metagenome ERZ508525 (study PRJEB26195, sample SAMN05422138) | marine metagenome | isolation source: East of Porto Seguro, South Atlantic Ocean | place... | reverse complement strand
CTGGTTACAGGCTTGTGTCGTATCTGACGTAGACTGTTCTGCCTCTTGTATCATAAAGAGACCAATCTAAAGGATACCATCCGTAATAATCTCCATTGACCTCAGGGCCCTTATTCGTTAGGTTTGTTGCACCCAATGCAATGGAAGCACCCCCTGGGAGAGTATACTCTACTTGCATATTTACCTCATAATGGCTGCCTACAGCATATGTAGTGCCACCAACTTCCTCACTCTGACCAGCTATATAGTATCCTGTTAGAGACGCGCCCCAGTCTCCTAGTCCCCAATAGACATGAGGGTTCATTCTAAGGCTAGGTAATCCCATTTCACCTTGATACTCATTCCTAGGGCTTTCTGGATAGGCTTGCACGATGTACTTGGTGTATTTTGCTCCGCTGATACCGATATCAAATCGACCCGCATTTTCTGTATCTAAAATATAGGTCAGATCAAAATCCAAACCTTCAGCTTCAACGCCTGCAAAGTTCTGCACTTGTAGTGAGATATAATCTACAGCTCCATCAGGACAGCCTGGTACACCACCAGCTGGACAACGGACAACGTAGTTCACATCCCCTGCTGCTTCAGCATTAAATTCACGTTGAATGCTTGAGGTCGAAATCAGATCAGTAAAGTCTGTGTGCCAAAATCCGATTTGCATGGTCAGCTCTGGCAATGGGGAAAGCACAATACCAACGGTCCAATGTTCAGAATTCTCTGGTTTCAAGTCTGGGTTGCCGCCGTAAAGTGTTCTATATTGTGTTGAGCCACAAAACCCCTGACCGCTTTGACAACCTACAACATCAATACCTGAAGGATAGCTTTCGGATCGCTCGCCATACAATTGTGTCATAGCCGCCACACGGAAGCCTTCTCCGAAGGTGCCTCTGAGCAGCATCCAATCAAGAGGTCGATATGCAAATGTGATTTGTGGAGAGAAATTACTACCAATACCAGCACTACTGTAGTCATCGTACCGTCCTGCTAGACTTAGCTCTAGTTTTTCTATGACGGGCAAGCCGACTTCAAAGAATACTGATTTTCTGCTACGCTCTGCTTGAACATTATCGCCACCTGCGGTACCTGCAATGAGTTGCGCTTTGGATGCAGGGTCATTGACCTGATCGAAAGACAGATGGTTATACTCAGCACCCAAAACTATCCCAACTGGTCCGCCAGCCAATTCGCCAACATCAAAAGTCATAACAAAGTCACCTTGCACAGTTTTAAGATCAGCTGCATAGGTCTTGGTATGATTAAATTGTTGCATGGTCGAAGCTAGTGCAGATAGAGGTGTTCCATGAACCCCAAAAATGTCTAGTAGACCATCATCTATTGCCTGTTGCAGAAGTGGCTTATTGACCAAATTTATTGTCATGTTGTCAATGTCATTATTCATGACTTGAACATTGAATTCCCAAGTTGCTCCACCTAACACATCCAAAACACCCTCGAGACCAACTCTCAAGTCTTGTATGTTTGAGACTACAGTATTATCCCTGGTGCCGTTAGGAACAGTACGAATAAAAATCGTAGCTCCAAGACAATCCATAACTGAACAATCATAACCCATGCCGATCAGAGGATGGTTTGGATTATCAGCTGACATAGTAGGGTAAGGACCTGTCACTGGTGTGCCTGCATATCGAGAATCTGCGTCGTTTTGTGAAATCATTAAAACAGCATTCATCGTGACATCAGGTGAGATATCGTACGATGATTTTACGAGTAATCCATTTCTTTTTGCTCTTGGCAGCATAATAATATCTTGTGCATAGTCATAACCACAGAAACTCCAATCTGCATATGGTGTGCCTGCATAGGAGACTGCATAAGGGAACCAGTCATAAGAATTAGGATAATCTGGGTTTGAGTTTGTGCCGTCATCAGATGGCTGACCATAAAGACCCACACCCCCTACTGGTACATCAGGACATCTAGAATCAGGTACATAACCGAAATACGGTGAGTAGAAGGTACCTGGAAAACCAAACGAAGAGTAAGACTCATAGTCATAGGCATGATCCCATTCGGTATCTCTCCAATATTGTGGTTTTTGACCGTAGTGCTGTATTGTGAAAAACGTGTTTCCTTTGGAATTTGATGCACCTCCAGTGATAGTAGCTGCAATGAATTCACCTCCTGCAGTACCTGGCTTACCCCTAGTAAGTGAAAAATTCATTCCATCGAAGTCTTTACGAGTAATAATGTTCACAACACCACCGATAGCATCCGAGCCGTAAATTGCCGAAGCACCGTCTCTTAGAATGTCAACTCGTTCGACGATGGCAAGCGGTATTTGGTTTAAGTTAGCCGCTGCACCACCTGAACCTCCAGTTCCTGAAACTCTTCTTCCATCAAGTAAAAGCAAGGTTCTCTGTGAACCGAGCCCTCTTAAAGAAATACTATTAACTACTGCCTGTCCATTGGCGTAGCCAGAAGTTTCTCTGAATGAACCAAATGAGTTATAAGGCGTGCTTTGCAACACTTGTGCAACGGTTGCAAAACCAGATAGCTCAATTTGCTCACGGGTAATTACGGTTACTGGTCTGGCAGTTTCAATATCCGTTTGTTTCAATCGAGAACCTGTTACTTCAATCGTTCCAAGCTCCGCAGCATCTTCTTCATCTTCATCTTGGGACCAAGCAGGAACTGCGAACAAGGCAGCTGCAACTCCACAAGCGATAAAGATACTGAAAGCTTTTTTAAATAGCTTTATTTCCATCATCATTCTCTCCCTGATTTTCAGAGTTTATTAAACTAGACTGAGTCAGACCTACCACCCACGAAACGCACAGTGGAGACTGTCTTCTACTAAACTTAATTTATTTTCAAGGAATTGCATGAGTTAAGCAAGTTAAATATTGACAACAAAATCAGTCAAATCTTTCGAAATTGGTAGGATTTAAATGAATTTAAGTAGAATGTTGTATCATAACAACAACAATTCATCCCTTTATATCCCAATTAAGTCTAATGAAAGCCCCTATTCTGTGTTGTGATCTCGTCTGCAGTCGGAGTATCATACAGGCACAATCTTTTCGGTTAAGGAATTGTTTACATGACGAATACTAAATTTTTTTCACACTTTGTTTTTTTTGTGATTTTCTGTTGTATTGGTGGATCAGCCCATGCTCAAACACTGGAGGAAAAATTAGAAGCATGTTCTAAAACCCAAGTTTCCCTCATTCGCTTGCAATGTTACGACAGATTGACTCAAGAACCTGTCGTCACACAATCTGCACAAACTACTCGCAAGAAATTTAGATTGCGTAGAAATAAGAATCAAGCAACGCAAGAGGTCCGTGAACTATCTGCAGCTGATGAGAGCACAGAAGTTTTGTCTCAGAAGATAGATCAATTTGGTAATGAAAGAATTGCTAAAGGCGATGAGGAACCCGACCAAATTACCAGTAGAATCCTTGGGGAATTCAAAGGTTGGTCAGGCTATACAAAATTTCAGTTGGAGAATGGCCAGGTATGGCAACAATCAAGCAAAGGCCTTCTAATCGTGCGAATAAACAATCCCACAGTGACCATTAAAAAAAGTTTTTTTGGCACTTACACGCTCAATGTAGAAGGTGTTAATTCAAGTATAAAAGTGAGAAGAACACAGTAAATAAATTTTGATCATAGATTTATAAATGTAGATGTCTTACGTGATTATAGTTGCCATTGTTTTGGTTGTTCTCATCGGACCTAGCTTGTGGGTTAAGGGGACCATGAAAAAATACAGCCAGCCCGACGACCGTTACCCATTTACCGGTGCTGTGTTCGCAAGCAAGCTCTTGACCGCCCTCAATCTGCAAGACATTAAAATTGAACCAACAGAGCTAGGGGATCATTACGACCCCATTGCTAGGGCTGTTCGCTTAACCGCGGACAAACACGACTCCAAGTCATTGACAGCCATTACCATTGCAGCCCACGAAGTAGGCCATGCACATCAACATGCAACCGGTTATAAACCTTTCAAATTACGCACGCTTCTTGTCAAAACCATGGCACCTGCAGAACGCTTTGGAGCTCTCATTTTAATGACGGCGCCATTCATTGCCTTGATAACCAGAGTCCCAGGGCCTGGATTGTTGATGTTTTTGGGTGGCTTGTTGACCCTGGGCCTAGGCGCTGTGGTTCATCTGATTACCTTGCCGACCGAGTTGAATGCAAGCTTTGGCCGTGCTTTGCCCATGCTGGAAGAAGGCAATATTCTCAAAGAAGGCGACGAGGTTTATGCCAGACGTCTGTTGACCGCTGCGGCTTGCACCTACGTGGCCGCATCTTTAATGAGTTTGATTAACGTGGCAAGATGGTGGACCATTCTTAGAAAAGGTCCACTTTAATCGGTTTTACCTTGGACTAATCTGTAACCTGGTTGCAAATCCAGCTTTGCTGCAACGCCTGCGTTTAGTTCAAGCACCCACTTGACCTTGGCATGCGATGGAATGCTAGCCAAAGACAGAGGCTTCGCATTCTTGTGAATCTTAACAATCCTACCATTAGGGTTTAAAAATAAGATGTCAAGACTGATGACGGTGTTCTTCATCCACATTGATACCTGTCTTGGCTGGCTAAAGACAAACAACATCCCTGCGTTTTCGGGTAAGTCAGTTACATGCATGAGTCCTTGTGCTCTTTTTGCAGGGGTATCTGCAATGTAGGCGTTAATGACGACATCCTCACCCCGGACTTTTTCAATTTCTATCAGCTCTTGCTTCCAACCCACCAATTGTTCAGGAGCAGAATTTTCTGCTTGCACAGGGGATAAGCAGATCAACACCAGAGAGATCATAGATGCACTGGGGAGGTATTTCATTGGAATATCAAACCACATAGGTAAATATCTTAAACGTAATTTGAACTTTGTAGTAGCCTAGCTAAAGGATGCAGTAACAAAAAAATCAGTGAAACAACATTATCTTTTAACTTCTGACTTCGAGTTAACATCCGTGGATCATTCAAAGTCGATGACCGTGTATTTTGGAATCGGTGATTCACCCTTCGGCCCCTGGTGCTTGGCTTGGGACAACTTGGGTTTGGTCTATTCAAATATGGTGATAGACGATCGAGAAAGGCATATCAGAGAACTGAAAAAGCTTTTCTCTGTAACAGAATGTGTAACCAACAACGACCAAGCGGTTGAATACCTAAATCTTTATTTTCGGCCCCTGTACCCGCCTTTCAATGCTCATATTCTTGCCACTCCTTTCCAAGCCTTGGTATGGCAGCAAACTTGCCGTATCCCTTTTGGGAAAACAATTTCCTACAAGCAGCTTGGCAACAATATCAATTGCGCCTCACCCAGGGCGGTTGGGCAAGCGTTAGCATCCAACCCCATTGCTTTCCTGATACCTTGTCACCGAGTCATTCATACATCGGGAGAGTTGGGTAATTATTCGATGGCAAAGCATACGCTTAGTCTGGATCAGAGAAAACAAATCAAATCCGATATGCTCCAATGGGAGAGGATGAAGACAGCACAAATGACTGGATAAAAAAAAGGGCGGTAAAACCGCCCTTTTTATTCTTTCGGAAAGTTTGTAACTTCTCTTAGATGTCCAGTTTCCACTTAAGGTAAGTTATTTTTCCTCTGTTGTCATAGAGACCGGTGTAGGCATCGTAATTCTGGCCTCCATTATCAGTCAACGGATCTTCATCAGTTAGATTTTGGATACCTAGAGATACTTTACCCCAAGCCCCAGCGTCGTAGAATGCTTGGAAATCGTAGGTGTCGTATTTGCCCTGAGTATTCCCAGCCTTGATAAGACCACCAGTCAATTCACCGCCAACCTCTTCAGGCTCAGAAGACTGTCGGTAATCACCGATGTGCCTGTTGATTAAAGAAACTCCGAAATTACCCCACTGATAACCTACTGATAGGTTGTATCTAGCTTCTGGGGTTCCATCGAAATTGATGTTGTTGATTGATCTTGCACTGCCTGTATAGGCATCGGTGTTGTAATCAGTCATGTTGGAATAGGACATGCTGGTGCTCAAAGTACCTGGACCAAGATCCCTGGTGTAACTAACAAACAGATCCCAACCTTGAACTTCAACTTCACCGGCATTAGCATAACTGGCACCGACGTAGTCGATTCTTCCATTGGCACAACTTCTGATTGAGTATATCGAAGGTGACACACCCAAACGTTTGACGTATGTAGCACCTGCAGGGCAAGCACTTCCTACTGTACCAGAACCTACTGGGTTTCCAGCTGCTGATCCGTCTCCGGCAATACCTGCGGCATCAAAGAATTCCACATTATTGGTCAACAGAGAACCGCCTATGAAATCAGTCCACATTACACTTTGCGTTCCAGCACTAACGATGGCGCCTGCAATCTTGATGTTGTACCAGTCAAACCTAGCATTCAATCCCTGTAGCCTGTTATTCCAGCTACCAAAATCATGTGCCACGCTGAGTGTTAACCCTTCAGATTCCTCGGCTGCAAGGTTAGCGTTCGCGACAATCAAAGTTGATATTTGCTTGGAAGGACATTCGGTGGTGCTTAATCCAGCTTGTGCACAAGCTTTGTAGTCGTACGCAGTGTTTGCACTAAAAGTCGTCACTCCATAAAGTGTGTCCATGGAAGGAGCCCTAAAGCCCTCACCGTAGTTAAGTTTGAATGTAGTTCCAGCTAAGAAGCCATCTGCCAACAGTCCAAATTTGAACGATTCACTTGAACCAACGTCACTGTAATCGTCACTTCTGAACGAAGCATTCACTTCAAGGCCATCCCTAACTGGGAAAATAATCTCACCAAAGAATGAATCTACTTCCCTGACACCTCTTCCTGAATTACCAGCTGATCCACCAACATAACCACCCTCTGAGTGTTTGTCGTATTGAGCTGAGTATATGTTGTTGAACCTTTCGTATCCAAGTAAAGCGTCAACAGAGCCGCCTTTTAGCTGCATGAGATTACTGAACTGAGCTACAATATCCGCCTTTTCATAATGGTTGTCGTACTCAACGACTGTCGTGGCAGACATAGCATACAGACCTGATACAGATCCAAAAGGAATCTCATTATAGATGTTTGAATCCAAACCAGCATAGTCAAGGTAGTACCTTCCTATGTCTGTTCCGTAAAACTTGTTCACCTGAGTTCCCACTCTAAGTTCAATGTTTTCGGAAACGTCAATTGTTAATTCAGCAACAAAATCAGTGGCTTGGTCAACATAGTGCATGCCTCTGTTTCCAATCCCTGTCCATCTCCAATAACCTGTGACGGGTACGTCAAATGGGTTGGCAGGATCGGAAGCGAGGATTCCAGGGTATCGAGCAGCAGGAGGTGCAAAACGTCCAACTGCCTCATTGCGAACATAGCTTGCTCTAGTGTAGAGATTAACTCTATCTGTAATTTGACGATCAATGTTGGCGGTTATGGTATCTATAGTCGTTCCTGCGTCCTGAACCATGATATCCGCCCACGCGTATCCACAAATACCTGTAGGTACAGCTCCAGCATAGCTAGGAGTGGTTGTTGCTGGTTGCCCAAAGGCAGCTCCACCAAAGCCACTGCCCCACCAAGGAGTTGTGGATCCATCAATACTACCCTGACATTCAGGTGAAGCAAAAATGTTTCCTGTAACAGGATCAGCAAGGTTTCGTGAGTACCAACTTAAACCGTAGGTCTCAAAATACAGGTCAACAACCCCGTCTCCATCTTGGTCGGAAGCTCGTGCTGCAGTATACCATCTGTCTTTAAGGTAAATTTCATCCCTTACACTGTGTTCCATCATAAAAGTGATGTAACCATCGTCATTGCTTTGACCATAAATCAGAGAAACTGAATTCTCTTCTCCATCGTCTCTGTCACGATCACCCCTTCTATAATTGAGCTGCAATCCGTCAAAGTTCTTTTTGGTAATCACATTGATAACACCTGCTATCGCATCCGATCCATACACAGACGATGCTCCGTCGGCAAGTATTTCAATTCTGTCGACAGCCACCGTTGGGATCATGTTGATATTTACAGCACCCGCTCCACCTAGATGTGGTGAGCCAGGCATTCTTCTGCCGTCCAAAAGAACCAAAGTTCTGCTAGAGCCTAGGCCTCTAACGCTTATTGTAGCGTTGGACATGGCACTAGAACCAGCAGTAGGTCCAAAAGAACCAAAAGTGTTATACGTTGACATCCTTAATGCGTCAGCAAGAATCAGCGCTTGACTATTTTCTATTTCTTCACTGGTTATCGTAGTAATAACAGAAGCGGAGTTGATTGATTCTCTTTTGATTCGAGAACCAGTAACGGTAACTTCTTCTATTTCTACAGTTGCACCTTCCTGAGCCATCAGAGCCGGTGAACCAATGAACATTAAAGCTATTAATGACAAGCTAGAAAAAGCCTTACCAAACAGCCCGTTAAACGTAGATCTATTCATTACAATTTCCTCTTATTAAATATTCGAAAACCCAGAGTAGGCTACTTAAACCGCTTTGATGAAAGTAGCACTACCATAAATTTAGGACACCGATTTTAACTCAATGGGGCCAAGAATTCCGTGTATTTCAACAACGATTGGCCAGTTTAATGTTGTTTTATAACAACGAAACTCTGTATTGTGTGCAACACACCCTATTTATGGGGCTTTTAAGATTTGGGATCTCGTTCAAATGGCCCTCTTCGCACACTTATGCACTACCAATGTCCTTGGTTTGGCATTGAGGCCCATGGTTCTTGGATTGTAAGGGAGTCACCGGCTTGGAGTATTTCTATAGAAATATTGTCTGGGGAACGCACAAACGCCATATAGCCATCTCTAGGGGGACGGTTCAGAGTAATGCCAGCATCTATAAGTTGTTGACACATGGCATAGATATCCTCCACTTGAAATGCCAGATGACCAAAATTTCTTCCTTCTGTGTAGACTTCTGGGTCCCAGTTGTAGGTAAGTTCTACCACGCCTTCACTGTTCTTCGATGTGCCTAAAAATACCAGAGTGTAACGACCGGCTGCATTATCCATCTTTCTCAAGATGACAAGTCCTAGATGGTTGCAATAAAACTCCAAAGACTCTTCCAAATTGCTCACTCTTACCATTGTATGTAAGTAATTCATGTTTTATTCACCATTCACTAATAGAATTTTTTATATACTATCAATCATTATAATGGAAAAAATGAAAGCTATAATAAGTCAAGGCAAATGAGAAAAATCCAGACCGGCAGTGGACTAAAGTATAAAAATCAACACGGTGTTGTTGCAATTAAGGACGGCATTAAACAGTCCTTGAACATTACATCCGTTGATGGCCAAAGAAAACCGAACTGGTTAAAAGTTTCACTCCCGTCAGGTGAGAATTACCGTGAGTTGCTTCACCAAGTGAAGTCACGTGGTTTAAACACAGTTTGTGAGGAATCCAAATGCCCAAATCTTGCAGAGTGTTGGAGCCACAAGACAGCCACGTTGATGGTTTTAGGGAACATCTGCACCAGAGCTTGCCAATTTTGTGCTGTCGATACAGGCAATCCACATGGTTGGCTGGATCCAATGGAACCCTATCATACCGCGCAGACCGTTGCATTTATGAAATTGAAGTATGTTGTTTTGACTTCAGTCGACCGAGACGATTTAGAGGATGGAGGCGCACGCCATGTTGCAGAGTGTGTCGTGCATGTAAAAAAGAAGAATCCAGATGTAGTGATTGAGGTTTTGTCGTCAGATTTTGCCGGCTCCAAGAGCAGTTTGAATATATTATTGGGTAGCGGTTTGAATGTTTTTTCCCAAAACATCGAAACCGTTCATCGACTTACCCATCATGTCAGAGACCCCAGGGCAGGATACCAGCAGACCCTCGATATGCTGGAGCACAGCTGCAACAAGGGCACCATCACTAAATCAGGGATGATGTTGGGTTTGGGGGAGACAGCAGCTGAGGTGGTTGCAACCATGCGGGATCTTCGTTCCGTTGGAGTGAGTTTATTAACGCTCGGTCAATACCTACGCCCCACCACATACCATGTTGCTATGGAGCGGTTTGTCACCCCGGAAGAATTTCACCGGTTTGAGGAGATCGGTTTTGAGCTGGGTTTCAAAGAAGTTGTTGCAGGACCATTGGTCAGGTCTAGTTATCGCGCAGAACGGTCTTTTTTAAACCTTATGCAGCGAGTTTAAAATGATCAAGCACAAACATTGCTGGATTCTCTTAAACGCCCTGTTTGTGTCAATGATTTACATACCGTTTGCTCAGACTGCTTTATTGGTAAGCGAGCGGGAGATTGAGATAAAGTCAGAGAAAGCTTGGGAGCAGATGCTGGCCCAAAATCCTCGATCCCGTGATCTAACCAAAAGGGCCCTTGTTCGTTGTGTTGCAAAAAATATCATCAAACAATTGGACGAGCCTTATCGAAGTAGTTCTTGGGAAATTGAGTTGTTTGAAAATCCTGGAGTTAATGCTTTTGCAATGCCGGGTGGAAAATTAGGAGTTTTTTCCGGGCTTTTTGAGGTGGCTGCAGGTCAGGATGAATTGGCAACGGTTATCGGCCATGAAATCGCCCATGTCACCAAAAAGCATTCCTATGAGAGAGCAAAACGTGATATGAGAACTCAAATAGGTGCCACAATTGGCATGGCTATTTTAATGGGCAACATGGCGAGCAAGCAAATTACAAGTCAAGCAGAGCTCAATCAAATAAACAATCAGATAAATACCATTAATATGATGTCTCAAATTATGGCCGAGTATGGATTAAATCTTCCTTTTAGCCGTAGTCAGGAAAAAGATGCCGACAAAGCAGGATTGTTGTACATGGCGAGAGCCGGATTCAACCCCTTGAAAAGTTTAAGTTTGTGGAAAAAGATGCAAGATCAAGGCAATCGACCCAATTTAGAATTTGTATCCTCCCACCCTTCTGACAAGAAAAGGATTAATGGTCTTTCCAGTCAATTGTCCAAGACACTCAGTGCATACAATGCCGTTGCAAGAAAACCCAGTTGTGGTTATAGAAGATGATTCCTCTTGGTGATGAAAACCCAACCCGTTCGAAACCTGTAGTAACCATCGCATTACTCATTATTTGTTGCTTAATTTACCTCTGGCAACTGAGTTTAGGCCAGGAAGGTCAACGGGCTATTTATGCTCTAGGCGTGATTCCAGCCAGTCTTCTTGAGGGCAGAGCATTGCCTGTCAGTTTGCAATGGGTTAGCCCTGAGATGACGGTGATAACATCGATGTTTTTGCATGGAGGATTTTTGCATCTTGCAGGAAACATGCTTTACCTTTGGATTTTTGGTGACAACATCGAAGACATTTTAGGCAAAGCTGCTTTCGTTCTGTTTTATCTAGCCTGTGGAACTGTTGCTGTGTTTACCCAAGCAATTCCGGAACCAGATTCTACAATTCCCATGATTGGGGCCAGTGGGGCTATTTCTGGGATACTCGGTGCCTACGTGGTTTTCTTTCCCAAGCACAAAGTAAGAGTGGCGATCCCATTTGGATTTTTTATTCAAATTTTGCGCCTTCCAGCCTATGTTGTTTTGTTGTTCTGGTTTATATTTCAGTTTATCAGCAGCATAGGTGCAGGTACAGGTGGCGGGGTTGCTTTTCGTGCACATATAGGAGGGTTCATCGCCGGTTTGGTGCTTGGACCTGTTGTTGCGGTATTAACAAAACGCCTAAGAAAAACTACCGAGTCAAATTAATAAGGAGAAAATAATGTTTAAGCAAATTTGCCAAACTCTGATCATCATGAGTGTTGCAGCCGGCTTGGCTCTACCAGAGCTATGCCACGCTCATTCTCTAGAAGGTATTATTTCTGGTGAGCATCGATCGGACGCCAATAAGGCCAGAGACCCTTACAGGCATCCGCAACAAACCTTGGAATTTTTCGGTCTGCAGGAAGATATGACTGTCGTTGAAATATGGCCCTCTGGAGGTTGGTATGCTGAAATCATTGCACCATACTTAAACGAATCGGGGCAATATATCTCTGCAGGATATGATCCAAATGACGAAGTTGAGTATTTTCGCGATAGTGCAGCTGAGTTTTTTGACCGATTAAATCAGGACCCGGATCTTTATAGCAATGTGCAACATACCGTTCTTAAACTACCCAACAGAATAGAAATTGCAGAGTCCAATTCGGCTGATATGGTACTGACTTTCAGAAACATTCATAACTGGATGGCACGCGATCAAGCAGATGCAGTTTTTGAAGGCTTTTTTAGAGTACTCAAACCAGGGGGTGTTTTGGGCGTCGTTGAGCACAGAGGAGACCCTGCAGTGCCACAAGATCCTGCGGCTGAATCAGGGTATGTCAATCAGAAGTATGCGATTGCTTTGGCAGAAAAGGCTGGATTTGTTTTTGAAACATCTTCTGAGATCAATGCAAACCCTAAAGATACCAAGGATCACCGGGAAGGTGTTTGGACACTCCCCCCAACTTACAGCAGTTTGAATGATCAAGAGAAGAAGAGCTATTCTGATATTGGGGAAAGCGACCGCTTTACTTTAAAATTTCGAAAACCAGAATAACTGACTATTACCAAATGCTGCGTAGTTTAATACTGGTTTGCTGCCTATTGGCTTCGGTTGTTGAAGCGGGAAAAGAACCAATGGTGATTATTATATCCATGGATGGTGTTTCCCATAACATGGCAGAAAACCTTTCCTTAACAGCGTTTAAGCGTATGGAGAAATTTGGGATCAAGGCTGATCATATGATTCCTGTCTACCAATCGACGACATACCCTGCCCATGTTTCTATGGCAACCGGTGTCTATCCCAATCGTCATGGGATTCTTCACAATCATTTTATAGATACCCAACAGGGCCGATTCAGTTACGATGCCGATGCCAATTGGATTGAAGTGCCGCCCATATGGGTGCTGGCCGAGCAACAAGGTATCAAGTCTGCGGTTTTTTTCTGGGTGGGCTCTGAAACCGATTGGCATGGTGTCGGAGCCTCTTATCGCAAAGCCCCCTTTGATCCCAATATCAAAGAAGAACAAAAAATCGAGCAGATCCTTAAATGGGTTGATATGGACAAGGTCAATAGGCCCAGATTGATCATGAGCTATTGGGATGGGACCGATGACCTGGGACACATTGACGGTCCAGAAAGCCCAAGAGTTTCTCAACAGCTACGGCGACAGAATAAACTTTTGCAGGATTTAATCACCGCCATTGATGTCAGGGAGGCATGGGGACACCTTACACTCATTGTGGTCAGCGATCATGGGATGGCTGAAGTGAACAACTACATCAATTTAGAGCAGTTATTGAGAATTTCAGGAATCCCAGCAGAAATTTCAGCAGGGCCTGCTGTAGCACATATTTTTTTGCAAGCAGATGACATCGAGCAAGCTAAAGATTTTTTAAGCAAACAGGAACATCTTGCGGTGTACACAAAAAAAGATCTTCCGGATGCATTTCATCTTAATCACCCATCAAGAACTGGTGATATTGTCGTGACCACAGCCGCACCCAATATGTTTTCAAGTTTTGGTCAACCGAAAGGCATGCACGGTTATCGACCAGAAACACCAGACATGTGGGGTATTTTTTACGCCTTAGGAGCTGCCGTTGTACCCAGAAAAATAGGGCCGGTTCATCAAGTCGATATTGCTCCCACAATTGCAAATATCTTGGGCATTGAGATGCCTGACGACACTGAGGGTCGGGTAATAAAACTGGGAGAGTAGGTTGATCAATTAGCCAACAATCCAGCCGTACTGATTGTTGCTTGGAAGGCCACCTTCTTGCAGGTAAATTTCTTTTAATTGTGCCATTCTGTCCACAGAAATCTGACGCCTGGTTTCAGCCACATCAATGTTATAGATTTTTGCTGCATTGAGCCCTAAAATTTTTGCTTTATCATCATCGGTAATTGCGGCATAACCAAATTTTTCCTGCATCTTTTCAGGAATTTGGAATCGTCTTAATGCTTCTATTTGCCACTGTGGGGAACCCCACCAGATTGAATCGGTGCCAAATAAAATATGGTCGGAACCAAATGCTTGAATAATTTGACCCAGTAGGTGGGCACAGATTCTTGGATGAGTAATCACTGTATGTCCAAAGGTAGTCCCAAGTTCCATATAAACATTGGTCATTGCAGGAGTATTGATCCGGTCGCGACATAAATCGGTTGTCCATGGAAGGTAACTTGTCCCATCCAAGGAGGCATCTTCGGAAGGCAGGTTGGGGTTGTCAGATTTGAATCCAGAATGATAAACGATAATATTTAAGTCCGGGTGATCTATGGAAACTTTTTTTATGTCTCGGGGATTGGTGTAATCCGTCACTCCAGGTTTCAGATGTTGGTTAAACGGGAGTCCTTTATGAACACAGATCGTGTTTAATCCCCATGTTTTGATTTTCTCATAAAACGGATAGATCAATTCTTCATCGTCCATCCACCAAGAATATTCACCGCCCATGTTAAAAACACCGGTATAAAATTTCCAAGCATCAATTTTAAGTTCCAATGCTTGTCGTTCAGCTTCCTCAAGAAAGTTTGGAATATAGGGGGCAATGGGCCCATGACACACCATCCTTTGGGAACCTGACATTGCATTGACTGTATTTCTAGCTGTCACCATTTCATCAACATTAATCACATCGAGCAATTTAGATGCAACACCACTCAAACATGCAACTGAAACCTCGCTGTCGAGAAAAACTTCCTTAACATAATTATCAAAGTTTAAATCTCCTTTTTTAGGTTGTTTACCTCGGAGTTCTTCGTTGTATATCCACGCCATTGTTTTCCCTCTAAAGAACAAAGGCTCTGTTTTCCCCGTTGCTACATGATGGGTTTGCACATCAAAAATAAATTCTTTTTTTGGCCACAGTTCAGCGTAAGCCGAAGAGTCTAAGACCTCATCAGCATGGACACTAAAATATTTACCGAAGACTTGGTTCATAGCCAAAAAAGCCACGGCCATGCCGCTGGATGTTTTCAAAAAGTCGCGGCGATTGAGACCTGTTTTTTTTCCGTATTGCGCAGCCAAATTTTGAATTAAATGTTCAACTTGTTTTTGCTGCTTGGTTTGTGGCCTGGGCAAAAATTCTTCGTTAGAAACTACTTGTGTAGGGATAGGCGAGCGTAGGTCCTCTTTATGATCACGATGAAATTTTTTGATCCACATTCGTCAAATCCCTATTTTGATGGCACTGTCTCACCTTGGATTGCCACTCGATGCATCAAGCGATGCGACTGTCCAAAATCAAATATTCCTTTGTGAGCAGTGCATCTGTTATCCCAGAATGCAATCGAATTATTTTCCCATTTGAAGCGACAATACAGTTCTGGCTTTTGGATGTGCTGTTGTAGGAATTCTTTTAATATTTTATTTTCTTCTGCTGTGAGCTCTTTGAAATGGGAAATCAAAAGTTCACTATAGAACAGGCATTTTTTTCCCGTTTCTGGATGTTTGCAAACCAAGGGGTGTTCATTAGGAGGCGTTGCTTTTCTCGCCATTTCATAGCCCTTAGCTCCATAGGTTTCCAAAACAGCGGTCAAATTTTTATGAAAGTTGTCGTGAATCGCAGTGAGACTTGCACATAATTTCTGCATTGGTTTTGACAGTGATTCATACGCGGCATATAAGTTGACCCAAGCTGTATCCCCTCCAACATCAGGTACATCCAGCGCATACAGTACAGCACCTTTCAAGGGTTTTTCCATGAAAGAAGCATCAATGTGCCAATTAACGTCCGAGACAATTCCCCCATAAAGACCCGGGTATTCTTGGACGTAAACGTTGGGATAACCATCGAGGGTTGGCATATAACCAGGCCCTTGCAATTCCCCAAAATTCTTGGTGAATGCAACATGTTGATCTGGTGTTAATGCCTGATCCCTAAAAAAGAGCACTTGATGTTCCAGCCAAGCTGATTTGATTTCTGTCAATGCTTTCTTGGTCACAGGTTCACTGAGGTCAACTCCAGATACCTCGGCGCCCAGTGCTCCTGAAACAGGACTAATCTCAATAATTTTATATTTCATAGCTGTTTATTTCTCACTAGGTTAAACCTAAAAATTATCCAAGACAAATCTCAATTCAAATGGGACTTTTCTTAATCGGCTTGATCAAAAAAACATTAATAATGGCAATTAGTGTAACAACTGTGACGATCATAAATGGCAACAAATAACTGCCAGTATCGGTTTTAATTTGGCTCAAAAGATTGGTGCCCAATGCTGCACCCATGCCATCAATGAATGTTATGATCCCAAGAATTCTACCTAAATATGCTGGACCAAATATTTCTACCGCTACCAGTTGAATCATACTGAAACTGCCACCAAATCCCAGACCAAAGATCACTGTGAATAGACTTAATTTCGTACTGTTTTTTGTCAGCGTAATTTGATTGAGGTCGTAATCAAATAACAACAAAGTACCTAAAAACAGGATGATGGAGGTCATTAACAGAACTGTTCTTTTTGGAATTGTGTCACTGAGGGCACCAAAAGCGAATTTCCCAATAAAACTGAACCAAAACAATGTTGAAAAAAGGAGCACCGCCTGCTGAGGAGAAAATGCCGCTTCTTGCTCAAAAAATATAGTAATTTGACTGTTGACGCCTTGGATCGAGAACCAAAGACAAGCTGACCCGATGCCAAGACACCACAGTGCCCTTGATTTCAAAGCAGTCAGCAAAGAGACACTGTTGGAAGCAGCATCGGTTGGTTTCAATGTTTTAGGCAGGCCGTCTGGCAATAACCCTAAGCTTGTAGGTGTTTCTTTAATGAATGTATAAGCAGGTACGACTGCAAAAAACCAGAAGAGAATACTGAGCAATCCAAATCCCCATCGCCAACCCCAATCTGGGTTATTGACTATCGGTGAAATCAATAACGGCAGAGTGGCACCGCCCAAACTTGAACCAGCTACCAGCATGCCAATAACTTTGCCCCGATGTTTTACGAACCAATTTGACACAATAATGATGTTGACTACCAAACCGGAAAAGACAAGACCAATAGCCAGTAAGAAATGCAGTTTGTAAAGATCGGATACAGAATTAGAAAGGGGGTAGAGGCTGTACGTGACTGCCATCAGAACAATGCCTATTCGCATTATTTTCAATGGACCGAACCTGTCAATCAGCATTCCAGCAAAAGGAGCAAATAAGGAGGCAAAAAGTAGGGTAATGGTAACTGTCAGACTAATTTCTGCTGCACTCGAGCCAAAGTCTTCCATCAATCTAGGAAAGAGTGTTTGAGGGACAAATAGAGTCATTGCGTTGGTAAAAAAATAAATTAAAGTACAACCTATGGCGACATACCATCCATAGAAAATCTGAGCTTTGCTGTCATGCATTTACACTACTTCCATTTAAGAATTAATCAGCCGCTGTGTACTCTTAATGTGCTCCGCAATCTTTAATCATTGATGGCCACAAACGACTGCTATAATGCCTTATATGAGAAATGATTCTGTTGCAATAATCAATGCAAATATTGTCAATGAGGGTTCAATTTTTCAAGGAGACCTGCTGATCAAAGCCGGTCGGATTATAAAAATTGGATCTTCGATT
>ENA-ORDI01000930-ORDI01000930.1-marine-metagenome-genome-assembly--contig:-NODE-930-length-17541-cov-2.457742_pt1 | contig 17541 bp, 29 predicted proteins | sample MGYA00248628_ERZ508525 | MGnify/ENA primary metagenome ERZ508525 (study PRJEB26195, sample SAMN05422138) | marine metagenome | isolation source: East of Porto Seguro, South Atlantic Ocean | place... | reverse complement strand
AAAGCAATGGCAAAGGCAAAGTTTGAGCGCACTAAACCCCATATGAATGTGGGTACGATAGGACATGTTGATCACGGCAAGACGACGCTGACCGCTGCCATTACATTATCACTGTCGAAGCGAGGATTAAGCGAAGTTCGCTCATTTGACAGTATTGACAATGCACCAGAGGAGCGGGAGCGTGGAATCACGATTCAGACAGCTCATGTGGAGTATGAGTCGGAGAGCCGTCACTATGCTCATATAGACTGTCCCGGTCACGCCGACTATATCAAGAACATGATTACCGGCGCGGCCCAGATGGACGGTGCTATATTGGTGGTAAGTGCCGCAGACGGTCCCATGCCCCAGACCCGTGAGCATGTTCTTCTGGCACGCCAGGTGAATGTACCGGCTATTGTGGTCTATCTGAATAAGATAGACCAGGTGGACGACCCTGAGCTTATAGAGCTGGTAGAGCTGGAGCTTCGTGAGCTTTTGAGTGAATACGAGTTTCCCGGTGATGATATCCCTATTATCAAGGGGAGTGCACTGGAAGCACTTAACAATCCGGATGACGAAGAGAAGACAGCGAGCATCAGAGAGCTTGTGGATGCTATCGACAGCTATATTCCGGAACCGAAGCGAGATATAGACAAACCGTTCCTCATGCCGATAGAGGATGTATTCTCTATTACAGGCCGAGGTACGGTAGGTACGGGACGTGTAGAGCGTGGTATTGTGAAGGTTGGTGATGAGATAGAAATTATCGGTCTGGGAGAGCATGAGAAGACCGTGGTGACCGGAGTAGAGATGTTCCGTAAGGAGCTGGACGAAGGTCGTGCAGGAGACAATGCCGGTCTGTTGCTGAGAGGTATTGACAAGGAGTGGCTGAAGCGTGGTATGGTGGCGGCTAAACCGGGAAGTATCACACCCCACACGAAGTTTAAGGCGGAAATATACATTTTGAAGAAGGAAGAGGGAGGCCGACACACGCCGTTCTTTAACGGCTACCGTCCTCAGTTCTATTTCCGAACAACGGATGTGACCGGCATAGTGACCCTTCCGGAGGGCACGGAGATGGTAATGCCGGGCGACAATGTGAATTTAGATGTAGAGCTGATCACAAATATCGCCATGGAGGAGAATCTTCGCTTCGCCATTCGTGAAGGTGGACATACGGTGGGTGCCGGTGTGGTAACAGGTATCGTGGAATAGGAGACTATCGTGGCAGGGCAGACGCTTAAAATCAGACTAAAGGCATACGATCATAAACTGTTGGATAAATCCACAGATAAGATTGTGAAAACAGTGAAGCAGACAGGAGCAATAATATCGGGGCCAATACCTTTGCCAACCAAGAGAACCATTTACACGGTTCTCCGCTCTCCACACGTTAACAAGAAGTCCAGAGAGCAGTTTCAGACGAAGGTACATAAGCGGTTGATCGAAATACTGAACGCGTCACCTAAAACTGCTGATGCATTGATGAAGCTTGATCTATCCGCCGGTGTAGATATCCAAATAAAGGCATAAAAAGTGAACAGTTTGATCGGTAAGAAGATTGGGATGACTCGCATATTCAGCGATGACGGCAGAAGCCTTTCAGTGACGATAGTTCAAGCTGGACCGTGTGTGGTAACTCAAGTTAAATCCGAAAAAATTGATGGTTATCTGGCAGTTCAACTCGGGTTTGAAGATAAGCTTGAAAAAAAGACATCTAAACCTGAAATGGGGCACTTTAAAAAAGCCGGAACGACACCTAAACGTCATCTGATGGAATTTCCAATCCGCAAGAGCAGAATACCTACAACTGGAAAAGAATTCACTGCAGCGATTTTTAAGGAAGGTGATCGTGTTACAGTTCGTGGTACTTCAAAAGGAAAAGGTTTTGCAGGTGTCGTTAAAAGACATGGTTTTAGCGGCGGACCAAAAACTCACGGTCAGTCAGACCAACTGCGCGCACCGGGATCAATAGGACAAGGTTCTGATCCTTCTAGAGTTTGGCCGGGAATGAAAATGCCTGGACAGATGGGGAATAAAACGGCTGTTATAAACAATTTAGAGATTGTGAAAGTTGATAAGGAAAATGGATATCTTTTCATTAAAGGAGCAGTGCCGGGAGCTCCAAACGGAATTGTAGTAATTACAAAATAGAGGTTTAAATGGAATTCTCAGTATACGATCAGAGTGGAAGTGTTACTTCGAAAATTGAAGTGGATGATTCCGTATTCAATGTTACACCTAATGAGGAACTTGTTCATCGGGCTGTAGTCGCTGAGATGACAAATGCACGAACTGGAACACACTCGACAAAAACTCGGTCTGAAGTTCGTGGTGGAGGTAGAAAGCCTTGGCGACAAAAAGGGACTGGTCGTGCTCGTGCTGGAACCACTAGTTCACCTATCTGGAGAGGTGGTGGAGTAACATTCGGACCTAAGCCAAAAAACTACGAGAAAAAGCTCCCTAAAAAAATGAGAAGATTAGCTCGGAAGAGCGTTCTTTCGAAAAGAGTTTCAGATAAAGCAGTGATGGTGATAGACAGCGTAAAGCTTGAAGAAGTGAAAACGAAAAAATTTGTAGAGGTTTTGGAAAAACTTGGCATAAACGATAAAAAAATCACTTTCCTTCCTGCAGAATTGGATGAGAATGTCCTTCTTTCTTCTCAGAATCTGCCTAATGTTTTTGTTGTTCAAGCGGAGAGTGTGTCTACTTATGACTTATTAGATTGTGAGGTTATTTTGTTTGATAAAGAAGGGATTCGGCGGCTGAATAGTCAGCTGGAAGTTTCATAAAGTGATTAAGACTCGAAAAATAATTATGAAGCCTCTGCTCACTGAGAAAATGAGCCACCTTGAAGAGTCCGAAAGGAAATATGCTTTTCAAGTAAATCCAGATTCAAACAAGATTGATGTGAAGAAAGCTGTGGAAAAGAAATTTGATGTAAAGGTATCCAAAGTTACCACAATGAATTTTCAAGGAAAAAATAAGCAGTTGACTATGCGTAGTGGTGGTCGTCCCATTCGGACAAGTGGCAGGCGTTCGAACTGGAAGAAAGCCATTGTTACCCTGCAGGATGGATATACCATTGATCTGTTTGGAATGGAGGCTGAAAGCTAATGCCTGTTAGGACAGTTAAACCGATCACTCCTGGACAGCGTGGAAAAACTATCTCGACTTTTGAAGAGATCACTAAATCAAAGCCTGAGAAAAGTCTGACTCGATCTCTCAAAAAGTCAGGTGGCAGGAATAATATGGGTCGTGTTACTTCCAGACGTAGAGGTGGTGGACACAAGCGGAAATATCGAATTATCGACTTCAAACGAGATAAATTTGATATTCCGGCAAAAGTAGCCGCTATCGAATATGATCCAAACCGTTCTGCTCGGATAGCACTGCTTCATTATGCAGACGGTGAAAAACGATATATGCTATCTCCATATGGGTTAAAGGTTGGAGATACTGTGAGTTCTGGAGATAATGTCCCTCTTCGGATTGGAAATTGTTTGCCTCTGAAAAATATTCCATCAGGTCACATGGTGCACAATATAGAATTGGTGCCCGGCCGTGGAGGACAGATGGTGAGAAGTGCAGGAACGGGTGCTCAAATCATGGCAAAGGATGCCGGTATGGTAACTTTAAAACTTCCATCCAAAGAAATTCGTTTAATCAGAGAAGACTGTTTTGCCACCATTGGTGAAGTTGGAAATAGAAGTCATGAAGCCATTCAAATTGGTAAAGCAGGCAGAAATCGGTGGAAAGGTCGTAGACCTAAAGTACGCGGAGTGGCAATGAATCCTGTAGATCATCCAATGGGTGGTGGAGAAGGAAAGTCTTCCGGAGGACGGCATCCGTGCTCTCCAACGGGAATTCCATCTAAAGGGTTCAGAACGCGGAAAAAGAATAAATCGTCTAATCGGTACATTGTAAAGAGGAGGATGAAATAATGGGACGTTCGGTCAAAAAGGGACCTTACGTGGATGAGAAACTCTTGAAAAAGATAAATGTCATGAAAAAAGGAAAGAAAAAGACAGTTATCAAGACGTGGTCTCGGCGATGCATCATTACTCCCGATTTTGTAGGACAGACAATTGCCGTGCACAATGGTAGACAGTTTATTCCTGTATTTATATCTGAGAATATGGTTGGACATACATTGGGTGAATTTTCTCCTACCAGAACATTTCGGATACATTCCGGAGACAGAAAAAGCTAAAATTATGGAATCAACAGCTAAAGCTCGATATATCCGTCAGTCAGCAAGAAAAGTGAGGAAAATGCTGGATCTGGTTCGCGGAGAAAATGTAGAAAAAGCTTTAAACGTATTGCATTTCTCACCTCAAAAAGCGTCAAAAGTTATCGAGGGCACTATCCATTCGGCTGTTGCAAATATGTTACAGACTGAAGAAGGTAAGACGACGGATCCTGAAATTCTGCTCATAAAAGAAGCTTTTGTTGATGAAGGACCTACCATGCGGCGATTTCGTGCTGGTGCTATGGGACGTGTTAAAAGGATTAGAAAAAGATCAAGTCATTTAACGATAGTTCTAACTGATGAGAAATCATAAGCGAGGTTAGCGTGGGTCAAAAAACACATCCGATAGGTTTTAGGCTGGGAATAAATAAACCGTGGAGCTCTAATTGGTTTGCCACAAAGGAGTTTCCGGTGTTTTTGGCAGAAGATATCCGTGTTAGAAAATATATTGGCAAGAGATTACCAAATGCAGGTGTTTCGCGAGTTGACATAGACAGAACAAGTAAAAATCTAACTATAACGATAAATACCGCTCGCCCGGGGATCGTAATTGGAAAAGGTGGTGAGGAAGTTGACCGCTTGAAGGAGGAGCTAACGAGGCTTACCGGACAGAAAATTCAAGTCAATATTTTAGAAATTAAGCGACCGGAATTGGATGCCAAACTTGTTGGAGAGAATATTGCACATCAGCTTATCAGAAAAATAGCTTATCGGAGAGCAGTAAAGAAATCTATTCAGTCAACTATGCGAATGGGTGCTGAAGGTATTAGAATCAGAGTTGCTGGACGTTTAGGTGGAGCGGAGATCGCCCGAGCTGAAACATTCCGTGAGGGTAAAGTTCCATTACACACACTTAGATCTGATATTGATTTTGCTATTACCGAAGCAAGAACTACTTATGGCATTATTGGCATAAAAGTTTGGATTTATAAAGGTGAGATAAGTACCTGATGTTAGAGCCGCGTAAAGTAAAATGGAGAAGAGTCCATAGAGGTCGGCGTAGAGGAATGGCTACTAAGGGAAGCCATGTAGCGTTTGGTAGTTTTGGTTTAAAAGCTTTGGAACCCGGTTGGGTGACGGCTCGGCAAATTGAATCTTGCCGTGTGGCAATCATTCGTAAAATTAGGAAACATGGTCGAATGTGGATCAGAATTTTTCCTGATAAGCCCATCACCAAGAAGCCAGCTGAAGTTCGAATGGGTAAAGGTAAAGGCGCTCCCGATCAGTGGGTTGCAGTTGTTAAACCAGGAAAGATTATGTTTGAAGTAGAAGGTGTTTCACGTGAATTAGCAGCTGAAGCCTTTCGTATAGCAGGATATAAACTTCCCATCAAAACAAAATTGGCAGAACGGCGAGAACAAGCAGGTTAAGCTGGGGAATTATAATGAGACGTGAAGAATTGCGAGAAATGTCTATAAAAGAGCTGGAGTCAAGGCTTTTAGATAATTTGGAAGAGCTGGAAAATCTAAAGTTCCAAAAGGCATTGCAACAGTTAGAAAATCCATTACGGATTCGTCATTTGCGCAGAGAAGTCGCTCAGGTGAAAACAGCTCTTCGTGGAAATGAATTAGGATTACGAAATACTTCAGATAATGAGGAAAGCTAATATGAATGACCGAGGCAGAAAACAGATATTGATGGGAAAAGTAATTCGAAATTCTGGTTCTAAGACGGTCATCGTAGAAGTATCAAGAAAAGTTAAACATCCTGTTTACAAAAAGTATGTGATCAAGAAAAAGAAATTTGTAGCTCATGATGAAAAAGAACAATATGGAGTAGGTGACAAGGTTAACATTATTGCTTCACGACCGATTAGCAAGACAAAGCGCTGGCGGGTCACTGAGTTATTAGAGAAAGGTAAAACACAGTAAGAGTTATTTTAGATTTGAGGCGAGATTATGATCCAACAAGAAACAAGACTGAAAGTAGCAGATAATACTGGAGCAAAGGAAGTTCTAGCATTCAAAATTCTTGGAGGTACCAGAAGGCGCTATGCGCGTGTGGGAGATATTGTAGTGGTTACTGTTAAGCAAGCTATACCGGGTGGTCTTGTAAAGAAAGGCGAAATATCTAAAGCCGTTGTGGTAAGAACTCGGAAAGAAATTCGCAGGAAGGATGGTTCATATGTTCGTTTTGATGATAACGCTGCAGTTTTGTTAGACAACTCTCTTGAACCAAAGGGGACCCGAATTTTTGGTCCAGTCTCTCGAGAGCTTCGAGATGGCGGGTTTATGAAAATTGTTTCTATGGCACCGGAGGTTATTTAAAATGCACATAAAAAAGGGCGATACAGTTAAGATTCTCTTGGGTGCCTACAAAGGTAAAACCGGTAAGGTTTTGTACGTATTACCAAAGCGAAATAGAGCTATTGTAGAGAGTGTGAATTTTGTTAAGCGTCATAGTCGACCGACTCAACAAAATCCGCAGGGAGGGATTGTCGAGAAGGAAGCGTCTATTCATGTCTCAAATCTTGCAGTTGTTGCCGATGGGAAAGCTACACGTGTTGGGTATAGATTTCTCGATACTGGTCGAAAAGTACGAGTATCTCGGAAAACTGGCGAAGACATCGATTCTTAGGAGTAAACGTGGTTAAGGAAGAAAACAAAGAGACTAAAACGAAATCTGCCACCAAAGCGGAAGCAAAGAAAACAACCAAGAAGCCTGCAGCCAAGAAAAGTACAGCTAAGAAAACTACAGCTAAGAAAACTACTGTGAAGAAAACCAGTACCAAAAAAGCGACTACGGGCAAAGCCAAAAAAGATACTGATAAAAAAACCGCAAATAAAACGGCAGCCAAGAAAAGCAAGACTACAAAAATTACTTCGAAGAAAAAGCCTTCGCCTAAAAAAGCGTCTAAAGACACAAAAAATACCTCCCAAGTTGAATACAAACCGTCTTTTAAGACTCACTATCGCGATAAGATTATTCCGACTATGATGATGGAACTGGGTTATAAAAATGCTTTAGAGGTTCCTCGATTGAGAAAAATTTCACTAAATGTTGGAATTGGTGATTCGAGGAATGAATCAGGTGTTCTCCAAAAAGCATCTGATGATTTAGCGATAATAACCGGTCAGAAAGCAGTGATTACAAAAGCTAGAAAAGCTATCTCAAACTTCAAACTCAGAATTGGAGAACCAGTTGGATGTCGTGTAACTCTTCGAGGCTGGAAAATGTACGAATTTCTTGAACGACTAATTTCTATCGCACTCCCAAGAGTTCGAGACTTTAGAGGGCTGTCTGCCAAGTCGTTTGACGGCCGAGGAAATTATAGCTTAGGGATACAAGAGCATGTTGTTTTCCCAGAGATTGATTATGATACAATTGATAAGATTAGAGGAATGGATATCTCAATAGTCACTTCTGCAGAAACGGATCGTGAAGGTTATGAGTTGTTAAAACTACTCGGATTTCCATTCCGGCTTGATAACCGTTTTGAGCGAGAAAAAAATGAGAATGGTAATGAAGAAGAAAATAGCGATGCACAATCTGAAAAATTAACAGAAGAAGCTGAGGTAGCCTGATGGCAAAAAAATCACTTATAGCTAAATCTAAGCGTAAACCAAAGTTCAGCACTCGCGAATATCATCGTTGCTCCAACTGCGGTCGTCCAAGGAGTTATTTAAGGAGATTTGGTTTATGTCGGCTCTGTTTCCGTGAAATGGCACTCAAAGGTGAGATTCCCGGTGTGACAAAAGCGAGTTGGTAAACAAGAGGAGAGAATTAAAGTGACAATGACAGATCCAGTAGCTGATCTCTTAACAAGAATTAGGAATGCACAAAATGTGAATCAACATTTTGTAGATATGCCGTTATCGAGTTTGAAAAAAAGAATATTATTTATCCTTAAGGAGGAACACTATATCCGAGATTTTATTATTGTAAAAGATGAGAAGGGTGATCGTCTTCGAGCATTCCTTAAATATGATTCTAATGGGGGCCCGGTAATTGCTTCAATAAGCCGCGTAAGTAAGCCTGGCCGAAGAGTCTATGCTAAAGCAGGGGATATTCCTAAAGTGCTGGATGGTTTGGGTATTGCGATTCTTACCACTTCCAAAGGTGTTATTTCTGATAAGGTAGCACGGAGAATGAACGTAGGTGGCGAAATATTGTGCAACGTGTGGTAAGATAGAAAATGTCAAGAATTGGAAAACAGCCTATTGTAATACCTGACGGAGTGAAAATTAACTTCGTTCAAAAGCACATCACTGTGACGGGTGAAAAAGGGAGTTTAGAATTTGATATTCATCCTGAAATTAATGTCCTTCAGGAAAATAGTTCAATCGTAGTAAGCAGACCATCAGATAGTAAGACTCACCGTGCACTTCATGGAACCATGAGGGCGATAATACAAAACATCGTAAAAGGTGTATCTGAAGGGTTTAGTAAAGAGTTAACTATTCAAGGCGTTGGATATCGAGCCAATTTGGAAGATAATAGACTTAAACTATTATTGGGCTTCTCTCATGATATTTATTTTGAACCTCCGCAAGGTATTCAACTTAGTGCAACCAGGAATAAAATTACAGTTTCAGGGATTGATAAACAGTTAGTCGGTCAAGTAGCGGCAAAAATTCGATCTTTCCGTCCGCCAGAGCCTTACAAGGGGAAAGGTATTCGTTATATTGACGAATATGTTCGCATTAAGAAGGGTAAGACCATCGGCGGAGTCGGAGAGTAATAGAAATGAAAGATCAACAATTAAAGAAAATTAGAAGATCTCGCAGGCAAAGAAGAAGCAAAAGTACGTTCGTCCATTTTGATCGACCCAGGCTGGTCGTCTATCGAAGTTTAAAGCATATATATGGTCAAATTATCGACGACCAAAAGGGGGAAGTGCTTGTTTCAGCATCAACAGTTGATTCTTCAACTCAATCTGATTTTAAAAGCGCTAAAACCAAAATTGATAAGAGTATTGAAGTCGGAAAAATCCTGGCTGAAAAAGCTAAAGAAAAAAAGATTAAACGGATCGTTTTTGACAGAAATGGATTTCTTTACCATGGTCGAGTAAAGGCATTGGCTGATGGAGCACGAGAAGGAGGACTGGAATTTTGAGTCATATAGACCCTACGGAATTAGATCTCCAAGAAGAGACAGTCGTACGAATCAACAGAGTGGCTAAAGTGGTAGCTGGAGGTCGAAGATTCAGATTTAACGCACTCGTCTCCATCGGAGACGGCAATGGACATGTAGGCTTAGGTCACGGCAAAGCGAAAGAAGTGATTGCGGCGATCACAAAAGCTAAAGATGATGCAAAGAAAAATTTGTTCCGAGTCCCGATTATTAAAGGGACAATTCCCCACAAAATTATAGGAAAATTTGGAGCTAGTAAAGTCATGTTGAAACCCGCTGCTCCTGGGACTGGCGTGATTGCTGGTGAAGCTGTCAGGGCACTTTTGGTTCAAGCAGGGATAACTGACATCCTAACTAAACGCTTCGGCTCTGCGAATCCCAACAACGTAGTACGTGCCACTCAAGTAGCGCTTAAGAATTTACAGGATCCAATATCTGTTGCAAATCGTAGAGGTATTACACTTAAACAGGTTTTTAAATAGAGTATGCCGATAGATAAAATAAAATCATTGAAGATCACTCAGATAAAGAGTGTCATTGGTCATAATTCAAAAACCAAACGGACTATGGCAGCTTTGGGTTTAAGAAGAATGCATCAGACAGTAAAACATGATGATACTCCTCAAATTAAAGGTATGATTAATGCTGTCAGTTTTCTTTTGAAAGTAGAGAAGTCATGAAACTGGGTGATTTAAAGCCGGGTGACGGTGCGCGAAAGAATCGCAAACGATTGGGTAGAGGTCCAGGTTCAGGTACAGGTAAAACCGCAGGCCGAGGTAATAAAGGGTATCATTCAAGGTCAGGCAGTAAAAGACGCGCATGGTTTGAAGGAGGTCAGATGCCTCTTCAAAGACGACTTCCAAAACGTGGGTTCAGTAATAAGCGGTTTAAAAAAGTTTTTCAAATCGTGAATATTGGTCGATTATCTGATATGAATGAAAAAGAAATAAACATTGAACTCATGACTGAGAAAGGTTTGATCAAACCCAATGCAATTCCGGTAAAAGTTTTAGGAAACGGTGTGTTGGATTCCGGAATCACTGTTTCTGCTCATTCTTTTTCAGAAACTGCAAAAGACAAAATTGAAAAAGCCGGGGGCAAGGCAATTGTAGTTTGATGCTGGAGAAGTTTAAAAACATAATGAGCATTCCCGAATTGAGGAAGCGTATTGGCTTTACACTTGCTATTTTAATCATTGTTCGCTTAGGTGCTCATGTTCCCGTTCCGGGTATAAATGTTGATGCTATTTCCGAAGCATTCAAACAGTACAGTAATACTTTATTTGGGCTTTACGACCTTTTTTCAGGAGGTGCTTTTCAGAAGGCAACTCTGTTCGCGCTTGGAATAATGCCATATATCTCATCATCCATTATCATCCAGCTAATGGGTGTGGTAGTTCCTTATTTCCAGCGACTTCAAAAAGAAGGTGAAGAAGGTCGGAAGAAGATAACCCAGATCACGCGTTATGGAACTGTTTTAATCTCAACTTTGCAGGCGTATGGAATTTCTGTCTTTCTGGAAAGTTTGGACTCAGTAACAGTTGGTAATCAACTTATGCAGGTGGTTCCAGATGATTTTGCTGGATTCCGATTTATCGCAGTAGTGTCATTAGTAACGGGTACAATCTTCATAATGTGGTTAGGAGAACAGATTACAGAAAGGGGAATTGGTAACGGTATCTCGCTCATTATTATGATCGGTATCGTAGCAAGAATTCCAATGATGATACTAACAGAAATTGATCTTATTCAAAACGATCTCCGTGGTCCTTTGACAGAAGTGGTATTAATGGGGATCATGGTTGTGATTGTTGGATTTGTAGTGTTGATCACACAAGGTACCCGGAAAATCCCTGTACAGTATGCAAAACGGGTTGTTGGACGAAAAGTTTATGGCGGCCAATCAACACATATTCCCATGCGGGTGAATACAGCAGGTGTAATGCCTATCATTTTTGCCCAGTCAATCATGTTCTTGCCAACAACAGTAGCTACATTTTTCAGCGGTAGCAGTTTCTTTGATGGAGTAAATCGTCTGTTCTCTTTTGACCATTGGTTTTATTGGTTGGTTTTTGGCATTCTTATTGTCTTTTTCACCTATTTCTATACAGCCATAGCATTTAATCCTCAGGAAGTAGCTGATAACATGAAAAAACATGGCGGATTTATTCCAGGTATCCGTCCCGGGAAAAAGACCAGTGAATTCATTGATAATATTCTTACCAGAGTTACACTTCCCGGATCTTTCTTCCTAGCGTTCGTGGCAGTATTTCCATTTATTCTTATGCAAACAATGGATGTGAACTACAGTCTGGCTTCTTTCTTTGGTGGTACCAGTCTACTGATTATTGTAGGGGTAGCATTAGATACATTACAGCAGGTCGAATCACACCTTCTTATGAGGCATTACGACGGCTTCCTAAAAAAAGGAAAAATACGCGGAAGGCGGAGGAGTTAAGATGGTTGCAATTCGGAGTAAAAGAGAAGTGGAGAAAATTGCTGAGAGCAGTAGAATTGTGGCTGATTCACTCGATTTTCTAGAAGATAAAATAGTAGAAGGTGTTACCGGCATGGAATTGGATAAAATTGCTGAAGATTATATTCGTTCACGAGATGCGGAGCCGGCATTCAAAGGTTACATGGGCTATCCTGCCACATTGTGTATTTCAGTTAATGATGAAGTAGTACACGGTATCCCGAATGACACATCTTTCAAAAATGGTGATATTGTCGGCATTGATTGCGGCGCATTAAAGGATGGATATTATGGTGACCATGCAAGAACCTATATGATAGGTAATGTGTCTCAAGAATTACAAGATCTGGTGAATACCACAAGAAAATCACTTAAAATCGGTATTGATCAGGCAAAGGCTGGGAATTATGTTTCCGACATAGGTCACGCAATTCAAACTTATGTGGAAGAAAAAGGGTACAGTGTCGTGAGAGAATTGGTAGGACATGGAATTGGACGGAATCTGCATGAAGATCCCCAAATTCCGAATTATGGTGAGCCTGGCAGAGGATTGAAACTAAAAAGCGGAATGTGTATTGCCATCGAACCTATGATAAATCTGGGTGGGAAAGAGATTTACACCAAACCGGATGGTTGGACTATTTGCACTCAAGATGGTAAACCATCAGCACATTTTGAACACACAATTGTCATTACAGAACAAGGTGGAAACATTTTAAGCAATGGGACCTTTCCTGGGTAATAATAAATGAAAGTTAGATCTTCAGTAAAGAAAATATGTAAAAAGTGCAAGATTATCCGCAGAAAGAGAGTAGTGCGGGTAATTTGCAGTAATCCTAAACACAAGCAAAGACAGGGATAATCTATGGCACGAATAGCAGGTGTTGATCTACCAAGGGATAAGAAAGTGGAGTATTCGCTTACCTATATTTTTGGCGTTGGCCATACTACAGCAATAAAGATTTTAGAAGAAGCAAAAGTAGATGGAAATATTCGAGTTTCTGACTTAAGTGAAGATCAAGTAACAGCCATTCGAGAGTCAGTGGGTAAACACGCTATTGAGGGTGAACTCAGGACAGATCGGACTATGAACATTAAACGTTTGATGGATATTGGCAGTTACCGTGGAATGCGCCACAGACGAGGCCTCCCAGTCAGAGGTCAGAGAACCAAGACCAATGCCCGGACTAGAAAGGGAAGAAAAAGAACAGTTGGATTGGGTCGGAAAACATCGGTAGGCAAGAAAGGATAAGAGTAACTGAAATATGGCACAAAAAGGATCAAAACAGCGTAAGAAGAAAAAAGGTACAATACCCTCTGAAGGCATTGTGCATATCAAGGCGACGTTTAACAATACAATCATTACTTTCACTGATATGAACGGTAATGTATTTGCATGGGCTAGCGCAGGAACATCAGGATTCAAGGGGTCTAGAAAAAGCACACCATTTGCAGCCGGTCAAGCTGCCGAAAAAGCAGCGAGAGAAGCACTCGATTTGGGAATGAAGTCTGTGGAAGTGCGTGTAAAAGGACCGGGTCCCGGCCGTGAATCATCTATTCGCTCTTTGGGAGTAACTGGTCTTGAAATAACCAAGATTACAGATGTTACTCCTATTCCTCATAACGGTTGCCGTCCACCTAAGAAACGTAGAGTGTAAGGGGGATTTAGATATGGCACGCTATATAGGTCCGAAAGCAAAAATAGCTCGCAAGTTTGGTGAGAATATTTTTGGTAATGAGAAAATCTCCAAGATTCTAGAGAGGAAAAATTATCCTCCAGGTCAACATGGTCAAAGTCGCCGCCGGAGACCTTCTAACTATGCAATGCAGCTGCGCGAAAAACAGAAAATGAAGTATGCGTATGGACTGCTAGAGCGTCAGTTCAGGAACTTTTTCGAGAAAGCTGAGAAAATGCAGGGAGAGACGGGTGTTAATCTGCTTCAGCTTTTAGAACGAAGACTCGACAATGTTGTATATCGTCTGGGTTTTTCAACTACACGATCTGCTGCCAGGCAGCTGGTAAATCACAGACATTTGACCGTTAATGGGAAAATTGTGAACATACCTTCCTACATTTTAAAGATTGGGGATGTGGTTCAAATTAGGGAAAAAAGCAGGAAAATGTCTGTGATACATGATTCAGTGAAGAGAATTCGAGGAGATTTAGACATTCCATGGTTAAAACTGGATAAAGGATCTCTCTCAGGGTCTTTTGAACAGATTCCTGAGCGTGAACATCTTGATAGTATGTTTAACGTACAATTGGTTGTTGAGCTCTATTCAAAATAGTCATAAGGGGAAATCGAGAATGACAAAAAAGAGTGAGTTTAAGTTTCAAATTGATGAAAAAACCTCCACTAAGTATTTTGGTAACTTTACGCTGGAACCGCTGGAAAGGGGATTTGGAATCACAGTCGGAAATTCCATTCGACGTGTTCTGATGACCAGTATTCCCGGTGCCGCAATTTCATCAGTCAGAGTTGATGGTGTCCTTCATGAGTTTACCACGATTGAAGGTGTATTGGAAGATGTAGCTGATGTAATCCAGAATCTGAAACAGGTTCGCTTTAAACTCAATGATAATAATCCTGACAAGGTAGAGCTAAGTTTTACCGGAAAAGGGGAGTTTACTGCTAAAGACTTGGATATTTGTCCTCAGTTCAAGGTTATGAACCCAAAGCATCACATTGCTACCCTGAATGAAAAAGCCGATTTTACCATGGAAATCCAGATTGGGATTGGCAAAGGATATGTGGATGCCAACAGCCATAGTCGAGTGGACATACCGCTTGGTACAGTCTTCATTGATTCTATTTTCAATCCAGTAATCAGAGTTAACTATGATGTCCAGCCAGTATCCTCGGCAAAAGATAGCCTCGAGAAGCTCATGCTCGAAGTGACTACTGATGGAACTTTTAGTCCTGCGGACTCGGTAAATCACGCAGCAATTCTTTTGATTGAGCATTTCAGTCAATTTATCATTGCTGGTGCCGGCCCTGTTCTGGAGGTTTCTGAAGAAGTTGATGAGGAAATCATCCAAGTACGGAAAATGCTGGAAATGAGTATAGATGAAATGGAACTATCGGTTCGGAGTCATAACTGCCTGCAAGCTGCCGGAATTGATACAATCGGTGAATTGGTCTCTAAGGAAGAAGGCGAAATGCTGAAGTATAAAAACTTCGGACGTAAATCGCTTTCTGAACTTGTTGAAAAGCTGGGTGATATGGAACTGCAGTTTGGAATGGATATTGATAAATACATGGCAGAGGCCGAAAGTTAAGCGAGGTAATCGTGCGGCATCAGAAAAGAGGAAGAAAACTGGGTAGGACTGCAAGCCATCGAAAAGCAACTCTGGCCAATCTTACTATAGCGCTAATCGAGCATAAACGGATTAAGACTACCGACGCCAAGGCGAAAGAAGCGAGACGGTTTATCGAACCTCTAGTGACCAAAGCCAAAAGAGGTACTCTTCACGATCGAAGACAGGTGCTAAAAAAAGTACCACATCCGGAAAAAGTGAAGATTCTGTTCGATGAGATTGCACCTAAGTATGCTGATCGGAACGGTGGATACACTCGAATTATCAAACTTGGTGTAAGGGATAATGATTGTGCTCCTGTCTCCCTTCTTGAATTCGTTGACTATGTCGAGGAAACTCAGAAAAAGGACGACGATAAAAAGAAGGCCAAGAAGAGCAGAAAAGAAGCCAAGAAGAAAGCGGCTGCTGAAGCAGAAGAAGCTTTAGCAAATGATGCAAAGGCCGAAGAGGAGTAACTTCTACGGTTTGAATCCTCACAAGCAATTGTTACAGGCAACCTTCTGGGTTGCCTTTTTTGTACTCTCTCTTTCCGTAGTTTTGTACGCTAATGATCCTTCGTCTGAGGAGATTAGGAGCTTGTGGGTTGTACGGTACTCTATGATCTCTCCAGAATCAATTGATCATACTCTTGAGACTGCTTCCAACTTAGGATTTAATAACGTTTTTCTACAAGTAAGAGGTCGGGGAGATGCTTATTATTCCAGCCAAATCGTACCTCGTGGACGTTTCTTGACAGATCCAGATTTTGATTCACTTTCATACGCTGTAGAGAAAGGTCACGCCCTCGGTTTGAAAGTACACGCTTGGCTGAATATGTTTCTCGTTTGGTCCAGTCCTGAGCTCCCAAAAGATACAACTCATCTTTTTCTCGCTCACCCTGATTGGCTTGATGAGTCGAGAAATCGTAAACAGAATGTTGAACCCAACTTTGTGAATGGAAGCGGCGGGACCCCACGCTTTATATCTCCAGCGGCAAAGGGTGTTACAGATCATTTCGTAACTGTTTTGATCGAAATTCTTGATCAGTACGATGTGGACGGCATCCATCTCGACTATGTCCGCCTGGCTGATCTTGACTACGGTTATCATTCCGACAGCGAAAGTCAATTTGTGCTGAAATATGGACTTCGTCCCGACAACATTATTAAAGTTGGCAATCGCGATGAAATTGTATTTTTGCAATCTGAATGGGATCGAATTAGACGGGAATCAGTGACTGACTTCATGCGAACGTACAGTGAAGTAGTCATAGCTAATAAGCCGGACTGCATTCTATCTGTTGCTGTGAAACCGAACCCTTCCGTGGCTAAGAATCGTTATTTTCAGGAATGGGATCTCTGGTTGGCAGAGGGATTAGTGGACTATGTGGTTCCTATGAATTATGCTACCGAAATGAGTGAATTCAAGAATCATCTTTCTAATATAGAGGTTGAAGTACAAAGGAAATACAACCGGAGCATCATTATGGGGTTGGCGGTATTCAATCAATCGCCGGAGTCCGCTGCAGAAAAACTCAAAAGTCTTTCTAGTCTGAATTATGCAGGTTATTCAGTTTTTTCCTGGAATGCTCTGCAGGATAGTTTGGAGAGTTATTCTCCGTTTTTGGATTCTATGAAAAGTAAAAGATGACATCTTTGCCAAAGATGTCATCTTTCATCTTAAATAACTAAATTCCCTCCAACTATGAGCAAATCCAGACCTGTCAAAGCTCCCACCGGAACCGAACTAACCTGCAAAGGGTGGCAGCAGGAAGCAGCTTTCCGCATGATCCAGAACAATCTCGACCCCAATGTGGCTGAGAAGCCAGACGAGCTCATCGTTTACGGCGGGTACGGCAAAGCCGCCCGGAATTGGGAAGCGTTCGATCAAATACTGGAAACTTTGAAAGTTCTGGATAATGACGAGACGCTGCTGGTGCAATCCGGCAAACCAGTGGGTGTCTTTAAGACGCACAGCTATGCTCCTCGCGTTCTTATCGCCAATTCCAATCTTGTCCCCAACTGGGCCACGTGGGACAATTTCCGCGAGCTAGACAAACTGGGACTCATCATGTACGGTCAGATGACAGCGGGGAGCTGGATTTACATCGGTACGCAGGGAATTCTGCAGGGGACGTACGAAACTTTTGTGGCGGCGGGAGACACGCACTTCGGCGGCGACTTAAGCGGAAAGTTGATCCTCACTGCCGGACTTGGAGGTATGGGCGGAGCTCAGCCGCTGGCTGCTACCATGGCGGGAGCCGTCATGATCGCCGTGGAAGTGGATCGGGAACGTATCCAGCGGAGGCTGGAAACTAATTATGTGGATCGGATGACAGAATCTCTTCATGAAGCGATGGCAATGGCTCATGAAGCCCAGGATAAACGAGTAGCACTCTCTATAGGACTCTTGGGGAATGCAGCGGAAATCTTCCCGGAATTCGTCAAGCGGGGTGTTGTTC
>ENA-ORDI01000924-ORDI01000924.1-marine-metagenome-genome-assembly--contig:-NODE-924-length-17603-cov-3.579710_pt1 | contig 17603 bp, 14 predicted proteins | sample MGYA00248628_ERZ508525 | MGnify/ENA primary metagenome ERZ508525 (study PRJEB26195, sample SAMN05422138) | marine metagenome | isolation source: East of Porto Seguro, South Atlantic Ocean | place... | reverse complement strand
GCGTGCTTGCCATGCTTCTTCACAAGTAAAAGCCAAGGAAGGGGCTAGCCATCGGACAAGGTGGTTAAAAATCAAATCCAATAATGTACGAGAAGCACGACGTTTTGTTGATTGAAAAGAATCACAATAGAAAGTATCTTTTCGAATATCGAAATAAAATGCTGATAAATCATTCGAACAAAAATTTAACAAAGTGGTAAACATCAAATGAAAATTAAAAGTGTTCACACATTCTTCTACTGTTTGATTAATTTCCCATAAACGATGTAAAATATATTTTTCTAATTCTGGAAAATCATCTAACGGTAACTTTTCATCTTCCTCAAATCCATTGAGATTTCCAATGAGATACCGAAAAGTATTACGTATACGACGATATGAATCTGTTTGCGCTTTTAATATTGAATTATCTAATTTTAAATCATCGTAATAATCAGAAGCTACAACCCATAATCGGAGAATATCAACACCGTATTGCTCTAAAATTTTATCAGGGGAGATAAAATTACCAAGAGATTTGGACATTTTTCTTCCCTTACCATCCACAACAAAACCATGTGTCAAAACACTTTCATAAGGAGCCCGTCCTCTTGTTCCTACTGATACCAGCAAAGAAGAATGGAACCATCCTCGGTGTTGATCACTTCCTTCTAAATACATAGAGGCTGGCCATTTTAAATCTTTTCGTTGCTCTAAACAAAATGCATGAGTCGAACCGCTATCAAACCACACTTCAACAATATCTTTAACTTGCTCATAGTCATCTATTGAATATTTCTCTCCTAAGAAACGCTTTGGATCTCCTGTGAACCATGTATCACTTCCTTCTTTTTCGTAAATATTGGCAATGCGATTAATAATATTAATATCTCGAAGTGGTTGTCCATCTTTCTTACTAACAAATAACGGAAGGGGTACCCCCCACACGCGTTGTCGTGATACACACCAATCAGGACGTGTCTCAATCATTGATCGCAAGCGTGCTTGACCTTGTGGAGGATAAAAAATTGTCTCATCGATCGATTTTAATGCCTTATTTCGCAAATCTTGTTTGTCCATAGAAATAAACCACTGAGGTGTGTTCCGAAAAATCAATGGTGCTTTTGATCGCCATGAGTGGGGATAGCTATGACGTAATGTTCCCAAATGAAGAAGTTTATTAAATTCTTTAAGCTTATCGGCAATTTTAAGATCAACCTTATAGACATGCTCTCCAACAAACCCTTTTGCATGATGGTTAAATTTACCATCGTCCTCAACGGTTTGTACAATTTCAACATTATTCTTAATGCCTAAATTGTAATCATCCGCTCCATGTCCAGGCGCTACATGAACAATGCCTGTTCCTTGTTCAAGATTAACAAAATCTCCCTCAAATACACGCACTGAAAAATCATAACCTATAGATTTAAGGGGGTGTTCACACTCAGTGCCTTCTAAATCTTTTCCAAAAAAAGTTTGTTTTACTTTTTTTTTTACAACTCCAATTTGACTCAAAACAGTATTTTGCAATTCTTTTGCAAGGACTATAAGATCGCCTACTTGAGCTAAACTGTTTTCTTCTGTTTCTTGTACTTCAACTAAAGCATATTCTAAATCCTTACCGTAGGCTAAAGCTCTATTGCCAGGTATCGTCCACGGTGTAGTTGTCCATATAACAATATCTGTATCAATCAGTTCCGTAAGTGAACTTTTAGTTACTTTAAAGCGAACATAAATAGTATTTGATGTATGATCCTCATATTCAACTTCCGCGTCAGCCAAGGCTGTTTTTTCAACAACCGACCATAATACTGGTCTCGCCCCTTTATAAAGACTTTCATCCAATAAAAATTTTCCAAGTTCCCTGACAATTTGCGCTTCTGCCTGATTGGACATTGTCAAGTAAGGATTGTCCCAATCACCTTCTATACCCAATCGTCTGAATTCCTTTTTTTGAACGGCAATCCATTTTTCCGCAAATTCTCGACATTCTTGACGAAACTGCACAACAGGCACGTCATCTTTGTTCTTTCCTTTTTTGCGATATTCCTCTTCGATCTTCCATTCAATTGGTAAGCCATGACAGTCCCATCCAGGAACGAAAATAGAATCTTTTCCGGTCATTTGCTGAGTACGCACGATAACGTCTTTCAAAATCTTATTGAGAGCTGTACCCATGTGGATATGACCATTGGCATATGGAGGTCCGTCATGAAGAACAAACTTTTCTCTACCTTTTGATTTCTCTCGCAACTTTTTAAAAATATTTTGATTATTCCACTCTTCTAAAATCTTAGGTTCTTTCATCGGAAGATTGGCTCTCATTTCAAAAGATGTTTTTGGGAGAAAAATTGTATCTTTGTATTCCATTTATTTCCTTAGATGATAATTTTTAGCGATGTGAATGTCTTCTGTAATTTGACCTTTTAACAATGAAATGGTATCGAATTTCTTTTCCTCTCTAATAAATCTAAGGAATTTAACAGTCAATTGCTTACCATAAATATCTCTATCAAAATCAAAAAGGTTCACCTCTAACAATAACTTTTTACCATCAACAGTTGGCCTTTCACCAAAATTAGCAATTCCTTTTAACAGATCTGCATCCATAATGGCATGGATAGCATAAACCCCTTTTTTAGGATAAACCTGAGAATGGGGGAGTATATTTGCTGTAGGAAAATTCATTTTACCAGCCCGTTTATCTCCATGCACGACTTTACCGGTCATTGTCCAAGCTCTGCCCAACATAGAATTTGCTTTCTCCACATCTCCACTTTGAAGAGCTTTTCTAATACCTGTTGAAGAATACACCTCTGCACTAGCTGCGTCCTTAATGGGCTCAATTATTTCTAAAGCAAATCCATGTATCGCTGCATGATCCTGAAGAAGAACTATGTCACCCTCTCTGTTTTTACCAAAGCGAAAATCATACCCTACAATTAATTTATCAACATGCAGTTGTTGCACAATTATTTTTTCAATAAATTCTGATGGTGATAAATTCGCGATGGTTTGATCGAAATGCAAAGAAAAATAATAATCAATACCTAAATCTTTTAACAAATGTTTTTTATGGTCTTCTGATATTATTTGATAACGATCAAGATCTTTAGAAAAAAATCTGCGAGGGTGTGGATCGAAGCATAATATTGCAGTGAGTTTGTCATTTTTTTTTGCATTATTGACAAGTGTTTTGATAATTTGCTGATGTCCTAAATGAACACCATCAAAATTTCCTATAGCTAAATGAAACAACTTTACATCAACTTTACTCTGCAAACTGATATTGCGAATTTCCACTTTTAATTTTTCCTTAAAACAAATATATTATTAGAACGACCTCTTAATAAATATTAATCTATTAATCATTACATTTTTATCATAATAATATGTAACTTGCTCAAAATTAATCACATAAAGTCAAATTTGCAACAAATTTTAACTTTTCAAAACAATCCTTTAAAACAAAAACAAAAAAATAAAGGTATTTATTTAAAATGAATATATAAAACTATAAGGAAATAATTATGAAGTATCTGCATACAATGGTTCGTGTAAGGGATATTGATGCCTCCCTTGACTTTTACTGCAACAAATTAGGTTTGAAAGAAATTAAGCGTAAAGAAAATGAAAAAGGTCGTTTTACTTTAATATTCTTAGGAGCTGACAATAGTGATGACCGTTATGCCCTTTTAGAACTTACATATAATTGGGACTCTGAAGAATATACAGGCGGAAGAAACTTTGGGCATCTTGCATACAGTGTAGAAAATATTTATGAAGTCTGTGAAAGATTAATAAAGAACGGCGTGACCATTAATCGTCCTCCAAGAGATGGTCATATGGCTTTTGTTAAATCACCTGATGGAATATCTATAGAGATTTTACAAGAAGGAGAATCATTACCCTTACAAGAACCATGGCGCTCCATGGAAAATTCTGGAAGCTGGTAATAATTTTTATTTCATTATATGACTAATCTGGTCTTCAGTAAATGGCGCTGGTTTATTACAGGTTGTTTGAAGAGTTATTTCTTGTCCTAGTTCAGCAGCGTTTATGGTGGATTCAATAAGGTCTAATACATGTAAAGCCAGGTTGCCATTACAACGGTGTTCTGTGTTATTCTCTATGGCATAAATCAAGTCTGCTAAACCAGCACCCCTATAATTGGATTGCTGAGGCGCCTCGTTGGTTCTTCCGCTGTGATTGATTATATTTACCTTGCCCAGATGCATTGCATCAACTGAATGGTCAACCCATTCGCTGCCAATTTCCTTGGAGATAGTCACTGGTCCACCAAACATATTGGGATCAGGCACGATCATGGAGCCTTTTGTTCCATACAGTTCCATGTGATTTCGTTGATGGTTAATTACATCAAATGAGATAAAGCCTTGGATTAAAGCTCCAGAACGAAACTCTACATTGAATGTGTACGATGTAGGAACCTCTACTATAACCTTTTCGTCTTTCCTTGGCCCTGCATCTATAATTCTATTTTCTTTTACTTTTATGCCTCTACTTTGAACATTTTTTGCTGGCCCTAATAAATGAACTAACATAGTAAAAAAATAAGGTCCCATGTCAATGATGGGGCCTCCTCCTTTTTTGTACCAAGAATCAGGATTATGGTGAAAAGTCTCCACACCAGGAAAGGCAAAAATAAAATTACCCAACTGAACATCACCAATCTCTCCAACATCTAATAATTGACGCGATAGCTGACCTCCCGCTCCCAAAAAAGTATCAGGAGCATTCCCTAGATATATATTTTTTTCTTTTGCAATTTCCACAAGTTCCTTTCCTTGTTCAAATGATATGGATAAGGGTTTTTCACAGTATGAGTGTTTACCAGCAAGTAGTATTTTTTTTGTAACCTCATGGTGCGCCTGCGGAACTGTTAAATTCAATATAACATCAATATCGGGGTTACTTAATAAGTCATCGACACTTTGTATCTTAATATTATATTGGTCTGCGCATTTTTTAGCCGCTTCTTCATTGATATCAGTACAACTTATAAAATTGATATTATTAAAATATTCCTGACTTCTAAAATACGTTTCCGCAATATTGCCACAACCAATTAAACCAACATTAAGCATAAATTATATCCAAAGATTATTGAATCTAGTTTTTAGACTTATATCCAATACCAATATCATTAACACTTTTGCTTACCTCCATGATTTTTGGATATGGATAATTAAATCCCAATAACTGTTTTATTCTCTCAGGGCAATTCTTTTTGAAATCATCGCCTAAATAAGAAACCAAATCTTCAATCGGCTTCACATACTTAGGCAAAAACTCAATTAATATAGCTGCTCTTTGATGATCTGATTTATTAGGCATAGCCCCATGCCAACAATTGCCATTAAAGAATACTAAATCACCTGGCACTGCAGTCATTTGTTTTAAGTTAGAAAAATCATCATTCTTATTTGGATAAGTTAAATTTTTTTGCGATCCTGGATAATATGCAGTTGCTCCAGATAACTCAGAGCATATATCTAATGGTATTGTTACCTGACAATTTTGTGGAAATGAAGAATTCAGGCCCATGGGAAATGTTTCTTTATTATAGAAATCCCAATAAGGATAATCAATGTGTGGTTCTTGTCCAGCGGCGCCGGGCAATAATCGACTAGCACAGTACGATCCACAAATAAACTCTGTTCCAAGGAATTTGGTCATTAAATCAAAAATGATATCATGCGTAATTAAAGCTGAAAAAACTTTTGCTTTGCCAAACAAATTCCAAACGCGTTGTTGAAGATGTATTGTGCCTGCTTCTTCAGCTTCAGCATTGAAATGAGTTTCTTTTTGTTCCTGATTGTCAGCAAATTTATTTACAATTTCTCTTGCTTTATTAATTTGATCAATAGGATAAACATCTCTAAATACAACAACACCATTTCCAACTAATAATTCATCAAGAATTTTTTTAGAATCAGAATATGATTTATTAAACTCTAGCATATCAAAAAAATAATTTGATGCATGTTGACTGTTTAGTCAATAAAATAGTAAACTATACTCCTAGTTCATCCCTTAAATCACCAATTTCGGCACCACCAGCCATCAATCTTTTAATATCATCACCGCCGAGTTCTTCAGCCATCCCTCTTCCAATCACTTCGCCTAGACTTAAAAAAGTATACCGATCAGAAATCAATCGTGCGTGGATTTCGTTATGAGTGATTAAAATAATCGCAATATGCCCAAGTTTTTGAACATCTTTAATGGTTTTTAAGACTTCCATTTGTTGTTTTTGGCCTAACGCTGAAGTTGGCTCATCAAGAATAAGAATTTTAGCGCCAAAATATATTGCTCTTGATATGGCTAAAGTTTGACGTTGACCACCTGACATTGTACCTACAGGCTGTTCAGGATCTGAAATATCAATTCCTATCTTAGCCATTTCTTCAATAGTAATTTTATTCATTTCTTTCATTTGCATAATGCCAAATGGCCCAGGACCTTTTTTAATTTCCCTTCCAAGAAAAAAATTTCTTGTAACCGATGTCAATGCATTTAAGGCAAGATCCTGATAAACCGTACCTATGCCTAAATCAGATGCTTGACGAGGAGTAGCAAATTTAACTTCTTGACCGTCAACATAAATTTTTCCACTTGTTGGAGGATGGACACCAGAAAGAACTTTTATTAGTGTAGATTTTCCAGCCCCATTATCACCTAGTAGTGCATGCACCTCTCCTGGATACACATCAAGTGAAACACCACTTAAAGCAGTAAAATTACCAAACTTTTTTACAAGATCTTTAATTTCAATAAGAGGTTTTTTTGAACTATCAATCGTCATACGCTACCTATAACCCTCTTACGAATATTTTCATTTGTTAAAGCAGCTGATACTAATACGGCGCCCAAGAAAACTCTGTAGAATGATCCGTCAATACCTGGGATATAGAAGAAGGCTTCTTTGGCAATTCCAAAGATTATAGCTCCCAATATAATACCCAGCACAGTTCCAAATCCACCTGTTAACACCACTCCTCCAATTACAGCGGCGGCGATTGCTTCGAGTTCTTTTAGATTCCCTTTAGCCGCATCTGAAGTGTTCACTTCAAATACCTGGCTCGCTGCAAACATGGTGGCACAAAAAGCTGTAAACATAAATAATGAAATTTTTACTTTATTTGTGGGAACGCCGTTTGCTTGTGCTGCGCTTAAATTACCACCCGTAGAATATATCCAGTTCCCTGCTTGTGTGCGACTTAAAACAAAATAACAAACAAGCGCTAGTAAAAACCAAATCATTAAACATGAATACATACCTTGAGCAAATTGGTTCCCATATAAGTTTACATTCCAATCAGCAGTATAATAAAGCCAATCAAATATTGGTTCCATTATATCCCCTCCAAAGAAATTAGCTACAGGACGCGCCGTTACAATAGTATCAATATAAGTCCTGGCTATATCTAGATCTGTCACTGCTTTTGCAGTAACATCAGGAAGGGTAGCGCCTTCTTCAATTTTTTTTGTTAAAATCTCTATCATAGATTCATTGTTTGATTTTTTGGCACCCTCAAGTGATCTTTCTAAACTTTGAATCATTTTTGATTTGTTTGATATGGTTTTATAAAGTGCTACTTTTTCATTAACATAGGTTAATTTTTCTGCAATTTTAGCTACTGTTTGCGCAGGAACAGTGCTTAAAATGTCCAATAATTGATCGTTAGGAAGTGCTTTGGCTGCCTCTCTTTCCATCTCGCCATGTCCTGGCACTTTGATAATATTTTTTATATCAGGTAAATCTGTGACAGTTGTTGATCCAGCTGTTTGATCAGGGGCTCTATTAAAAGCGCGGAAAGAAACCATGGTAAGACCCCTTAAAAAAAATAGTCCACCTAGGGTTACAATAAAAGATGCTATACCTGTTTTTACAACTAACCATCCCTGAAACCAACCAAAAGGCAATGTAAAACACAATGTTATAAATATAGCTGTGAGAGGTGAAACGTCTGTTATTGCAAATATTTTTATAGTTTCAATATGAGGTCCACCAGCAAAAGATATGTAAGGAATAACAAATGCAAAACCCCATTTTAAAGTAATAGCCATAACACACCCGGCAAAACCAACCATAGAACCTATTGAAAGATCAAATTCACCAGCAATAATCAATAACCCTGCACCAAGTGCAAGAATTCCTAATTGAGCAATAATCCTAAAATTATTTCTAATTCCAAGGGCATTAAAACCCTCTCCAGAAAAAGGGTTTAAAGAAAATTGACCTTCAGGAATAGAGAAGTACCCAAGCAAACATAAAAGAAGTATCATGACGCCTATTGGTCCAACTTCTGGACGTGCTAGAATAGAGCTATACCATTTTTTTTTCGCCTGCCGATCCGATTCTTGTCTTTGTGGTTGCTGCGTAGCCGAGGAATTCATTTTTTTAATTAAATTTTAAATTAAAATTGAAAAAAAAGGACCGCCAAAGCGGTCCTTCATAAAATTAATTATCTATCAATTCCCGCTAAAGCAGCAACTGAAGTTGCATTAGACTTATCAACGAAGCCAGGTCCTGATGGGATGTTAGCTCCTGGAAGAAGTCCAGCACCGTTGTTGTACAAGTGTAATATGATAATTGGCAAATAACCTTGTAAACGTTGTTGTTGATCAATAGTGAAAGCCACTTTTCCAGCATTGATTAAATCCATAACTGCAGGACTTAAGTCAAAGCAAGAATGATGCACTGTCATACCTAGATCATCAAGTGCTTTTGAAACAGCGTCACAAACGTGAGGTCCAACTGATAAAATTGCATCCACTTCTGGGTTAGCTTGAAGAGCTGCAGTTGCACGAGTTTGGATAGTAGCTGGGTCTGAAGTTGTATCAGTGAATTCCATAGGAACAGATTCTCCATAACCTTCACATCTATCAACTAGAGCTGTGTTGTAAGCTTCTTGAATCATACAAAGAGCTTTAGTTGCACCCTCAGCTTTAGCACGAGCACCAGCAGATTGACCAGCAAGATACTCAGGCTGACCTACATGCATTAATGCACCAAGGCTAGCTGAAGTTTCTAGACCGGAGTTCATTGTTATTACCGGTACACCAGCAGCAACAGCAGCTTTAATAGCTGGTCCCAAAGCATCAGGATCCGGTAAAGAAATTACCATTCCATCAGGTGAAGTTGCAGCCGCCGCTTGGATTGAGCTTGCCATATCCGCCATATCAGCAGATGGATTGTAAATGTACTCAAAGTCAGCACCAATAGCACGAGCAGCGTCTTCGCCACCTTTTTGCACAACTGGCCAGAAAGGATCATTGCCTTCACCGTGAGTTACCATAACATAACGCTCAGCAAATGCAGCACTTGCAACAAAAACTATAGCGAAAAAAGTTAAAATAATTTTTTTCATTATTCCTCCTAAATTATTAATTATTTAAATAATCACACCTGCTCTAATAAGAGAGATAGGGTCTAAATCAAGTTTATTCTTTTATATTTCTGATTTATGTGGATAAAGTAAAACGTTTTACTAAAATAGCAAGAAACATAAGCTTTAGAAGGAATTATTCAGCTTCTAAACTCCTTTTCTCTGCTTTTTTTTACCTTCTTGGTGTTCCGAGAAAGCTTTTTTGTTTTCTTCTGTTGAAGAAACCTCTAGCGTTGGACTTTCCCAAAAAGCTGTGCCTTTTAGCCATTTATACCCATGGGTTTTGATGGATATTACATAAGTTTTTTTTGATTTTTTTGCCCTTAGAAAAGCAGCTTCCAGTTCAGTTGTTGATTTCACTGTTTCAGTTTCAGCACCCATGCTTGCGGCGTGAGCGGCAAAATCTACCTCTACAAAGTTTGGCGCGCGCGAGCTTTTAAGATTGCATAAATACTCTTTTCCGCCCTTTGCTAATTGAAGGCGATTGATAACCATGTGTCCGGCATTGTCACAAACAATTATGATGAGTTTTTTGTCATAAATTATGGAACTATAAATATCGCTATTTTGAAGAAGGTAAGATCCATCTCCAATAAAAACAATAAAATCCTGGTCTGGTTTTGCCATTTTCATTCCCAAAGCTCCTGAAATTTCATACCCCATACAACTGAAACCCCATTCAGTTTCAAAGGTATTTAATTCTTTAGGCTTCCAAATTTGGACCACTTCACCTACTAAACCTCCTGCCGCTGTAACTACTACATCAGAGGGATCGGCATTTCTGTAAACAGCCCCGATGGCATGTGCATAGGTCGGGATTTCCTGATTTGTTGGTCCGCTTTCTTTCTCTACATATGCATCCCATTTTTTTCTCTCCCCTATTGCTCGTTCATACCAAGTCTGCGGAGCTTGCCAATCACCCAAAATTTTAGATAGTTCAGTTAATCCAATTTTAGCATCACTGACAACTGGTGTTGCCCTATGTTTTGTTACGTCAAAACGAGCTGCATTAATCGAAACTAATCTGAAATCAGGATTATGAAAATTAGACCAAGAACCTGTTGTAAAATCACCTAACTTTGTTCCAATGGCCAAAGCCACATCAGTATCTTTTGACAAGCTATTAGATGATCCCACACCGAGACAACCAATAGGGCCTATATTGTAAGGATCGTCCTTATCCATACATCCTAGGCCCATTACCGTTGGGGTAACAGGGATATTATGTTTTTTAGCAAATTCAGATAACTCTTTTTCAGCTTCAGAATATAAAACTCCCCCACCAGCAATTATAATTGGTTGTTTAGAGCTTTTTAATACTTCAGCAGCATTTTTAAGCTGATTTTGATCAGGGTAAACTCTTCTAATCGCATGAATTTTTTCTTCAAAAAAAACTTCGGGATAATCAAATCCTTCCCCCTGAACATCCTGGGAAATGGAAATTACTGCTGGACCACAATCTGCTTGATCTAGCATAATTTGAACTGCCTGGGGTAGGGATGATAAAATTTGTTCCGGCCTTGTTATTCTATCAAAATATTTTGAAACGGCTTTAAAAGAGTCATTTGCAGTTTCAGTCGGACTATAAAAATTTTCAACTTGCTGAAGTACCGGATCGGGGAATCTATTGGCAAATGTATCGCCCGGTAATAGTAATATTGGCAATCTATTGCTCAAAGCCACCGCAGCAGCGGTAACCATGTTGGTGGAACCAGGACCCACGGAAGAAGTGGCAATAAAAATTTGTTTACGGCGCATTGCTCGTGCATAGCCAATTCCACTTAATGCCATGTTTTGCTCATGATGACCTCTATAACCAGGAAGTTCATCTTGAAACTCTTCCATTGCTTGACCAATGCAAGCTACATTTCCATGACCGTATATTCCAAAGGCACCTGCAAAGAGTGGCATTTTTTTGCCATCAATCAGTATCTTTTGCGCAATTAAATATTTTATTAATGCATGTGAACAAGATAAACGGAGTGTATTCATACCCAACAACTCCCTTAATAAACAACTTTCATTGATTTACCATTATTTAAAGAATCATAAGCAGCATTTGCTAGTATTAATGCATTACGCCCATCTTCAAAAGATACACTTGGTTTTTCATTATTCATAACAATATTTACAAAGGCATCTAATTGATCTTTATAAGCCTGCGCATATCTTTCAATAAAAAAAAAGTGAATAAGATCTTTTGAATAAGTTTTTTCTTTATCAAATTTTTCAACTGATGAAGGTGATTGATTGTTGGAAATCATCATGCCTTTACTCCCAAAAATTTCAACTCTTTGATCATAACCATAAACGGCGCGACGTGAATTATTAATGTGTATTAAGACCCCTTTTTGAGAACGCATAATAAACATTGCTGTATCATGATCTCCAACTTCTTTGCACTCTTCGCTAATAAGTTGACTACCATAAGCGCTCACTTCAACAATTGGATCATCGCCAAGAATAAATCTTGATAAATCAAAATCATGAATGGTTGTATCTCTAAAAAAACCGCCCGCGGCTTTTAAGTATTCTAGGCCAGGTGGTTCTGGATCTCTACTTGTAATAATAATCATTTCCAAGGTTCCTATTTCACCATTGTCTTTAGCAAGTTTTACTTTTCTATGACTGTTATCAAATCTTCTGTTAAAGCCAATTTGAATGGGAACATCACAATTTTTTATTGTCTCATAGCATTGATCAACCTTCTCAATATTTAAATCAATTGGTTTTTCACAGAATATAGCTTTACCTGCTTTTGCTCCCTTAATAATAAAATCAACATGGGTAGGTGTGGCTGAAGCAATAAAAACTACATCAACATCATTATTATTAATTGCTTCATCAGGTGATTTTGTAACTTTAGCTTTAGTGGATTGAGCAATTTGACTAGCAAATTCTTGATTAATATCAAAAACATAAGATAAATTACACATGGGATGCAAAGCTATATTTTTTGCATGCATTTTCCCAATTCTACCGGCACCCATTAATGCAATATTAAGCATTATTGCTTAAACCAGAATAATAAAAAAATTCAAGGGTCAAATAATTAAATTGCCGTATAAAAAATAAATATAGGGCATCATACAATTACAATAATATCGATAATGTTGATGAAGCTCCTATGCCAATACATAGGGATATTATTATAAACTCATCTTTAACTTTTTAAAAATCACATGCTTCATTGTGCAAAAATTAATATCCAAAATTAGAAAAATATATAATAAGAAACTTATGAAAAAAGTTGCAATGATAGGATCCATTCATGAGGATGGATGGAAAATATTAGAAGAAGAAAATTGTGAGGTATTTGAAATCAATGACTTTTCAAAAAAAAACTTAATTGAACAATTAGGTGACGTAGACGGCATCGCACTTCGTACGGCGCAACTAGATGAGGAAATACTTCGCAAATGTCCAAAACTAAAAATCGTTGCACGCCACGGAGTTGGATACGACAGCGTTGATTTAAACTATTTAAATCAAAACAAACAAGCTTTGGCTGTCACCGGAACGTCTAATGCCGTCAGCGTGGCAGAGCATGTTATGACGATGTTTTTATGTTTGGCAAAACAAATCTATAAATCTGATAACTTCGTAAGAAGTGGAAAATTTACAAAAAAAAATGAATTACCCAATTTCTTTGAACTCTATAAAAAAAATATTCTTATTTTGGGGTTCGGACGCATTGGACAAGCTTTGGCTCACCGTTGTTTGGGTTTTGAAGCCAATATTTATGTTTGCGATCCTTTTGTCGATCAAGCAACCATTGAAAGTAAAAACTGCCGTAAAATAGGATTTGATGAAGGTCTCTCAATCGCGGATTTCATTTCTATACATATGCCTCTTAACAATGAAACCAATAAATTAATTTCTAAAGATCAATTTCTCCTGATGAAAAAAGAATGTATTTTGGTTAATACCGCAAGGGGAGGCATCATTGATGAAGAAGCTTTGGTTTGGGCTTTAAAAAATAATAAAATTTATGGAGCGGGACTTGATGTATTTGAAACAGAGCCTCCCTCAACTAATAATCCTTTATTGGAACTCGATAATGTTTTGTTAACCCCCCATAACGCAGCGCTCACACTAGAGTGTCGTAAACGTATGGCGGTGGAAACCTGTCAGAACATTTTATATTATTTGAATGATCACGCAAAACTGAATAAAAATAATATTGTTAATCGAAAAGAGTTAAATTTATAGATTTAGGTAAATGTTTCCGTCTTCCTCGCTCACATCATAAATTCTTAAGGACAGTAATTCATCATCACTAATTGGATATCCTGAAACAATGCTGTAAGTGTTACCACAGCCAGCGCATTCCAATTCTTCATTCTCAATCGAAGCCTCACTCAGGAAAGCTTGGTTCTCACAGTTACAATGACCTTGTGTCGCAAAAAACCCGCTCTCAAGACGAAAAATTGCATAATCAATCTCTTCGTGTTCAAAATTTTCAACACCTCCTTTATCAATGTCTTCTACCTCACCAATGTGTATGGGTTCCACTTCTTTATTCATAGAAAAAATCTTAGAATATTTTTTTCAACTAAGAAATATTTTTTTTTATTTTTTTGTGGATTTATCTAAATTTTAAATTTTTTCGAGACAGTTGATCTATACTTGTAACTCCCATTAATTTCATATCACGCTCAATTTCATTACGTAAATTTCCCATTGCTTTCTCAACGCCTCGTTGCCCTCCTGCAGCTAAGGCATACAAATACATGCGCCCTCCTGAACAGGCTTTCGCTCCAAGAGACAGGGCCTTTAATACATGGGTTCCTCGTCGAATGCCCCCTTCACAAATAACGTCCACTTTGTCACCAACTGCGTCCACAATTTCAGCGAGTTGATCAAAAGGAGATCTTGATCCATCAAGCTGGCGTCCTCCATGGTTAGAAACCATGATGGCGGTCGCACCAATGTCAACAGCTTTTTTAGCATCTTCAACCGACATGATGCCCTTAAGGGCAAACTGCTTTCCCCAATGTTTATTTATTTCTTCCGCATCTTTCCAATCCAAGGACTGATCTATCATTTTAGTAAAGTAATCACCAATATTGGTCATTACACTCGTTCCCTCTTCAATATGGTCTTTTAAGTTACTTAACTCCCATTTTGAGTGAGTAAAGTAATTTACAGCCCATCTGGGATGTAAAGCAAAGCTCAGCATACTTTTTAATCTAAATTTCATTGGAATAGTAAACCCAGTATAAAGATCCCGCTCTCGATTTCCTCCAACTATAGTATCAACAGTAATAGCCATTGCATCAAAGTTGGCTTCTTTACACCTATCAACCAAACTTCTGTTCAAACCTTTATCATTGTGCACATACAACTGAAAAAGTTTTGGGGTAGAGATTAATTTTGCTATTTCTTCAATGCTTGCTGTTCCTAAAGACGAAATACCGAACATTGTCCCGAATTTTTCTGCAGCTTTTCCAACCGCCTTTTCTCCATCATGGTGAAATAGACGTTGCAACGCTGTAGGAGCAAAATAAAGAGGCATAGCTAGTTTTTGACCCATAACAGTCGTTGACATGTCAATATCTTTCACACCCGCCAAAACGTTTGGTATTAAATCACATTGCTCATAGGCTTCGGTGTTGCGACGATACGTTACCTCATCATCCGCCGCACCGTCAATGTAGTGGAATATGGGACTTGGTAATCGTCTTTTGGCTAAACGTCTAAAATCTTTTATATTGTGACAGTTATCAATTCCATCAAACATCAAGTGGCAACTGTCGTTTGTTTTTGCTCACCCAAACCCTCAATCCCTAAACGCATAACATCGCCTGGTTTTAGAAAAACTTGGGGTTTCATTCCCATGCCTACGCCCGGCGGGGTTCCAGTGGATATAATGTCACCGGGTTGAAGTGACATGAATTGACTTAGGTAACTCACCAAAAAGTTTACTCGGTATACCATGGTGGATGTTGATCCGTCTTGCATGCGTTTTCCATTGACATCCAACCACATTTTTAGATTTTGTGGGTCAGCAATTTCATCTTTCGTCACCAGGTAGGGACCAATAGGTCCAAACGTATCACACGACTTTCCTTTCACCCATTGTCCCGAACGCTCAATTTGAAAAGCCCTTTCACTCAGATCATTCACAACACAGTAACCGGCGATATGATCCTGGGATTGATCTTCACTTATGTATTTCGCTTCCTTTCCGATGATCACGCCTAGTTCCACTTCCCAATCAGACTTAAAGGAATTTTTTGGAATGAGTACATCGTCGTTTGGCCCAATGACAGCACTCGTTGCTTTCATAAACATAATCGGCTCTGGCGGCACTTCCATGCCAGTTTCTTCCGCGTGATCAGAATAATTCAAACCAATGCAAATAAATTTTCCAATGCTTTTCTTGCATACACAAGGAGCTATACTGACATTATCATCAACCACGGGAAGAGATAACAGATCCACAGATTGAACGGAATGAAGTTTTTCGACAGTAACTGTTGTGTTATCCCAATCATTAACAATACTAGATACGTCTCTTATTTTTCCTTCTTTATCAAGTATTCCTGGTTTTACAGAGTTATCCTCTCTATACCGCAAAATTTTCATTATAGGGTCCATCCTCCATCAATTAAATTTAATGTTCCTGTTACAAAGTCTGACTCATCACTTGCCAAATACACGCCGAGAGAAGCAATTTCCTCCGGTTGTGCCAACCTTCCCATCGCTTGCCTATTTATAAAATCAATTCGTGCCTGCTTGGGATCGTCCGCCATATTGACTCTTCCCTCCCAAGAAGGCGTTTCAACCGTGCCAGGCAATATCGCATTACATCTAATTCCCTCTTTTACGTAATCCACTGCCATTGCCTTAACAAAGCCATTCAACGCCGCTTTTGTTGTTCCATAAATAAATCTGTTAGGGGCTCCCTTTACATTAGAGGCAGCTGAGGACACGATAATAATATTGCCTTTTTTTTTCAACAACATTTTTGGCAAAAGATTTGTAGTCATCAAATAGGCTGAATATACATTAATGTTCATTGAATTATGAAATTCCTCTGAAGAACAGTCCATTATGGTGCCATGATGCACAAATCCAACTGCATGAAATAAAACATCTATTGATTCAACAGTATTTGCGAATTTTTCAACATCCTGTTTATTTGTTGCATCCAACTTTTGAATTTGAATTTCATTTTTTTCTCTTTTTAGTTCGTTTAATTTTTCTTCATTAATATCTAAGGCAATAACATTAGCCCCTTCATTAACAAACGCTACAGCAGTGGCTTTGCCAATTCCCTGTGCCGCAGCAGTAACAACTATATTCTTATTCTTAAGCCTCATGACAATTTTATTTACTCCAATACTCACCATTTGGAAAAAGATATCTATTAACAGACTCCCTCTTCATTTCAATAGAATACCCATGGTCAAGCGGTGGCATATAATTGCCATTTTTAATATTGCAGGGATATTTAAAGTGTTCATGAAGGCTATCTTGGTATTCAACAACCTTATTATTTTTCTCCCCATTTATTAGTACATAATCAATCATGCAAAGATGCTGGACATACTCGCACAAACCAACGCCCCCCGCATGCGGAAAAACCGGGACTTTAAATTTATGGGCCATTAATAAAACGGTTAATATTTCATTAATGCTTCCAAGTCTGCAGCTATCAATTTGACAGACATCCATTGCGCCTGATTCCAAAAATTGCTTAAACATTACTCGTCCACCGCAAGCCTCTCCCGTAGCGAGATTCACGTTGCCGACTGCCTTTTTAATTTTTTTAAAACCCATTACATCATCCGGACTGGTAGGCTCTTCAACAAAAAGCAAATTAAATTTTTTATATGCGTTAATGTGTGTGATGGATTGATTAACGCTCCATTGTTGATTTGCGTCAACCATTATAAAGCAGTCGTCGCCAATTGTGTTTCTGATTATCTCTAATCTTTTGACATCTTGTTCTAAATTGAGACCAACTTTAATTTTGAAATGTTTCCAGCCTTTTGCCATATATTGTTTACAAAGATCGATTATTTTTTCATTGGAGTAACCAAGCCAGCCAGCCGCTGTAGTGTATGAAGGATAACCTTCTTTTAAAATTATATCTGTTCTTTCTTTTTTATATTTTTGATTTTCTGTTATAATTTTATAAGCATCGTCTTTTGTCATTACATCTTCAATGTATTTAAAAGTTAGCCAACTCATTAT
>ENA-ORDI01000922-ORDI01000922.1-marine-metagenome-genome-assembly--contig:-NODE-922-length-17638-cov-4.570469_pt1 | contig 17638 bp, 14 predicted proteins | sample MGYA00248628_ERZ508525 | MGnify/ENA primary metagenome ERZ508525 (study PRJEB26195, sample SAMN05422138) | marine metagenome | isolation source: East of Porto Seguro, South Atlantic Ocean | place... | reverse complement strand
TGGCTGTAGTGTTTCATTTGTGCGCCTCTTATTTGACGGTGAGAAAAGTGCGAAGCCTACAGCGGCTCCGCTTCTTTCACAACCAGTCCTTGAGTTGCACTTACTAGTTGAATTCAAGAATTCATAAAACTCTAAAAGTTTTATTTTATACCAATCTTCAGGAGTCTTTATTCCCTTTAGTTTTTCAAAAGATCGTAAATATTCTTTTTTATGCTCATCGGATTTCCAATGAGCCATTGGTGTCATTTGAAATTTCCAAATTTTCCAATCATATTCTGGTAATATTGATGTAACCATTCTTACAGGAGATCGTGAATAGTAATTTGATAATCCATTGATATTATGTTTGTCCATAATTTCATTTTTTAATTCATATAACCCATATGGAAAGTCCCAGTTCTCTTTCTGGCATAACCAATCAAGTGCATACCGATGAGTCTTTTTGATCTTCCAAAATCCTTGGGGTTTTCTCTTCGTATAATTTTCGAAAACACCTTCACGAAGTTTCCAATCAGAATACTGAATAAGTTTTTCTTTATTTGTTTTACATACCTCCTCAAATTCTTCAGGTGGTCTATACTTTCCCCTTAACCAAGATTTTATAGAAGCACTTGTGACGTTGTATCCTAATTCACGTGATAGTTCTTCAAAGGTAATGAAATGTTCTATAATGAATTCTTCCACGGTCTGATTGGAATCCATCATAGGAATAGTTAATTGAGGGTTTTTTTCATATCCAAATCTATCCATCATCCCACAAACAAAAAACCCCACGAATATGGGGCTTGAAGTAATACTATGATTCTGTTAATCATCATTGCCAATTTTATCATTTAACATTTTTCGAAAATTATCGTTCACTGTGAAATAATGTCCTCTCTCTTTATGAATGCTAACAACTGAATGATGATATTTAGTTATATGACGAATAAATTCTTTGATATTGATTTCTACATCAGTACCTATGTTGTCTTTTATAACAACTATATCCTTCATTTTCACATCATTCGTTTTCATTTTTGTTTCATCTCGATCTGGTAATAGATATATTTTTTCCAGATATTTTTGTTCATAGGATTCGCAATCAATCTCCATCTCCCAGGGCTCCCTGCACTCGCTATCAATTAAATTATCTTTATCATAAGTCTGTTTTCTTGACCAGTAAAATGGCATACTTCTGATATATTTTGGCTTCTTGAGCCAATCAAAATCGCTATATATATAATCATTATAGTACCATTCACCTGTTCTTTCTCCATTAAAATATTGTCCTTTGAGAATTATATCATTTCTGGGATAGGAGTAATTTTGTATATAATCAAAACGTTCTAGATTCGCCTTGTGAACTATGATTGCCCCATGTTTTATTCCATCGCGATAATCAATACTTGTTAATATTTGCAAATCCGAATCGTCCCATGACTGTTTCTCATAAATTTTGTCTGGTTCTATCCATGTCCAAGTCCCATCTTTTTTATCATTAATGTACAGACCCATGATACCTGGCAACATTTCTCTGCTATCATAATATTGTATAAAAAAACCATATTTCAATCCGTCAATAATCGTGCATTCGGCAACTTTATATTTATTTAGATTTTTAGAATAAATTTTCAACCTTCCTGTAAAAGGTTCATTGCTGTTCTCGCTATACCAGATTCCTTTACTTTTATATAGGTTTTCAGGTTGAAATAAAAATCGCTCCTTATACTTACCTAAAGTTTCTAATTCATCAATTAGCTGCCCCCAAACCAATCCAATGAAGAGTAGTAGTGTAATACGCCTAATCACGCCCAAATCTACCCATCATCTATACAAACAAAAAACCCTGCTATTCAATCGGTATCCCTAAATTGTATCCCGTTTTTGCAAAAGAAACGGTATTTTTTGATTCATTCTGGTAGTTTGATGGAAATATGATGAAAAAGAAAAGCCCCGTTTTCACAGGGCTTTGTCATTATTAACGAGAGCGGAGAGAGAGGGATTCGAACCCCCGATACACGCAAGTGTATACTGCATTTCGAGTGCAGCGCATTCAGCCAGACTCTGCCATCTCTCCATTATTAGGGTTATATTCGGATGGAAATTATCATGCCCTTTACCGAATCACAACGCGCAGAACTGGAAGAATACCTGGAAACCATCCTTGAATTATATACAGAAGATGAATATGAAGAGTTGGTGGAAAGTATTGTTTCCCATTATTGCCACCGTAAATTCGGAACCGAGGAAGAAGAATCCGTTAAGCTATTTTATGAAATAGTTGAAGCACAAAAATCATAACAAAAATAATCGCCACTAAGTACGCCAAGAACCGCAAAGTATTAACATATTTTTTTCTTAGTGAAACTTTGCGATCTTAGTGGCTAAAGAATAGGACTAATAAAAATCAAAGGAATGAACTAAAACTAAATGTCAGATATACTTATAAACCAGTCCGTTGCCATATTGTGTGACGGAAACAATATTGAACGAAGCATCCATGAAATGTCGAAATCGACCAAGGCTATGATCGATTTTGATCAACTGATCCCAAAGTTATTGAATGGGAGAGGATTAAACAGGTTGATCTACTTCCGGGAAGGGAAATCAATTTCACGAAAATTTGCCGAAAGGCTCCATGAGAATTATTATGGCTCCGTTGTTCCCTGCCATAAATCAGCAGATATTCCCTTGTCAATCAAAGCGACCCAATTGGCATCCAAGGTGGATACCATCATTATTATGTCCGGCGATTCAGATTTCGTTGAACTGGTGATCCACCTGAAAGCAGAAGGTGTTCGGGTTGAGATAGCAGCCGTGAAACAAACAACCGCAAGGATTTTGATTGAAGAATCCGACCATTACCATGAGATCACCAGTGATGATTGGTTTGTTTACAGAGCGCTAAAAAAAGGACAAAGATCAAGGAAAAAATAATGAATTAATTCCGGTTGATCGTACTGAAAATTTGCTTGAATTTTACTTTCAGTCATCTCTATTCTTTGGTACAATGCCCCCTATTAATACCAACTAAAATTTCAATTACAGAGGAAAATATGCAAACAGGAAAAGTAAAATTTTATAATAAAAGTAAAAGATATGGATTTATTGCCGGGGACGACGGTGTAGATTATTTTTTTCATGAATCAGGTTTGACTGAAGGAATTTATGTTCAGGATGGTGATAAAGTGGAATTCAAGGTTGTGGAAGGTGACCGAGGACAAAAAGCCGTTGAAATCTCCATTATTGATTAATCCATAAAAAACAAAGTATCCAATAGAATACATCGGCACAATGCAGGGGTATTTTGTTTTTGATAATGTATTAGATTAAAGTTTTCAATGCAATCACATTCGAAACGTATTGAAGGAAAAACTACCGCAATTAAAATCGAAAAAAGCGAGTAGAAAAATTTAAATGTCCAACCTAACTAAAATTTTTATAATGGGAATAATGGTCACAATGCGCCGCCTAACTATCATATTAGGAATTTTCGCCACTACTATTTTATTGGGATCAACTGGATCTATCGAATTAGTAGAGGGATCTTATTCAGATAATACAAGAGGAGATTCTTTAAAGATTACAGGAACGGGTGATAAGATCACTTTTGAATTCCAGAATGGTTCCAAATTCAAATTCGAACTTGATAGCGGTACTTATAAAACGGAAAAATTATCCGGAGATGGTTCTTATATTCTGAGGATTTCCAATGAAGAACAATTTGAATTGATTGATGGTGCCACCGACAAATCTATCGGGACTTATAAGCTTTATGCGACACCAAGTTTGTTTAAAAAATTGCTTTCAATCCTGGTGTCAAGTGCATTGGTGTTTTCGGTGATCCAGGCTTACCTGAAAGTAAACAAAGTTTGGAAACGGCGGAAAATCGTAGAAGTAGCAAATAGTATTTCCATTGTAGCAGCCATGTTGGGTTTTGCTGTGGGTCTTCCATTTTTGCTTAACAATATATTCATCACAAATGATTATTTTTCTGCTGGAAAGGTCATATTGGGACTCACTCTGGCAGTCGTATTCACTTTAATTGGTATAGGGGCTTTTGTGGATGCAAATCGTGGTGTTGGATTTTTTACACTGCTGGGCAGAGCATTGAATTTGGAAAGAAAGGAATCCGGCGAACTTTTAAGTGATATGCTTCGCCCGAAAGGTGCACGAAAGATCATAGATATTTTAAAGAAATTGGCAGCCATTGATGATGATATTGCCCAGGAAGAGATTGACCTGATCAACCAATTTTCAGAAAAATGGAATATAGAAATTCCTGAACTCAAACCGGGAAAACCAGAGGAAGTCACCAATCTTGTAGAATTGAAAGCTTTGGTCCAATCCTATTTAGATGAAGGTCCGGACACGGATGTAGCCGAAGGTTTGGTCGATTTGATTAATCTCATGGCGGAAGCGGATGATGAAGTGACCGAAGAAGAAGCTATGGCTGTGGCAGAATTCACAGGAATGATCGGCTATTACGTTAGTGCCGAAAAAGGCGGCGAAATGGAAATGTGGGAAGTCAATATTGTTCCGCAGGGAGATGACCAGATCAGTGCTGTACGGGAAATCCTACCAGAATTGGATGTGGTCGAGGATAGGGGTGGCCGCGTGTTTAAGGTCGGCCGTTATTTTTCAGAAGATTATGCAGAAGCCGTTTGTTCTAAATATATTTCCTTAGGGCTCTATTCCAATACAACGAAATTGATGGTGGATTTTAGTAAAGTATCCTAATCCTCTTTTTTTGTAAAAAGCAAACACTTATCCAGCGGATGGAGTGCGTGGTTTTTATTTGACGAGATGTTGAATAGCGTCCGCCCATTTTTTATAACCATCACCATTTAGATGTAGCCCGTCATAGGAGTAATCTGGGTTTAGGAAATCATCCATTTTATTTTTTAAATGGATGAAAACATCAATGAAAATGATTTCATTCTTTTTACACCAATCTTTGAGATTTCCATTGATCCATATGATTTTTTCCGTATTCCCCGTGTGACCAGAAAAATTGCCAAATATTGGATTAACGGGAAAAAGACTTTGAACAATTATTTCTGTTTTCGGTGTTTGAGATTGAATGGTTTTTACAATTTTACAAATGTTTTGGAATGTTAATTCTTTTGTCACCCCTTGGGCAAGATCATTGGTGCCAATCATTAAAAAAATCTTTAGGGGATTTGAGTCAGTTATCTCAGTAATACGATAAAGAATTCCCTCTGTTACATCCCCACTGATTCCCCGGTTTTTGATATTTTGGTTTTGAAAGATTTCAGACCATGATCCCATATCCGTAATGCTATTCCCCAAAAATATAATTTCATTTTCAGAGTTTGGTAGCTGATCGTATAGCGTTTTTTTATGATGATAGTAAGTGGAATATTTTAAGTCCTGACCAAAACCGATGACTGTGAGAACGTAAAAAATTAGAAGTGAATAGGGTTTTATAATTCTTTCAGATCCTTCAACAATTGTTGCAGCATATCTTTCGCATCGCCAAAAACCATGATTGAATTATCAAACCCGAATAATTCATTTTGGATACCTGCAAATCCAGTATTCATTGTTCGTTTATTAATAATCACGGTTCGAGATTTGTCCACATCTAAGATCGGCATGCCGTAAATCGGGGAGGATGTATCATGACGGGCAGCGGGATTCACAACATCATTTGCACCGAGAACCAGTGCCACATCGCAATCTTCAAATTCCGGGTTGATCTCATCCAAATCTTTCAATTGTTCATAGGGTATATTTGCTTCTGCCAGGAGGACATTCATGTGCCCCGGCATTCGTCCTGCAACGGGATGGATCGCATATAAAACTTCTTTACCTTTGCTTTCGAGAAATTCAGCCACTTCACGAACTGCATGCTGTGCTTGGGCAACCGCAAGCCCATAACCGGGAACGACAATCACTTTTTCGGCTGCATCAAAGATCATGGCTGCTTCTTCGGTTGAGTAAGATTTAACTGTGATTTGTTTTGCCGTACCCTCGCCAGTGGATTCCTTTTTCAATCCAACGGCGCCAAAGATCACATTCGTCAGGGAACGGTTCATCCCTTTGCACATAATGTTGGTCAAAATCATTCCGGAAGCACCCACTAAGGCACCGGCAATAATAAGTCCATTGTTCATCAGCACAAAGCCGGTCGCAGCCGCGGCAATACCGGAATAGGAATTAAGAAGAGAAATCACCACCGGCATATCCGCACCGCCAATGGGAATCGTAAGCGTGATTCCCATCATAGCAGAAATGACAACCACCGCATAAAAGAAATACATCTCGGAAGGAGACTGCACAACCATATATCCAATCCCCAGCATTCCAATGGCAAAAATAGCATTGATCATTTGCTGGCCTGGGAATACGACCGGTTGCCCACTGACAAATCCTTGCAGTTTCCCAAAGGCAATAAAGCTGCCTGTAAATGTCAATGTACCCACAAAAACAGAAAGGACTATCGTCCCTAAAGTAAAGGTGGTGATTTCACCGGTTTTTAAGAATTCTGCTGCAGCAACCAATGCTGATGCACCACCGCCAAATCCATTGAAAATGGCGACCATTTGCGGCATTTGAGTCATTTCAACTTTAATGGCAAATGTTGCGCCAATGATGGCGCCAATGATCATCCCGGTTGCAATTAATTGAAAATCAATCTTCCCATAGGAAACGAGTGTGGCCACAATAGCAATGAACATTCCAACCGCAGCCAGGAAATTCCCATTTCGCGCTGTCTTTGGATGGCTGAGTTTTTTGATTCCTAATATGAATAGAACGGAAGCAAGTACGTAAAATATATTGGCAAATTTTTCCACAGAATTCTCCTAATTCCGCTTGAACATTTTAAGCATTCTGTCCGTGACCATAAATCCGCCCACAACATTGATCGTTGCAAAAATCACAGCAGTCAACCCAAGCCAAGTTCCCATGCCACCCTCAATTTTTGTTGCAATGATGGCGCCAACGATGGCGATACCGGAAATAGCATTGGAGCCACTCATGAGCGGCGTGTGCAGGGTCGGCGGTATTTTGGTAATGATCTCAAAACCAACAAAGATCGCCAGAATAAAAACGGTTAAAATATTAATATCCATAGTGTGGCCTTATGTATTAAGTGCTTCCCGAGTGGGTTCATGGGTGATCTCACCTTTGTGAGTGAACATGGCTCCAGAAATAATTTCATCTTCAAGATCAAGATTCAATTCACCGTCTTTGACCATATAGGTTAAAAAAGCAGCAATATTTTTTGAATAAAGTTCGCTGGCATGAACCGGCATGGTTCCGGGAATATTGGAGGTGCCGTCGATTGTAACCTGCTTGTATTCGATGATCTGGTCTTTTTGAGTCAATTCACAATTTCCACCATTTTCTGCTGCAAGATCCATGATGATGGATCCGGGCTTCATGGCATCCACCATCGTAGTTGGGATAAGAAGGGGTGCGGGCCGTCCCGGGATCAATGCTGTGGTGATGACCACATTAGCTTTGCTCATATGCTCATGGATCAATTCCTGCTGGCGGCGCTTGTAATCTTCTGACGTTTCTTTCGCATAGCCACCTTCGCCCACGCCCTCATCAGAATCAGATTCCACTGCAATGAATTTTGCACCGAGAGATTCAACTTGTTCTTTTACCACGGGACGCACATCAAATGCCTCCACTTGGGCACCCAGTCTTTTTGCTGTGGCAATGGCCTGAAGTCCTGCAACGCCGGCACCCAGGATTAGTACTTTTGCAGGTCGAATTGTTCCGGCAGCCGTCATGAGAAGTGGCATGAAAACACCAAGGTGAGTCGCTGCTATCAGCACTGCTTTATATCCGGCGATATTTGCCTGGGAAGATAATGCATCCATCTTTTGCGCTAAGGTTGTCCGGGGGATCAGATGCATTGAAAATCCGGTTATGGATCGTTCAGCAAGTGCTTTGACTTTTGAAATTTCACGGGTCGGTTGAAAAAATGAAATGACGACAGATCCGATTTTCAAATGTGATGTTTCCTCCAGTGAAGGAGGTAGAACTTTTATAACAATATCTGCAAAAGACAGCAGTTCATTAGATGAGTTCACGATTTGCGCGCCTGCTTCAACATAGTCTTGGTCAGAGAAAAAAGATTGATTTCCTGCCTGTGTTTCTACCTGTACTTTCAGACCGGATTTTATCAAAACTTTGACTGTTGCAGGTGTAGCGGCAACACGTGCCTCTCGTGCGGTTTTTTCTTTAGGTATTGCTACAATCATATACGTTTTTTTATTAAATCGACTGACAAAAGGGATGGAAATTAATATGGGAACCCCTGACTTCCATCCTGAATTACTTGGATAAAACACCTAAGTTTGCCACCCCAAAAATGACTGAAAGAATGCAAATTAAACTTTATTTCTTACTTCTTATTTTGACTTCATCCCTCAACGCTGAAACATATTTCGTGCCGGATGATTATTCATCTATTCAAAATGCAATCAATGCCGCATCCCATGGTGATTCTATTTTGGTCGCACCGGGTGTTTATGATGAATTAATAGACTTTAACGGGAAGGCAATTGTTGTATCATCTCTCTATTTAATTGAAAATGATTCTTTACTCATAGAATCAACCGTCATTGATGGGCAAGAAGATGGCAGTGTCGTCACCTTTGACAGTGGGGAATCAAACGAGTCTATCCTGCAAGGATTTACAATTCAAAACGGTACGGGAAATAATGAAGATCCCGATGGCAATGGTACCTATTATACCTATGGCGGTGGCATTTATTGCGAGAATAGTGACCCCGCAATCAAGGATTGTATTATCCAGAATAATGTGGGAGATGAAGGCGGGGGCGGAGGTGTTTTTTGCTATAATGCGTCTCCCAAATTCTTCGCTTGCAAATTTACAGAAAATGAAACCGATGATGTCGGGGGCGGCCTTTATGCTAGAAACAACTCGAGTCCTGAATTTTATAATTGTTCCTTTATAGGCAATGTTGCTGAATTTGGCGCAGGATGTTATTTGAGAAACGAATCAACACCCGCTATGTATAATGTGACATTTTCCGGGAATTCAGCCGATAATTCCGGTGGTGGTATTATTTTAAAAGATGATGCAGATTTAATTGCGTCCCAACTTTATATTTATGAAAATGCTGCGGACGGGTTAGGAGGCGGACTTTATATAAATAATGCTGATCCCCAAATTGCGTTTATGATGGTGGTGGATAATACATCGAGTTCAGGTGGAGGGATTTATGTCAGGAATTCATCTTATGTTCAAATAAACAATGGCACCATTGCAAATAATTTGGCTGCCTCCTATGGCGGTGGAGTTTATTTGCGAGATGGCGCTGATGTTTCATTCACCAATTCTATTATCTTTGGGAATGATGCTTCACAAGTCTATTTCAGATCCACTGGAGATGATGTGGAAATCAGTGTGAATTATAGTTTGGTCCAAAATGGAGAAGATGGCATCATTGATAATGATAATGGAGACATCAATTGGGGAGAAGGGAATTTGGATGGAGACCCCTATTTTTGCAATGCGCCCACTGGGAATTATTATTTAAGAGAAAATTCACCCTGCGTTGATGGCGGATCTGACGGAACACTGATGGGCTGTTATGAATCGGCTTGTGGACCCGTAAACCTCGGGCCGGTTTGGTATGTAGATCATAACGGACATGATGGTAATGACGGCAGTCTGGAAACACCATTTGCAACCATTCAAAGAGCGATCAATGCCGCATCGAACGGAGATACAATTCGGTTAACACCCAATGTTTATTTCGAAGAAATCAACTTTGACAATAAAGAAGTTGTGTTAGAATCCCGAGCCTATGAATTGGGTATGATGGCTATGATTCAAGAAACCTTCTTTGCGCCAGGCCCCATGGGTGGATCCTGTTTTGTATTAGATGGGACATCCAATGATGGAGCCACAATTCGCGGCATTTCCTTTCGTGGCGGGGCAGTTTCTTATGGTGGTGGTATCGTTCTTCAAAATTGTTCCCCTACCTTTATAGATGCCATCGTAGAAGATAACACAGCCGAGATCGGGGGTGGAATTTTTCTTTCTGGATCCAATGCAGTTTTTTCTAATTGCATTGTCCAAAACAATGGATCAAACATTGGGGGTGGCATTTATACCACAGACGGAGCACCCCTATTTGATCATATGCTGATTCAGGATAACATCGCTTATTGGGGCGCCGGGATCTATTCAGAAAATGCTGAACCTACAATCCTGAATAGTCAGATCAGGAATAATGATGCTTTTATTGAGGGCGGCGGATTATATCAATTTGGTGGTATTGGCCAGATCGAATGGACGTCCTTTGAACAAAACCAGGGATACGATTTCGGTGCCGGGATCGTTGCCCGTGAGGCAACAATGAATCTGAATCAAACCACTTTTGAAGGCAATGTCTCTGGCACCGGATCGGTCATGACCTGTCATGGTACCGCAGTGGAAATTGCTAATTCTATTTTATGGGGCAATATTGGGGACCAGTTTTATTCATCTGAATCTGCTGGCATCACTTCGTTGGAGATCAGTTATTCAGTTGTGGAAGGTGGAGAAAATGCATTGACTAATTTTCCAAATTTCTCTTTTACAATCGGGGATGGGATCATCAATGTAGATCCGCAATTCTGTGATCCAAATATTTTTGATTATGGGCTGGATGAAAATTCTATTTGCTGGACTGGATCCAATACTGGAGGTGTGTTAGGCGCTTATGAGTCAAATTGTGGAGAAATGGTCGCCATTCAAAAAGATATTCTCCCTAATGAATTTGGCTTGAAACAAAATTATCCGAATCCTTTTAACCCCATCACGAAAATTCATTATACACTTGAAAAGGATGGTTTTTATACGTTGAATGTTTTTAATATCCGTGGACAACTGATCAATACATTGAAATCTGAAAAAGGTCAAAAGAGGAAAAAGTACACAGCGATGTGGGATGCAAAAAATTTCCTTGGACAAAAAGTGCCATCTGGGATATATATATATCAATTAGAAACTGTCGAGGGTACTCTCAATCGGAAAATGCTGTTATTGAAATAATTATAATATATATTAATTGAAATAATCAAGATTCCTTTTTTGGTCGAGGGTATTGTATATTTATAGTCTCCAAGACATCGATCATGAAGGTATATCCCTACATTAAATCCGCAGTAATTGCTGTATCCCTTACAGCCTGGGGGCTCAACGCCCAAACGTTGACTGATTTCATAGGCGATTGGACTGGCGTGGAAAATCTGCACAGTCCTACAACATCCTATGAGAATAAAAGTATTTCTATCCTAATATCTGAAGGCGGAGACAGAGAAAACTTCTTGATCTATACATCAACGTCTGATTTCATCTATGACCAGAGCTTGGACTGGGCCTATCATTATGTTGGCTATGATAAAATGACCAATCAACTCATATTCCTGAGACGGTGGATCACACCTATTGGAACCATTGGTTTTGAAGAATTCCTTTATAATGTTATAGAGTGGAATTACGATTCCTTTGTTGCCGAATATCAATCTGAAAACGGTGAAACCCACCATGAAATCAGAGTGACATTGAATACCCTCGAATTAGATGAAATACTTCCTGAAAAAATTTCACTCAATCAAAATTTCCCTAATCCGTTTAATCCATCCACAACAATTACTGTAGAATTAGAGAAGGGAACCGACGGAATCCTTGTTATTTATAATGTGAATGGACAAACGGTAAAAACATTGCATAAGGGGTTCATTAATTCTGGAATTACTTCATTCCAATGGGATGGGGGTGATCAGGCTGGGTTTTCAGTGAGTGCAGGAACCTATATCTATCGTTTATTGATTGATGGCTATACTCAATCACAAAAAATGGTACTCCTTAAGTAAGTATCATTCCTTTTTAAACACTACATTTTTCAAAAATCATGAAACTCTTTAAGCGCTTTACTCCTATCTTTGTATCTATTTCTGCAATCTTTGCAACTTGGTTCGATGATATCCCAAGAACAATTACCCAACCCAATGGGGAAATCATTGACTGTTTTGTAACCGGCGACCAATATGGAAGAAGACTCCATGATGCCAATGATTTCACCATGATCATGAACCCGGAAGATGGATATTATTATTATGCTTATTCAGACTTTAATGGTGACTTGATTCCATCTGACCTGGTTGTAGGCCATGGAGACCCGGAAGCCTATGGGTTGACCTCTGGCCTCTCCATCAGTTTGGAAGAATATCAGCGTAACAAAACTTTTTATCATAATCCCGAATCCTCCCGTGAAACGAGAGATGCACCCACATCCGGGGTAATTTCACAGATCAATGTTTTCATTCGTTTTGTTGATGATCCGGAGTTTATTCAGCCACGATCTTACTATGATGCCGTTTTTCAAACAGATGAAGATGAGCCATCCTTACGTCATTACTTCTGGGAAGTCTCTTATAATACACTGTTGGTGAATACATACCATTTCCCTGAAACGACAGATGATATCAATACGTCATATCAAGATCTACATCCCAGAAGCTATTATGAGCCCTATTCAGGGACTAATCCCAATGGATATCAGGACAGTAATGAACGTACCCAACGTGAACATACTTTATTGGCCAATGCACTTAATTCCATTGCCAGTCAGGTATCTCCTTTATATGATATTGATGCAAATGATGATGGGATGGTTGATGCTGTTTCTTTTGTGATCTATGGCGGGCCGGGAGATTGGGCAGACCTGCTATGGCCGCACCGTTGGTCACTTTATACCCAAACGGTCATGATAAACGGTGCTCAGGTATGGGATTATCTCTTTATGCTATCAGAATCCTGGTATTTCAATGTTGGAGTGCTTTGCCACGAATTTTTTCATGTATTGGGTGCACCCGACCTTTACCACTATGATGGGGGTGGAGCTCCCGTAGCCGTTGGCGGATGGGACGTTATGGATGCCAATACCAATCCACCTCAATACCCATCTGCTTTTATGAAATGGAAATATGGCGATTGGCTGGATGACCTTCCCGAAATTACCGAAAGTGGTACTTATTCGATCAATCCATTGCAACAACAGGAAAATGCAATTTATAAAATCGCCTCTGCTAATTCCGAAACAGAATATTTTGTTGTTGAATACAGGAGAAAAGAAGGCCTTTATGACATTAATACACCGGGAAACCGAAATGGTCTAGTCGTATACAGAATTAACACATCGGCGGGGAATGGGAATGCCCAGGGCCCCCCCGATGAAATTTATTGTTATCGGTCCGGTGGCACCCTCACGAACAACGGTAGTTTTGATTTAGCACCCTACAGTTCAGATTATGGACATACATCCTTAAATGATGGGACAAACCCGGCCTGTTTCCTCTATAATAGTGGGAATGGCGGCGACGGCGGACTAAACATGTTAAATGTTACCAGTGCAGATGAATCCATTTCATTCACCGTGTCTTTTGGTGTACCGGAGATTGAAGTGAATCCAGGTGAACTCAATTTTAATTTAACCTCTGGAGATTTTGAAAATCAGACCGTGACACTCACCAATGTTGGAGAGGCGGAAACCCAATTGAATTATTCCATAAATGTAGCAGGTGATATACCCTTTACGAACCCGCAGGGGGGACCTGACGGAGGGAATTATTATTGGACTTCCTCAGCAGAGGAACCAGGGATGGAATATGAATGGATCGACATAGAGGATAATGCCACTCAACTCAACTTTACCCATAATGACTTATTTGCCGACAGTCCGGTTGAATTGCCTTTCGAATTTGAATTTTTTAATGAATCATATAATTATGTTGAAGTCAATGCCAACGGTTGGCTGGGATGGAACAGTCAAAATGAAAATTCATGGTTGAATAGCGACCTACCCTCGCCCAGTGCACCTCGGCCGGCCATATTTGGATTTTGGGATGATCTCAATCCAAATAATGAAAACGGAAATTCTTATTCATCCGGAAATATTTATTACCATGTCAATCAGGATCGAGCAGTTATCTGGTACCATGATGTGGTTCGGTGGAATCCTGATGATTGGGGACAATTTGATTTTCAAATCGTCTTGTATCCTGATGGCTCCTTTGCTGCAAATTACCGAAATATGGAAGGTGTCCTGAATTCCGGCACCATTGGATTCCAGAATAATGATGGCAATATGGGTACGCAAATTGCTTCAAACGAAGTTTATATTTCCAATGAATTCAGTTGGGATGCGGCTCAAGCAGAACAGGACGTCTCTTGGATAATTTTGTCTTCGAGTTCAGGTGACTTGTCCGGGGTACTCTTTGGTGGAGAATCCACCGAAATTTATGTCCAGGTTGTAACGAGTGGAATGGATCCAGGCCTTTATACCGCGAACATCAATGTAACTGCTCCAAATTTAGATCCTACCAGTATTGGTGTAAACCTGTTAGTCTCCGGAGATAATACAACACCAACCCTCCCGAATATTGATATTTCATCATCAGAAAATGGTATCGTGGATTTACCGGATGATGTGGATCCTCTGTTCAGCAATGTGGCTTCCAGGTACACTCATATTGTGGCACCTAATGGCGATTTGATCCAATTTCTGATCCAGGATGATTTCACAGTTACGCAAATTTTACACGCCCGCCGCGTGCTTGAATCTTATCTCACAAACATTCCGGGGAGCGACTGGGGCAGTGACAAATCGAATGTTGCCAACGCCATGGCAGCCAGTAATGCAATTATGTTTCTTTTGAACGATGAGGACGAATATGAAAATCCCGATCTCTGGGCGCTTTTTGACGCCGGTGTGAATGGGCAGGATCTTCTCGCCATAGAAGTTTTTCCAGAGGGTGCCGCGGAATACATGAACAGTACTGAACGGGATGCAAGCTACGAAGAAATTTTACATTTTGTCCATGGATTTGGAATTCAGTTGGCCTTGCCTGCTATGCAAACCGTTCTCGAATCAGCCATGGCAACTGCCATCAATAATGACATTTATAATCCATTAAATGATCTGCCCGAAGAGGATTATGACGAAGAATACCTGGCCATGGGCCTGGAATGTTATTTTGGAATTTGGAGCCATGATCCCAATGGTGATGGGTATAGCGGTGACCAGGAATATGCCTTTATAACCCGGGAAGGCATGGAAACAGGCGATCCTGCCTTATTCAATATCATCAATGGCTTTGCAGGAGAAACTTGGGAATACACCGCTGTTTTACCCGTGGGTTTCAATTCCGATTTTTACCTGAATTATCAAGGAGGGTTGGATTATACCTATCGCTCCCAATACCTGAAAAATTTCGTCACATCCGGAGATCAATCGATCAACTATTATGGCAATGATTATCCCAATGAAATTGCTGGTAACAACGGTGATAATCAATTTACCGGTTTCGGTGGTGATGATATACTCACAGGTGGAGATGGCTTGGACAGGGCTATTTACCAGGGTGATTATAATTATTATGCTGTTCTGCCTCCAATTGTAACATTGGATTCGTCTTTCCAGATCATTGATCTATATCCCAATCGTGACGGAACCGACCATCTGTATGATTTTGAAGAAGTTGAATTCAATGGCATCATTTATTTGCTGTCAGACTTTTTGGAAATGAATTCGAATGATCAATACCCTACAGAATTTTCGCTAGGATCTCCCTATCCAAATCCATTTAATCCTGCCACATCCATCTCCTTCGATATTGCCGAAACCGGGCAAATTCATTTGGCTGTATATGACTTGAATGGTCGGTTAATCCACACGCTTAAAAATGGCGTAACCGAACGTGGACATTATGCAGTGATTTGGGATGCAAAAGATGAAAATGGTATTGGTGTTTCTACAGGGATTTATTTTATTAAGCTCAGCTCCTCATCCTTTCTTAAAACCCAAAAGATTCTCTTCCTGAAATAATCTTCTGTAGGTGTGAGTAAAATCACACTTTTTTCCGTTTTCCAATTGAGTTGGGAGAAGTCCATCGTCCGCACGGAGATGGCTAATTATTTCTAACTCATTAATATAATTGAAATAAGGAGACAGAAAGTCATGAACCTTAAACGGAAAACACAATCTGGTTTTACTATGATTGAAATCATGGTTGTGGTTGTCATTGTAGCGATCCTTGCTGTGATTGCATTACCTACCTATTTAGACTATGTTAAAAGTTCCTATGCCTCAGAAGCCCGGACGGTGATGTCCAATATCAATAATGCGTCCAAAATGTTTTTTCAGACCAAAGGGCAATGGCCGGGGGAAGTTGAAGAATTAGAGCGTGCAGGACAATTGGATTTGAGTCGTTCAACCAAATTGAAATGGTCTTTTCGTATTGAATTGAATGACGAAGGCGGGCGCATTACAGCCACCAGCACAGAAGAAATGTCTGGCGGTGCTGGACATGAGGTTGTCTATGATGCAGACAACGGAAAATTTACCGGATACGGTTCACCTGAAGGAGAATAGTCCTTTATGGATTTAAACAAACTTCTCGCTTACTCCGTTGATAGTGGCGCATCGGACCTTCACTTGAGTGTGGGATCCATTCCCATGGTTCGTATTAATGGAACCATGCAGCCGCTGAATATGGATCCGCTTAAGCAGGAAGATATGGAATCCATCCTGCCACAGGTCCTGGATAAGGATCAAATTAAGAAATTTGAAGAACGGAAAGAGATCGATTTTTCTGCAAGTCTTGCGGGGAAAGGACGGTTCCGGGTCAATTTCTTTAACCAGATCAAAGGATTGGCCGGCGTCTTTCGTACCATCCCTGAAGTGGTAAAAGACTTTGATGATCTTGGGATCCCGCCCGTCCTGAAAAACCTGGCATTATTAGACCGTGGTCTTGTCCTTTTGACGGGGCCGACCGGTTCGGGTAAAAGTACAACCCTGGCTGCCATGGTGGATCATATCAATACGCAACGAAAATGCCACATCATTACCATTGAAGATCCTGTGGAGTATTTCCATCATACCAAGGAAAGTTTGATCAACCAGCGTGAACTGGGCGCCAATACACATAGTTTTGCCAACGCCATGCGCTCTGCACTCCGGGAAGATCCTGATGTGATCCTGGTGGGTGAGATGCGTGACCTTGAAACCATAGCATTGGCCTTAACAGCCGCCGAAACAGGACATTTGGTTCTGTCAACCCTGCACACCTCCAATGCAGTGAAAACCATTGACCGTATCATTGATATTTTTCCATCAGGCCAAAAGAGCCAGATACGTTCCATGTTATCTGAAAGTCTAGAAGCAGTGATCGCACAAAAATTGCTGAAAACCAAGGATGGCAAAGGTCGGGTTCCAGCCTGTGAAGTTATGATTGCCAATACGGCTATCCGGAACTTGATTCGCGAGGACAGAATCTACCAAATTCCATCCATCATTCAGTCTGGTGGAGTTGAAGGGATGCAATCATTGGATCAAGATTTACAGCGATTGGTTACACAGGGCAACATCGAAAGAAAAATGGCCCAGAATATTGCCGAAAATCCAAAACTTTTCACCCAAAACGTATTATAATCTATGAATATTAAGCAAACAAGTTCAGGCGTTACTTTTATTGAAGTCATGACCGCCACCGTGATCATTTCTATCGCGTGTATTGGTCTGCTCATGGGTATTGTGCACGCCAGAAGTGAACTTCATGCCTTGGAAGTTAAAGAACGGGCAACGGAAGAATTGCT
>ENA-ORDI01000918-ORDI01000918.1-marine-metagenome-genome-assembly--contig:-NODE-918-length-17657-cov-6.897213_pt1 | contig 17657 bp, 17 predicted proteins | sample MGYA00248628_ERZ508525 | MGnify/ENA primary metagenome ERZ508525 (study PRJEB26195, sample SAMN05422138) | marine metagenome | isolation source: East of Porto Seguro, South Atlantic Ocean | place... | reverse complement strand
ACTCACGTTAAAAAGACTCAGCAAAACCATTTCTTTGCCAGCATCTATGCCTTTGTCAAACTCGAATGTCTTAAAATTAAAAACTCTATGAACCATTTTGCTATAAAAACAAGATTGTACATAAATGCTCTGAAAGCTTCTATGAAAGAATTACATACTATGAGTGAAGCTCTTGCATAATAAATTTACACTCGGCAAATAATATGCCCGTAACATGAGTTAGTTATTAGAAGGACCTAAAAATCTTTTCAAGTTCATGCATTTATTCATGCATGTATTATTATCAACTTCTATAGCTGTTCTTAAGTTAGATCATTGTGAGTTATTTTGTATGTGAGGGCCCCAAGAAACATTCCAAATATAGGTCCCACTAGATAGATCCAGTAGTGTGTCAGATTTCCAAGGGCAAGATAAGGCCCGAATGCCCGGGCTGGATTCATGGCAGCTCCGGCATAGGGCCCCATTAACATCACTTCTATTCCGACAACTATACCGATGGGAATTGCAGAAAGTTCCATCGCTGCCTTACTATGATATGCTGTCCCACAAATTACCCACATCAATAGGAATGAAAGAAAAATTTCTATTGTGAAAGCGGTCTGTGGAGTTACACCCGCCACCTCATTTGGGATATTAGCCCCCATGGAAGCATGTTGCCCTATAAGCCAGAGAAGAGAAAAACTGGCAGCAGTGGATCCTGCCATCTGGGCAAATGCATAACCTGGAACTAAACGCCATTCAAGTTTTCCCAACCAGGCCGCAGCTATGGACAACGCAGGATTTACATGTGCACCGGAAACTTGACCAAAAGTGAAAATAACTATAATTATAATGCCTCCTGAAATAATTCCTGCACCAATTGCTCCGATACCCAATCCCAAAGAGTCAATCATTACCGCTCCAGCAGCAAAAAATACTAAAGAGAAAGTACCTATAAACTCGCAAAGATATTTACGAAATGATGCTTGATCCATCGTGAATTTTTTTATTAGGCAGTCATGCGCAAGTATAGCAATGGTAATTTTTGGGGTAGTAACTCGATTCGATCAATTACAATCGAATTACGGCGTTCGAAGATTTTTTCCAGATAACTGCTTCCCTTAGTTTCCAAGCCCACACAGAAAACATTGATGCCCTCATGTGACAGGGACTTAACGGATCTACGTGCATCTTCAAGAAGGTACCTAGGATCTGTGACATCAATGTCTGATGGTTCCCCATCGGTAACCACGAGTAATAGTTTCCGATAGGTCTGCTGTTCTTTAAGTTGACTCCCGGCATGGCGAATTGCTGCTCCAATTCTAGTTGAAAAGCCTCCTTCCAATCCACCGAGGTAGGAAAAAGTTTTTTGATCGAAAGGTTCATTAAAATCCTTAATCCGGAAATAACGCACATCATCCCGTTTATTGGAACAGAATGCAGCAATCGCATATGGATCACCCAGTTGGGACATAGCCTGGGCCAATAGAGCCGTCGCATGGACCTCAAGATCTAGAACTGATTCTTTTGAGTTAAACACCTTGTCACGGGTTGATTCTGAAATATCCAGAAGTACTAGAACCGACAAGTCACGATCCTTTCGTATCCACTTGCCGTATACTCTGGGATCGGGAGTCAAATGCATTCGTTGATTAATCTTTGCATCAATGCAGGCATCTATATCGAGGTACTCTCCTTCTTGTAGCCTTTTGGATCGATTTGGTCGGCTAACTCTTGCAGCTCGAATGAGTGAGGTAATTCTTTTAAGCACCTCAGCGTATTGTTCTATTGCCCGCTCAACATTTTTGATGGAACCTATCGGTGGTCTGTAATCAATAATGGTAGTCCAATCTGGACGTTCCCGGCCTGTCAGGTAGTCAAATTCAGGATAGCGGGCAATGGGAATTCCCTCAGACTGTTGAATTTCCAATTGAACTGGTTTTTCACTCAGTTCTTCGTCTTGATCAGTTTCTTTTCGCTCTTGATCTGGTAGATCAGAATTGTCATCAAGTTGTTGCTCAATTCTAATTGAATCGAACATTTGCTCAGCTTCAAGTATATCAGTTGGTTTTTCTTCCTCGCCAAAATCCCATAGTCCCCAGTTGTCATCCCTGTAGGGGGGTTCAACAATATAACTTTTCATGTCGAATTGCCAGCCTAAACGCATCTGTCCGAGGTCGTTTCCTAATATTACACCTAGTTCTCGGCTTATTTCTTGTTTCTCCCATTCTTTTTCACAGTTAAAGAATTTTGTTTTTGCTTTCTTTACCCAGCCGTTAATTTCATTGAACTCATGATCTATCAAAGCCCGGGCGAGTTTGTTGAGAAGGTTGGGTGCCATTAGTGCTTGATTAGAGGACATTGAATTTGGTATATGCGCTACATGAAATGGCAACCACAAATTGCGAAGACCAGGAAATTTGCGCATGGCTAAATTTTCAACCCTGGCATCTTCAAGAATTGAAATGACAGCTATCTGAACTGGTTTAAGTTCTCTTACAGGGAAGCTTGATCCAGAAAAATGAAAATGTGCTCCAATATGGGCAATACAAGCGCGGTAGAGATCTTCAGCTTGTTCGCGATCAAAGCCAGGAAAGGAAGTTGGTAACCTTATTATACCCCTTCCAAAACTTGAACGGCGTTTTGTATTCTTAGTACCAGAAAGAGGTAGCTCACGAAGAGGTGGCCCTATATTCCATAGAGCTCTTATTAACGTCCTTAAGCGGGGTGCCATTGATGTGAAATTAACCGTTCCAGATTCAAACAACAACCAGCGGTTTGATTCTGAATTTTCTAGAGAAAAGAACTTTAACCGCTGATCAGGGTTTCCTCCGCTTGAGCGGATTCCTGCAAGGATCCATGACTCGAGACGTGATACTGATAGGCTTGATAAAAGACTCTCCATTTTGTCCAACAAAGTGAAGGTGGACTCAGGAGCAAGCGTAATAAATCTTTCGATGATTCTGATCCAGGCTTTAAAGCTGTTCTGATCTTTTAATAGATTAGCAGCAACGTATGAGGCATATGGTAGACTTTCAGCTTCAATTCGTCCGGTCTTTACTGCAATTTTTGATACAGAATTTGCTAAGTCTAGGGCTACTTGAGGATCAAATTTTTGAGCAATTTTTGGGGCAAAGTGGATATATGCTGATAGTACGTTGAATCCATAACCTGCTGATGACAAACGGTTACAACATTGAACCCAATGATTGAACCATTTGCCAGGGAATGCCGACCTAGTTTCAGGTGTATCGATTGACGTGCTAACAAGCTTCGATTGAATCGTGCCTAGGTCAGCTCGATTGGTAGGATCCGTAACGGGCATTAATAAATTAAAAAACTTAGACGCATGCTGCAATCGCTGTCTTGAGAGAGTCTCTCAATTCCAAGTCGTCTGTTATAGGTACAATGAGTGCAATATTGCAGGCTTCTGGCAGTGATATTCCTCTAACAATAAGTTTTCCGGCGTGGATTAGCATTCTGGTTGAAGCGCCTTCGGCTAGGCCATGACCTTTCAAGTTTCGTGAACGTTCAGCTATAGCTATAAGTAACGAGGCAGTTGCTTCATTAACTTTAGCTTCATGGGTAACTATTTCAACCTCAGTTTTCGAGTCTGGGTAGCTGAAATCGAGTGCTGCAAATCTTTGCTTAGTCGATTCTTTTAAGTCTTTTAGGACACTTTGGTAACCGGGGTTATATGAGATGACAATTTGGAAGTCAGGATGAGCCTTAACAACTTCATTCTTCTTTTCTAAAGTAAGTACCCGCCGATCGTCGGTAAGAGAATGTATTATTACTGTAGTGTCCTGGCGCGCTTCGACAATTTCATCAAGGTAACAAATCCCACCGTGACGGACTGCTAGTGTTAGGGGACCGTCATGCCATAAGGTGCCATCAGCATCAAGAAGATAGCGACCAACAAGATCAGTAGCCGTCATGTCCTCGTGACAGGAGACTGTGATCAAGGGCTTATTCAATGTGTAGGCCATATGTTCTATGAACCGCGTCTTGCCGCAGCCCGTAGGCCCTTTGAGCATAATTGGCAACCTGTCACTATAAGCTGCTTCAAAATATGAAACTTCATTACCCAAGGCCCGATAAAAGGGCTCGGAGTTAATTAAGTATTGATCGAGATACAAGTTATACTGATAGCTGATTTACGGTTTGCTAAAGAGAAATAAAATTTTAAGAATAGTGGAAAAAGACATTTGAAAGAGGGCAGCTATTTAGCCACCCTCTTCCTCCCTATGAACCGTTAGCGATGGGCTGTGGGATTAGGAATACCTTCTATAGGACATTCCTCGGTCCCTACAGTATCACGGGTCATTGCTTCTACCATTTCACGTGTACCCTCTGGGTCATTTACCCATTTACTGTAAAACTCAAATGGGCAATCTGCGACACCTTTGTCGCCTTCTCCGGAGTTGATCATGCCCGTATAACCACGATGTAATAACTTAAACAGATGATTATTGGATTGGGAATTTTTCCGAGCATCTCGAATTGCAGAAATTCCTAACTGGGCATATTGGATTCCCATCTCTTCTTCAGCACAGGCCCCCAATGTCCGACCATCAAAACCTATTATCGAAGAATAACCAAAGTATGAATATACTCCGTCAAAACCAGTTGCATTCGATACCGCAACATATGAGTTATTGGCCCACGCCATCGCCTTAGCCATTGTTACCTGCTGTTCTTTAGCAGGATACATATAGCCTTGACAACGCACAATCAATTCAGCCCCTTTCATGGCGCAATCCCTCCATATCTCCGGATAATTACCGTCATCGCAAATGATGAGGCTGACTTTAAGACCTTTGGGACCGTCCGATACATAGGTTGAATTACCTGGATACCATCCTTCTATAGGTACCCATGGCATTATTTTTCTGTATTTTTGAACAATTTCGCCCTGATCATTCATTAGGATCAATGTGTTGTAAGGCGCTTTGTTTGGATGATCTTCATGACGTTCTCCCGTTAATGAGAAAACACCCCAAACTTTTGCGTTTCTACACGCTTGACCTAAAATTTCAGTTTCTTCGCCAGGGCATGAAGATGCTGTTTCATACATTTCTTTTTCATCGTACATGATTCCATGGGTCGAATATTCTGGAAAAATCACTAGGTCCATCCCGGGCAAGCCAACTTTCATGCCTTCGAGCATCTCTGCGATCTTGCGTGTATTTTCTAAAACCTCTGCCTTGGAATGTAAGCGGGGCATTTTATAATTGACTACGGCAGTTCCCACTGTGTCTTTGCTACTTCCAATATCTCCATGATACATATTGACCTTTATTTGTTGTTACTAAAGTAAAGAAAAAAATTAAAGTATATAGAAAATTTTCAATTTGTCAAGCGTTTTTTTAACGTTTATATCCTCTGATCGAATAATATCAGTTTAAGTTTAAGCATGACACTGTACTTGTATTGATTTGGATACGACGTAATTTATTTTGATTTCCCTATTTTTAAATTTTTTAATAAAAAACTTGACACATAATATAAAGTTGATAAGAATTAATGCAAAAGATTATATCCCAGCAAGAAAGTGAGGTGAGCGTAGAATTTAAAAAATATATGCCGAAGTCCAGATTGGTTTGGAAATGAAAAATCCTAAGTTCCAATTTTATAGTAAATTAGCTCGAATCGAGTTAATAAACATTTTAAATTCTCAAAGAAAGGTTTACTAATGGAAAATCAAAATAAAGGAAGGGGCCATGACCTCAAGCGTCGTAGTTTTATCAAGAAAAGTCTTGCCACGGCAGCTGCGGGCACATTACCAGCGCCCTTTATCTGGCCGACTGGAGCCCATGCTGCGCCGACTGTCAAGATGGGCATTCTGCATTCAGTTACTGGAACAATAGCGATCGCTGAGAAGTCCGTTGTGGACGCAGAAATGTTAGCGGTTGAGGAAATCAACGCTGCCGGTGGTGTACGGGGTCATCAGATAGAAGCAATCATCGAAGATGGCGCCAGTGATTGGCCAACATTTGCAGAGAAAGCTCGAAAACTAATCGGAAAAGACAAGGTAGCGGCAGTTCAGGGATGTTATACATCCGCATCTCGAAAGGCGGTACTGCCGGTTTTTGAGAAAATGAAGGGCCTGTTGTACTACCCGACATATTATGAAGGCCTCGAAATCTCGCCGAACATTATGTACACCGCCCAGGAGGCAACACAGTCTTCGATAGCGGCAACTAACTGGCTTTTCGAGAACCGTGGCGAAACGTTTTACATGGTGGGGTCGGACTACATTTGGCCTCGGACAACGATTAAGCTTTCAAACATGGCGTTAAAGCGGCTGGGGGGTAAGTCTCTGGGAGAGACTTTTTTCCCACTGGGGCACATTGAATGGTCGTCCGCGATCAACAAGATTAAAGTCACTAAGCCTAAAGTTGTATTGAACTGCGTGGTGGGTGGCAGCAATGTGGCATTCTTCAAGCAGATGAAAGCTGCCGGTATCATCGATGATCCAAACATAACCGTCTTGTCGCTGGCAGTGTCCGAGGAAGAAGTCTCAGGAATTGGACGAGAGAACGCAGCGGGTAGTTTGTCCTTGATGGGATACTTCCAGAGCTTGGACAACGCGGCAAATCGTAAGTTTGTTTCAGGATTTAAAGCGAAGTACGGCCAAGACCGGGTAACAGGTGACACGCTTGCTTGTGGTTACACAGGGGTTTATCTCTGGAAACTGGCATGCGAGAGAGCCGACAGTTTTGCTGTTAAAGATGTCATTGCGGCGTCTTCGGAGCTCCCGATTAGGGCGCCAGAAGGAAACGTGTGGTTTCATAAGAATAACCACCACCTTTGGAAGTACGCTCGAGTTGGTGAATTCTTGCCGAATGGTCAGGTCAACATGATTTACGAGTCTGAGCTGATTGAACCGGATCCATTCCCCAAAGTTGTGTAAGGGGGGTTTTAATACCCTACAGAGGGTGCAGCGTCGGTGTTTACACTGACCTGAAAGCGTCCAGTCAGTGAAAGGAAGGGCAATTTTGCGCGGCCCTTCCTTGTTGCTGGCGTCTTTTTACTATGCCGGGTGGGGGGTAGTTGTTGGTGACAGATTCTGGTAAAACTGTGCGCCAACCCTAAACGCACTTATGGGTGACAAAGAGGGCCGTTTAATGCGGTCCGTCCCTCTCGTTTTGGGGTGCTTGTTTTAACGAATTGAGTTACGGAACTGCTAATTATTATGGATGTAGAATTATTAGCCTTGCAGGCTTTTACGGGCCTCAGCATTTTTACCATCCTGATGTTAATGGCGCTGGGGTTAGCCATCGTATTCGGCCTGATGGGTGTAATCAATATGGCGCATGGCGAGCTAATGGCGATGGGTGCGTATACCACATACGGGACGTCCTTACTTTTTGAAGCCTATTTCCCGGACCTAATGGGCATCTATTTTATTGTCGGGATCATACTGGCATTTTGTTTGACTTTTCTATTCGGGTTGTTGTTGGAACGAGGGCTGATTCAATTTCTCTATAAGAGACCGCTCGATACGTTGTTGGCGACTTGGGGTGTTGGACTCATTTTGCAACAGATATACCGCCAATTTATTAATCCAAGGCCTGTTGAGGTTCCGACAGCATCCTGGTTACAAGGGCAATTACACATCACGGATATGGTCACATTACCTTATAGCCGTTTGTTCATCATTGGCCTTGCAATTGTGACAGCACTTCTAGTTTACGTTTTGCTATATAAGACACGACTAGGATTGTTGATTCGTGCCGTGAATCAGAATCGAGAAATGAGCGGGGCCATTGGAATCAACCAAAAGCGGGTCGATGCTTTCACTTTTGGCTTAGGTAGCGGATTGGCGGGAATCGCGGGCAGCGCATTTACCATGTTGGCATCTACTGCGCCGGACACCGGTCAGCATTACATTGTAGATACGTTTATCGTCGTTGTTTTTGGAGGCGTTGAAAGTATCCTCGGAACAATATTGTCGGCATTTTTCATTGGCCAAGCGCAGGGCTTATTTGAATACTATCTAAGTGGTTCAATGGCGAGGGCCCTCATTCTACTGATGGTGATTGTTGTGTTGTATTTTCGGCCAAACGGGTTATTTGCCACGAGAGTGCGTCGCTGATGGCAAATAATGTCGTAAGTAGGTCGGCGGGGAATAGTCAGGTTGGGGGTCGAGTAGCTTTAGCAAATTTTCTAGACCGGTTTGGCCTTGTAATCCTGGCGGTACTGATTCTGGCGGTTTTGCCTGGTTATCTTGGCATGTTCCGACTTGGATTGGCCGCCAAATACCTTTCTTTCGCTTTTCCAGCGGTAGGCATCGTTTTAATCTGGGGCTATGGTGGAATCCTGAGTTTGGGCCAGGCCGCATTTTTTGGCCTTGGCAGTTATATGATGGCCATGTTTCTCAAGCTCGAGGGCGCTGCCAACCCGGAATCGTCTTCAGGTACGGAACTAGCTGCTTTTTTTGGAACGGCAGGGTTACCGGACTTTATGGCCTGGAACAGTATTGAAGAATTGCCATGGTGGTGGGAGCCTTTCCATTACGCGTGGTTCACAATTCCTGCCATTCTAATTATCCCACCCCTGGTAGCTTTTGCGATTAGCTACCTTAATTTCAGGAAGCGTGTCAGCGGGGTTTACTTTGCCATCGTAACGTTGGCTATCTCATCAATCATGATGGTCGTCATCATCGGAAATCAAGGTCTGACAGGAGGCGTTAACGGAATTAACGATTTCAAGACTTTTATGGGGATGGATTTAGATAATGATCGAGCCAAAATGGTGCTGTACTTCATTACCTCAGTTCTCCTTTTATTGGCTGTAATGGTTGGCCGCTTCATATTAAAGAGTCGAGCAGGGCGGGTTTTAGTGGCGATTCGAGATCTAGAAGATCGGTCGCGCTTTTCAGGCTATGACCCAGCCATGTTTAAAGCGTTTATCTTCGCAGTAGCGGCGCTGTTTGCATCGATTGGGGGGGCTATGTTCACTATTCAGTGGGGGCTTGCATCGCCTGCGCTGGTTGGAATTGTGCCGTCAATTGAAATGGTGATTTATGCCGCAGTTGGCGGGCGACTTTCGCTGATTGGAGCGGTCTATGGAGCATTCTTGGTGGGTTATGCCAAGACGGTTTTCTCTGAAAACTTTGTCGAGTACTGGATCTATTTTGTTGGTGGTCTTTTTGTCGTAGTCGTTATGTTTCTACCTAAGGGTCTTGCCGGACTCATTGAGAACCTCAGGGGCAGTGGAGGCCGTACATAACGTGGCTACGGGTAATTTTCTCTCAATCACAAACTTGACCGTTTCATTTGACGGTTTCAAAGCTGTGGATGATCTTAATTTTTCGGTGGATGAGGGAGAGCTTCGAGTCGTAATTGGTCCCAACGGTGCTGGGAAAACGACGTTACTGGATATGATCTGCGGAAAAACGAAGCCAACAAACGGCACGATTAAGTTTAGAGATCTTGAACTGACCCAGATGATCGAATACCAGATCAACCGTGCTGGCGTTGGAAGAAAATTCCAAACACCATCCATCTACGAAGACCTAACAGTGTTGGAAAATCTAGAGATCTCCTATCCTGAAAAGCGCAGTGTTACTGGGTCCCTGTTTTTCAAGCGAACGGCGGAGATTATGGAGAAGATCGAGACTGTTGCGGCCCAAATTTTCTTGACTGAGGAATTGGGGACTAAAGCGGGTTTGTTATCTCATGGGCAAAAACAGTGGCTGGAGATTGGGTTGTGCCTCACGCAAGATCCCGAGTTGCTATTGCTCGACGAGCCGGTTGCGGGGATGAGTGCCCGTGAGCGTGAACAAACCGCAGAATTGTTAAAAAGTGTATCAGCAGGACGATCTCTAGTTTTGATTGAGCACGACATGGCTTTTGTCGAGCTGATTGCGCAGACCGTTACTGTACTTCATCAAGGAAAATTGTTGGCGGAAGGCAGCATGCAAGAAGTGCAGAGCGATGAGCGCGTGATTGATGTTTACCTTGGTAACTAACCGACCATGACTTTGCTCAAAGTTGACCAATTACATGTTTATTACGGTGACAGCCATGTTATTCGTGGTGTCAGTCTTGAACTAGTAGAGAATGAAACCATTGCAATTATGGGGCGCAACGGGATGGGAAAGACGACCTTGCTCAAAGCGCTCATGGGCCTTTTGCCAGTTCGACAAGGAACGTTACGCGTTCGGGAGCAAGTGCTGACCAATTCAGAGAGTTACCGTCGTGTTGCCGCGGGGATGGGGTTTATACCGCAGGGTCGAATGATTTTTCCTTATCTGACTGTTGAGGAAAATCTGCTTGCCGGAATGGAAACGTTAAAAGACCGTGAAATTCCGCAGTTTGTGTACGACGTATTTCCAGTGTTACAGGAGATGAAGAATAGAAAAGGTGGCAATTTGTCAGGTGGCCAACAGCAACAATTGGCTGTTGCGAGAGCGTTGGTGAGTAAGCCGAAGGTGTTGTTATTGGATGAGCCGACCGAAGGTATCCAACCATCGATCATTAAGGATCTTGCAGTGGCTCTGAACCAGTTAAAAGCGGATCTTGGTTTCTCACTTCTTTTGACGGAGCAGGCACTTAGTTTTGCTATGGAAGTTGCCGACCGTTTTCTGATAATGGAGCGGGGGGAATTTGTTCATGAAGAGGCCAGGGCCAACGTGGATGAAACCAAGATACGGTCTTATCTGGCCATCTAAGAGGTATTCTGACAAGTTCAGGCTCGAGTTTGTAATGGGAAAGTCAGTCCACAACACAGTTTCGTTAGAAGAATCTTGTGACAAGATCCTACGTTGAAAAAGAGTGGTTTGGGATACAGCAGTCGTATGCTTCGTATTAACCAGTTCTAGAAGCGGTCGTAGGATGACTGCTCAATCAGTTTCAGGGCGCTCCAAGTCGACAATTGAAGGTTGTCGATTTCCCTAAATGACGAATTAGGTGGTATTTAGTAGTGGCAGAAACTATTGATCGAGTCGTTGGTTATATCAGTGATCCGGTGATCTCCGAGAAACTCCACAATCTAAGTCATCAAGGTACTGTGGAGTATGTGGTCATTGAACAGAAGGATACCCTGCGTCGTCGTATTCGAATTCAGTCAGACTGTGGGACGGAATGTCTGGTTGCGATACCACGGAATCAGACTCTGTCTGATGGCGCAGTATTGCTGTTAGAGAAAGATCGTGCCATCGTGATTCGTTTGACTGCAGAGGAGTGGCTATCTTTGCTGCCCACGAGCATTGAAGTTGCTACGGAGCTCGGGTATTTTGCGGGTAACCTACATTGGCGGGTTCGTTTTGATGGGCCGATTTTGTTAATTGCTTTAGAAGGACCTGAGGAGGATTATCTTGCGCGATTAAGGCCTTTCCTTGAATCGGGACGGGCAAAACGGGTCGATCATGAGCGGTAAACACTTAAGTATTCTGAGATCGCTGCAACATGGTGACAGTTTTTTTCCAGCGGGTGCAATCGCTATGTCGGGAGGCCTCGAAACACTGGTAGACGAACGTCGGATCGATTCTGTGCAGACGGTCGAAGATTTTTTGACCGGGCAACTCCAGTGCCGGTGGGCGACCATGGAAAGACCAATCGTTGTTGCTGCGTCCCGCACCTGCACGGATCTCGAAGTTTTGTGTGGCATTGATGCACAGGTAGAAGCGCAGACTCTGGCTGCGGAATTGCGTGTGGGCTCTGTGCGATCGGGTAGGGCATTGTTGCAAGTTCATTCGAGTCTTGATACCAATAATGCGGAAGAATTTAGAGAGATGATCCAGAAGGATCGAGCAATAGGGCACAATATGGTGGTACAGGGGCTGGTGTGGGGGAACGTTGGCTTATCAGAGCATCTGATTGAGGCAATGTCTGCTCATACATTTTGCGTCGGACTCCTCGGGGCGTCACTTCGTCTCGGTGTAATTGGCCATACCAACGCACAAGCAGTATTCGGCCGTTTACATGAAATGATTAGTGGAACACTCAAAGAAACAAGCATACCCCTAGAGGGGGTATCAGCTTTTTCGCCGGAGCAGGAAATTGCAGTCATGCGACACGAAAATTCGACTCACCGCCTTTTTTTTAACTAAGCGGGTGCGTATTTAAGCGGAGGATCCAAAGATGATGCTGACACCAACAGAAATCGAACGATTGACTATCTTTACAGCCGCTGAATTAGCCCGCAAAAGAAGGGCAAAAGGCCTTGCGCTGAATCATCCCGAGGCCGTCGCCTTAATATCAGATGAAATACTCGAAGGCGCACGAGAAGGAAGAAGGGTGGCGGAATTAATATCATTTGGATCCACATTGCTGACATCCGATGATGTGATGCCAGGTGTCGCTGAATTAATGCCCATGATCCAAGTAGAAGGCACCTTCCCTGATGGGACAAAACTAGTGACGGTGCATGATCCTATTCGTCCAGGTCAGAAAAAAATAGATAAGTCTGATCAAGTTGTTCCAGGCGAACTGTTTCCGGCAGACGGTGAAATAGAAATTAATGCCGGACGTCAGAAGACAGGCATCAAGGTTGTCAATACGGGCGATCGGCCAATACAAGTGGGAAGCCATTATCATTTCTTTGAAACCAATGCTGCTCTTGAGTTTGATCGAGAAGCCGCTTACGGCATGCATCTTGATATACCGGCCGGCACGGCTGTTCGTTTCGAACCAGGGGAATCTAAGGAGGTACCCTTGACAACGTTTGGGGGAACCAGGGAGCTCTATGGATTAAATGGGCTGACAAATGGTGCGGCTGACAGTGAGCTTCGGAAGTCGGAGGCTGTTCAGCGGGCTAAAATAAGACATTTTAAAGGGGCTTGAAGCGATGGCAACAATGACGAGAAAAGAATATGCCGAGATGTACGGTCCGACGACCGGTGATGCCATTCGTTTGGGTGACACTTCTTTAATAGCGGAAGTAGAACACGATTTTGCAGTTCCCGGTGACGAATGCTTGCATGGAGGAGGAAAAACACTTCGCGATGGTTTGGGCCTAACGCCCGGATATGACAGCGCAATGGGGTCGTTAGACATGTTGTTATGTAACGCGCTGGTGATTGATCCAGTTCTCGGGATTATCAAAGGTGATATAGGGATTAAAAACGGAAAAGTTGTTGGCGTAGGCAAGGCTGGGAATCCAGCAACTATGGATGGCGTAGATTCGAATCTGATCTGTGGCGCAGCCACCACTGTCAGAGACGCAGAGGGATTGATCGCTACGCCCGGCGGGATCGATGTTCACGTTCATTTTGACAGCGCACAGTTATGTGAGCACGCAATCAGCTCCGGAATTACGACAATGTTGGGAGGGTCTCTTGGCCCGATTACGGTCGGAATTGACTGTGGCGGTGCATGGAACGTCGGAAGGATGCTCCAAGCTGCAGAGCACTGGCCAATCAACTTCGGATTCCTAGGCCGTGGCAACACTTCCAAGCCCCGCTCAATTTACGATCAGGTAGCGGGCGGCTGTTTCGGTATGAAGATCCACGAGGATTGGGGCGCGATGCCGGCGGTTATTGATACCTGCCTTTCCGTTGCAGACGAATTGGATTTCCAGGTGCAATTGCATACCGATACGTTGAACGAAAGTGGTTTTTTGGAAGATACCCTGGCAGCCATAAATGGGCGCACAATTCATATGTATCATACGGAAGGTGCCGGAGGCGGACATGCCCCGGACATAATCCGGGTTGCTGGAGTAAAAAACTGCCTTCCGTCTTCAACCAACCCCACTAATCCGTTTACGGTGAATACTTTCGATGAGCATCTGGACATGACGATGGTCTGCCATCACTTGAGTCCATCTATTCCAGAAGACGTAGCTTTTGCTGAAAGTCGCATCCGCCCGCAGAGTATTGCTGCCGAAGATATTCTGCACGACCTTGGCGCAATTTCGATGTTAGGGTCTGACAGTCAAGGCATGGGGAGAATTAATGAGGTCATTTGTAGAACTTGGCAGCTTGCATCAAAGATGAAGGATCAGCGAGGCCGGTTGCAAGAAGAAAAGAGCAAACAAGGCGACAACGAAAGAATAAAAAGATTTATCGCTAAATACACCATAAATGCCGCGCGAACTTTTGGTATAGACAAGTATGTTGGATCTCTGGAATCCGGCAAGATGGCTGATGTTGTACTGTGGCGCCCAGGGTTTTTTGGCATTAAGCCGGAACTGGTTGTGAAAGGAGGGTTTATTGCCTGGGCTCCGATGGGAGACAGTGCTGCATCCTTGATGACGTGTGAGCCAGTGATAATGCGCCCCCAGTGGGGCGCATTCGGGTCGGCGCAAAAGTCGCTCAGTGCTTCTTTTGTAAATCCATTGGCAATAGAGTCTGATCTTCAGGGTCAACTAAATTTGACCAAGCCACTGCTGCCTACTAGAGGCACTCGCAAACTCAGCAAACAGCACATGTTGCACAATTCGGTCTGCCCGTCTATCAAAGTAGACCCGCAGACGTTCGAGGTTTTCGTGGATGGGAAGTTGGCCCACTGCGAACCCGCTGAAAGATTGCCTTTGACACAGCGATATATGCTTCGATGACAGCAGAAACGCATACTGCAGCGAGTCCTGCCCGAATCGGTGTCGGCGGACCAGTAGGATCCGGTAAGACTGCGTTGATCGAACGTCTGATGCCAGTATTCGATAAGCGTAATCTCCAGGTCGCAATTGTTACTAATGACTTAGTGACTAAAGAAGACGCCGAACGATTGAAACGAAGCGGGTTAATTGACCCTGCTAGAGTGCTGGCAGTGGAAACCGGCGCTTGTCCCCACACTGCCATTCGTGAGGACCCGACGTTGAATATCCAGTCGGCTGATGAGTTAGTACGATCTTATCCTGATCTTACTGCAGTAATCATCGAGAGCGGTGGTGACAACTTGGCATCTACATTTTCTCTAGAGTTAGTTGACTATTGGCTGTTCGTAATCGATGTCTCTGGGGGTGACGATATTCCAAGAAAAAGAGGCCCCGGTGTTGTCAGGGCAGATCTAGTGGTGATCAATAAAATTGATCTGGCGCCGTATGTCGACGTCAATCTTGACCGCATGGTTTCAGAAGCCATCGAGGTGCGCGACGGGAAACCAGTTCTTCTTACCAATTGCGCGACAGGAGAGGGGGTCGATCGGGTTATGGATCAGCTAGTGCACGACGTGTTGTTTGTTTGACTTGAATACCTAACAGAACATGGTCGAAAATAGGGTCGACGACCTTTTTATACAGTTCGCAAAAGGGCCGGAAAGCCGGACCTATGTATCAAATCAGTACTTTCGATATCCGTACCACATCTGTCGTGCTCAATATCTTGATCAATGTCCCAGCGGTCTGGCGTCAGTGTATATACAGTCGACGGCTGGGGGCGTATTTTCGAATGATCGACTGAAAAGCAGATTTCACGCGCTACCTGACTCTGCCGCGCACGTGACTTCTCAAGCCTCAACCATTGTTCATCGAATGGACCATGGTACCGCGGATCTTACCGTAGTGATACGGGCGGAGTCCGGCAGTTTTTTCGAGTATCTGCCGGACCCTGTTATCTTGTTTCCAAAATCCCGTTTGACCTCGAGAGTCTTCATTGAATTGGATCCGCAAGCCACAGTATTAATTGCTGATTCGTTCCTGATTCATGATCCCAATGAGCGGAGCGATGTATTTTCTGAATTTCGAAATGAAATTGAAGTAAAGGGGCTGGACGGCAGGTTACTCTGCAGAGATAGAAATATACTGACCGGTGCGATGTATACCGGCGAAATGTTGGGTGTCATGGGCTCACATCGAGTACACGGGACATTCTTTCTGTTGCGTCAAAATTTGCCAATAGAGTTGATTTGCTCTGAATTTCGCAAAGAGTCCGAAAACCAGTTAGAGACATATACAGGTGTATCTGTTTTGCCCAATGACTGCGGTATATGGGCTCGCGCTGTTTCAGCAGATTCAGTTTCTTTACGGGCGACGTTACATGGTTTATGGCGTGTGGCCAGAAAGTCAATCGTTGGGGCTTTTCCAAACGACAGAAAGAAATAGGTGGTTTTTCCGAGGCAAGAATTAATTATGTCAATTCAAATGAGTGATATATACCAGGCCCGGAAAAACATTTCTGGAATCGCGTGTCGTACGCCTTTAGTACCAGCTTGGTCATTGTCTGATCGTAACCGTGACGTTCAACTTAAACTTGAAATTTAGAAGTATAGGAAAATCAAAACCTGTCAAGGAAATAATTTCAACGTTTCATCGGCGCTTGGTGGTGGGATGGCGGATTTGGTCTACCGGTATTTGGGTTTTTGGGTGGGATTTCAGCTCGGCCCCTCCGAGAAAGGCCTCTACATAGCTTTTGACTCCTCTGAGAATCTGCAAAAAGGGCCGCTGAGCACGCAGATCCCCTTACCGCATTCAATGGTCGAACGCGGGAGGATCGGGATACCAGGGAACTTCATGGTATTGGAAGTTCGTATCGCCTAATTCACTGAAGGAGGGAACGGGATCGGTTAGCATCAGGGGCGGCGCATGCGAGGCCTGTTCCCCGATGTGTTCGAGGATCTTCGCGACTTCACGTGCATCGGTGATGAAGGCGATGATCCGCATCTGCTCCCCGCACTCAGTGCAGATCAGGGGATAAGTTTCGAAGATCCGCCGAATCCATTTCGCCCAGCTTGAATGGCGGGGCGTTCCGGAAGTCACTGGTACAGCCTCCACCACGACCCTTTGTTTGACCAGTTCTTCACTGTTTTCACGCTTCAGTTTGCCACGATGACAACTGCTGTAGACACCGTAGTAGATGATCAGGCTTTCGTAGCGCCAGGGGATATGTGCGGCCAGGAGGTCGAAAAACTCAGGTACCGGCCAGTTCCTTGAGCCTGTCTGAGATTTGCCGGCATCCACCGTCACGCTGTGCTCCTCGGCATGATAGTGGATTCGCTCGACGGACAAGGGTGCCCGGCTCATGTACCGTGCCAGGCGTTCGATGGCTTCCCCGTCGGCGCCATTGATAGGCTTTCCCGTATGAACGTTGAAACCAGAGTTGTGGTTCCACGACATCAGCCGTCCGACCTCGTCAGCGTCAAGGACTTCCTGTTTATGCAGCGCATTCAGAAACCTGGAGCGGAAGCGCACGGCAACAGCGGTCGCGGAACACCCTTTCAGTTCATGAAAACGTCCTTCCCGAACGAGACCCGGCAGCACAGGACATGAACATGGGGATGATAGTTGAACAGGCTGCTATGCGTCTGCAAACAGAAGATCCCGCCGCTCAGGCCGTAGTACCGCCGCCGCTGTACTCTTCATCGGAATCCTTGCTGCAAGCCACGGAACTCAGTATAATTATTAACAGTACTGACTGCCATTTCAACAGTTTCACCAACATAGATGCTTTCCATGCAACTGAACATTCTTTTCATTAAACCCACCAAACGATGATAAGTCGCAGAAACACCAAGAAGGTGCAAGGAGAAATTATAGATTTCATGGTTTTCTGTCGTTGACTTGCATTTTTTAAAGGACAAAACATTTTTTTTTTGCTAGGGTATGGTTTTCAGATACTTTCAACAATAATTACCCGACAGGAGAAAGATATGAGTGAGCAGCAAATTTTCGAAATTCCGGCATCTACTAAAGCAAAAGCGTGGATCGACAACAACACTTATTTGAAAATGTATCAGGAGTCTGTGGATGACCCAAAAGCTTTTTGGGACAAACAAGCTGAGCGTCTGGAC
>ENA-ORDI01000915-ORDI01000915.1-marine-metagenome-genome-assembly--contig:-NODE-915-length-17677-cov-2.687898_pt1 | contig 17677 bp, 12 predicted proteins | sample MGYA00248628_ERZ508525 | MGnify/ENA primary metagenome ERZ508525 (study PRJEB26195, sample SAMN05422138) | marine metagenome | isolation source: East of Porto Seguro, South Atlantic Ocean | place... | reverse complement strand
GAGGGATTGCACAGCGGTTGCTGGCAATAGGCCCGCTCAAATAAAATGCCGCGCTTGGCCAAGCGATCGATGTTCGGGCTCACTATGTGTTGCGCGCCATAACAACCCAACTCCGGCCGCAAATCATCGATGGCAATGAAGAGCACATTCGGGCGCTCCGCGGCGAAGCCACTGAATGCCAACAGTGAAGCAGATAAACCAAACCACAGATTTCGCAGATTCGCGCAGATTTTTTTCTGAGTTTTCATCTGCGTTAATCGGCGTAATCTGTGGTTAACATTGGTTTCACTTTCGCTTCTTCGCCATTGCGTCGAGTTCGCTGAGCTTGAGGCGCACGCTGACGATGTACGGTGACTCACCCTTGCTCCAGTGGCCGTACGTGGTGGTCACGATGGTGTCGTCAGGCAGCACCTCCACCGGCGGATAGGCGCAGTCTGCCCCCTTTGTGTTGTCCATCAATCGCACGCGGTATTGGCCCTCGCGACCTTTCACAATGTCGTCATACGTGCCCACCCACGCGACCCAATCGCCTTTGGTGGTGCTTTCATGCGTGCGGGCGCGAAAGGATATAAACAACCGGCCATCGGCAGTGTACTTGCCGGTGTGGCGGTCGCCCGTGAGCGCGGCCGGCAGTTCGCGCGGCTTGGTCCACGTATTGCCTTCGTCATTTGAAAAAATCACAAACGAGTTTTTGCGGCGGCTGTTTTCACGCAACAACACGCAAAGCTGTTTGCCGTCGGGCGACCGAATAATTCCGGGCTCGCACAAGTGCACATCCGACCGCGCGAAGATACTTTCTGGCTTCGACCACGTCAGTCCACCGTCTTTTGAAAATGTTTTGTACAAATTAAACACCGCCCGCTTGCCACGCTTGCCGCCCTTGGCAAAAAACCGCCCGTCGTCGTGGAACATCGCCATATAATGCCCCTTGCCGGTTTTGAGTTGCTCGAGGCAACCCATCACCACGATGCCGCCCCAATCGCCCGCCGGTTTCAGCTCGCTCCACTTCGCGCCGTCATCCCCGCTCACCGACAACCGCGCGGGATACAGCCCGCTCCACATGATGAGCCGCTTCGTGCCCTTCGCATCCACCACGCGATGCAGCGTGGGCACCTCGCGACTCGTCGCCCAGCTCGCCGGCGTGGGCAACCGCTTGCTCCACGTCTTGCCGCCATCGGCGCTGCGCTTGTAAACAATGCCGCCCTTCCCGTGCCCTTTCGGGTAAACAATCAGCATCGTCTTGCCATCCTCCAAAAGCACCGTCGTCGGATGCCCCAGATACTGGCCCTTCTCGCGGTCGACAATAATTTGCCGATGCTTTTGGGCCGACAAATCAATTGTCGGAATCGTGTACCCGCGCGGCTGTGATTCCGCCGCGGACAATGAGAGTGCGGCCAGCAAAGCCAGCGCTGTCCAATAAACTTTCTTTTGTGTTTTGTTTTTCATTTTGATTTTGGTTTGGAGTTTGGTTTTGAATTTTTTGTCGGCAACCACTTCGCCATTTGTTTGCGCAGCTCCGCCAGTTTCGGGTCGTTTGCCAGATTGTTCCATTCGTTTGGATCCGTTTGGTGATCGTAAAGTTCCTCCTCGCCCGTACGGTAGCGGATGTAGCGCCAGCGTTCGGAGCGGACGGCGTGGTTGCCCTTTTGCCACGTGATGACCGCCGGACGTTTCCATTCCGCCTGGGGATTTTTTAGGAGCGGCCGCAGGCTTTGGCCCTCGAGTTCGGCGCGCGCGGGCAAGCCGCACAAGTCGGCGAGCGTGGGGTAAAGATCGAGCAAACTCACCGGACGTGCGCACCGCGTGCCGGCCCGCGTCACGCCCGGCGCCACGATAATTAATGGCACCCGCGTGCTGCGTTCCCAAAGCGTGCGCTTGTGCCAATGGCCTTTTTCGCCGAGGTGATAGCCGTGATCGCTCCAGAAAACGATGAGGGTGTCGCGCGCATTCGGCCCCGCATCAAGCGCATCCAAAACGCGGCCAAGCATCGCGTCGCTGAAACTAATGGAAGCGAGGTACGCCTGCACCGCCGGTTTCCATTCACCGAATTCGACGACCTTGTCGTGTTTTGAATTGCGATCGTGCGCGCGTGCCTTGGCCCAAGGGCCGAGGTCGTCGAGGTCGTTTTCCTTCACGGTCGGCAGCTTGATTTTTTCCAGCGGAAATTGCTCGACGTATCTGCGCGGATTATACCACGGCACGTGCGGGCGAAATAAACCCACGGCCAAAAAGAAAGGTTGCTCGTGTTTCTTTGCCAAAAAACCGGCGGCCCAATCGGCGACTTTCCCATCGGGCCAATCGGTTTCCGGACGATCAATCGCGGCCCAGTCGAAGTTGCGTTTCGTCAGCGACGTGATGCGCCGCGCGGGACGCTTCACCGGCTCGGGATCCGGCTCCACGCTGTAAGGCGAACCGTGCCGCGCGCTGCCCAATGCCCCACGCGGATGCCACCAAAAATATTTATCAAAACTGTGCGGATCATAATGCGGCGTGACATCGTGAAAAATTTTCCCACCCCCGTGGGCCACATAACCGTGCTTGCGAAAATGCTGCGGAATCGTCACCACGCCCGGCGCCACCTTGCGCATCACCGCTCCATTCTCGTAAACGCCCGTCGTCCCCGGCCGCAGCCCCGTCATCAACGCCACCCGCGAAGGATTGCAAACCGGCGAGACGCAATGCGCGTTGGTAAAAAGCAACCCACGCTTGGCCAAGCGATTCACATTCGGCGTCTTCGCCTGCGCGTGCCCGAGACACCCCACCCAGTCATTCCAATCATCCACCGCAATAAAAAGCACATTCGGCCGGGGCGCGGAATGAGCCGATTGCCAAAGGCCGAAGACCAAAAAAATGTGAAACAGTCGATTCATATTTTTCCGGCCACCTCCATCTCCGTGGTGAGCCTGGTTTGATACGCCTCGTGGGCGGCGAGGTTTTCGCGGGCGCTTTTGCCGTAGTAGATGAATCCGAGCGCGCGGCGGGTGCGCGTGGCGCTGGCGTTCGCATCGGCGCGGTGGATGGTCAGCGCGTGGTGCGCCAGCAAATCGCCCGGCCGCGCGGGGCACGCCACCTCATCGCGCGCATCCACCGCTTGGCCGAAGTCGGTGATGCCTTGGGAAAAGCCGAGTGTCTCCGTGCGTCCGTGCGGGCGCATCCCGCGCGTGTGAGAATGGCGGACGTAACGCACGCAGCCGTTTTCCGCGTCCACAATGTCGAGCGCCATCCACATCGTCAGCGCGCGGCACGGCTCGAGCATAAAATAAAACCCATCCTGATGCGGCGGCGTCGCTTGGCCAAGCGCGGGGGGCTTGTTGAAGTACTGGAGATTTTTGCCAACCACCGCCTCGCCCAACAATTCCTCCGCCAAGCGCTTGGGTTTGCCCTCAAAAAATTCGCCAAAATAATCATCGTGCTCGTGCATGCGCTGGATTTGCTTCAACGTCGTGCGGTTGGATTTGTCTTCATAAAAAACATGCTCGACGGGCAACGCCGGAACACGCTCCGCAATGAACCGAGCCAACGCGGCTTCGATGGTTTGCAGTTCCCCCGCATCGCAAAAGCCCGGCACGCCCACAAAGCCGTCCTGCTCGAATGTATCTTTGTGATTCACGGTTTGGGCTTCATCCAATCGAGGTAACGCCAGCGGAAATTTTTGTCGCGCCGATAGGACAACGCTGGCTTTAGCGCAGCGGCTTCGTCGATTTCGGTGGTGTAACGCTTGAGCGCGGCGGCATCAACCAAGGGATCGCCGGTATCGCGCTGCCAATCGCGCAAACGGCTGTGCAAGCGCTTTTGCACGGCGGCGAGCTTGGGTTTGTTGGCAAGGTTTTTGAATTCGTACGGGTCGGCTTGCAAATCGTACAGCTCGACCGGCGGCGGGTTGTGATACGTGGCGTATGCTTTTTGGATGAGCGAACTGGCGGCGGCCACCTTGTCTTTGCGCGTGCCGGCGATGAAAAATACGCCGCTGTTGTCCGTGTAAATTTGCGCGGGCGGATTGAGCCGACGCAGCGGACTGGCGATGAGCTTGTACCGCATATCACGAATGGCCACCTGCGGATAATAGAAATGCGCGGCTGCGCCCATCTTGTGCGCGAAGAGGTGCTCGCGCCATTTCACAAAACGACCTTCAAGCAGCGGTTGCAGTGGGCGACCATCGAGCCCGGCGGGCGGTTTCACGTGCGTGGCCTGCAAAACGGTTGGGAGAATGTCGAGCGACGAAACCAATTCATTCGACACGTGCCCAGCCTTGGCACGGCCGGGCCAGCGGACGATAAGCGGCACGCGAAGGCCGGCCTCGTACACGGAAGTTTTGCCACGCGAAAATTGCGCGCCGTGGTCGCCAAAATAAATGACGAGCGTGTCGTCCGCCTTGCCGCTGCGTTCCAGTTCCTCGAGCAGCAATCCAACGCCGGTGTCCAGCCGCGCGAGGCAGTTGTAATAATCGGCCACGTGCCCGCGCAGGCGTTCGTTGTCCACGCCGATCCAAGGGAGCGTCTTCACGTCCGCGGCTGTTTGCGGAAATGTTGGCAGACCGTTGAGCTGGCGGTGTAAAGGGTAATGCGCGTCGGGAAAATTCACCGACATCACAAACGGCGCGTCGCCCGCGCGGATGAACTTGCCCGCTTCCTGCGCGGCGGCGGTGCGCTGCTGCGAGCGGAGCGCATATTCGTCCTGCGCGTCGCGGCTGATGCCGTAGCGCTTGGCGACGGTTTCGGCCGTCTGCAGCATCGGCATATAGACCGCGTTGTGCATCGCCATCAGCTCGGGATCGGGCATGACGCGCATTTCGGGGGTCTGGACGAGGCTGATCGATTCCTGGCCGCCGCCCGCGACGATATCCATGTTGTCGACGATGATCTGCTTGGCAGCGGTCGAGATCGCCATCAGGCCCGAAGAGCACTGACGGTCGATCGTCATGCCGGAAACGCCGATCGGGCAGCCCGAACGCAGCGCGACCTGGCGGCCGAGGTTGCCGGCCTGCGCGCCCTGCTGGAGCGCGGCGCCCCACACGACGTCGTTGATTTCGCCGGCCTCGATCTTGGCCCGCTCGATCGCGGGGGCGAGCGAGTAGGAGCCGAGGGTCGCGCCCTTGGTGTTGTTGAAGCCGCCTTTGTACGCGCGGCCGATGGCGGTGCGGGCGGTGGAAACGATGACTGCACTACGGGTCATGGGAAGGGTCCTCTTGCTGAGTCCCAGCGGAAGCCGGGACCTCCTTATTCTTGCTGCCTGATCGCATGAGGTCCCAGCTTTCGCCGGGACTCACGCCAAGGATTTAGACGAAGAACATCGTCATCCATTCGCAGATCAGGGCGGGCTTATCCTCGCCTTCGATCTCGATCGTGATCTCGACCGTCTGCTGCCACTGGCCGGGGCGCTTCTCGGTCATCTCGAGCAGCTTCCAGTGGCCGCGGATCTTCTTGCCGCTCCGCACCGGGTTGATGAAGCGCGTCTTGTTGCCGCCGTAGTTGACGGCCATCTTGATCCCGTCGGGCTTGGGCAGGTCTGCCTCGGCGCTGAGATAGGGAATCATCGAAAGGGTCAGGAAGCCGTGCGCGATGGTGCCGCCGAACGGCGTCATCTTGGCCGCTTCCTCGTTCACGTGGATGAACTGGTGGTCGCCGGTTGCCTCGGCGAACTGGTTGATCCGTTCCTGGCTGATCTCAACCCAGGGGCTGGTGCCGATCTGTTCGCCGACCTTTTCAGCGATATCCTGCGGGCTCATGCGCGCCTCTCCTTTGCGTGGATTTGTGCGCGCTCCATGCCGTATGCCGGGCGCTAGCGCAATGGAGCCGGGCCTGTCGCTACGGCATCGGGAGCGGCGGCGCGCCGCTGTGCGCCCAGCCGCTCTCCCACAGTGGCACCCTGCGGCGAATCATAGCGCTTCGCATAGATTGCCAGCGCGATCTGGAGCCCTGCCAGCATCATGATGAAGGGCTGCCACGCGATCCCCTGAAACAGCGCGCCGACCAAGTAGATCAGCTGCGCATATTGGAGCGCGATGGCCAGATGGCCGAGCCATTCGACCCGCGGGTCTGCCAGCCTGCGCATTCGCCGCCGGACCAGTTCCATCTGCAACAGGCCCAGCGCCTGGAGCAGCAGCCACGCGATCAGGCCGGGCCAGCCCTGTTCGCCCAGCATCTCGAAGATCGCCGAATGATAGGCGCGACCCTCGTCCACCACCTTCTCGAACCGGGTGGTGGTCATGTTCCCCTCGCCCGTCGTCTGCGGCATGCGATAGGTGAAGCTGTTGGCGCGATAGGCCTCGAACCCACCGCCCATCGGCCGGTCCTTCGCGTAGTCGATCGTCCATTCCCACACCGCCATCCGGGTCGAGGCGCTTTCGTCCTCCTCCGCAGTCATCATCGTGGCCATGCGGTCGGCATAGGATTGCGGCAGGAACGGGAAGGCGGCGACGCACAGCAGCACGCCGCCGACCGCGAGCAGCAGCTTGTGGCGGCTTTCGCGCAGGATCAGCAGGCCGAGCATGGCGATGCACAGCAGGCCCGTGCGCGCCTCGGTCCCGATCGGGATCAGCAGGCAGGCCCCTGCCAGACAGGCCGCGAAGATCTTGACCGGCAGGCTGGGGGGAAAGATCGTTCCGTAGCGGGTGAACCAGTAGAGCAATGGGATGATCGCGATCGCCACGGTCGAGATGGTGGAGCTCTCGTAGATCCCGCTATTGTCGTTCACGAACAGCGACAGCGTGCCGTAGCCGCCGCCGCCGAACACGGTCTTGATCCCGCCGGAAATGATGATCGCCCCGGCCGTCAGCACCATGACCAGCGCGGCGGCTTCGAAGCGCAGCTTGGTGGTCACGGTGAACGGCAGGAAAATCGCGAACACCAGCGTCTTCCACACCCAGTCCCACTTGGCGAGCGCGGGCTCGGTGAACTCGGCCCCCTGCAGCGTGAACCAGCTCCACACCAGCAGGAACAGCATCAGCGCCTGGCGGAAGGTAAAGGTCGGCTTCGCCTTCTTGTCCATCAGCAGCCAGCCACCGAAGGCCGCCGCGAAGGCGATCAGCGAGACCGGCACGCTGGTAATGATGCCGAAGCCCATCTTCTGGGGGGCGAGGATATCGACATAAAGATAGGCGCAGACCCACAGGAACGGGCGCTTGAGCCCGAATAGCAGGAGAAGGCCGAAAAAGCCGAGGAGGAACAGGTCGGTCATGCCGCCGCGTCGCCCGTGCCTCCCGGGTCGAGCGGTGGATCTTCATCGAGATCGTCGCGCAGCATCAGCCGATAGGCCGCCAGCAGCAACAATCCGTGGATCGAAACGATGACGGCCATATCGATCACGGCGTGAATGCTCCATCGGGCAGGTGGCGGGCACGGACCTTTCCGGGCCATCTGGCAGCCGCGCTATCAGGGGCGAGTTGACGCGACGTTAAGGACACCGCGCTAGGCCCAGACTGCCATGCGCGTTCTTCACGTCCTCGATCATTCGCTGCCGCTGCACAGCGGCTACGCCTTCCGCACCCGAGCCATCATGCGCGCGCAGCTGGCGGCCGGGCTGGATGTGCGCGGGCTCACCGGTCCGCGCCACAGCGCCGTCGGCCCGCAGACGGAAACCTGCGAAGGACTCACCTTTCATCGCAGCGAGGGTGCGGCAGGCGGCCCTCCGCTGATCGGCGAGTGGCGCGAGGTGAAGGCACAGGCCGATGCAATCGTGCAGCTGGCGGAAGAATGGCAACCCGATGTACTCCACGCGCATTCGCCTGCGCTATGCGGTCTCGCTGCCGTCCGGGCGGGCAGGAAGCTCGATATCCCGGTGGTGTACGAGATCCGCGCCTTCTGGGAGGATGCGGCGGTGGGCAATGGCACGGGCCGGGAAGGCTCGCTCAAATACCGCCTGACCCGCGCGCTCGAAAACCGCGTGGTGGCAGGCGCCGACGCGGTGTTCACGATTTGCAAGGGCCTGCGCGACGATCTGGTCGCACGCGGGCACGATGGCGAGAAAATCGGCCTTTCTCCCAATGGTGTCGATCTTGCCCTGTTCGGCGATCCCGTTGCGCGTGACGATGCGCTGGCTCACGCACTCGGCATCGGCGCCGGCCCGGTCGTCGGCTTCATCGGCAGTTTCTATGATTACGAGGGGCTCGACGACCTGGTGGCCGCGCTGCCCGCTCTGCGACAGCGCCACCCACACGCGCAATTGCTGCTGGTCGGAGGCGGTCCGATGGAAGAAGCGCTGCGCGCACAGGCCGCGGCCTCACCCGCCGGGGATGCGATCCTCTTCACCGGCCGCGTGCCGCACGCGGAAGTGGAACGCTATTATTCGCTGATCGACGTCCTGGCCTATCCGCGCAAGCATTCGCGGCTGACGGATCTCGTCACCCCACTCAAGCCGCTCGAGGCGATGGCACAGCGCCGAATCGTCGCGGCAAGCGATGTCGGCGGGCACCGCGAACTGATTACCGACGGGCAGACCGGGCTGCTCTTCCCGCCCGACGATCCGGCGGGAATGGCGGCTTCGCTGGCGGATTTCATCGACCGCCGCGACTCGTGGCCGACGATGCGCGAAGCCGGACGTGCGCATGTCGCCGCGCACCACGATTGGGCTCGGAACGTGCAGCGTTATCAACGCGTTTACCAAGATCTGATAGGTCATGATGGTTCGGCGGTCGCGTGAACCGCCCGCCATGATTATATACGAGAAACGATGACCACTGCCGCGCGCCCTGCACCGCTCACCCGTCACCCGGCATTCCGCTGGGGGGTCGCCGCATGGTTCGCCCTGCTGCTGGGACTCGGCCTGTTCGTCATGCCCGAAGCGGTACACCAGGCGATCGGCGAGAAGCTTGGCCTCGGCGGCGTGCTGCCGGGGGCGGAAGCCAAGCGTGTGGTGCTCTCGTTGCTGGCGGCCCTGCTGGGCCTCGGCATCGGACTGGTGCTGGCCATGCGCGTCACCGCACTGAGCGACGCACGCGAACCCGGCTGGGGCCGCGAAATCGCCGAAGATGACGAGACCGATGACGAGTCCAGCGGCATCTGGCTTTCGGACCGCGAGCAACCCGCGCCCGCAGTTGCTCCGCCCTCTGCGCCCCCGATCGAAACCCGCGCCCGACGGCTGTTCAACCCGCGCGAGGATCTGGCCGAGGAAGGAATCGCGCCGGTGCTGGATACAGAGAGCATCCCAGCGCTCGAAGACGAGAACACCGAACCCGCATTAGACGAAACCGCCCCAAGTGACGATGAGCCGGTGCCGAACGAACCCTATTTCGGCGATGCGTGGGATGGTGAACAGCCCGAGCCGCATGACTGGACCCTCGCGGGGCGGGATCCGCTAGGGCATGACGAAGCGCTTGCCGGTCTCGACGAGGATATTGCGGCCGAACGTACTCACAAGATGTCTTTTCCCGCCGAAGAAAACGTCGAAACCTCCGGCTTTGAAAGCCTTGAAGACGCTGGTGACACGGCACCCGAACGCGGCGGAGAAAATGAGGGTTCTGCCACTACAGGCACAGGTGACGAACGCGTCCCGGTGGCCGATATGCCGCTCGACGCCCTGACCCGGCGTCTCGCGGATGCGCTGGCAGCGCAGAAGCAGCCGCGTAAAGCTCCGGTGGATGCGGATGCCGATCCGGTCATCGCATTCCTGCGGCGAGAGGCGGAGCGTGAGGTTACGGTTGCTTCCGCATCGGATGAACCTCCGTCGACCGAGGGGGATTCACAGCGCGAACTGCGCAGCGCGCTAGACCGGCTGAGCCGTATCCGCCGCTCCGAATAGCGCGCTGCCCCGTTCCACCGGGCAAGAAGGCTTTACGCTACGGCATCGCTGCGAATAGCAGAATTCTTGAGGCTGCCGAAATTTTGCTACGCGCCACGCAGTTGCAAAATTTCGATCCTGTCGGCATTACGGCCCTTCGCGCAATTTTGCTGGTGCCGCAAAGGACACCGCTCGACTTGCTCCCGGTTGGCCCGCACCCCCACAGCGAGGCCGGTCGGCGGGCACCAAGGAGGACGCTTCGCCCATGGGACGCACGCCGCCCCACGCCACGGGTCTTTACGATCCGCGTAACGAACACGACGCCTGCGGGGTCGGCATGGTCGCGCATATCAAGGGCGCAAAAAGCCACGCGATCGTCACCCAGGCACTCGAAATTCTGGCCAATCTCGACCATCGCGGCGCGGTCGGCGCCGATCCGCTGCTGGGAGACGGCGCCGGTATCCTGCTGCAGGTGCCCGATCCGCTGCTGCGCAAATGGGCCGAGAGCCATGGCCACGACCTGCCGCAGCCGGGTGACTACGCGGTCGCGATGTGTTTCTTGCCGCAGCAACCGGAAGCGCGCGAATTCGTCGAGCGTCAGCTCGAACGCTTCGCCGAGAAGGAAGGCCAGCGCGTAGTCGGCTGGCGCGATGTCCCGACCACGCTCGACGGCCTCGGCAAGGCGGTGGTCGATTCTATGCCCGTGATCCGCCAGTGCGTGATTGCGCGCGGCGAGGGCTGCGCCGATGGCGACGCGTTCGAGCGCAAGCTCGTGGTGATTCGCAAACAGACGCTGAACCCGCTCGCAGCGCTCGAGGAAAAGCACGGCATCCCGGGCCTTTCGACTGCCTATATTCCCAGTTTCTCCAGCCGCACCGTGGTTTACAAGGGCCTCTTGCTGGCGAACCAGGTGGGCAGCTTTTACGACGATTTGCGCGACCCCGATTGCGTCAGCGCGCTCGGCCTCGTCCACCAGCGCTTCTCGACCAATACCTTCCCCAGCTGGCGGCTGGCGCATCCCTATCGCTTCATGGCGCACAATGGCGAGATCAATACGGTCCGCGGCAATGTGAACTGGATGGAAGCGCGCCGTCGGACGATGGAAAGCGAACTGCTCGGTTCCGACCTCGACAAGATGTGGCCGCTGATCCCGCATGGACAGTCGGACACGGCCTGCCTCGACAATGCGCTCGAACTGCTGCTGACGGGTGGATACAGCCTCGCGCACGCGATGATGATGCTCATGCCCGAGGCATGGGCGAAGAACCCGCTGATGGATCCCGCGCGGCGTGCCTTCTACGAATATCACGCGGCGCTGATGGAGCCGTGGGACGGCCCGGCGGCGGTGTGCTTCACCGACGGGCGCCAGATCGGCGCCTGCCTCGACCGCAATGGCCTGCGCCCGGCCCGCTGGTGCACCACCAAGGACGATCTCGTCGTGCTCGCCTCGGAAAGCGGCGTGCTGCCGTTCGACGACAGCGAGATCACGCGCAAATGGCGCCTCCAGCCCGGTCGCATGCTGCTGATCGATCTCGAGCAGGGCCGTATCGTCGAGGATGAGGAGCTCAAGGCCGATCTCGCCAATGCCGAACCCTATGAGGAATGGCTCAAGGCGGCGCAGTACAAGCTCAAGGACCTCGATCATATCGAGCCCGAGCTGAGCGAGACGCCCGAGGCGGCGACCAGCCTGCTCGAGCGCCAGCAGGCCTTCGGCTATACGCAGGAAGACATTGCCCGCTTCCTCGAGCCGATGGCCCGCGGGAGCGAGGATCCGATCGGTTCGATGGGTACCGATACGCCTATCGCCGTGCTGTCCGACCGCAGCCGCCTGCTGTACGATTATTTCAAGCAGAACTTCGCGCAGGTCACCAATCCGCCGATCGACCCGATCCGCGAGGAACTGGTGATGAGCCTTTTGTCGATGATCGGCCCGCGCCCCAACCTGCTGGGGCGCGACGCGGGCACGCACAAGCGGCTCGAGGTCAGCCAGCCGATCCTTACCAATGAAGGGCTTGCCAAGATCCGTTCGGTGGAGGTCGCGCTCGATGGCGCATTCCGCACCGCGACGATCGACATCACCTGGGACGCCAGCACCGGTGCCGACGGCCTTGCCATGGCGCTCAAGGAAATGTGCTGGGCGGCAACCGAAGCGGTGCTGGGCGATGCCAACATCCTGATCCTGTCCGATCGCGGCCAGGGCCCCGACCGCATTCCCATGCCCGCCCTGCTGGCCACCGCCGCAGTGCATCACCAGCTGGTGCGGCAGGGCCTGCGCATGCAGACCGGGCTGGTCATCGAAACCGGCGAAGCGCGCGAAGTGCACCATTTCTGCGCGCTCGCCGGCTATGGTGCGGAAGGGATCAATCCCTATGTCGCCTTCGAGACGCTCGAGGATTTGCGTGCCCGGCGCTTCCCCGATCTCGATCCGGCCGATGTCCGCCAGAACTACGTCAAGGCGGTCGGCAAGGGCATTCTCAAGGTCATGTCCAAGATGGGCATCTCGACCTACCAATCCTATTGCGGCGCCCAGATCTTCGACGCGGTCGGGCTCAATTCCGACTTCATCGACACCTATTTCACCGGCACGGCCACCACGATCGAGGGCATCGGCCTCGCCGAAGTGGCCGAAGAAGCCGTGCTGCGTCATGCCCAGGCCTACGGTGAAAATCCGCTCTATGCAGGGATGCTCGATGTCGGCGGGATCTACCAGTTCCGCCTGCGCGGCGAGGCGCACGCATGGACGCCGCAATCGGTCGCGCAATTGCAACATGCTGTGCGCGGCAACGACGCCGGCAATTACGACGAGTTCGCGCGTTCGATCAACGAGCAGAACGAACGCCTGCTGACCATCCGCGGACTGATGGAACTCAAGCCGGCCGAGCAACCGCTCAGGCTCGAGGAAGTCGAACCCGCCGCAGAAATCGTCAAGCGCTTCAGCACCGGCGCGATGAGCTTCGGTTCGATCAGCCACGAAGCGCATTCGACACTCGCCATCGCGATGAACCGGCTGGGCGGCCGTTCGAACACCGGCGAAGGCGGCGAGGAGCCCGAACGCTTCCTGCCGCTCGACAATGGCGATTCCATGCGCAGCCGGATCAAGCAGGTCGCCAGCGGCCGCTTCGGCGTGACCACCGAATACCTCGTCAATTCCGACGATATCCAGATCAAGATGGCGCAAGGCGCAAAGCCCGGTGAGGGCGGGCAATTGCCCGGCCACAAGGTCGACAAGCGGATCGGCAAGGTGCGCCATTCGACCCCCGGCGTGGGGCTGATCTCGCCCCCGCCGCACCACGACATCTATTCGATCGAGGATCTCGCGCAGCTGATCCACGACCTCAAGAACGTCCAGCCCGAGAGCCGCATCTCGGTCAAGCTGGTCTCCGAGGTCGGGGTCGGTACCGTCGCTGCGGGCGTATCCAAGTCCAAGGCCGACCATGTCACCATCTCGGGCTATGAAGGCGGGACCGGCGCATCGCCGCTGACCAGCCTCACGCATGCGGGCTCCCCATGGGAGATCGGCCTGGCCGAGACCCAGCAGACTCTGCTGCTCAACGATCTGCGCAGCCGCATCGCGGTGCAGGTCGACGGCGGGCTGCGGACCGGTCGCGACGTCGCAATCGGCGCGCTGCTCGGTGCGGACGAATTCGGTTTCGCCACCGCGCCGTTGATCGCCGCAGGCTGCATCATGATGCGCAAGTGCCATCTCAACACCTGCCCGGTGGGCGTGGCGACGCAGGATCCCGAACTGCGCAAGCGCTTCACCGGAACGCCGGAACATGTGATCAACTACTTCTTCTTCGTCGCCGAAGAGCTGCGCGCCATCATGGCCGAAATGGGCTTCCGCACGGTCGAGGAAATGGTCGGCCGTGTCGATCGCGTCGACATGCGGCGGGTCGAACGCCACTGGAAGGCGCATGGGGTCGATCTCAAGCGCATCCTGCATGCGGTGCCCGCCCCCGAGGGCAAGACGCTGTATCACACCGAACTGCAGGACCACGGCCTCGCCGCGGCACTCGATGTCGAGCTGATCGAAGCCTGCAAGCCAGCGATCGAAAGCGGCCAGGCCGTGCATCTGACGCGCCCGATCCGCAACGTGAACCGCACGGTCGGCGCGATGCTGTCGGGCCGGATCGCCGAAGCGCATGGCCACGCCGGACTGCCCGCGGATACCATTCGCATCGACTTCACCGGCGTGGCCGGACAGAGCTTTGCCGCATGGCTCGCCCATGGCGTGACCGTAAGCCTGACAGGCGATGCCAACGACTATGTCGGGAAGGGACTATCTGGCGGTCGCATCATCGTCCGCCAGCCCGAGCAGGCGCCACGCTCGCCGGGTGACAACATCATCGTCGGCAACACCGTGCTCTATGGTGCGATCGCAGGTGAAGCCTATTTCCACGGTGTCGCGGGCGAACGCTTCTGCGTGCGCAATTCGGGCGCGATCGCGGTGGTCGAGGGCACGGGCGATCATGGCTGCGAATACATGACCGGCGGAGTGGTCTGCGTGCTCGGCCCGACCGGGCGCAATTTCGCCGCCGGGATGAGCGGCGGGATCGCCTATGTCTACGATCCCGATCGCCGGTTCGAGCAATTGTGCAACCCGGCACAGGTCGACGTGCTCGACGTGGGTCCGGGCGATGGCGAGGGTGCCGAAAAGAGCTGGGGCGCACCACAGCAACGGCCGATCTCGGTCGAGAACTTCGGCATGGGCGATCCGCTCTACCACGATGCCGAGCGGCTCAAGATCCTGGTCGAGCGCCACCTTCTGCATACCGGCTCGGCCAAGGCGCAGCGCCTGCTCGACAATTGGGCCGAAGAGCTGGGCAATTTCCGCAAGGTGATGCCGCGCGACTACCAGCGCGCGCTCAAGGCACTCGAGGACGAACGCGAACAGGCCGCAATGGAAGCGGCGGAGTAAGGGTCATGGGCAAGGAAACGGGTTTCCTCGAATATGAGCGCGAGGATCGCACCTACCGCGATCCCGCAGAACGGCTGACGCATTACAAGGAATTCGTGGTTCCGCTGAGCGAGGACCAGCTGCGCAAGCAGGCTGCGCGCTGCATGAACTGCGGCATTCCCTATTGCCACAACGGCTGTCCGGTGAACAACATCATCCCGGACTGGAACCACCTCGTCTACGAGGACGACTGGAAGAATGCGCTCGACGTGCTGCATTCGACCAACAACTTCCCCGAATTTACCGGCCGCGTGTGTCCCGCTCCCTGCGAGGCGGCCTGCACGCTCAACATCGTCGATTCGCCGGTGACGATCAAAAGCATCGAATGCGCGATTATCGATCGCGGCTTCGAAGAAGGCTGGGTCAAGCCGCAGGTGCCCGAGAGGCGCACGGGCAAGTCGGTGGCCGTCGTCGGCAGCGGCCCCGCGGGTCTCGCCTGCGCCCAGCAGCTCGCGCGCGCGGGCCATGCGGTGACCGTGTTCGAGAAGAGCGACCGGATCGGAGGCCTGCTGCGCTACGGCATCCCGGACTTCAAAATGGAAAAACACCTGATCAACCGCCGCGCGGTGCAGATGGAGGCCGAAGGCGTCCAGTTCCGCACCTCGAGCGAGGTCGGGGTCGAAGTCAGCTTCACCGCGCTGCAGGAGAATTTCGACGCGGTGGTGCTCGCGGGCGGGGCGGAAGAAGCACGCCAGCTCGACATCCCCGGCTCCGAACTCGACGGCGTTCGGCTGGCGATGGAGTTTCTCACCCAGCAGAACAAGCGCAATGCGGGCGACGACGAAGTGCGCGCCGCACCGCGTGGCAGCCTGACCGCGACCGGCAAGCACGTCATCGTGATCGGCGGCGGCGACACCGGCAGCGACTGCGTCGGCACCAGCAACCGGCAGGGGGCCGCCAGCGTCACCCAGCTCGAAATCATGCCCAAGCCGCCCGAGAAGGAAGACAAGGCGCTGACCTGGCCCGATTGGCCGCTCAAGCTGCGCACCTCCTCGAGCCACGAGGAAGGCGCGGAACGCGACTGGGCGGTGCTGACCAAGCGCGTGGTCGAGGAAAACGGCGATGTCGCGGGGCTCGAATGCGTCCGTGTCGAATGGAAAGACGGGCGCATGCAGGAGGTGGCGGGCAGCGAGTTCACGCTCAAGGCCGACCTCATCCTGCTCGCGATGGGTTTCACCGGTCCCAAGCGGCGCGGCCTGCTCGACCGCGCGGGGGTCGATCTCGACCAGCGCGGCAATGTCTCGGCGGACACCGAATGGTACCTGACCAGCGAGGCGAACGTGTTCTCCTGTGGTGACATGCGCCGCGGGCAGAGCCTGGTGGTCTGGGCGATCCGCGAAGGCCGCCAATGCGCCCGCGCCGTGGACCTGGCACTCATGGGCGCGAGCGAACTTCCCCGCTGAGGGCGTTTGCCGCCAATGCCTAACCCTGCGTTCGCCCGCGCTGCTGCACGGCGGCGCGGCGCGCTTCGACTTCTTCGGGGCTGACCGCGCTGTTGGCAGCGGAGGACAGGCGGTGCTCCATCGCCAGCCCCTCGCCGAAGCTCGCGGCATAGCCTTCGTCGATCAACGCCTTGTATTGCGCGAGGAAGGCCGGATCGATGCTCGCCATGTCGGCGGCGAGCCGGTGGGCCTCGGCCAGCAGTTCGCCTGGTGCCACCACGCGGTTGACCAGCCCCCAGCGCTCGGCGGTTTCGGCGTCGAGGAAATTACCGGTGAAGCTCAGCTCCTTTGCGCGGCTGATCCCGATCATCCGGCTCAACTTCTGCGACAGGCCCCAGCCGGGCACGATGCCGACACGCGCGTGTGTGTCGGCGAAGCGCGCGTTGCTGCTTGCGATCAGCACGTCGCAGGCGAGCGCCACTTCGAACCCGCCGGTGATCGCGACGCCGTTGATCGCCCCGATCACGGGCTTGCGACATTGCTCGATCGCCTTGACCGGATTTTCGTCTGCCCCTTCCGCATTGGCGGCACCCAGCGCTCCCGGCTCGCTGCCCAGTTCCTTGAGATCGAGCCCTGCCGTGAATGCGCGCGTGCCCGCGCCTGTCAGCACGACTGCGCGCACGGCATCGTCGGCATCGAGCGTGGTCATCACTTGATAAAGACGATGGCGCAGAGCCTTGGACAGCGCGTTCATCGCTTCGGGGCGGTTGAGCGTGACGGTGGCGATGCCATCGGCGATTTGGGTCAGGACTGTCTCGGTCATGGCGACAGACTAGCCAATAGGTTGCTTCTTGCAATCGTTGCCCGCCTCGGATTGAGTGGGGACGAGAGGAGAAACGATTATGGCTTTCACACCCTTCGACCTCACCGGCAAGGTGGCGGTGGTGACCGGCGGCAATGGCGGTATCGGGCTGGGCATGGCGCAGGGCCTGGCGGCGGCGGGCGCCGACATCGCGATCTGGGGGCGCAATGCGCAAAAGAATGCCGATGCGCTCGAGGCGCTCAAGACGCACGGGACGCGCGTCGAAGCGCTGGAGGTCGATGTCGCCGACGAAAACGCAGTGGTCGACGCCATGGCCGAAAGCCTGGCACGGCTTGGCCGGATCGATACGTGCATCGCCAATGCCGGCGTCGGCGGCGGCGCGCCGCTAACCGAACAGACCACCGAGCAGTGGCGCAAGGTCACCACGGTCAATCTCGACGCGGTGTTCTGGACCTTCAGGGAGGCGGGCAAGCACATGGTCGCGCGCGCCGAAGCAGGTGACAAAGGCGGTTCGCTACTCGTCACCTCGAGCGTCTCGGCGATCCATGGCGCGCCGCAGAACCAGGCCTATGCCGCGACCAAGGCAGGCGTACTGGCGATGGTCCGCGGTACCGCAGTCGAACTCGCGCGCCACGGCATCCGCGCCAATGCGATCCTGCCCGGCTGGATCGCCACCGAAATGACCGAGCGGTTGCAGAACTGGGATGCGTTCAACGACAAGGCGATTGGCCGCGTGCCGATGCGGCGCTGGGGCGAGGGCGAGGATTTCGCCGGCATGGCCGTGTATTTCGCCAGCGATGC
>ENA-ORDI01000913-ORDI01000913.1-marine-metagenome-genome-assembly--contig:-NODE-913-length-17678-cov-4.007443_pt1 | contig 17678 bp, 15 predicted proteins | sample MGYA00248628_ERZ508525 | MGnify/ENA primary metagenome ERZ508525 (study PRJEB26195, sample SAMN05422138) | marine metagenome | isolation source: East of Porto Seguro, South Atlantic Ocean | place... | reverse complement strand
GATACCTGGATCAACAGATATATGGAGTTTCCCTTCATAAAAGGTGTGGAGCGGAAGACGAGATTCGAACTCGCGACCTTCTCCTTGGCAAGGAGATGCTCTACCACTGAGCCACTTCCGCATTATAATTCTGTGCCGAGGGGCAGGATCGAACTGCCGACACCAGCATTTTCAGTGCTGTGCTCTACCACTGAGCTACCTCGGCGGTTGCATTATTCTACCAAATTTAATCTTTTAGGTATATATGATTAATGGGCCCGGCAGGGATCGAACCTACGACCAATCGGTTATGAGCCGACCGCTCTACCACTGAGCTACGGGCCCTTGAAAAAAGATTGTAATAAAATTATTGTTTTATATCAACTGATTCATAGTTTAATCAATGAATTTATTATCTTGATTGGTATAATAATTAATATTCATGAAAGGGAATGATTTAATGACAATATCAAATAAAATGAAAAATTTTCTTAAACAAGGATCGTGGATAAGAAGAATGTTTGAGGATGGAATAGAATTAAAAAAGAAGTATGGAGCAGAGAATGTTTATGATTTATCTTTGGGGAATCCGATATTTTCACCACCGGATGAATTCTATGATGAATTGAAAAAACTTATTGATAATCCTGATAAATCTGCACACAGGTATATGCCAAATGCCGGGTTGGATCAGACAAGATTAAAAGTTGCTGACTTTTTAACTAAAACAACAAATCACCCTTTTAAACTTTCTAATATATTAATGACAGGAGGAGCTGGTGGAGCATTAAATGTTATATTGAAAGCAATTTTAGATCCTGATGATGAAGTAATAGTATTCACTCCATTTTTTCCTGAATATTTTTTTTATACGGATAATCATTCTGGGATAACTAGAATAGTAGATTCTGATGATAAATTTATTCCGGATTTAGATTCGTTTAATAAAAATATTAATAATAAAACAAAAGCTGTAATAATTAATTCTCCAAATAATCCTTCAGGAGTTGTTTATACTGAACAATTTCTTATAAGAATGTCTGAAATTTTAAATCATTATGAAAAAAAATTTAAAAGGGAAATATTTGTTATAAGTGACGAACCATACAGAAGAATTGTTTTTGATGGATTAGATTGCCCTAATATACTGGATTATTATAAAAATACTATAGTAGCAAGTTCTTTTTCAAAAGATCTTGCTATCCCAGGAGAAAGGATTGGATATGTTGCTTTAAGTCCCAAAATTAGTAATCAGAATTTACTAATGGATGGAATTGTTTTTGCTAACAGAATATTAGGATTTGTAAACGCCCCTGCTTTTATGCAAAGAGCAGTTTCAAATATTTTATTCAGTTCAGTTGATGTGGAAGAATATTTGTTAAGAAGGAATTATTTGTGCGATGAACTTGGGAAACTGGGTTATGAATTTGAAAAACCACAGGGAGCATTTTATTTGTTTCCTAAAAGCCCAATTGAGGATGATGTGGAATTCATAAATTTACTGAAAGAAAATAAAGTTCTTGTTGTACCAGGATCAGGATTTGGAAAAAAAGGGTATTTTAGAATCTCATTTTGTGTGGATTGGCACAGCCTTGAAGGATCTATTGAAGGATTTAAGAAAACTTTAGAATTAATTAAATAAATCTTTTGGCGGGTCTTTTAGACCAAAACCTGTAATAGGTAATAAAACATTTTCATCAGGAAGTATAATCTTTTGTTTAATCAACTTATCTAGACCAGACAATACCACAGCAGATGTGATTTCTGCGAAAATACCATCTTTTCTCGCAAGTTCTTTTTGCCATTTTAATATGCTTTCATCACTTACTTTAATTCCTTGGCCATTTGTTTTTTTTATTACATTTACAGATTGATATTTTCTTGGTGGATTTAATATTGCTATTCCATTTGCAATTGTTGATTTTGCTTGCTCAGGATACCAGTTGTTATTTGAAAAAATTTCAATGATGGGAGGGATAGACTCTGTTTGAATTCCGTGATGTTTTGGAATTTTTATATCAGGATTGATTTTCTTAATTTCTTCATAAGCTTTATAAGAACCTATTAAAAGTGACCCGTTACCCACAGGAAATAATATATGATCAGGTTGTTTATTATTGAAATGTCTTATAATTTCATGACCAAAGGATTTAGTTCCTTCTATGAAGAATGGGCTAAGATTATGGGAAGAATATGGAATGGAATTTTCCTCACTATATTTTATTGCTGCTATGGTGGAATTATCTCTTGGACCGGGGATTTTATGTACAATGCTTCCATATAGTTGAATCTGAGACACTTTGTTTTTTGGTGCATTTTCAGGGACAAATATATGTGATTTTATTTTCGAATAAGCACTATAAGCGGATATTGACGCCCCTGCATTTCCAGAGGAATCTTCAACAATTTCATTTATTCCAAATTCACTAAGTGCAGAAATCATCATAGCTGAACCGCGGTCTTTGAAAGAACCTGTAGGATTCATATATTCAAGTTTTGCATATATGTTATTTATCCCGAAATTATAAGAAAGAGTATTTAATCTTATAATTGGAGTGTTTCCCTGTCCCAGATCAATTAAATTTGAAATTTCTGACAATGGAATAAGTGTTTCTTGTGGTGATTTGGTATTTATATTTGTGTAAACTATCTCGAATGCTCCTCCACAATTGGGTTCTGGGCATGTTGGAATATTAGGATTTGGTTTAATAGTTTTATTACAATTTAAACAAACAAATTTGTATTTCATGGCAAAATAAAAAATTATGAAATTCAAGTATAAATCATCAGAAGAAAGTTCAATAGCTTACTATGGCTGGATAATTGCATTATACGGTAATTTCGTTATTGCATTGTCTAGTCTCACAGGTATGCATGGTACAGGTTTTTTTCTCAAGGCTTTTGAATCTAAATATAATTGGAGCAGAACTTTAATTTCTGGGGCTAGTGCATTTGCCAGGGCTGAGACAGCATTGTTTGGACCTGTTGAAGGTTTTATACTTGATAAATTTGGAGCAAGAAAAGTAATGACTATCGGGTTTGTTGTAAGTGCTTTTGGTTTTTACCTTTTATCATCTACAACAACTGTTTTATCGCTTTATATATCTTATTTTTTTATGAGTTTTGGTACTGCAATTGCTGGATGGCTTCCAATTATTACATTAATGAATGCTTGGTTTGATAAGAAAAAAACTTTTGCTATGGCAATGTCAATGAATGGAGTTCATTTTGCAGGATGGGCTGCTGCTGTTTTAGCTTTTTCAATTCAAAATTATGGTATAAGACAGACAACTTTTGTGATTGCATTAATATTTTTATGTTTTTCACCATTGTCATATTTGATAGTAAGAGACAAAACAATTAAGAGTTCAGAAACGAAAATAATAAGTGACAAATCTGAAAGAAAAAGATTTTCTTTAAAAATTAATTTAAGTCCAAAAATTAAATACGGTTTAACGCATAGACCATTTTGGACTATTGCAATAGCCCATATGTCTTCCACTGCTTCCGTAGTCACTCTAGGCGTGCATTTACCTGCTCATATTACTGATATAGGATATTCCACATTGCAGGCAGGATATATAGTAATGGTTTATTCAACTTTTGCTTTATTTACTCAGATTATTGGGGGGTATTTGGGAGACAGATTAGTTAAAAAATATGTTTTGACTATTTTTTTAATAATCCAAAGCATTGCTTTGTTTATACTTTCACTTGTTAGGAATATTGTGGGCATAATTGTTTTTTCAATATTTTACGGCATTGCTTTTGGAGGCAGAAATCCTTTATTTACTTCTATCAGAGGTGATTATTTTGACAGATCAGTTTTTGGTACTTTTTTTGGATTGTCTGGATTGGTAATTAATATTGGAACTGTTTCAAGCCCGGTTTTAACAGGTTATCTTTTTGATACAAAAGGGGATTATTCAATAGCATTTTTTATTTTAGGAATTATGGCTTTAATTGGAGCCGTTTTATGTTTTTCTCTTCCAAAAAAAGATATGATAAGTAATTAATTTATTATGTTATATTTATGAGTTTCAAAATATATTACGACCAAAATAAAGAAAGCTCACCAAGATATTATGGGTGGATTTTAGCGTTATTTGGAAATTTAATAATTGGACTAATGACAATTTCCAATTTCCAGGGAACAGGTTTTTTTCTTAAAGCATTTGAGCGACAAAAAGGGTGGGGAAGAGCTGCTATTTCTGGAGCTAGTTCATTTGCTAGAGCTGAATCAGCGTTACTTGGCCCAATAGAAGGTTATCTATTGGACAGATTTGGAGTCAGGAGAATTATGGTTATCGGAAATGTTGTTACATTTGTTGGTTTTCTTTTTATAGCATTTACCGAACATATGTATCAGTTATATTTAGGATATCTTTTTATAAGTTTTGGTTCCGCTTTGGCTGGATGGCTACCTACTATGACACTGATGAATTCTTGGTTTGACAAAAAAAAGACATTTGCAATGGCCTTTTCAATAACCGGAACACATATTGCCGGATGGGTTGCGCCTTTCTTAGCTTATTCTTTATTAACATATGGTATAAGAAATACTGCTTTAGTCATTGCTGTCGTAACACTTATGTTTTCCCCTCTTTCTTACCTGATAGTGAGAGACAGAAGTAATTTTGATGAAACTAATAAAATTAAATCTCCAGAAGAAAAAAAATCAAAGAGAAGATTTTCATTGAGATTGAATTTAAATCCTGAAATTAAATATCAGTTGAAACATAAACCTTTTTGGATAATAGCGTTTACACATATGTGTTCTACAACATCCATAGTAACTTTAGCAGTACATTTGCCGGCCTACATTACTGATCTTGGATTTACTATAATACAATCTGGATATATTGTTTCTATCTTTTCTACCGTTGCAATATTCAGCCAATATATAGCAGGATATGCAGGAGACAAATATGGTAAGAAATATGTTCTGTTAATATTTTTAGTTTTCCAAGTAATTGCCCTGACTTTTTTAGCATTATCAGATTCATGGTCTGTACTGATTATTTTTGCGATATTTTGGGGGATTGGTTATGGAGGAAGAACTCCATTAATAACAGCTATTAGAGGAGATTATTTTAACAGATCAGTTTTTGCCACACTATTTGGATTGTCAGGAATGGTAATAAATGTAGGAACAACTTCTGGCCCAATCATTGCAGGATTGATTTATGATGTTTATGGCTCGTATACTACTGCTTTATGGGGGTTAACTATTATTGCATTTTGTGGTTGTTTATTATTACTGACTTTACCCCCGGTTCCTAAGCGTATTAAATTTTAGGTTATTATTAACTATGTATTTTATTAAAAATATTTTATTTATAAATTTTGCTGTCTTGTTATTATGTATAGGTTGTTCTCAGTTGAAAATGGATTCAACGGAAGTAATTAATTCAAATGTTGTTATGCCAACAAATGAATACTCTCTTGGTTTTAATAGAATAGTTTTTAGTATTATTAATAATGAAGGATCTGAGTCTCAAAAACCTTTGAGTGTATCTGTTGAAAATATAAAAACAAACAAATTATATACTATTGATCCAGTTTTTTATAAATGGCCTAATAAAAATGGGGGGTTTTATGTTTTAAACACTATATTTGATAATGAAGGAAGTTATTTTATAAATATCAATGATTTAACTGATTCGGATTTTATATATAAAAAGAAAATAAATATTACCGATAATGAATTAACACCAAAATTAGGTGAACTTATACCTGTGTTGAATAATAAAATTATTACAGACACACAGGATATTAGTGAAATAACTAGTGATTCCGAACCTGATTATGATTTTTATCAGTATAAATTATCAGAAGTTTTGAATAATGATAAGTTAATTATAGTTTTCTTTCTTTCGCCTAACTTTTGTAAGACAGCTACATGTTTTCCTCAACTTGATGTACTGAAGAATTTAAAATCAAAATATCATGATAAAATTACATTTATACATGTAGAAGTTTATGAAAACCCACACCTTATAAAAGGAAATATAAATAATGCAAAAATTTCTTCTGCATTAAATGAATGGAATATAAAATCAGAACCATATACTTTTTTAATAGATAAAAATAATTATTTATTTCGTAAATTTCAGGGCTATGTTTCTTTTGAAGAAATTGAAAATTATATTGTAAACTTGATAAATGAATAATAAATCTTATTTACTAATTATATTTATATTTTTTTTGACTTTTAATTCGTTTGAATTATCTGGTGATTCGAATGATGAGAACACAATTGTATTAAATGGAGAAAATTATATTGTTAAAATAAATTTTGATTCATATCCGATTAAATTAGGCGAGCAATTTATAGATATAGAAATAGAGTATATAGATAATACTGAAATTAAGTTCAATGGTAATGTTGAAATATTTTTTAATAATCCTGGTAAAAGTAAAAGATATAAATTTATTGCTTTGAAATTACCTGATACAAAATCTTTATATAAAGCAACCCATACATTTAAAGAACCTGGTGATTGGATGATTGAAATTTATATTAACGATAAAAAAATATCGGAAGATTTTGTTTTTTATGTTAATGTGAATAACCCTTCGATAACTGTTCTTAAATATGGATATTTATTAATGTTATTGGTTGCAATATTTTTTGTTGTAGGATTTGTGAAATTATATTTTGAGTCAAAAAGCAAAAAATAATTATTTATATAATTGCCCATGAATTCCCCCATCTATATCAGATATTTTAGTTATATTATTTTCTCCATTTATTTTTTGTGATTCAATATACAATGCCTCACCTGATAACATGTGTTGTTTTAAATGATTTAGAGTAATTATGTCTAATTTATAATTAGAAAGTTGAAAATGAATCACTTCATTTTCAACCTTGAATACAAGGGTTTTTTGATTATAATCCAATTCTGTGACATATCCTGTAAATTTATCATTTATATCAGTATTAACAGTGCATCCTATCAAATAAAAACAAAGTAATACTTTGCATAAAATAATTTTCATATTTATTAAAAAATAATTAAAAAGTGACTTTGAGGGTTGTTGACTAACTTATCTACATTAAATAGTGTAATAAACAATAATTTATATTTCTATTAAATAATGTGAAAATTTTATATAAACATATATCAATTACATTAATAATAATAATATCTTTTTTAAGCTTTGGAATTAATATTTTAAGTACTCATGCTGATTCATCTAATAAAGAAGTTATATTTGTTGTTGATCCTAATACTGAAAATCAATTTTATGCCGATTTTATTTATTCAGTAATTGGGATATTAAAAGAATTACGTGAAGAATCTCAATATAAGTTTTTCTCGTTAAATTCACCGCATAAATTTTTTATTTTTGATTCCAATTCTGTAGATTCTGATGCTCAAATTGAAAATTTACTTAAATGGATGAAAAGCGATGAAAATATGGATTCTATTTCTGTTCTTGGTGCTATTACAGAAATAGTAAATGAGATGACTTTAACTAATTCAGCTGAAGGATCTATAATTAATTTCATTGTTTATGATAATTTGGAAATATCTTCTGAAGAATCAAAAATAATTGAAACATTACTTGAAATTATAGTTTCTAAAAAGTGGATTTTAAATTTTGTTTATAAATTTGATACTGATAAATCAATAGTAGCTAAATATAAAAGTTGGGCTGAGTGGACAACAGGAAATATTTATCCAATGGTTACTCCAGATACAATTGAACTTATAACAGTAAATACTATAAAACAACATGCGGAACGAGTTTTAACTAAGGATTATAAAGGTATTGTTGAAGCAAATAGTGTTTTTCAACAGGAAATATTCGTTTCACCAGGAACAAGTGAGTTAGAAATAGTTCTATTTAGAGCAAAAACTGAAGGTAATGTAGAAATCATTACACCGGGAGGAATAAACAGAGCAACTGGCAATTACGGGCCAACTGATTTGTTAGAAACACCATTTGTTTTAATATGGAAATTTACAGATCCTTCGCCAGGGAAATGGTTGTTTAAAATTTCAGATTATAATTCAGGTTTGTTAACAATTCTGCACAGAAATAAAATTGATTATAATATTCAGTTAATTGATACAGGCCCGTTTCCCACTAAAAATTCAGTGCAACTTGTAACTAATATGTTTAAAGGTTCAGATATTTTGATCTCTAAAGATGTATATGTTGAATTGATATTTGATAATAAAATAAGTTATGAAATGAATGATAATGGATTAAATGGTGATGCTTATGCAGGAGATGGTTATTATTCTATGATTATTCCTGATATAGACGAACCTGGAGAATATGATGTGGAGATTAAATATTCTTGGGCAAATTATGGTACAAGTATTTCTGATTTTACAAAAATAAATTTTGAATTATTTCCTTACATTATTACTGATCCTGTAAATCTAGAAAATATTAATTTAAATGAAAATACCTCTATAGCAATAATTGAATCATATTTAGATGATGAAAAATATTTTATTAATTCGGAAGATATACAATGGTCTGTAAGTACTGATGCAATAGTTTTTGATATTAGTATTAATCCTATAGATTCTATACAAGATGGCAGAGCAAGTAAATTTGAAGCAGTCTTAAGTACTACAAAATATGGAAAGGCTCATATTAATTTCAGATTGGATTCTATGTATAAGAATAAAAAATATGTGGTGTATTCAAATTCAATAGTTATTACCACCATTCCTGAACCAATCATAGAAAAAGTTGTTGTAAAAGAAGAATTAAAAGAACCTATAAATGTAATTCAAGATAAAATTGAAGAACAGTCTAATTTAGTATTAGTATTATCTGTGATTGTGGGAATTGTAATTATATTAATCCTAATAACGGGAATAATATTAATGATAAATTATTCCCGTAGAGTAAGTTTAAGAGGTTATATTTATGATGATAAAAATAACCTTATTATTGATATAAATTCTATACCTAGATCTTTATTAAATAAAATATTAAATAGAAACAAGATTAGAGGAGAAGAGCTTAATAATGAATTATTTAATGGTTTGCTTCTTGAATATACGCAAGATTCTATGATTATTCATAATCATACAGGAAAATCATTAAGAATTAATAATCAGCCACTTATTGATGAAAAAGAAATATTTAACAAAGCCTGGTTAGGTATTTCAGGTAAGTTATTACTTTATAGTGATGATAAATTGTAATTATTTATGGTGTATTATGCTTTTGTATTGTTATAGTTTTAATAATATCACCAGAGGTGGTTGCAGTCCCGGGGTCTCTGGTTGAGATACTATCTAATACATTCATTCCATCTATTACTTTTCCAAAAACAGAATGACAAGAGTCATATCTGCAATCTTTTTCAGTTCCGCTAGAGTTGAATCCATCTAAAGATTTAGTTGGAACAAATGTGATGAAAAATTGACTCCCATTTGTCCCTTTACCATTCTGTAAGCCTGAATTAGCCATAGACACAATACCTTTCGCATCATGAGTTAAGTCAGGATGAAATTCGTTATCAAACTGATAACCAGGACCACCGGTTCCGGTACCTGTTGGATCACCTGTTTGTGCCATGAAATTTGGTATTACTCTATGAAATGTCACGCCATCATAATATCCATTATTAGAAAGAAATACAAAATTATTAACTGTTTTAGGTACTTTGTTACTATACAATTCTATAAGTATAGTTCCACCCTTATCTAACTCAATTTTTGCATAATAAAATTCTTTATCAGTATCTATAAACATTGGTGGAGGTGCGTCGTATGACTGTGCTTTTATCACTAGAACTCCTCTTGTATCTGTTTTCCCATATCCTTCTGAAGATAATGTACTTCCGGGATTTAGTAAGTCTACTTTACCAGTAGCTCCTTTTTGTCCATAACTTTCATTAGCTAAAGAAATGTTACATGCTACTATCATTAAAGAAAGAAGAGATATGAATAAAATTTTTAAATTATTTTTGTTTTTTATCCTATTAATAAAAACCATTTTTTTTAACCTTTGTATTTTTTGGGGTATAGCAAATAATTATACTATATTAATTTAATAATTATAAAGATTTTTTAAAATTTTCTAAATTAGCATCGATCCATGTAATGTTGTTTTGTATTCTTTCTAATGTTTGTTCTATAGACATAGAAGCTGCTGACAATGGGTTTTCTTTGTAAAAATTGTTTACTTCTTGGTATAGATTTTCAGTTTGAAATCTTGATGGTAGTGTTACTATGTAATTTAACTGAAACCCATCACCACAAAGTTCAATAATTTTATTCCAATTTTCTTTTAGGAAATTCCATGATAGTTCATGACCTATTTTATTATTTGCAATCCCAAGCATAAGAGATGCAATATCATGTTTCCTGATGTTCTTTGTTAATACCTGGTTTAATAAATATGAAATTTTTTCATAATTATTGAATTGAGTTAAACTTCCCAAATAAAGTGATTTTTCTTCCTGAGAATCTGATTCAAGATATAGTTTCCATATTTTGTCAAAATTTGAATTATTACCCTCATAAGCCATTGCTAAAAAAAGAGGTCTTTTAAGGTTGGGATGAATTTTTTCTTTGTTTTCAGAATTATAATTATTAAAAATACTTGTTGCTTTTGTTGTTATATCTTTATTTTGGTAATAGCTCAAGTTTTCTAATAATGTTGCTTTCATTAATTGTTCAGTTTCAGATGAAATATTATCAAAATTCCAGTCTATTTTTATATTAATATTATTTAATAAATCAGATATATATGAAAAATAATTTTTATATAGGGAAGTTTCATAAAGTTTCAGATCAATTGCTCTTAGGCTGCCGCATAAATATTTCCATATGTAGGGATTATTTTCGTTCATAAATGCAGGTAGTAAATTTAGATAGTATTCCGGAGAAATTTTGTTTGCTTTAAGTAATATATAAGTATCAGATAAAAGGCCAAGTCGTTCTTCACTTGGGATTGTGTTTATATTTTTTTTCAGTTCACTTATTAGTTTATTATGTAAGGTTTTGGGATATATTGTTTTGTAAAAACCTGCAGCATTTTTATTGAAAACAGTTATATCAAAAGATTTGTGACTGATTTCTTTTATTGTGTTAGATTTATTTGATATTAATTTGGAATTCTCAATTTTTTCATTATTATTTTTAGAATAATATTTTATTGGTATTATCCAATCAGATTGATTTCCAGAGCTCTTATTAAATGTAAACTTTGTTTGATTTACTTTATATTCGTTGCTATTTTTCTTTGTTAATTCAATTAATGGGAACCCGGTTTTTTTTGTCCAATTATCCATTAAATTTTTAACATTTGTATTTGAATTTAGACTTAACGCATTCCACAAATCATCAGTTGTTGTATTTTTATATGCATGTTTTTTTATGTATATTTGTATTCCTTTCTGAAAAATTGATTCTCCAATATAATTTTCTAACATTCTGATTAGAGATGCGCCTTTACTATAACTTATTGCATCAAATAACTGCCCGATTTCATCTGGATTACTCACAGCTTGTTCTATTGGATGGCTATTATCTAATGCATCCAATTCAAATGCACGATTAGTGTCATCAAGAATAAATTTTGTCCAAACATCCCATTCAGGATGAATATTACTTATGGCTTTATCCCCCATCCATGAAGCAAAACTTTCATTTAGCCATAGATCATTCCACCAACTCATTGTTACTAAATCTCCAAACCACATATGAGCCATTTCATGAGCGATAATTGCTGCTACTAGTTGTTTCGTTTGTAATGAACTGTTGTTTGGATCTACTAATAAAGCATTTTCCCGGTAACTAATGCATCCCCAATTTTCCATGGCACCGGCAGCAAAATCAGGTATTGCTATATGATCTAGTTTGGGTAATGGATATTTTACTCCAAAATATGATTCAAAATAATCTAAAAGCTTAACCGATGTTTCAAGAGCAAAATCGCTAAATATTTCTTTATTATCAGTTGCCCATACTCTGATTAATACCCCTTGTTTAGTTTTAATTTCTTTTGAAGATATTTTCCCAATAGCAAAAAATAACAGATAAGTAGACATGATTGGAGATTCTGCAAATTCTATTTCCTTTAATGAATGAGAAATATTTTTCTCATTCATTACTGGCATATTTGATATTGCATTGAGTTCAGTTGGGATAATTAATTTCAGTGAAAAAATTGCCTTATAGCTTGGATGATCAACACATGGTATAACTTTTCTAGCATCTGTAGGCTCAAATTGTGTGCTTAGCAGAGTTTCTATTTTATTATTTGAATTATATGAACTTGAATATAATCCTTTTAAATCGTCAGATATTTTTCCTTTGTAATGAATTTTTAAAGTTGCTGAAGTATTATTTAGTATCTTATAATTTATTATCAGATTTGAATCGGTAGTATGAAAATTAGTTAAATTTAGTTTTTTGTTTTCTGTAATTAATTCACATTTTAAAATTTTTAATTTTACGCTCTCTAGAATTATTTTATTTATTTCTTTTTTTGTATCAAAATTTATACATATCAAACCATCGAAATTATGATTATTGATATCAGGTTTTATTTCAATATTGTATTTTCTTGGAATTATATTAATTTCTTGCATTAGTTAAATTTCTTTAATTGAATTATTAGTTAATCCCATATTGGATCTTCTTTATTGGCAAATGCTTTTTTACCAATATTAAAGTGGTTACTATTTCTTAGTTTAATGACTTCTGAGTATACTTTTTCAATATTACCGGGATCGTGGTCAGTGGGATATTCATTATAAATTATTTGCTTAGTTGCAGAAATTGCCAGAGGTGAGCATTTTAGAATTTCATTAGCAATTTCTCTTGCTCTCTTTAATATATCTTTTGAAGGTACTATTTCACTAATTAAACCTATATTATTAGCTTCTATACTATTTATTAATTTACCAGTTAATAAGAGGCTCAATGCAAGTTTTTGAGGGATAAGTTTTGCAAGCTTAGCTGCTCCTCCTGCCCCTGCAAATAATCCAACTTTAGGTTCAGGGAAACCAAAAGTAGATTTATCTGAAGCTATTAATATATCGCATGAAAGTGCTAGTTCCAATCCACCTCCCAAAGCAAATCCATTTATTGCAGCAATGATAGGTTTGTAACATATGTAATCTGAAGTAATTCCTCCAAATGGTACTTTCGGATCAGAATCTGACCTGATATGTTTTAAATCATTACCAGCGGAGAAAGCTTTTTCACCTGAACCGGACAAAATTGCAACTTTCAAATTATCATTTGATTTAAATTGTTCAAATATATGTTTAAGTTCCATGCTGGTTTCAGGATTAATTGCATTCATTTTATCAGGACGATTTATATAAATTTCCAATAGTTGTTTATTAATTGATGTTTTTATGTTTTTATAGTTCATAATTTAATTTTATAATAGAATTTAATATCCTTATTACTATATAGAATTTTATGAAAATAGGTATAAATATTTCTGATATAAATTTACCGTTAAATGGAAACCCTGACGAAATTATATTACCAGAAAAAGTAAGCAGTAGAAGTAAATTATTTGAATCATTAGGATTTGATTTTGTTACTTCCAATGAAACAAAATCAAATCCTTTTTTACCATTATCTATCGCTTCAGAGACCACTAATAAATTAGATTTAGTGTCGTCAATTGCTCTTGCTTTTGTTAGAAGTCCAATGGATTTAGCTTATATTGCTTGGGATTTACAAAGAATGTCTCAGGGAAGATTCTACATGGGATTAGGGAGCCAGGTCAGAGGTCATGTAGTTAGGAGATTTTCTTCTGAGTGGCATCCTCCTATTAAAAGAATGAAAGAACTCATTTCATGCATTAATCAGATATGGAAATGCTGGCAAAACGGAAAAGAGTTGAATTTTAATGGAGAATATTACAAAATTAATCTTATGACTCCTTTTTTTAATCCTGGCCCAATTAATTTTAATTTTCCAAAAATTTGCCTGGCAGCTGTTAATACTAAAATGGCCTCTTTGTCAGGAGATATTAGTGATGGTGTGATATTGCATGGATTTAGCACAAAAAAATATATTCAGAAAGTTTTATTGCCTGAAATTATTATTGGTAAAAAATATAATAATTTAAAAAATGATTTCATGATAACAACTGGTGGATTTTTAATTGTTAGTAATGAAGATAAGAAAATTCAGAAAAAAATTGAACAAGTAAGATCTCAGATTGCATTTTATTCTTCAACAAAAAGTTATAGAAAGGTAATGGAAATTCATAATTGGGAAGGGATTGCAGACAAACTGTACAGAATGTCTGTAGTTGGTAAATGGGAACAAATGTCAAAATTGATCACAGATAATATGTTGGATGAATTTCTTGTTGTTAGTAAAGTGGGAGAATTAAAGAAAAATATAAAAAGAAAATATAATTATGCTAATTATATGTCTTTACCATTAGATCTTGTATATGAAATTGGTTTGGAAGAGACAAAAGTTTTATTAAATAATATAAAAGGAAATTAGTTTAAAATAATTTTTTTTATTTGATTGATAGTATTATTCAAACTCCCATCTTTATTGATTATTATATGATCAAAAATATTTTTTTCCCCCATTTCTTTGATAGCTATATCAGATCTTTTTGTTATATCTTTTTTAGAATCTGTTTTTCTTGATTTTAATCTGTGTAGTAGGGTTTTAACATCAGGTGGCATAATAAATATTGTTACAGCATTTTTAAATTTTTGCTTTAATTTTTTAATACCCTGTATATCTGTTTTAATAATTATTTTATTTTGGTTGTTTAAATTATTTTCAATTTGATCTTTCGGGACACCATAATAATTCCCGTAAACTTCTGACCATTCAATTAATTTATTGCATGTAATTAAATTTTCAAATTTTTTTTTACTTACAAATATATAGTCTTTATTATGAATTTCATTTCCCCTTATTTTTCTAGTTGTAATAGTTACAATATTTTTTATATTTGAATTAGATTCATTTAAAGTTTTTATAACAGAATCTTTTCCAACACCAGAAGGTCCTGATATAAGGAATATTGTATTTTTTTTATTCATATTAATATAATATTAAAAATTATCAATTTGATCCCAAAAATTGGGATAAGATATATTGGCAGCTTCGGCATTTGTGATTGTGGTCTGACCTTCTGTTAGTAATCCTGAAATTCCAAGCATCATTGCAATTCTATGGTCTCCGTAGCTATTTACTTCTGATCCTTGCAGGTTTGGACTGTTTTTGATTATCATTCCATCTTTTGTTTCTGAAATGTCTGCACCTAATTTAAATAATCCTTGAACTGTAGCTTTTATTCTGTCAGATTCTTTTACCCTTAGTTCTTGAGCATCTTTAATAACAGTTTCACCTGAAGCATAACATGCTGCCAGAGAAAGTATTGGAATTTCATCAATGATTTTTGGAATTATACTTCCTTCAATATTGATACCTGTAAGGTTGCTAGATTTTACAGTTAAATCTCCTCTTGGTTCCCCTAATTCAGTTTTTTGATTTGATATATTTATTCTAGCTCCCATTTTAGTAAGTACTTCAAGTATTCCTGTTCTAGTAGGATTTAAGCCTATATTGGGTATGAATAATTCTGCATTTTTATGACAAGCTGCTAATATTATCCAAAATGCTGCGGAACTAATATCTCCAGGAATCATAACATTTTGTGCTTTAAGTATTGAATTTTCTATTGATATTTTTTTATCAGTAATTTCTATTTTAGCACCCATGGCTTTCATCATTCTTTCTGTATGATCCCTACTTTTTGAAGGTTCTGTAATTGTAGTAACCCCATCAGCATATGCTCCTGCGATAAGAATGCATGATTTTACCTGGGCGCTTGATACAGGGCTTTTATAATTTATATTATTTAAATTAGATCCTTTAATTTCAAATGGTGCCCTAATTTCATCTTTCGAGAGATTATTTAAGGGTCTTATATTAGCTCCCATTAGTTTTAAGGGGTTAGCTATTCTGTTCATTGGTCTTTTACTAAGTGAATCATCACCAATAACCAAAGTATTGAATTTTTGACCTGCCAGTAATCCGCTTATCAATCTCATACATGTTCCACTATTACCACAATCTAATGGAGATTTTGGTTCTTTGAATCCATTTTTACCATTGCCAATTATTGTGAAAGAGTGAATTGGATGATTATCCTGATAATCGATAGTATGAGTTATCTTTGTACCTAATGATTTCAGGCATCTTATTATAGATTCCTGGTCATCCCCAACACAGAAATTTTTTACTTCAGCTGTTCCTTCAGCCATTGCATTAAGTATTGCGGCTCTGTGTGAAATAGATTTGTCTCCAGAAATTCTAATAGTGGAATTAATATATGGCGGTTTGGATATTATTTTTTTCAATTGATCACTTTTTTTTCTTGTATCTCCAGATATCTTTAGTTTTGGATCTTTCCCGGTCAATATTTTTTTGTACTAAATTTTCGGATACTATAAGTCCAGCCATGGCTTGTCCGGAAGACAATATATTTGGAGAGGAAGCATTTTCATTACTGCCAGTTATTCCTAATTCCCATCTCATTCGACTTTCCCAGCCATTGATTAGATAATCTAGTAAATTTTGATCACCTGCCAATATTTTATTATTTATTATTGATATTTCACTAAATATTTCTTTCATCCAATATTTTGACAAGTCAGTAGTAGAATTCAATATTTCAAATATATCTTCTGCATCTGTTTTACTTCCTATGGTTAAATTACCAAATTCTTCATTTGCCAAGTTAGACATTTCTGTCCATGAACTTGAAGATTCAATTTTTTTTATTAATGAAAAAGAAATTAATTTTGGTATCAAAGTCGTAGCAGCATAATAGCTATCAAATTCTTGCGGGTCTAGAAAATATGGTTTCATTTCTATGCTTTCTATCATTTGAACAAATATTTTATAGTAAGAATCATCTATATTCTGCCCTGGCATCAATAAGCATTTTTGATCTTCAAAAATATTCTCAGATTTTGAATATTGAATATTTATATTTGATACTAAAAAAGCTGATACATAGCTAATATTCTTGTTTAAATTTTTATTAGCCCATTCTATTGCTTTAGATTTTGCAGGGGTAAAATCAACAATCAGTAGTTTTTTGTCATTGTTTTTAATTAAAGTTTGAATGATTTCATTTCTGTATTTAACCATACAGTCTATAAAAATAATATCATGAGATGGCAGGCTATTTAATTTCTTGTGTATTTTGGTAAAAATTTTAGAATCTTTTAATTTTGAATCTAAAGAATTGTTTACTGCTAATCCGTGTATTTCAAAATTATTATTATTTTTATCTAAATAATAATATTGCTCCTTAATCTTTCCATTTTCATAGTCACATTCGAAGCTCCATCTTGGTACTTTCTTATTGGTTCTGGAATCGACCGATGGTAGATCAGGTACTGTATTAACTCCCTGGTATATCCCAACAGCTTTCCCGGTATAGGGCACATCACTTCCTTCTTGGTACATAAGACCATCGCGTTCGACAAGATCTTTTTCTTCAACAAATGATGGACCGCTGGAGCAGGCATACATCAATACCATTAATAATATCGGGTTCATCTTTCTCATATTGAACTCCTTTGTTAATTATTTTTTTAAATACCGTTCACGTAATCCTTTAGCAGACTGAACAATGAGTAATAATCCGGCTGCAACAGCAATAAACATAATTACATAGTACCAAACTGCACCACCAAA
>ENA-ORDI01000912-ORDI01000912.1-marine-metagenome-genome-assembly--contig:-NODE-912-length-17728-cov-6.765282_pt1 | contig 17728 bp, 17 predicted proteins | sample MGYA00248628_ERZ508525 | MGnify/ENA primary metagenome ERZ508525 (study PRJEB26195, sample SAMN05422138) | marine metagenome | isolation source: East of Porto Seguro, South Atlantic Ocean | place... | reverse complement strand
CATTATGCGGTATTATGAAACACTCTATATTGTAAATCCGAATCTGGAAAATGAAGCTCTGGATACCACCATGGGCGAAATCGGAACCGAGCTAGAGAAAACAAAATCAAAACTGATCAACCACCGTGTATGGGGGAAGAAACGCCTGGCGTATCCAATCCAGAATCAAAAATATGGTTCTTATATCCTCCTGCAATTCGAAGGGGGTGAGCAGGATAAAATGAACGAATTCAATACATGGATGAAACTGAACAACACGGTGCTTCGTCATATGACCGTTACTCTGGATGAAAAACCAGACGTTTACGTTGAAGATGTGAAAGAAGAGTCAGCTTCGGAAGAAACGACTGAAACACCCGCAACTGAAGAGGCACCTGCGGAGGCTGAAGCATCGGAAGAAACCGAATCTGAATCTTTAGAAGAAGCAACCGCTGAAACAGATGAAAACGAATCGAATGATGAATCTGAAGACTCAGAAGAAAGTTCAGAAAAAGAAACTGAAAAAAAGGAGGCTGAATAATGGCTTTCCAGAGTAGAAAGAAATTTTGCTATTTTAAAGAAAATGGTATCACAGACATCGATTATAAAGATGTGAAACTCCTACGTCGTTTTGTGAATGACCAGGGCAAAATCATGCCACGCCGCATCACGGGCAGCAGTGCAAAAATGCACCGGAAGGTAGTTCGAGCCATCAAACGGTCCCGCTCAATTGCCCTGATGCCTTACGTTGCAAGCGGTAGGGAATAAGGAGTTAGATCATGGATATTATTTTACTACAAGATGTAAATGGTCTCGGTGAAGCCGGGGATGTCGTAAGCGTAAAACCCGGTTATGCCCGGAATAAATTGGTTCCCGAAGGGCTGGCACTCCGTGCATCCAAACGAAATCTCGCTGTTGCAGATGAACGGAAGCAGATCTCGAAAACGCGTAAAGTCCGTGAAGTTGCTGCATATGAAGCTATGGTGGAAACACTGTCAAAAACAGAAATCACCATTGAAGCTCAAGTTGGCGAAGAAGAAAAAATGTTTGGCTCTGTCACAACATTGGATATCCACAAAGCCCTTGAAGAAAAAGGGATCGAAGTGGATCGCCACGCTATCATGCTGGAAGAACCCATTAAAGCATTGGGTATTTATCATGTACCGGTTCGTGTGAGTGCAGACCTGAATGGTGATGTAAAGATCTACGTGATCAAATCATAAATCAGGCCAGATCAATTCAACCCCTGCATTCCGATTTCAATATGATGTTGGTTGCAGGGGTTTTTTATTGCCCCAATCTATCGTGACGCATAAACTTGCCGGTTATGTTTGCTGAAGTCGCATTTCCGATCTCTGGTTTTCTAACCTTTACCTATAAGATTCCCAAGGATCTTTCTCAAGATATCCAGATCGGCTCCCGTGTAAAGGCACCGTTTGGTTCACGAAATGCCCAGGGGATTGTCACTCAATTAAAGTCGGCATCATCTTTTAAAGGAAAGATGAAAGAAATCTCCGGGATGGTGGATGATCTTGCAATCATGACGCCAGAGCTCTGGAAGTTGATTCAATGGATGAGTCAATATTATATCACGCCATTGGGACAAGTCGCGAAAACCGTTTTACCGAATAACCTTTCCACGCGATACACACCGCCAAAAAATTGGGTCGTGCATCCTAACCCCATTGCAGATGATGAGGATTTAGAACTCGTTAAAAAACGTGCGCCAAAACAATATGACGTGTATCAGGAAATTTGGCGTGCTGAAAAACCCCTCAAAGTTTCTTCCTTGAAAGACTTGGCATCTAATCCATTGAATGTATGTCGCGGACTGGAAAAACGTGGCTTGGTTTCACTTTTTGAAGAATCTTTGCTACCGGATGTGACGGGTTTTACCTTCGATCCCATCCATAAAAAAGTGGATTTTAATGATCACCAGAAAACTGCTGTGGATGCGATTATCAAATTCTTGGATTCAAGAAAGTATTCTCCTTTTTTATTGCATGGTGTTACAGGCAGCGGAAAAACGGAAATCTATATCGAAGCGGTCCGCCATTGTTTAGGCCAAAACAGAACTGCCATCATTTTACTCCCTGAAATTTCTCTTACACCACAAATTGCAGGCCGTTTCCGAGCCGTGTTCGGGGATACGATTGCACTCTGGCATTCTAAACTCACCCAGGCCCAACGCTCATGGACGTGGAAAGAGATCTGCAAAGGATCCTTCAAGGTTGTGATTGGCGCTCGAAGCGCTGTTTTTGCACCCTTAAAAGATTTGGGACTCATGGTGATTGACGAAGAACAGGAATCATCTTTTCGCCAGGATTCGCCTGCGCCAAGGTATCATGCCCGGGATGTTGCCCTCATGAGAGCCACCTATGAAGGATCGGCTGTGGTCTTGTCCAGTGCCACCCCAAGCCTGGAGAGTTATTATAATTATCTCCATAAAAAGTTGACCTATCTTCATCTCCCGGAACGGTTTGGAGGGGCGAAATATCCCCAGGTTCATTTGGTGGATATGCTGGCGGATCAGGACGAATCAGGCAAATTTGGCCAAATCCTTTCCGGTTTGCTCCAGGATAAGATAGAAGATCGACTCAATAAAAAAGAGCAAATTATTTTGCTCCAAAATCGCCGCGGCTATTCGCCGGTAGTTCGTTGTGGAGATTGTGGTGAGATCGTCATGTGCCCCCAATGTAAAGTTGCACTCACTTTTCATCGTAAAGGGGGAAAACTTGTGTGTCACTGTTGTGGTCATTTTGAAACGAAACAACGGGAAACATGTGTCAGTTGCAGCAGCCCCAATATGAAATATTCCGGCACAGGAACGCAACGGGTGGAATCCTTGATAGAAGAAACATTTCCCCATGCAAAACTTGCTAGATTGGATATGGATACAGCACGGACTGGCAGTGGACTTACATCTATTTTAAAAGCATTTTCCAAAGGGGAGATTGATATTTTGCTTGGAACCCAAATGATCGCCAAAGGATTGGATTTTCCTAATGCCACATTGGTTGGTATTATTAATGCAGACCTTGGACTTCATCTACCGGATTTTCGTGCCGGCGAGCGTATTTTTCAATTGATCTATCAGGCTTCGGGTCGAGCCGGCAGACGAACCAAACCAGGAGAAGTGGTTATCCAAACCTATGTACCGGATAATCCTGTCATCAAGAATGCAGCGAAATTGGATATGAAGAAATACTATAATATCGCCTTGAGTGAACGGAATGAACTCAAGTATCCGCCTTTCAGTTGGTTAGCTAAAATTGAGATTACGGGGCAAAACCAAACGGCTGTAGATTCATTGTCAAAACGGATATTCAAATCGTTGCAAGGAAAATACAAAGGGTTGGACATTCTGGGACCGGCGCCGTGCTATTTAGAAAAATTAAGGAACCAATACAGGTTTCAGATCGTCTTTAAATCATTAAAAACAAACGATTCAAATGGCCAGAAACTTCACAAATTTATCCAGAACAATTTTATGGATTTTCAGAAAAAATTTCGTCCAGGACAAAACAGGATCAATATTCATTTTGATCCATTAAGTTTGATTTGATGATTGTAAAGCCACGAAGAACACAAAACACCGCGAAGAAAAAACTTTTTTCATCTTTCCTTTTTCTTCTTTCCTGTTTATCAGCAGAAACTGGTTTCCCCGCATTTGATGTATTTACATCTTCGTCCCAACTGGGTATGGGCGGAGCAGGATTTTTGAACCCATCCCCAATTTCATCCAAATTGAATCCCTCTGTGGCGGATACGGGGCGATATTTTTCCACATCCATTATTCGCTATCAGGCCGGGATCACCAGTCAGAGTGCAGGCATGAGCCTGCCATGGAAAAAAGGTTTCGGCGTATTTTCTTTACGGCATATTTCTTACGGAACATTCGATGGATATGACGATGATTTTCAATCCACGGGCACGTATCAATCTGGCGATACCTGGCTTCATGGCGGTTATTCAAAACAGTTGGGCACGCTCCCTTTAAGCATTGGAACTGCGGCTCAGTTCTATTCTTCATCGTTGAAAGATCACCAGGTAAAGGCATTCGTGATATCTGTAGGCAGCGATTTTTATATTCATAAGTTTAAAGCAGCTTTGGGTCTATCATTCCACAATATTGGAAAAACATTTGGTGGTAATAATTTTGCCCATGGATTAATCGTCCCCAAAACAGTTATTAGCGGATCCAAAAAATTAATCCATCTTCCACTCACACTATTTTTGGACACAATCCTATCAAAAGATCGTAATGATCCGGAGTTCTTTTTGGGTGGGAATTTTAAATTGAAAAATGGAATTCAAATTCGGTGGGGCACATCCTCACGCAAGTTGGATCATAATACGAAACAGGATTTTCTGCGGTCTGTTATCGGTGCATCGGGATTTGGGTTTGGGGTTAATGCTGGCTCTACAAACATTAATTACGGTACATTTATTTTTGGCACCGGCGCTACAATTCACGGATTAGAGATCGGGATTCAACTTTAATGAGAAAAATTATCATACTCGTATTTTCTATCGGAATAATTACCGCCCAGAATAATTATCCCATTGTATTGATCCATGGATTCATGGGTTGGGGCGAAGACGAAATGGGGGGTTATAATTATTGGGGTGGAAGAGAAGATTATGCCCAAATGCTCCGGGATGAAGGTCACACCGTTTTCACTGTTTCGATTGGACCCGTTTCGTCCAATTGGGAAAGAGCCATCGAAGTTTACACCCAACTCAAAGGCGGTCAAGTAGATTATGGCAAAGCTCATGCTGGAAAATTTAACATAGTTCAAAAACCGAAAGGCAAGAGCTACCAGGCCATTTATCCAGAATGGGATGAAGAACACCCGGTTCATCTGATTGGACATAGCATGGGCGGCCAAACAGCCCGCATGCTGCAATACCTTTTAACCCATGAGATCATGGCAGATGAAAAATTAGGTACGCCTGAAACATCAGAATTATTGGGAGGAGTCTCCACAAATTGGATTCGGAGTATAACATCAACTGTAACGCCTCATGATGGAACTACTCTTGCAGATGTGGTGACAAAAACAATTCCATTTGTACAGTATTTTGTAGGAATCGCAGGTGTGGTTGGCAATCGGTTTTATGATTTTGACCTGGAACAGTGGGGTTTTTCCCGTGGCGATGGCGAAACATGGACCAGCTATGTAAAACGTATGAGAACCCATGAAGCCTGGGCGACAAAAAATGTGAGTTCCTGGGATTTAAGTCTTGAAGGTGCCAAAGAATTGAATGGGGTTCTCCAAGCCGATCCGGATGTTTATTATTTCTCTATTGCAGCCTCCACGACAGAAAGAGCGCCAGACTCTCCCAACCATATTGCCATACCAGGGACATCCATTTTAACACGGACAAGATCAAAAATTCTGGGCTCCCGAGTTGGTTATTGGAGTGACGGAACTGCCACAGATTCAACATGGTTTGAAAATGACGGGATTGTCAATACACGATCCGAGTTTGGTCCCACGACAGGGATCAATGGAGCGGATCCCATTGTTGAGTACGATGAGAATGATCTCTTGATTCCCGGGCAGTGGTATTCCATCGGACCATTCCAAATGGACCACTGGAACATTATTGGTCATTTAGGCAGTAAAAGAACCAATGCCCTTTCCAGGCATATTTTCATCTCTCAGGCAAACCGGTTAAAAACGTTGCCTCCTTTTTAAGAATTTTGTCATGGCGGACACTGATTCGGTATGACAAAATTTGAAAAAGTCATTAGGAGCGTTTTTAAGGTGGGGCAAGTTGTCATTCCCGAAATTTCTTGTACTCGTTTCAGCAAAGTATTCAATACAGATAAGTTGAAATTATACGGAATCCATGTTTGACCGGGAGGGGCCAAATAAAGTAGCCAAACCTTTCAAAGGTTATCAATTCGATCTACATTGAACCTTGCAAAAGGGAAAAACCTTTGAAAGGTTAATTGTCCAGTATCTATCAATTTTAAAACTGAATACCGAATGTTCCAGCCTGATATGGATAAACCCTGTCGCCCGGGACGATAGTATAAATTCGAGTCGATTAAAGTAAATCGAACAACTCTCCATTAATCCACTACGCCATTACTACAATTAGTACCCATTGTGGTAGAAAAGAATCTCACTCAATATTTATTTTATAACCCTCATTTTATTTGTAAACTACAAATATGAATTACGGCGAGTTACTTTCTTCCTTCCTGGTTGATCTCCAGAGCCTTTACCGGAAAAATATTTCCATTGATGGCGCATCATTCCCCCAAATATTGGCTTTATCTATTATTCCCGATGATGGGATTGAAATGTCAGCTTTGTCTAAAAAGATTGGGATCGATAACAGTACAAGCACCCGTCTTATAATTGGCCTGGAAAAAAAAGGCTGGGTAGAGCGCAAACCTGCTCATCATGATAAACGGGTAATCCGGGTGTTTCTCACAATCTACGGAGATGAGATTCAAGCTGGTCTGGAACAACAATTCGATAAACTGGGGTCCGTTATCGAAAAGGAAGTGGATCCGTTAGACCGGAACGAAATGATCGAATATATTTCTTCGTTGCATTGGATCTTATCAAAAATAATTTTAAGAGATAATAAGATTGTATAATGCAACAAAGTAATATCACATCATCTCTTTTATCCTGGTATTCTAAAGAAAAAAGGGCACTGCCATTTCGGGATATTGATAATCCGTACAAAATTTGGCTTTCGGAAGTGATGCTTCAGCAGACTCAGGTTGAAACGGTAATCCCTTATTTTGAAAGATGGATCAAAAAGTTCCCCACACTTGAAGCTGTAGCAAATTCCAATCAGGAATCTTTGCTGAAAATTTGGGAAGGACTCGGATACTATTCCCGATGTAGCAATTTTCACAAAGCAGCCAAAATTGTTGTTGAAAATCATTGCGGAAATATCCCCAATGATTGGGATTCATTCAGGGCGCTGCCAAGTGTGGGAGATTATACTGCTGCTGCGGTTTTGTCCATGGCATTTCAAAAACCGTTCCCATTAATTGATGGCAATGTAAAACGTGTTATAGCTCGTGTACTTGGACTAAAAAATCTGACAAACAGAAATATGTCCCGAATGAAAAATCATTTAGGAAACATTATTTCGCAAGAAAAGCCAGGAGATTTTAATCAAAGCGTCATGGAACTTGGGGCGCGAGTTTGTTCACCAAAAAATCCCAACTGTGGCAAATGTCCAATATCATTTTCATGTAAAGCATTTGCTTCCGGTAATCCCGAATTGTACCCAACGCCCATTAAAAAGACAAAGCCGCCCCATTATACCATCGTTGCCGGGATTGTCTGGCGGGGTGAAAAATTTTATATCCAGAAGCGGGGAGAGAAAGGGATGCTGGCAGGCTTGTGGGAATTCCCCGGTGGGAAAGTTAAAAAAGGCGAATCGTTGCAAGATGCCTTGTGTCGTGAGATCAAGGAAGAGTGTGGCGCAAAACCAAAAATCTTGAAAAAGATTGGTGCAATTAAACATGCTTACACCCATTTTTCAATCACATTTCATGGCTACCATTGTGAAGAAAATATAACACCATTAAATGATATTGAGAATTCGACTTGGATAGAACCAACACAGATCAGCGAATTCCCATTTCCCAAAGCTAACCACAAATTGTTTTCACTTTTAGATGAGCAAGGCTGGCATGTTTAGGGGAATTATTTCTCTCATTCTTTGGCCGATTTGGTTTATCTTTTTTGCCCTGACAATGCTCATATTTTATATTTCATTCCTGCTTGTCCCTCGTTCTTATCTCCATTATTTGATCCGCCCCATTTCGTGGTTGTATTGTTTGTTAGCAGGGCAATGGGTAAAAAGGGAAAACCAACCCCCCAATCCCAAGAAACAACCTTATCTTTACTTGTTTAATCATGGTTCCATGTTTGACCAATTCATGATTGCTGCTTTCATTCCCCATTATATAACGGCCGTTGGTGCGATAGAACAATTTCGCTATCCCATTTGGGGTACAATAATGAGAAAATATGGTGTCATTCCAATAATCCGGCAGGAATTGAAACAGGCGATGCACAGTCTCTCAAAAGCTGAAAAAGCATTAAACAAAGGAATTTCTTTTTTGATTTCGCCGGAAGGAACCCGAACCTTAACAGGTGAATTAGGCCAATTCAAAAAGGGGCCATTTCACTTGGCAAAAAATACGGGGGCAACAATAGTACCTATTGGACTTATTGGCGCGTTTGAAGCAAAGAAGAAAAAAGATTGGCGGCTAACACCAGGCATTTTGATAACACGTTTTGGTGAACCTATCACTAAAACTGAATTTGAACATTTATCCATAGAAGAAACCCGTGATCTGGTCCGGAAACGCATTCAACAATTAATCAATTCGTGAGGAAGACATGAAAAAAATCATCCCAATTTTATTTTCAACAATATTCATTCAATCGGTGTCGGTTGCTCAATCTGTGGCAGAACGATATGGGGACAGAATAGAACTCCTGGGCGTCACCTTCAAGGATCCTCTCGTTCTGTGTCAGATCCTGATCGCTATTCTATTAGCCGTCACTTTTTTGCAGTCTGGCATTGATAAAATCATCGATCGAAAAGGGAACCTGAATTTTTTCGAATCACACTTTGCCAATTCGCCCTTTAAAGGATTCACGGGTTTTTTGCTCACCATTTTAACCATGATGGAAATGGCAGGGGGACTCATGTTGGTCTATGGCATCTATTATGCATTCGCAGAAAAAACAACGCTGTGGATTTTTTACGGATTTGTCATGTTGGCGTTTACGCTTATCGCCCTTTTTACCGGACAACGCTTGGCGAAAGATTACGGTGGCGCAGCGGATCTCGTACCCTATTTTATGTTAATCATGATCGGCATCATGACTATGTATTAACTAATTTAATTTATCAGTTGCCAAGGACACGAAATTTCACAAAGAAATAATATATTTAAAATTTTCTTTTATCTATTCTTATCAACCCTTAGCGTCTCTTGGCATTCTTAGTGGCAAATGATTCAGATTAGAAAAAAATGAAAAAATGAGTAAAACTTGTATCATCACCGGGGCAACCGATGGCATCGGGAAACAAACGGCCCTTGACTTAGCACGCTCAGGATTTACCCTTGGTTTTGTTGGTCGCGACCGACGAAAAGGTGAATCCGTAGTTTCTGAGATTATCGCTGAAACCGGAAATGAAAATCTACACTTTCATCATGCGGACCTTTTTCACATGAAAAATATTAACACCTTAGCCAGTGAAATTCAGTCCGCTTATGACAATATTGATGTTTTAGTCAACAATGCCGGCGCTTATTTCAACACCCCGGAAATGACGGAAGAAGGTTTTGAGAATACATTTGCTTTGAACCACATGGCTTATTTTTATTTAACGCAATTACTGCTGGAGATGGTTAAGAAAAGCAGCAAAGGACGGGTTGTCAATGTGGCCTCCGCAGCCCACCGGAATGCCGAATTGAATTTTGATGATATCCAAGGCATTGAAGATTATAAAGGCTGGCCGACGTACAGTCGCTCGAAATTGATGAATATTCTTTTCACATACGAATGCAATCGTCGCTTTAAAGATTCTGGGGTTACATTTAATTGTCTGCATCCCGGCTTTGTGAATTCAAATTTTGGAAATAATAATTCAGGTTTCGCCCGGGGATCCATCAATGCGGCGAAATCCCTATTCGCCATTAATGTGGTGAAGGGCGCCAGAACCAGTGTTTACCTGGCAGTTTCTGATGAGGTGGAGGACATCAGCGGTAAATATTTTGATAAATGCAAAGCAGTACAAAGTTCGGATGTTTCCTACAATACCGACGACCAAAATAAACTGTGGGAGATGACCGAAAATATGATCGAATCAATTCAATTTAATGAAGGACAAAAACATGAGTAAAAAGATTTTGAAAAAAACCATCAATGATTTCAGGAAGAACACATTAGATGATGCCCAGGTCCGCTTGGCGCGGAATGCATCCATCCGCAATGAGGTGATAGAACTGGCTATGGATTGGGAGCATTTCAGGAAAATAGATCATTCATTTTCCGATGTAATCACAGGAGAAATGCCTGCCACCAATCAAAAATCCAGTGGACGCTGTTGGGGGTTTGCAGGGTTAAACCTTTTCCGAATCTATTTAGGCAGAAAACATAATTTGAAAGATTTTCAATTTTCCCAAAGTTATTTCATGTTTTGGGATAAGCTGGAAAAATCCAATTATTTCCTGGAATCCATTTTAAAAACAACCGATGAACCCTGGAACTCGAGACTGGTGATGCATCTCTTAGACAATCCGATTCAAGATGGTGGACAATGGGATATGTGGGTGAATCTCATCAATAAGTACGGTGTTGTGCCCCAGTCCGAAATGCCTGAATCATATTCCTCCAGTAAATCCATGAGAATGAATCGGATGGTTACACGGAAACTCAGAGAATATGCGAAACAACTTCGGGAAGCGAAGCATTACGGCGCATCCGATTCAGAATTGCAATCTAGGAAAACAGACATGTTGGAGGAAGTATATCAAATGCTCACCATTCATTTGGGCATACCCCCGGAATCATTTAATTGGCAAATTCGTAATAAGAAAAAAGATTTTTTCCGGTTTGAAAAATTGACTCCGCAAACCTTTTATCGCGACCATGTTGGGTTGAATCTGGATGAATATGTTTGCCTGATCAATTGTCCCATGGGCGATAAAGAATACAACAAAGTCTATACGGTGGAATTTTTAGGAAATGTAGTGGATGGTCACAGAATCCGTTATTTAAATGTGGAAAGCAATGCCATGAAACAGGCCGCAATCAACTCTTTGAAAAATAATGATCCTGTCTGGTTTGGCTGTGATGTGGGTAAGCATTTTCATCGTGACTTGGGTGTCATGGATATGGATTTGTTTGATTATAATTCTTTCTACGGAACTGAATTTGGCATGGATAAAGCAGCGCGTTTAGAGTACGGCGACAGCCAAATGACCCATGCTATGTTGTTCACCGGTGTGGATTTGGATTCTAATGGAAACCCAACCAAATGGCGCGTGGAAAACAGTTGGGGAGACAAAGGCGGAGAAAAGGGTTACCACATCATGACAGATAAATGGTTCGATGAATACAATTATGAAGTGGTGGTTCACAAATCCTGCTTGCCGGATGAATTGGTGGACCTTTACCAAATCAGTGAACCGATTCCGCTGAAGCCCTGGGATCCCATGGGTGCACTTGCAAAATGACGTTAAAAAAACTTTTCCTCTTTGATATTGACGGCACGCTGATCTCCCCTGGGAGTGTGTCCCGTGGGCTTTTAGCCAAAGCCATTTCTGCTGAAACCGGAAAAACAGTTGAACTGGGTTACAATGATGTGGCGGGATTCACAGACCGAAGCATTACCCGAAATGCTTTAGCCAAGCTTGATCACGGCGGGATGGTGTCGGAAGATTTACTTGCGACTATTTTGGATCGTTACATCGCCTCCATGGAATCTGAATTTTTAACATCGGATGTCCCCTTCGTTTATGGTGATTGTATAACCCTGTTGGAGGCTGTGGAAAAGGCTGGACACGCCACATGCCTTTTAACCGGAAACATGAAACCGATCTCCAAAATCAAATTGGGAAAATTCGGCTTATGGGACCGATTCGAGTTTGGCATTTTTGCCGATGATGCGGAGGAAAAAAGTTCTATGCCCCGCTTAGCGAGGGAAAAAGCCTGGGATGTGTTGGCAGAATCCTATCGCTTAGAAAATATGGTCTTGGTGGGAGATACAGCCCAAGATGCAGAAGCAGCCAATGAAAATGGGTGCGAGTCTGTGATTGTGTGCCGGAAACCGGAAAAAAGAGAATTGATCGAATCTGTGAATCCCACCTTTTTGGTAGATGATCTTTCTGACCAAGCAGTGGTTTCTGCTGTTATTTGAGATTTCTATTGATAGCATCCCGCCACTGCTCTTTTTTCTCCTTTATTTTATCCGATTGTTCGGGAGAAAAAATCTGATCCACACTTTTGGATGCATCCGATTGGTAGTTCGGGTTTAACAATTTATATACGCCATAAGCCGTTCTGTCTTTCATGGCAGAGTGCCCCACAGGAAGCCCTGTTAAATCAGCAATAAATTGTAGCAATGGATTTCTGGCGCCACCGCCTGCAGCAGTGAGAATGTACGGTTTTGATTTTATAATGGGCGATAAACAACCCAAAATATCGTTCACCAAAAATCCAATGGATTCCATGCCGGCTCGCACAATTTCATTTTTATCCGAATCCTTATTCAACCCAATATAAATATCATCAAATCCCGGCGTCCAGTACGGTGCTGCAAGACCGCTGAATCCGGGAATAAAAATACCGTTGGTTTCAGTTTTTGATGCTCGCTGGTCCCATTTCATTTTTTCATGGGTAATATCCAACACATTTTCCAAATTATAGAAAAGAGAATTGCAGGCGTTAATGGTACCCTCTACCATGAAATATTTTTCATTTTCATCCGAATAAAGAACACTGGAAATCAATCCATCCAATACGACGGGTTTCTTTCCGGCATTGTATTGAATACTGGCAGATGTACCAAAATTGCTTGCAATGGTACCCGGGACTAAACCAGTTTGTCCAATGAGTGCCGCTTGTTGATCACCTATTACAACGGACAACGGAATGTCTGTAGCAAAAATATTTCCCAGATTATATTTCACAGGAGCCAATGGCGGTAAACAGATGCGAGAAATCCCGAACAGATCCAGGGCAAAATAAGACCAATCCCCTGATCGAATATCAAAAAATAATGAACGACATGCGATGGTTTCATCCACTCCGGGTGTGCCGGTCATGGCTTGGGATAAGAATCCGCTCAAGGGGCCAAAATATAAATCGCCTTTTTCAACACGGGATTTCAATTCATTATTTTTCCGCACCATGTGTAAATATTTAGGACCTCCAAAATGAGCGCTTAAAGGTGTCCCTGTTATTCTCCACAGTTTTTGAGAATGTTCAGAAAATTCATCAACAATGGCATGAGCCCGGCTATCCTGCCAGCTGATGGCAGGCGTTACAGGAAGACAGGATTCCTTTTCCCAAAATAAAAAAGTGGAACGCTGAACTGCCAATCCCACATTGTGAATAGCAACATCACCGGAAGCATGCACCATATCTTGAAATAATTCTGAGCATGCATTCAGGATCACATTGGCATCACATTCTACATGGAATTGCTTTGGGCGAGACAAATCGTGCTTGATTTTTTTTGAATAGAGAACCTTCCCATTTGAATCAAACAAAAATGCCTTCGTGGAAGATGTCCCCTGATCGATGACGATATAATGATGCGCCCTATCCATAACCAAACTTACTTGATGTTTCGGAGCGACGGCATTGCAAGTCCAATGAACCCGCAAAGTGCCGCACCGCACCCAATGCCAAAGAACAATAGTTTAACGGAAATAACGGATGTAATAATACCAACGAGTCCGGCCGAAATTGCGGTTGTCCCAACCACGCCCAAATGAACCACAGAAAAAAGTCGTCCGTGAAATTTGTTCGGTGTGTGAATTTGAACAATGGACGTTCGACTAACCATGATGAGTGGAATTCCTATCCCATGGAAAAAGATCATAACCATGACCATTTCTACGGATGCTGCCCAATATATGAAAGAGTATGTGACTCCATCTAAAACTAATCCAATGGCCCATATCAACCCATTAGACAGCCGCCCATTCAATTTTGAAACAATGAGTGATCCTACCAATGCTCCGGCTGCCATACAGCCCTCCGTAAATGCAAAATCCGATGCAGTGCCATGCAATGCGATTTTTACTAAAATTGGGAGACCCACAATGGCCGGACCCATAATGAACAGATTATTAATGAATGTAATAATGATCATCCAAAAAATGGGCTTTTGCCCATAGAGATATGATAAACCACGTTTCAGTTCATCCCAATGACTGTGTTTTTCAGGCTGTTTTGGATGTTTCGGTTGGCTGATGAATAATAATAACCCGATGCCCATTAAAAAGGAGCCAGCATCTGCTATAAACAGATTAGGGAGTGAAACTACCGTCAGGAGAATCCCTGCAAAAAGAGGCCCCATCATCCAGGCAATTTGTCCGGACGTTGCCAGAATGGCGTTGATCTTTACCAAGCGTCCCAACGGAAAAAGCATGGGAATAAAGGAATTCAACGCTGGCTGAAAAAGGGTATTAAAACAACCACGGATAAATGCCAATCCGCAAATCACCCAAACATTATTATGTCCATACCAGAGAAAAAGCGGAATCAATAAAACAGTCAATGCCTGTCCCCCATTGGCAAAGATCATAAGCCGAAATCGATTCATGCTATCTGAAAAAACACCTGCATAGAGTCCAAAGATAAGTGCTGGCAAATAGGCACCCATGGCAATGAGTCCGGTCATGACAGAGGAATTGGTCATATCCAATACCAACCAGAGGAGCGCAAGTTGATAGATGGCATCGCCGGCCTGGGAAATCGCCTGGGCTAACCAAAGCAGGGAAAGGTTTCGATTCTGATCCTTTTTCAACATGATAAAATAGGCGTGGAAATTAATCCCAAAACGTTTTTTACAAATGGATTTTCCCTTTAAATTGAACCTTGTTTTTGAACCAAGAATTAAACATTATCGTGAAGGAGTACAAGAATGACTTACATTATTGCTGAACCTTGTGTAGGAACCTGTGACACTGCATGTGTTGAGGTTTGCCCCGTTGATTGTATTCATGGCCCCTATGATAAAGAAGGTGCCGGTGCGGAAGCAAAAGCAGACGGTTTTGTCCCGAAGGATGAAGATATGCTTTACATCGATCCTGAAGAATGTATCGATTGCGGTGCTTGCGAACCGGAATGTCCGGTAGAAGCGATCTTTGAAGAAAGTGAAGTGCCTGAAGAGTGGCACAAATATTCCAAGATCAACTACGAATGGTTCGGCTGCGAATATGCTGGCTAGTGAATCGCAATTAGATTAAAACAATAAAAAGCGGCTGTCATTTGGCAGCCGCTTTTTTTGGATTTTCCATCATGAATAAAGAACACGTATTAGACCATTTAAAATCCATTAATTATCCCGGATTTTCCAGGGATATTGTTTCCTTTGGAATGGTAAAAGATGTCTCTCTGGATGGAGATCGGGTGACAGTTCATCTCAATATCACATCCCAAAATGAAGCAAAGAAAGAGGCAGTGATCAAAAGCATAGAAAAGGTGTTATCTGAACATTTTAAAACTGTTTCAGTTGAAATCTCAGGTGATGCACCACGCCAGGCTCCCCCAATCGAATCTCAATCACCGCCGGCGCCCATCCTTGGAAATGTAAAACATGTGATCGCTGTTGCTAGCGGAAAAGGGGGCGTGGGGAAATCCACCGTTGCTGCCAACCTGGCCTGCGCCATGGTCAAACAGGGAAAAAAGGTTGGCTTGCTGGATCTGGATATTTATGGCCCGTCACTTCCTATTATTTTCGGACTCAATGAACAGCCACAAATGACCCAGGATAAAAAATTGATTCCCTTAGAAAAATTTGGTATGAAAGTCATGAGTTTTGGTTTTATCAGTGGAAACGAAACACCGGTGATCTGGCGTGGTCCGTTGGTTTCTCGAATGACAGAACAATTTTTTCGCGATGTACAATGGGGCGAATTGGATGTGATGATTTTGGACTTGCCACCCGGAACCGGTGATATCCAATTAACACTCACCCAAAAACTTCGCATGTCCGGTGCTGTGATCGTAACGACACCGCAAGACATTGCCTTGGCAGATGTTCGCAAAGGGGCGGACATGTTCCGGAAAGTGAATACGCCCGTTTTAGGCGTGATCGAAAATATGTCCGGATTGGTTATTGAGGGTGCAGTTGATGGCGGCATTTCATCCATAACCATTAATGGTGAAAATATAGAAGTGGACAGTTCGGGTAAATTCAGATTTAAAATGGATCTCTTTAAAACAGGCGGCGGAAAAAAAGAAAGTGAACGTTTGGGTGTCCCTCTTCTCGGTAAAATACCTATTTCCACTGAAATTATGTCCGCAACAGATGCGGGTGTACCCTTGACACAAAAAGATCCAGATTCCCCATTAGGGCAAATATATCTTAACATTGCCCGAGACCTTATGTCTTCTCTTGATTAAATGAATAAGGAACCGAATGCTGATCCATTCGTACCATCCCAAAATCAGCGGCATCTGAACCAATGTAACTCGGTTGTATTGGGTTATTGCAGGCGGTAATTTCGCCCGCTTTTTTCCTTATTATCATGACAAAATCAATTAAAGAAAATGCCCTGAAAGGGCATATTCCCGAACATATCGCAATTATCATGGACGGCAACGGTCGCTGGGCCAAGGAGCGTTCTTTACCGAGAGTTGCAGGACATAGAGAAGGGATTAATTCAGTACGGGAGATCACCCGTATCTGTGGAGAGATTGGTGTAAAACACCTGACGCTTTATACATTTTCCACAGAGAATTGGCGTCGGCCCAAGGCTGAAGTAAGCGCACTAATGACGCTTCTTTTAAAAACGATCAGTGTGGAAGTAAGGAAACTTCATAAGAACAATGTTCGTTTTACTACGATCGGTGATTTGGAAATGTTGCCAAGATCAACGCAAAAAGGGATCTTGGATGGAATCGAGATCACAAAAAAGAACACAGGACTGAACCTGTGCCTTGCGCTGAATTATGGCAGTCGGCAGGAAATGGTATCCGCAGTTCAAGCCATTGCAGAAAAAGTAAAACACGGTGAATTGGAATCAGATGAAATTGATGAAACAATTTTTTCAAATTCGCTTTCAACATCAGATATGCCCGATCCGGATCTGTTAATCCGAACAAGCGGTGAGTGCAGATTGAGCAACTTTTTATTATGGCAAAGCGCCTATACAGAAATTTTTATGACAGAAACCTTTTGGCCGGCATTTCGCGAAGATGCGCTTATGGAAGCTGTTTTGGATTTTCAATCCAGGGAACGACGATTCGGGAAAGTCAGTGAACAGGTAAACAATTAATGATGAAAAAATTATTTAGTATTTTCTTTATCTTGAATCTGGGATTTGGGCAGGGACTTCCGGATGATATCAAATTGGTTGATGTGAGTGTGGAAGGGAATGCCGTCACATCCGAAAATACGATCATTTTTACGGCTGGACTCCGGGAAGGACAAACCGTTAAACCAACAGAATTTCCCCGGGCTATTAAGCGGCTTTGGCAGTTAGGGCTTTTCCAGGATATTCAATTACGCTATGATGAAGAGACGGAGGAAGGATTATCTTTGACCATTGTAGTGAAGGAAAATTTCATTTTGGGTGATTTGTCCTATGAGGGAAATAAAAAATTAAAAGACCGGAAATTCGAAGATGAAATCAGTTTAGCAAAAGGTCAGCGACTCAAACCCAATACGCTCCACGAAACAGCAGAAATAATCAAAAAACTGTATGCCGAAAAAGGGTACCTGCATGCGGAAATAAATCCGGTGCTGGAAATTCCTGAGGAAGAATCCACACTTTTTGATGGAAGAGCAAAAGATCTTGTTCGGAATGTGGTTTTCAACATACAGGAAAACGACAAGATCAAGATTGGTAAAATTGTTTTTGAAGGCAATAAATCTTTTTCGGATTTAAGACTGCGCTGGACCATGAAAGAAACTAAACAACAACCTTGGTACATGTTCTGGAGATCGACATTTGATGAGAAAAAATTTGATGGAGACTTGAATCTTGTTTCCACATATTATC
>ENA-ORDI01000911-ORDI01000911.1-marine-metagenome-genome-assembly--contig:-NODE-911-length-17739-cov-3.290794_pt1 | contig 17739 bp, 14 predicted proteins | sample MGYA00248628_ERZ508525 | MGnify/ENA primary metagenome ERZ508525 (study PRJEB26195, sample SAMN05422138) | marine metagenome | isolation source: East of Porto Seguro, South Atlantic Ocean | place... | reverse complement strand
CGCTGACCGACAAGGAATACCAGATCATGCGCAACGCCTCGATCGCGGTGCTGCGCGAGATCGGCGTTGATACCGGCGGCTCCAACGTCCAGTTCGCCGTCAACCCGGAAACCGGAAAATTGCTGATCATCGAGATGAATCCCCGGGTGTCGCGGTCCTCGGCCCTGGCGTCTAAGGCCACCGGCTTTCCCATTGCCCGTGTGGCGGCGAAGCTGGCCATCGGCTACACCCTTGACGAGCTCGACAACGACATCACCGGTGTCACGCCGGCCTCCTTCGAGCCGACCATCGATTACGTAGTCACCAAGATTCCCCGCTTCACCTTCGAGAAGTTCCCCGGCACCGAGGCGCTGCTGACCAGCTCGATGAAATCCGTCGGCGAGGCCATGGCCATCGGCCGTACCTTCATGGAATCTCTGCAAAAAGGCTTGCGGTCCATGGAAACCGGGCTGACGGGCTTCAACGAGGTCGAAATCGAAGGGGATATCCTTGAAGCGCTTTCCCAGCCCCGGCCCGACCGGGTGCTGGTCATCGCCCAGGCGTTCCGGGCCGGGCTGACGCGGGCCGAGATCCAGCAAGCCAGCCGCTACGACCCCTGGTTCCTTGAACAGATCGAGATGCTCGTCGCCGCCGAGGCCGGAGTGAAAAAGAACGGCCTTCCCGATGACGCCGCCGGGCTACTGGGGCTGAAGATGCTGGGCTTTTCCGACGACAGGCTCGGCGAACTGGCCGGGGTGTCGGCGTCGGCCGTCGCCGCCAAGCGCCAGGAATTGTCCGTCAAGCCGGTGTACAAGCGCATCGACACCTGCGCCGCCGAGTTCCCGTCCCAGACGTCCTACATGTATTCGGCCTACGAGGGCGACGGCCTGGGCGTGCCCGAATGCGAAGCCGAGCCGTCCGACAGGCCCAAGGTGGTGATCCTCGGCGGCGGCCCGAACCGCATCGGCCAGGGCATCGAGTTCGATTACTGCTGCTGCCATGCCGCCTATGCCCTGAAGGAGATGGGGCTGGAGGCGATCATGGTCAACTGCAACCCGGAAACGGTGTCCACCGACTACGACACCTCCGACCGGCTTTATTTCGAGCCCCTGACCGCCGAGGACGTGATCGAGCTGATCCGGGTCGAACAGTCCAACGGCGATTTCCACGGCGTCATCGTGCAGTTTGGCGGCCAAACACCGCTGAAGCTCTCTCAAGCGCTGGAAGCCGTGGGCATCCCTATCCTCGGCACCTCGCCGGACGCCATCGACCTGGCCGAGGACCGGGAGCGCTTCCAGGTGCTGCTCAAGGACCTGGGCCTCAAGCAGCCGAAAAACGGCCTCGCCCGTTCCCAGGCCGAGGCGGAGAAGGTCGCCGACGCCATCGGCTATCCCCTGGTCATCCGGCCGTCCTACGTCCTCGGCGGCCGGGCCATGGAAATCGTCCACGACTCAAGCGCCCTAAAGCGCTACATGACCGAGGCGGTGCAGGTTTCAGGGAACAGTCCCGTCCTGCTGGATTCGTATTTGCAAGACGCCATCGAGGTCGACGTCGACGCCATCGCCGACGGCAAGGACGTCTACGTCGCCGGCATCATGCAGCACATCGAGGAAGCCGGCATCCATTCCGGCGATTCCGCCTGTTCGTTGCCGCCCTATTCCCTCGCGGCGGAGGTGATCGCCGAGATGGAGCGCCAGACGACGATCCTGGCAGGCGCCCTGAACGTGGTCGGGCTGATGAACGTGCAGTACGCGATCAAGGGCGAGGATATTTATATCCTCGAGGTCAACCCGCGGGCCAGCCGCACCGTCCCCTTCGTCGCCAAGGCGACTGGCGTGCCGGTGGCCAAGATTGCGGCCCGGGTGATGGCGGGCGAGACGCTGAAGTCCTTCGGCCTGCCTCCGTCTTTTACCCCGGCGTCTTCATCAAAGGCGGCGACCGAGAGCGGCCACGTGGCGGTCAAGGAGGCGGTGTTCCCGTTCGCCCGTTTCCCCGGCGTCGATATCCTCCTCGGCCCGGAAATGAAGTCCACCGGCGAGGTCATGGGCATCGACGCCGATTTTGGGCGTGCCTTCGCCAAGTCTCAGTTGAGCGCCGGCAACGAGTTGCCGATGGAGGGCACGATCTTCATCTCGGTAAAGGACCGCGACAAGGTTGCGGCGGTGGCGCTTGCCAAGAGTCTTGCCGGGCTTGGCTTCGGCCTACTGGCCACCGGCGGCACCCAGGCCTTCCTGGCCGGCAAGGGGCTGCAAGTCAAACGGGTCAACAAGGTGCTCGAAGGCGCGCCGCACTGCGTCGATGCCATCATCGAAGGCGGCGTGCAGTTGGTCATCAACACCACCGAGGGCGCCCAGGCCATCGCCGACTCATATTCCATCCGGCGCTCGGCGCTGATCCACAACATCCCGCACTACACCACCATGGCCGGCGCCCAGGCGGCGCTGCGCGCCATCGAGGCGATGGCCCAGGGCAGCCTTGAAGTGGCGCCTTTGCAGGCTTATTTTGAAAAATCGTTCTAAATTGACACGGTTTTCCAGGGACGCTTGTTGATGGAAAAAGTACCAATGACGGCGCAGGGGCTGGCCGTCCTGGAGGAAGAGCTCAAGCGGCTGAAAGAGGAGCGCCCGCTGATCTCCAAGGCCATCGGCGTCGCCCGCGAACACGGCGACTTGTCGGAAAACGCCGAATACCACGCCGCCAAGGAACGCCAAGGGCTCGTCGAGGCGCGGCTGAAGGATATCGAAGGCATCATCAGCCACGCCCTGGTCATCGACCCATCGACCCTGTCGGGCGACACGGTCAAATTCGGGGCGACGGTGATGGTCATCGATGAGGACACCGACGAGGAAAGCACGTATAAGATCATCGGCAGCCACGAGGCCGACGCGAAAAGCGGCTCGCTTTCCATCACCTCGCCGCTGGCCAGGGCGCTGATCGGCAAGACCATCGGCGATTCGGTCGAGGTCACCACGCCCAAGGGCAACAAATTCTACGAAATCGCCAACGTGCGGTTTAAGTAGGGGCATCCCTCCATGACCGCCTGGTTGAGGCTCCCGATCTTTGTCGCGGCCCTCGTCCCGGCCCTCGTTCTGGCCGGGTTTTGGGGGCAGTCGGTTGTCCGCGCCGCCGCCCTGGCTCCGGACGCCAAATGCCAAAAACCCCAGGTCAAATCGAAAATGGTCTACGGGCGCGAAAAGGTCTCCTATGACCTGGAAAAGCAGGCGAATTTCCGCTCCGCCGGGCGGCCGCTGGGCTGGTACTACGCCACCGACGAAGTCGGTTACCGGATGCAAATCCAGGGCGGCTGCCTGAAAAGCCTCAACATCACGGTCAAGGTGTTCCCGGTGATCCAGCTCCGGGGCATCTACAAGAAGAAAACGAAAAAGTGCGCCCGCAAAAGCATCCTCGAACACGAACGCCGCCACAGCGCCGTCGCCAAGCGGGAATTCAAGAAACTAGCCAACGACATTAAAAAAAATTGCCATCAGGCTGTTCACCGGTAAAAGCGCGCCCGACGTCAATACCGTGGCCGCCGCCCTCAACGGCGAGCTCGACAAGGGCCTCTACAAGCGTTTCCGGAAAAAGTACAACGCCGCCCAGGACGGGTTTCACGACGACTTGAAGCAGGCCAGGATCATCCGCAAGAAATGCAGATTGGTGAAACGCAAGCGCTAGACGTTCGGAAGTCCGGTTAATCCGTTCCGCCGTCCGCGTCTTCGGAATTCCCGGTATCGATGGGCACGCCCGGCTCCGACTTGGCGGCGCGGATGGACAGAGCCGACTTGACGTGGCTGACGTTGGGCGCCGCGGTCAGCTTGGTGGTCAGCATTTGCTGATAGGCCTCCCAGTCGGCGGCCACCACCTTGAGCAGGAAATCCGTCTCCCCGGCCAGCATGTAGCACTCGCGCACCTCGGGCCAGTCACGGACGGTGGCCTCGAAGGCTTCCAGGTCCGGTTCGGCCTGCGACGAAAGCCCAACCTGGGCGAAGACGGTAATGTGGAAGCCGAGCGACTTGGGATCCAGGTCGGCGTGATAACCGAGGATATAGCCGGCTTCCTCCAGGGCCCGGACGCGCCTCAGGCATGGCGGCGCCGAAATGCCGGCGCGGCGCGACAGCTCCACATTGGTGATTCGGCCATCGGCCTGAAGGTCGTGGAGGATGCGGCGGTCGATCCGGTCGAGTTTGACCCGTTGCATGATTCGTTCCCTGTCGGCCCCTCAAGCGAAATATAATTGCGAAATATTATTACAAAATTATCTTACCCAAACAGACGCGGCAAGCGAAACCGGTTTTCGGTCCCCCGTCTTTTTGATCCCCCGTTTTCGGTCCTTAAAAAAACCACAAAGGCACAAAGAACCTGTCGAACGTTTTTAAGGTCTTGGTGTTTTGGTGGTTGGAATTCTTAAATCCGCTGCCGCTTGCCTCGCCGCCCGGGTGTTCCTATTTTAGGGAATCTTTTGGAGAACCCCCCATGCCGGACACCCACCATTCGAAAGTGCTGGTCGTTGGCTCCGGCGCCGCCGGCTACACGGCCGCCATTTACGCGTCGCGGGCCAACCTGAAACCGGCCCTGGTGCGCGGCATTCAACCGGGCGGGCAGTTGACCATCACCACCGACGTCGAGAACTACCCGGGCTTCGCCGAGGCGGTCCAGGGGCCGTGGCTGATGGATCAGATACATGAACAGGCTAAAAACGTCGGCACGGAAATGTTCGAGGATACCATTGTCGAGGCCGACCTGTCGGCGCGGCCGTTCCGGGCGGTGGGCGATTCCGGCGCCGTTTACACCGGCGACACGCTGATCATCGCCACCGGCGCCAGCGCCCGCTGGTTGGGGCTGGAAAGCGAGCAGAAGTTTTCCGGCTATGGGGTTTCGGCGTGCGCTACCTGCGACGGGTTTTTCTTCCGCGAAAAGCCGGTGGCGGTCATCGGCGGCGGCAACACGGCGGTCGAAGAGGCGCTGTTCCTGACCAATTTCGCCACCAAGGTGTCGCTGATCCACCGCCGCGACGAACTCAGGGCCGAAAAGATCCTCCAGGATCGCCTGTTCGGGAACGACAAGATCGAACCGGTCTGGGACAGCGTGCTCGAAGAAGTCCTGGGCACCGAAGACCCGCCCGGCGTCATCGGGGCCCGGATCAAGAACGTCAAGTCCGGCGAGGTTTTGGAATTGAGCGTGGAAGGGATCTTCATCGCCATCGGCCACGACCCCAATACGGAACTGTTCAAGGGCCAGTTGGATATGGACGATGACGGCTACATCATCACCGCGCCCGACAGCACCGCGACCAGCGTCCCCGGGGTGTTCGCCACCGGCGACGTCCAGGACAAAGTCTACCGCCAGGCGGTGACCGCCGCCGGCACCGGCTGCATGGGTGCGCTGGAGGCCGAGCGCTTCCTGGCCGAGAACCCGGTCGAGGCCGAGGCGGCAGAGTAGACCGAAGACCGAAACGGCGGCGCCGCTTCGCCTTGTTTGGCCGGGCCATGGGGATCCAGAGGGCGAATGAGGGGTTTTAAATGGACTGGGACAAGCTGCGCATCTTTCACGCCGTCGCCGATGCCGGAAGCTTCACCCGCGCCGGCGAGGGGCTGAACCTCAGCCAGTCGGCCGTCAGCCGCCAGATTTCGACCCTGGAAGAAAGCCTTCAGGTAAAGCTGTTCCACCGTCACGCCCGCGGCCTGAAGCTGACCGAACAGGGCGAAGAACTGTTCCTCACCGCGCACGAGGTGTTCGCCAAGCTGGCCACGGCCGAGGCTCGGATCACTGACGCCCGCGAACGCCCGCAAGGGCCGCTTCGGATCACCACGACGATCGCCTTCGGCTCCATCTGGCTGACGCCACGAATCAAGGAGTTCGTGAACCTCTATCCGGAAATCCAGGTCAGCCTTGTTCTGGACGATCGGGAACTGGACCTTTCCATGCGCGAGGCCGACGTCGCCATCCGCCTGTGGCCGTCCCGCCAGCCGGACCTGGTGCAGCGCCACCTGATAACTATGCACTATCACGTCTATGCGGCGTCCGAGTATCTCAAGGAAAATGGCATGCCGAAGACTCCGGCGGACTTGGACCGGCACAAGATCATCGTCTTCGGCGAGGACGCGCCCCCCATCGAGGGACTGAACTGGCTCCTGGAAGCGGGGGTCAAGTCGGGACACCCCCGGGAGCCGGTGCTTCGGGTCAATTCCAACTATGGAATCTACCGCGCCGTGCAGAGCGGCCTCGGCATCGGCGCGCTGCCCGACTACATGACCCGCGAGGCAGGAACCCTAGTCGAGATCCTGCCGGAGCTTCATGGGCCGTCCATCGACGTCTATTTCGTCTATCCCGAGGAGCTCCGGAAGAACAAGCGGATCGGCGTGCTTAGGGATTTCCTGGTCGACAAACTGGCCGGCGGAAACCTTTAGCCGGCTTCGTTTGGTCGCCTTTTTAGGCTCAAAAACCGGATTCCGCTCGCACCGAGAGGGCGAATGCGAAAAAAAGTCTATTTAATTATAAAAGGTTACTAGCCATGCAATTTTTGCATGGCTGAAATGCGCCATTGAGGGTGGCAAGCTGGGGGGCGGATTCCTATATTGTATGCAAGTGATGTTGCATTGCAGCATCAGATTCCCGGATCGATGATCCGGGAAGTTCCGGGCGCAAATCCTGGAATGAAGAGGGACCGCCCATCCCCCCGGGCGAGCCCTCGCGTCTCCCAGACGTGAAGCCTCCCTGTTTAAACTCGCCCTCGCTTTTTTAGCGGGGGCTTTTTTTTCGGCCCCGTTTTGGGGGCTAACCTTCGGCCTCGGCCGCACTGTGCTGGGAAACCACGGTGTCGGCGTCCTTGCCCGACAGTTCCTGCAGGTGGTCGAACTTCCATTCGAAGGAACCGACGCCCAGGGTCATCGAGCGGAGTTCGATAATCAGGTCATGCATTTCCGACTGCGGCAGTTGTACCGACACCTCGTCCCAGCCTGCCCAGCCCGGCTTGGCGTCGAAGCCGAGGATCTGCCCCCGCCGGCCCGAGACCAGGCGTTGGATCTTGGAGGTGAATTCGTTGGGCAGGAGGATCTCGACCTGGAAGATGGGTTCCAGCAGCACCGGGTTGGCCTTGGGCATGCCTTCGCGCATCGCCTGTCCGGCGGCCTTCTTGAACGCCATGTCGGAGCTGTCGACGGCATGGAATTGGCCGTCCGTCAGCGTCACCGAGATATCGACGACGGGAAAGCCCAAGGGCCCCCGGACCATGAACTCCTTGACCCCGTTTTCCACCGCCGGGATGTACTGCTTGGGCACGACGCCGCCGGTGATGGTATTTTTGTACTCGAAGCCCGACCCCCGGGGCAGGGGCTTGATGTTTAAATGCACGTCCCCGAATTCGCCGTGGCCGCCCGATTGCTTCTTGTGCCGGGCGTGTTGGGAAATGGTCTTGCGGATGGTTTCCTTGTAAGGCACCTGCGGGCGGGCGGAAGTCACGCCCAGGTGATATTTGTTTTTCAGCCGGTCGATGGAAATCAACAAGTGCATTTCACCCTGGCCCCAAAGCAGCAGCTCATGGGTCTCCTGGTTGGGTTCGTAGGAAAACGACGGGTCTTCCTCGGTCAGCTTGGCCAGGGCGCCGGAAAGCTTGACCTCGTCTTCGCGGTGTTCGGCATGAACGGAAAGCGAGAACAGGGGTTTTCGGGGTTCCGGCCATTCGGCGGCGGTGTCGTTGCCGGATTCCGACAACGCGACGCCGGTGGCGACCTTTTCCATCCGCCCCAGGGCGGCGACTTGGCCGGCGACGGCCTGGGACAGCTTTTCGTGTTTCTGGCCCAGGGCGCTGTGTAGGCCGCTGACCCGCTCGCCATTCAACGTCATGCCGTCCTTGAGCTCGCCGCGCCAAACGCGGGCGAAACTTAGCTTTCCGGCGTGACCGGCGTGGACGGTTTTGAACACCTGCGCCAGGGTGCCGCCGGTGCTGTTGATGCCGAGCCTTTCGGCGGTGGCGGCGACCTCGGGGCATTCGTGGCGCAACGCCTTCAACAACCGGCGCACTCCGTTGTCGTTTTCGGCCGAGCCGAAGAAAACCGGCACGATCAGGCTCTGGCGCAGGTCTTCGGTCAGGCTGGTGTAGATTTCCTCGGTGGTCGGGATGACGTCCTCGAGTAGGTCCTCCAGCAGCTTGTCGTCGAAGTCGGCCAGGCTTTCCAAAAGCTCCGTCCGCGCCTCCTGTTCCCGGTCCTTGACCTCGCCCGGAATCTCGATCAAATCCGACGGCTTACCAGGGGTCCATTTAAAGGCCCGTTCGCTGACCAGGTCCACGTGGCCGATGATCTTGTCGTCTTCGCGGATCGGAATCTCGCGCAGCACCAGCGGCCGGTCGGAAAAGGCCTGAAGCGCCTCCAGCGTCTCCTTGACGCTTGAGATGGCGGTGTCCATCTTGTTGATGAACAGGATATGCGGGATTTTCTTCTCGCTCAGGAATTTCAGCAACGGCGCCACCGTCAACGCCCGCGACGCATCGGCTTCGCAAACGACGACCGCCGTATCCGCCACCATCAGAGCGTTTATGGATTCCTGAATCATTTCGATGGACCCGGGGCAATCCAGGAACGTCCAGGGATTGCCCAGGTATTCGGTGGACGCGATATTGACCTCGGTGCTCATCTGGCGGGCCTTTGCCTCGGGCGATCCATCGCCGACGGCATAGCCGTCCTTGGATGATCCCTTGCGCCCAACGGCGCCGGTCATCACTAGGATGCTTTCAAAAAGCGTCGTTTTACCGCAAAGGTACGGCCCGACGATCGCCGCGACGCGCGGCCCGGATGGATCCTTGGTTGCCATTCAATCCTCCCCAGGATGTTTTTTTGCTCGGCAAGGCGAGTTTGTCCCATTTTCAGCCATTACCTAAAAAGGGTAATGGCCCGGGCTGGGGATGCAAGAAAAAAGGGAGTCTCCTTGCCGTCAGCTAAGCTGGGCGCAGGCCCGCTGGATGCGTTGGCAGGCGTCTTCCAAAAGCTCTGTCGAGGTCGCGTAACTGACCCGGAAATGGGGGCTGAGCCCGAAGGCCGCCCCCTGGACCACGGCCACGCCTTCGGATTCCAGGATAAAGGTGATGAAATCCTCGTCCGTCTCGATGGTATTGCCGTCCGGGGTCTTCCTGCCGATGGCGCCGGCGCACGACGGATAAACGTAAAAAGCGCCTTCCGGCGTCGGGCAGCTCAGGCCCGAGGCCTGGTTGAGCATGCTGACGACCAGGTCACGGCGCTCCTTGAACACCCGGTTGTTGTCCTGGATGAAGTCCTGGGGGCCGTTCAGGCCAGCCACCGAAGCCGCCTGGCTGATCGACGACGTATGCGTCGTCGATTGCGACTGCACCTTGGTCATAGGCGCAATCAGCTCCTTCGGCCCGCCGGCGTAACCGACCCGCCATCCAGTCATGCAATAGGCCTTGGACATGCCGTTCAGCGTCAGGGTGCGGTGTTTAAGCCCCGTTTCGACCTCGGCGATGGTCGAAAACTCGAAATCGTCATAGATGATGTGTTCGTAAATGTCGTCGGTCAGAATCCACACCTGATCGTAGCCCATCAGCACGTCGGTCAACGCCTTCAGGTCTTCGCGCGTATAGGCGGCGCCGGACGGGTTGGACGGTGAATTCATGATCAGCCACTTGGTTTTGGGCGTGATCGCGGCTTCCAGATCGTCGGGGGTCATCCGGAAGCCGTTTTCCGCCGTGCACTCGACGAATACCGGCTTGCCTTCGAACAGCAACGCGATGTCCGGGTACGAAACCCAGTAAGGGGACGGGATGATGACCTCGTCGCCGGCGTTCAGCGTCGCCATGAAGGCGTTGAAGATGATCTGCTTGCCGCCGCAGCCGACGGCGATCTCGTCGACGGAATAATCGAGCCCGTTGTCGCGCTTGAACTTGGCCGAGATCGCTTCCCGGAGTTCCGGGATGGCGTTGATGGGTGTATAGCGCGTCAGGCCGTCGTCCATGGCTTTTTTCCCCGCCTCGATAATGTGGGCGGGGGTGTCGAAGTCCGGCTCGCCGGCGCCGAGGCCGATGACGTCGCGGCCGGCCGCCTTCAGGTCGCGGGCTTTCTGGGTAACGGAGATGGTCGGCGAAGGCTTGATCAGGCTCAAGCGTGAAGCGACGAAAGACATGGCCATGACCCCAGGCGCGAATTTTTCAAAGAAAATAGGTTAAAGAAAAAGGTTATCGTGGTTCCTGACCCGGACATTACGCCCGCCGCCCTGGCGGCGCAACCGCGAAACGACGGTATTTCCCCGGCCGCTTTCGGCCTCTCCGGACTCGCCTTCGGCCCTGTCCCCGGCCTATATAAGCGCTTATGGAAACCGCCGAAATCTTCACGCCACCGAAGCGCCCGCCCGTCACTGGCGGCAAGCCTTTCGAGCTGGTATCCGGCTTCGAGCCCGCCGGCGACCAGCCCGAGGCCATCGCCGAACTGACCGAGGGCCTCAAAAACGGCGAGCGCGACCAGGTGCTCTTGGGGGTCACCGGGTCGGGCAAGACCTTCACCATCGCCCACGCGATCCAAAACCTGCAGCGCCCGACGCTGGTGCTGGCCCCCAACAAGACCCTGGCGGCGCAGCTTTACGGGGAAATGAAGGAGTTCTTTCCCGGCAACGCGGTCGAGTATTTCGTTTCCTATTACGACTATTACCAGCCCGAAGCCTACGTGCCGCGCACCGACACCTATATCGAAAAGGACGCCTCCATCAACGAACAGATCGACCGCATGCGCCACGCCGCCACGAGGGCGCTGATGGAACGGTCCGACACCATCATCGTGGCGTCGGTTTCCTGCATCTACGGTATCGGCGCGGTGGAGACCTATACCGAAATGGTGGTCAAGCTCCGGGCCGGCGGCCGGGTCGATCGCTCGGACCTGTTGAAGCGCCTGGTCGAGTTGCAATACCGGCGCAACGACGCCAATTTCTACCGCGGCGCCTTTCGGGTCCGGGGCGACGTCGTCGAGATCTTCCCGTCGCACCTGGAAGACCGGGCCTGGCGGTTGTCGCTGTTCGGCGACGAGCTGGAGCAGGTGTGGGAAATCGACCCCCTGACCGGCGAAAAGATCGGCGCGCTGGACGAAATCATTATCTATCCCAACAGCCACTACGTCACCCCGCGCCCGACACTGTTGCAGGCCATCCCTCGGATCAGGGAAGAGCTTAAACAGCGCCTCGAGGAGTTCAATGCCGAAGGCAAGCTTGTGGAGGCGCAGCGCCTGCGGGAACGCACCACCTTCGACCTGGAGATGCTGGATACCACCGGGTTCTGTTCCGGCATCGAGAACTATTCGCGCTATCTGACCGGCCGCAACCCCGGCGAGCCGCCGCCGACCTTGTTTGAGTACCTGCCCGAGAACGCGCTTCTGGTGGTCGACGAAAGCCACGTCACAGTGCCGCAACTGGGCGGCATGTACCGCGGCGATTTCAACCGCAAATCGACGTTGGCGGAATTCGGCTTCCGGCTGCCCAGTTGCATCGACAACCGGCCCTTGAAGTTCGAGGAATGGGAGTCCATGCGCCCGGACACGGTCTTCGTTTCCGCCACCCCCGGCCCGTGGGAGCTTGAGAGGACCGGCGGCGTGTTCACCGAACAGGTCGTCCGCCCGACGGGCCTCATCGACCCGCTGTGCCAGGTTAAGCCGGTGGAGACCCAGGTCGACGACCTGCTGGCCGAGGTCAAGGACGTGGCGGCGAAGGGCTTCCGCACGTTGGTGACGACGCTGACCAAGCGCATGGCCGAGGAACTGACCGAATACCTGCACGAACAAGGCGTGCGGGTGCGCTACATGCATTCCGATATCGACACCCTGGAACGCATAGAGATCATCCGCGATTTGAGGCTCGGCGCCTTCGACGTGCTGATCGGCATCAATTTGTTGCGCGAAGGCCTGGACATCCCCGAATGCGTCCTCGTCGCCATCCTGGATGCCGACAAGGAAGGTTTCCTGCGCTCGAAAACGTCATTGGTGCAGACCATTGGCAGGGCAGCGCGCAACGTCGAGGGCCGGGTGATCCTTTATGCCGATACCATCACCGCGTCTCTCGACTACGCGCTTTCCGAAACCAACCGCCGGCGCGAAAAACAGCAGGCCTACAACGTCGCCAACGGCATCACCCCGGAATCGATCAAGAAGGGCATCACCGACATCATGGATTCCGTCTACGAGCACGACTACGTGACCGTGGACACGGGTGCGGCCGGCGAGATCGAACTTGTCGGCCACAACCTGCGGGCTGTCATCGGCGAGCTGATGGAGAAGATGAAGGCCGCCGCCGCCGATCTGGAATTCGAGGAAGCGGCCAGGCTGCGCGACGAAATCAGGCGCCTCGAAGCCCACGAGCTCGGCCTCGACAGGGCCGGCGTGGCGCCGATGGCGGCCTATAAAGCCGGCGCCGGGGCCGGAAGCAAGAAATTTAAAAAGAAAAAGCGGCGGTAGGCCTACCCCAACAGCTCCGGGCGTAGGAACCAGGTCACCGTCCAGCCGCCGCCGTTCTCGCCCCGCTCCAGGCGCGCCACCGAGCCGGGTTTGAAGTGGACCACGGTTTCGTCCTCGTTGCCGGTGACCAGGCGCGACACCATTTTCGACATGAACGGCAGGTGGCCGACGACGATGGTGTCCTCGGTCCAGCCGTCGATGGCGGCGAACAACGCGTCGGTGGAATCATTGGGCGCCAGGCCGGACTCGACCTCCTCGACGACGTTGCCGGGACCGAGCACCTCGGCCAGCAGCAGTGCCGTTTCCAGGGCGCGCAATTTGCCCGAATGGATGACCCGGGCCGCGGAGACGTGGCTGCGGGCCAAAAACGACGCCATCTTCTTGATGTCTTCGCGGCCGCTGTCGCTTAAGGGTTTCTCGGGGTTTTCGTCCTTGGGCACCGCGGCGCCGTGCTGAACCAGGTATATGTGCATCACTCGGCCGATGCGGCCGCCAGCATCGCCTCGGCGGTCTTGAGCTCTCTCTCGGCGGCGTCGGTGTCGCCGTCCTCGACTTCCCCAGCTTTGGTTAGCGCCTGCTTGGCGTCCTCGAGGCGCTTTTCGGCTTCAGCGCGGTCGATGTCGGCGACGGGAACGGCTTCCTCGGCCAGTACCGTACAGCGTTCCGGCGACACCTCGGCGAAACCGCCGGCGACGAAAATACTTTCGCGCACTTCGCCTCCTTCGTGGATGTCAATGACGCCGGGCCTGACGGCGGCGATCAAAAGCGAGTGGCCGGGCAGCACGCCGACATCGCCCTCGGTGCCGGGGATGACGACCATCTCCACCGGCTCCGACTTGAAAAGTTTCTCCGGCGAAACCAGTTCGAATTCGATGGTGTTGTTGGCGGAAATTTCAGCCATTTTTTAGTCCCCGTCCGCGTCTCTTGTTGTTCGGTTCCCCGCTGGCCGGGTTAAGCCGCTTCGGCCAGCTTCTTGGCTTTCTCCAGTGTTTCCTCGATGGTGCCGACCATGTAGAAGGCGGCTTCCGGCAGGTGGTCGTATTCGCCTTCGACGATGCCCTTGAAGCCCTTGATGGTGTCTTCCAGCGACACCAGGACGCCGGGGCTGCCGGTGAACACCTCGGCGACGAAGAACGGTTGGCTTAGGAAGCGTTGAATCTTGCGCGCCCGGGTGACAGCCAGTTTGTCGTCCTCGGAAAGCTCGTCCATACCGAGGATGGCGATGATGTCTTGCAGTGACTTGTAGGTCTGCAACACCCGCTGGACCTCGGTGGTGACGGCGTAATGCTCTTCGCCGATAATCCGTGGATCGAGGATGCGCGACGTCGAATCGAGCGGATCGACGGCCGGGTAAATGCCCAGTTCGGCGATTTGGCGCGACAGCACCGTCGTTGCGTCCAGATGCGCGAACGAGGTCGCCGGCGCCGGGTCGGTCAAATCGTCGGCGGGAACGTAAATCGCCTGCACCGAGGTGATCGAGCCCTTGTTGGTCGAGGTGATGCGTTCCTGCAGGTTGCCCATGTCGGTGGCCAGGGTCGGCTGGTAGCCGACGGCCGACGGGATGCGGCCCAGCAGCACCGACACCTCGGACCCGGCCTGGGTGAAGCGGAAGATGTTGTCCATGAAGAACAGAACGTCCTGGCCTTCCTGGTCGCGGAAGTATTCAGCCAGCGTCAGCCCGGTCAGGGCCACCCGCGCGCGCGCGCCCGGCGGCTCGTTCATCTGGCCGAAGACCAGGGCGGCCTTGGAATTGCCGCCTTCGAGGTCGATGACGCCGGATTCGATCATTTCATGATAGAGGTCATTGCCTTCACGCGTCCGTTCGCCGACGCCGGCGAACACCGAATAACCGCCGTGGCCCTTGGCGATGTTGTTGATCAACTCCATGATGATGACGGTCTTACCGACGCCGGCGCCGCCGAACAGCCCGATCTTTCCGCCCTTCGAATAGGGGCAGATTAAATCGACGACCTTGATGCCGGTGGCCAGGATATCGGTCTCGGTGGATTGATCGACGAATTCAGGCGCGCTGGCGTGGATGGGCGCGGTCGCCCTAGTGTTCAGCGGCCCCCGTTCGTCGATCGGGTCGCCGATGACGTTGATGATGCGGCCGAGGGTTTCCGGTCCCACCGGAACCTTGATCGGCTCGCCGGTGTCGATGACCTCGACGCCGCGTTGCAGGCCCTCGGTCGAATCCATGGCTATGGTGCGGACCGAGTTTTCGCCCAGGTGCTGGGCGACTTCCATGACCAGTAGCTTGCCTGCGTTTTCACAATGCAGGGCGTTCAGGATGTTGGGCAAATCGCCCTCGAACTTGACGTCGATGACGGCGCCCATGATCTGGGTGATTTTACCGTTTGCGTTTTTAGCCATCTCTGATTCTCCTTAAAGCGCTTCCGCGCCCGAGATAATTTCGACCAGTTCCCTGGTGATTGCCGCCTGACGGGTGCGGTTGAAGGTCAGCGTCAAGTCGTCGATCATTTCGCCGGCGTTGCGCGTCGCGTTGTCCATGGACGTCATCCGTGCGCCGTGCTCTGAGGCCGCGCTCTCCAATAGCGCCTGGAAAACCTGCTGGTTGATGTTCTTGGGCAGCAGGTCGGCCAAGATTTCCTGCTCCTCCGGCTCGTAGACGAAAATCGCCGATGGCCCTGTGTCTTCGACCCCGGCACTGTCTTTGCCGGCTTCGTCGTCGGCCGTCTCGGGGGCAGTAAAGGGGATCAACAGTTGCGACGTGATGATCTGCGTCATCGCCGATTGGAAGCGGTTGAAGACGATGGTGCAAACGTCGAAACCGCCGGCGTCGAACATGGTGGTGAGCGTCTCCGCCACCTTCTGGGCGTCGGCGAACTCAACGCCGCGCCGGCCGATGCCCTCGATGGTTTCGACGATGTCGGCCTCGAATTGGCGTTTCAGCCCGTCGCGGCCCTTGCGCCCGACGCAGAGAATGCGGACGATCTTGCCGTCCCGTTTCAGGTTATGGGCCAGGGTCCGGACTTCGCGGATGATGGTGCCGTTGAACCCGCCGCACAGGCCACGGTCCGCCGTGCAGGCGACGATCAGGTGGATCTGCGTGCTGCCGGTGCCGACCAGCAATGGCGGCGCGCCTTCGATACCGCCGATGCTTTCGCCGACGTCGGCGACCATGCGTTCCATCTTCTCGGCATAAGGCCGGGCCGCCTCGGCGCTTTCCTGAGCGCGCCTAAGCTTGGCCGCCGCCACCATCTTCATGGCCGAGGTGATCTTCTGCGTTGATTTGACGCTGTTGATCCGGACTTTGAGGTCTTTGAGGTTGGGCATGTCGGAGGTTCCGGGCGGCGGCCTTGGGCGTTTAAGCGTAGGTCTTGGTGAAGTCGTCCATGAATTTGGTGAGTTTGGCTTGCGTTTCCTCGCTCAGTTCCTTTTCCGTGCGGATGGCCTTGAGGATGTTTTGGCCCTTGGAGCGGATTTCGTCCAACAGCCGGGCCTCGAATTGGGTCACCTGGTTGACCTCGATGGCGTCCGTATAGCCGTTGACCCCGGCGAAGATGGTAACCACCTGTTCCTCGATCGGCAGCGGCGTGTATTGCGGCTGTTTCAGCAATTCGGTCAGGCGCGCGCCCCGGGCCAGCAGATTCTGGGTCGCCTGGTCCAGGTCGGACGAGAACTGGGCGAACGCCGCCATTTCCCGGTACTGGGCCAGTTCCAGCTTGATCGAGCCGGCGACCTGCTTCATCGCCTTGATCTGGGCCGCGGAACCGACGCGCGATACCGACAGGCCGACGTTCACCGCCGGGCGGATGCCCTTGAAGAACAGTTCCGTTTCCAAAAAGATTTGGCCGTCGGTGATGGAGATGACGTTGGTCGGGATATAGGCCGAAACGTCGCCGGCCTGGGTTTCGATCACCGGCAGCGCCGTCAGCGACCCGGCGCCGTTGTCATCGTTCATCTTGGCGGCGCGTTCAAGAAGACGCGAATGCAGGTAGAAGACATCGCCCGGATAGGCCTCGCGCCCCGGCGGGCGGCGAAGCAGCAAGGACATCTGGCGGTAGGCGACGGCGTGCTTGGACAGGTCGTCATAGAAGATCACCGCGTGCATGCCGTTGTCGCGGAAAAATTCGCCCATGGTGCAGCCCGTATAGGGAGCCAGGAACTGCAAGGGGGCGGGTTCCGACGCGGTGGCGGCGACGACGATGGAATATTTCAGCGCATCGTAGTCTTCCAGCGTCTTCACCAGTTGCGCCACGGTCGAGCGTTTCTGGCCGATGGCAACGTAGATGCAGTAGAGCTTTTCCAGCTCGTCGTCGGATTCGTTGACGGTGCGCTGGTTGATGATGGTGTCGATGATGACGGCGGTCTTGCCGGTCTGGCGGTCGCCGATGATCAACTCGCGTTGTCCGCGGCCGATGGGAATAAGCGCATCGATGGCCTTCAAGCCCGTCTGTACCGGTTCATGGACCGACTTGCGCGGAATGATGCCCGGCGCCTTGACCTCGACCCGGGCGCGATCGTCGGTGACGATCGGCCCCTTGCCGTCGATGGGGTTGCCGAGCGCATCGACGACACGGCCCAACAAGTCCTTGCCGACGGGCACGTCGACGATGTCGCCGGTCCGTTTGACGGTGTCGCCTTCCTTGATGTTGCGGTCGTCGCCGAAAATCACGATGCCGACGTTGTCGACTTCCAGGTTCAGCGCCATGCCCTTGATCCCGCCCGGGAATTCGACCATTTCGCCAGCCTGGACCTGGTCCAGCCCATGCACGCGGGCGATTCCGTCACCGACCGACAGGACCTCTCCGACCTCCGCGACTTCGGCCTCGGTGCCGAAACCGGCGATTTGTTTTTTCAGGATGGCGGAGATTTCAGCCGGTTTGATATCCATTATCCAATCCCTTTCATGGACAGGCGTAGTTGCGTCAACTTGGTCCTGATGGAACTGTCGACCATGCGCGACCCGATCTTGATGACGAGGCCGCCCAAAAGGCCGGGATCGACCTTGGCGTCGATGGCGACATCTGAACCGATGGCCTTTTTTAATACTTCACTGATGGTATCCAATTGTTTCTTCGACAATGGCTTTACCGAAACCACTTCGGCGGTGGCTTCGCCGCGTTGCGCAGCCAATAACGCCTGAAAAGCGGCGATCATGGCCTTGAGGGCAAATAAACGGCGGTTTTCGGCGACCGTGCCGACGAAGCTCTGGGTCAATGTGCACATGCCGGCCTTATCCAGGACGGCGGCCATGGCGCGGCCCTGATCGTCGCGGGAAATTACCGGTGAACGGATCAGGCGCGTTAAATCGGCGGATGCCTTGATCATTTGGCCGAGCTGGTCAAGATCGGCG
>ENA-ORDI01000910-ORDI01000910.1-marine-metagenome-genome-assembly--contig:-NODE-910-length-17741-cov-3.198030_pt1 | contig 17741 bp, 15 predicted proteins | sample MGYA00248628_ERZ508525 | MGnify/ENA primary metagenome ERZ508525 (study PRJEB26195, sample SAMN05422138) | marine metagenome | isolation source: East of Porto Seguro, South Atlantic Ocean | place... | reverse complement strand
TAGGGGGCTGGAAGGTAAATCTGGCATCCTGGCGATTGGCCCGGGCCTTACGACAAGCGGATCAATCGAGGGCGATGTAGCGTTTGTCGATTTTGCTGGTTCCGGTTCGGCCGCCACAGCGGCCCGCAGCGATCACGATCACGATTCCGATTACTACACCCGTCTGGAACTTTCGTCGGGGGCAGGTCAGGTCGCGTGGTCGTCTATTACAGGCATTCCCGGCGATCTCAGTTCCGGTGGAACCGCGGCATCGGTCGCGTGGGAAAACATCCAGGGCCGGCCTGCCGGGCTTGACGATGGTGACGACGTCCTCACTTCTATTGATTGGGGCGAGATCCAGGGCAAGCCGATTGAACTGAATACAACCCTCGGTGCCCTAGTGTGCGGCTCAAGTGAAATCGCTATTTTCAACGGTTCGACATGGGTTTGCGGTGATACTGGCCCGTCGCCAGGCGAATATGTGAGCTCCGGACAGTCCTGCGGGTTCGAGCTGATTGCTTCGGGATTCGATGCGACCGGGAACCTGGAATGTTCAGCAATTTCTGGTGGTGACACGGTGCCCTTTAAGCGTGGGCCCCACCGGGTGACCAACCTGGTTAGCGGGCCGGGTGACGCCGGCTTCTGGAACTCGATCACGGTTGGCGACAACGGATTACCGGTGATTGCATACGAAGCCAACGAATCACTGTACCTGGCACAGTGCGATGACGCGACGTGCGCCTCTGCCACCCCCTCGCTTGTTGAGACTACGGGAACGGGCAATCTCCACGCTTCGGTAATCATCGGAGCCGACGGCCTGCCCCTCATCAGTTATCGCGACTCGACCGATGCCAACCTGAAGATCGCCCACTGTGAGACAGTCGAGTGTGCGACCAGTGCGAAGGCGATTCTGGAAAGTTCGGGCGACGTCGGAGAGTTTTCGTCGATTACGGTCGGGATCGACGGCCTTGGGATAATCAGTTATTACGATCGAACGAACGGCAATTTAAAGATTGCCCATTGCAACACCACGTCCTGTTCGTCGGCAGGGGTGACAACCCTTGACTCCTCGACGGGTGACGTGGGTCAGTTCACGTCGATCACTATCGGTAGCGACGGCTTTGCGTTGGTTGCCTACTACGACGTGACTAATTCGGCGTTGAAAGTTGCTCACTGCAGCAACGCAGCCTGCTCTACCAGCACCATCGAAACTATCGATTCGAATGGCGATATCGGAAAGCAGACCTCCATAGCCATCGGTATCGACGGACTCGGTCTCATCAGTTATTTCGATGCGACGAGCAACGATCTTAAGGTCGCTCATTGTTCGAACCTATCGTGCAGTGCTTCAACCGTTTCTTCCGCTGTGACCAACGGTGGAGTCGGCGACTGGAGCTCGATGACAATCGGGGCCGACGGCCGTGCGATCATCAGCTATTACGATTCGTTCAACGGTGCCCTTGAAGTCGCCCACTGCTCAGACACCCTGTGCACATCGGCGATCGGTATCGATGTCGACTCGGCAGCGAACGTTGGGCAGCACAGCGCGATCACAATCGGGGCCGACGGACTGCCGCTAATCGCATATCACGACATCACGTCCCGGAACCTCAAGGTGGTCCACTGCTCAAATACGCGCTGCGTGCCAAACATGAGGAACAGGTAGCTGGCTGGCAGCGGAGGTCGGGAGCGCTTCCGCCCGGCCATGCGCGTTCGATTACTCGCTTGCAGGGTGAAGACGGCTTTCGACCATGGATCAGATAATCATCGACATTGAAGATAACGATAACTGCGGATATTTCCCCATGCAGGTATTTGAAGTGCAGGGCGAGGCGCGGAGTTCTGCTGTCATAACGATTCCGAGCGTTCCGGGGAGCGATGAGCCGCACGATGTTGCGGGCTGGTCCTCGGAGGCCGGCGAGGACGGCGGTCCGTGTGATGCGACAGCGGTCGCTGTGGGCGATTCGGGGGCGGGGCAGGTAATAATGATCCACGGCGGCGATCACGGAATCAGGATGCGACCGGCCTCTTCCGGGTCGCCGTGGAGCCTGTCATCCGCGGATCAAATTGGGGAGCCATACATGCTGATTGCATCCTCATCAGAAATCGTTTTCTCGGATTGATCCGACTCGGTTCCTGCTAGGTACCAATGAATTGAGCTTCCGTAGTGTTGACACTCAAAATTTATTCGTGATAGTTTTCACTTGCGCCTGTTTCGAAGAGGCGGCGGTGCGCGCACGCGACCGTTCGAATTTTTGTAATCTTTGTTGAACCGGGAGATACGTCAGCAGGACATGGATCCGCAACCGTTATCCAGGGCCGAATGGGCTGAAGTCGGCACTGTACTAAAGTTTCTCTGGCTGGCGCTGGGTTTTGCGCTCATCGCCGGCCCTTCATTGCTGACGGCCCACGCGTTAATCCCATCGGCTGTCGACACCAAGACAATTACCGAAAAATGGACCCGGTTCCGGGCTCCCCTCTACGTTGTCGGTCTGCTCTGTGCCGCGGGTATCTTTGCGTCTCTGTTCATGGCCTCGCAGAACACCCAATTTCTTCACGATATGTATTCGCGGTGGTGGCAGTAAAAACTGCAACTGCCATTACCTTAGCGGTCGGTTGCGGCCCGCCTGGACTGGAAAGTGCGCTTGGCGTCGGACAACGAAGGCTCTAAAAACAAATCTTCATCACTGCCTAAGTTGTTGATCCCGGTTCTGGGTATCGGCGGACTGGGTGTGATGGCGGTCATGGGCATAGTCGCCGCGTTCGTTTTTACGGGCTGGCTCGGCCAACCGGTCCCGGTCCTCGGTTTCGAGCAAACGTTCGATCAGCCGATCAACTTCCCGCACACCATTCACGCCTCGACGAAACAGCTCGACTATGTCCCTGCCGATGGACTGTCGACAATGGAGGGCCTCGGGCTCGACTGCACGTTCTGCCACCGGACCGTCACGACGCAGGCTAACGCGGGCGTTCCCCCGGTGGCGTTCTGCGCAACCTGTCACCAGGCGATTGGTGCTGCCGATAATCCAGAACTGATAATTCTTCGTGATGCCGCTAATCTGACCAACTCCAAAGGCCAGTCGGCGGCGCAAATCGAGGAGTTATTGGATTCTGGAGTCGCGGCCGAGAAGCTGGATGGTCCGGAACCGGTCAACTGGAAGCGCGTTCATCGTCTGCCCGATCACGTCAGATTTGTACACGAGCCGCACATTCGGTATCTAACCCAGAACCCCGGCGAGATTAAAGGGACGACTGACGGTGTAACAGAGGGGGCCGCGGGCGTATGTTCAACCTGTCACGGCAACGTCGCGGCCATGAAACAGGTCGAGCAGGTAGAACCGCTCAAGATGGGCCAGTGTGTCGACTGCCACCGCGATAATGGTGCGCCAACAGATTGTGTCGCTTGCCACTACTAAGGAAAACAGATTTTTCAACCGGGCCGGACATTCCGGTCACGGGAGCTGAGAAAACGGAAACAGTACTGACCAGATGAAGCTGAATAGACGAGAATTCCTGGCGCTGACCGGTAAAACGGCTGCAGGAGCTGTGATATTCGCAGCCTGCGGCCTGCCCGAGCGCGAGTTGATAGTGCAGAGTCCGGTCGAACTCCCGGAAGACCTGGTGCGGGGCGAAGACGCCTGGTACGCAACGTCGATGGGCGACTTCACGAACGGCGACGGCGTACTTGTAAGGGTGATGCAGGGCCGCGCAAAGAAAATCGAAGGCAACCCCGACCATCCGGTAAACCGCGGCAAGTCAACAGCCCGTTACGATTCAGTCCTGCAGCTGCTGTACCACCCGGACCGCATCAGCGATCCAATGCTCCGCTATTCGAAAGCCGGGAATCTGGTCGGAATTTCATGGGAGCAGGCGGAAGCCCGGTTCCAGGAAGCGCTGGCGAATGCGAACGGCTCCCTCACGGTGGTCACGAACCCGCTGCGGGGGCACCTGGGCAGCGTCGCTACCAACTTTGCCGCGAAGTACAGCGGCAAGCACATGGCATTCGATCCTATCGAACAGGGTGTACTGCACCGCGCGGTAAAGTCGGTCCTCGGTCAGGACCAACTCCCGACATTCGATATTGCAAACGCCAACACTGTCCTTTCGTTCGGTGCCGATTGGCTCGGCACCTGGGGGTCGCCCGCACAGTTCGGTGTCAAGTACGGCGAGTTCCGGTCGCAGCGCAGCCGTGGTTACCTGATCCATGCCGAACCCCGCATGTCGCTTACCGCGGCGGCGGCCGACCTCTGGCTCGCTCCGAGACCCGGTACCGAGGGCGACCTGGCACTCGGCATCGCGAGTGTGATCGTTGATGAGAAGCTTGTAAGCTCGGACAACATTGCGGCGTTCAACGCTGCCCTGCCAAGCGGCCTTGCGGGCTACTCGCTTGCTGAGGTTGCAGCGCGAACAGATGTCCCTACAGAAAGAATTGAAAAGGCGGCCCGTCACTTCGCGGGCAGTCCGTCGACCGATGACAAGTCCGCAGTTGCTTTCGGTGGCGGCTCGGCCGGTGCACATACCAATGGCAGTTTCATCCTTGGTGCGATCTACGCCCTGAACCTGCTGGTCGGGGCGGTCGGAGCCAGTGGGGGCGTGACCCCAAACCCGGGCTCGGCATTTTCCGATATCTCGGCATCGGCCACGGGTGCGTCGTTTGAAGCATGGGAAGAAGAACTTGCCGAGTGGCGTGCGGGGAATGTCGAGACGGTGATCATCCGCGGCACCGATATTGTTCACGGCATGCCAAACTCGGTTGCGATCCGAGAAGCCCTCGATAGCGTTCCGAACGTCATAGCGTTTGGCGCAGTCCTCGACGACACGATGGGGTACGCCGATCTCGTGCTGCCCGAACTGACTTTCCTCGAGACGTGGGGAACGGATATTCCTGAGCCGGGGCCGGGTTACCAGGTCGTTGGCATTCAGCAACCTGTTGTTGGGCCAACTATTTCACGCGACGAAAGCGGCCTGATCAGCAATGCCCGCGGCTTCGGCGACACGCTCCTGTCGATGGCTGGTGGATCGCTCGGTTCCAGCATGGAGCGCCTTGTGGCGGATGCCGTTTCCGAACTTCACGACACCCGGCAGGGCTCAGTCACAGCTTCGTCATCGGCACTGTTCACCAACGGCGTACTGCAGCGTGGCGGATGGTGGGATACCGGCGAAAAGGGTACAAGTTCCAGCGCGGGCAAGGTAAGCACCGCCAACAAGAACGCGGGCTACTCCGACACGAATTCGCTGGGAACGGGCGATGATTTCAACCTTGTCCCCTTCCAGTCGAACTCATTGCTCGACGGTCGGCTCGCTTCGACTCCGTGGGCCCAGCAGACCCCCGACCCTATTTCGTCTGCTTCGTGGTCTACCTGGGCCGAGATCAACAGCAAGCAGGCTGAAGACCTCGATATAAGGCAGGGCGACGTTCTGCTGGTCCGTTCGACGTCTGGTGAGATCGAAGTGCTCGCCTACCCGCATCCGGGCGTACGCCCCGGGGTTATCGGCATTCCTATCGGACAGGGCCACGAAGAGGGCGGCCGGTGGGCCGAGGGCCGTGGCGCAAATGTTCTCTCCATACTGGTGGACCAGAAAGATTCCGAAACCGGAGCGCTGGCGTGGGCCGCAACGAAGGTCCGAGTCCAGCGGGCGGGCCGCAGGGTCAAGGTGCCGAAGTTCGAAGGCGAAGTGGAAGCCCGTGCGGTCGAACCCGGCGTTCCCGTTCTGGTAGTTGGACCGGGTGAGACGGCCGAGGAAGCCGAAATTGTGAACCACCACGAATACCAGAGGTCGCTATTTAATGACTAATAAGGGAACGGCAGCAGTGACTGGGATTCAGAGCCAGCGGCGCCAGTACAGGACGGTAGTAGCCAGATGACCTCAGCAAATTTCGGCGGTCATAACTGGGGCATGGTCGTTGATATCGATAAGTGCATCGGCTGCCAGGCGTGCGTTATCGCCTGCCAGGCGGAGAACAACGTCCCGTTAAATACCCAGGACCGCGTCGAGCGGGGTCGTTCGATCTCGTGGATTCGTATCGAACGCTACTGGGAGGGCGACTTCCCAGACACCAAGGCCCGGTTCATACCGATCATGTGTCAGCACTGTGAAAACGCACCGTGCGAACCCGTATGCCCGGTATTTGCCACCTACCACAATTCTGAAGGGCTGAACGTGCAGGTGTACAACCGCTGTGTTGGCACCAGATACTGTGCGAACGGCTGCCCTTACATCGTTCGGTTCTTCAACTACTGGGAGCCAGTGTGGCCGGAAACGCTCCGCAACCACCTGAACCCCGATGTAACGGTCCGAAGCCGTGGAATCATGGAAAAGTGTAGCTTCTGCGTGCACCGGATTCGTCGCGCAACACGCACTGCCCGCAGCCAGGACCGGCAGTTGCTCGACGGTGAAATTCAGACTGCATGCTCGTCGGCATGCCCGACAAGCGCTCTCAATTTCGGTAATTTCAACGACCCGAACAGCAAGGTGTCGACAATGAGGAAAGACCAGCGTCACTACACGCTGCTCGACCAGTTCGCCACTGAACCGAACGTCATATACCTGGCGAAGGTCGATACCGACAGGAAAGTCGGAGCAGGAGAAGCTGCATCGCATGGCTAGTGAAGCTGTAGCACAGGGCCACGAGGCCGAGCACCACGCACTCCCGGCGCAGGTCGCACCGGACGTTGTCGCGCGGGAGTTGGTGGCCACCACAATGGGTGCCAGCGGCCGGTTCAAGGCGATCGCATGGACGCTCGGGGTTCTTTCGATCGCAGGCATTGTTGCGCTTGTGCTCAAGTGGCTCGACCAGAGTGACGACAGTACCCGGTGGGGCTATGTTGCCGCGCTGTTGTCGTTCCTGCTTTCTGTCGCCGGCGGTGCACCGATGGTCGCCATGGCCCCGGTAATGGCAAAGGCCAACTGGGTGCGCCCCGTGACGCGTATCGCGGCAATGTTTTCGTTCGCCAGCATCGTAACCATCATCACGCTGATCCCGCTTGTTGCGATCCTCCCGCCACTGGTCACGGAAGGTGCCCGCCGGAGGACGATCTGGTTCGAAGCGCCCGACTACTCGCCACACATCTGGTCGATCGTCGGCCTTGTCCTGCTGCTAATCACGGGCATCGGCCTGTTCTACTCGGCCGCGATTCCGGACTTTGCTTCCATGCGTGACCACTCGATGGGTTGGCGCCAGCGGTGGGGCAAGAAGTTCGCACGTGGCTGGGTGGGCACCGATTCGCAGTGGCGCACATTGCGAATGCGTATCGGCATGTTCGGGACGTTCTATTTCCTGATCCTGGTTTTCGTGAACTTCCTGATTACCACGGACTTCGGCCAGAGCATGGTGCCGGGGTGGCGTGACGCCATCTTCCCGATGTACCACTCGATATCGTCGTTCCAGGCGGGAGTGGCCGCGATTGTTATTGCCCTCTGGGCGGCCCGACGATATATGCATCTCGAAAAGTACGTTCATGTCGACGCGTTCTGGTCGCTCGGCCGCCTGTTATTTGCGCTCACCCTGTTGTGGGTCTATTTCTTCTACTCGTCGTTCATCGTGTTCTGGTACGGTCGGTCCGCGACCGACATTTCCACGCTCAACCTCCTGATCAGGGGGCCCATGATGTACGCGTTTATCGCGGCCATAATCCTCATCTGGTTTGTGCCGTGGTGGATCCTGATCTGGAACAAGGTGCGGCGCAGCGTCAACGGAATGGCGATCGGTGCGGCCGTGATTCTCGTCGGGGTGTTGATCGATAGGATCCGCATCTTTGTCCCGGCATGGTCTGTCCCGCCAGATCAGATTCACGAAAAGTGGCTGACAAAAATCCCCGGCACTGTCTACCCGGACATCTTCGACATTCTGATCATGGCCGGGGGAATATCTCTTGCCGTGCTGATTATCTTGCTAATGACCCGCGTAATCCCGGTCCTCTCTGTGTGGCAGGTTCAGGAATTCAACCTGCTTTCGAAGCCCATCAAGTACGTCCGAGGTCAGGCTACGATGATCGCGAAGCCCGATTAATTTCCGCAACGAATCTGCCCAGACAAACACAGGTACCGAACTAACAAATGCAACAGCGACGATCACTAGATCAGGCCTATACCAACCGAAAGCTTCTTAACGGTCAGTTAGACACGCCCAAATGGTGGGCTCCCACGGTCATCGTTCTGGGTATCTTGGTTCTCATCGGTATCGGCGTGATCTCAGTCATGATCAACAAAGGCCTTGGTGTCACCGGTCTCTCACGGCCTGTGTTCTGGGGCCTGTTCATCACGACTTTCGTTTTCTGGGTCGGCATATCGCACGCAGGAATCATGATTTCGGCCATTCTTCGCCTGACCCAGGCCGAATGGCGACGCCCCGTCACCAGAGCAGCAGAATTATTGACGGTGTTCTCGCTTTTGACGGCCCTTGTGTTCCCACTGATTCACGCGGGTCGCCCATGGCGCATTGCTTACTGGATCATGCCGTACGACTTCGGGCGGGGTATTTACCCGAACATCAGGTCGCCGCTGATCATGGATCCGGTGGCGATTGGCACCTACCTGACGGGATCGACCCTGTTCCTGTACGTTGCACTGCTGCCCGACCTGGCGAACCTCCGCGACCGAACGAAGGGGTGGAGAAACTCGCTGTACACCGTCCTGGCCCTTGGCTGGCGAGGCAATCCCCGCCAATGGAAGATGCAGACGGTCGGCGGAATTCTGCTTTCAGCGCTAATGCTCCCGATCTTCGTTTCGGTGCACTCGATCGTTTCGTGGGACTTCGCGGTTGTGCCGGCGGTCGAGGGCTGGCACTCGACTATCTTCGCTCCCTACTTCGTGATCGGCGCTGTGCATTCTGGCGTTTCCGCCGTGGTGACGATGATGGCCCTGATGCGCTGGCTGTGGAAGTGGGACGATTTTATTCGTCCGGAGCACTTCGACGCCCTCGCACGCCTGCTGATCGTTGTGGCAACGGGCTGGCTCGGATTCACGTTCCTTGAGCTGATATTCGCCCTGTACGGTCAGGATGCACCCGAGATCGCACTTCGGGAGATGCAGATGTTCACGTGGCCCTGGAACATGCTCTTCATCATCTTCTTCCTGACAGCGTATTTGATTCCGGTGCCGATGTGGCTGTTCAAGCGGGTTCGGACCAACATCGCGTTGATGTTCTGGACTTCGATTCTTGTGAACATCGGCATGTGGCTGGAGCGTTTCCTGATTATCGTGCCGGGGCTGGCCCGCAGGACCCCGTTCGTATACACGTGGGACTCATACCGCCCGAGTGCCGTTGAGTGGACGATATTCATCTGGTCGTTCGCCTGGGTTACGTTCCTGATGCTGCTGTTCTCGAAATTCTTCCCGCTCGTTCCGCTGTTCGAGCAGAAGGAAAGCCAGGTATTTACGGATGATGTGATGATTGGCCGGGCCAAGGTGCCTGCCGTTCTTAGGGAAGCTGACTAGAGGATTTTCTGATGAGTACGCGAAGCATGCTTGGCCTGTTCCAACAACCCGAACCCGCCGCCGACGCGATGGACGGTTTGAAGGAAGCTGGCTTTGAACTCGGATCATTCGACGTGTTGACCGGCGTCCCCTACCCGGAGGGCGCTTTCGGCGAGTATGTGCCACAGCACCGCCTGTTCCGCTTCCCGGCGTTCGGGGCGATCATCGGCTTCACGCTGGCGGTCTTCCTGACATCCGTAACGCAGTTGGCCTACCCCGTGGTGACCGGCGGTAAGCCGATCCTGTCGCTGTTCGCCATGCTGATCATCATGTATGAAATGACGATGCTCTCGGCAGTCATCGCATCAGTGTTCGGCATCATTTTCGAGTCCCGGCTGCCAAATATGAAACCGGGAATCTACGACCCGCGAATTACCGAGGGCTGGATCGGGGTCGTCATTACATTCGACGATGATTCCCGGGTAGCCGACGCCGAGGGTGTGTTCAACCGAGCCGGAGCGGTGGAGATCAAGCACGCTTCATGATTGCGTTTTCAGTAAATATCAAGTCAATATTCAGGCGCCGGTCTGCTCTTATGGTCGGTCTGCTGTCGATCGCGGCCGTCTCTGCCTCGGCATGTGCCGTCCAGGAGTCGAACACCTACCCGGTCGAGACGTTCTCGGAGATGCACTACTCGCAGTCGTTCAAATCGCAGGAGCCGCCGCGCCTGGCCCCCCCGGCCGATTCAGTTGTGTTCTCATCAGCAGGCGATCCCGACCAGGTGCTTGTCGTTCCGGACAAGCAGGAGCGGGCCTACGACCCTGTGGTTGCAGGTAACCTGTTCCGAGTCAACTGTTCGGTGTGTCACGGCATCGGTGGACATGGTGATGGCAAGATCGTGCGACACCTTACTTCGAAAGCCAGCTACTGGGCGGAAACGAACGACGGAAACGCTTACCTGGCACCGCCCGACCTGGTCGAATCTGCAGCCACCCGTCTGACCGATCGCGACACAATGGTCGCATTCGTTACATCAGGTGCACGCGTTATGCCGCCGTACGGCAAACTTCTCTCGGAAGAAGACATCAGGGACATCGTGAACTACATCTTTGACGCTGAGGCCGGCCTCAGCGACCGGTAATTCGTTGCTGAACTTGCGGTGCACAACCGTACAGGGTTATGGCACGGGGAAAGTAAGGCTCAATGGCATCCCGGTTTCCGTTCATCGTGATCGGACCGCGTGCGCTTTCAGTTAGACCCGCCGCGGTGTTGCTTGCATCGACCATGATTGCGATATTTGCAGTCGCAACCGGTTGCATCCGGGAAGACGATCTAACTCTCGAACAACGTGCGCACCAGCTTTACAGCCAACTGATGTGCCCGGTTTGCGACGCCCAGACAATCGACGGCTCGAATGCACCGATAGCTCAAAGCATGCGTTTAAAAGTTCGAGAACTGCTTGATGACGGTAAAACGAATTCGGAGATCAAGGAATATTTCGTACTTCGCAGTCCCGAGGGTGAGGCAATCCTCGCCGCACCCGAGGGTGGCGGGTTCAACTTACTTGCATGGATTGTTCCCTTTTTCATTACGTTTGGTGGGATTGGCATCGCGCTTTTGACCATTAGGAACCTGAGGCGGTCGAATGCCAGATCTGCAGAATTTGCCGCGGCTGGCTCCGGATCGGCAACAGATCAAAACGACCTTGCTAAATACCTGGCGCAGGTCGATCGCGACCTCGGCATCTCGCCAATACCCGCCGCCGGAAAGGCCGGACCCGGAACACCGAGCCCCGACGAAAAGGCTGACTCCTGATGGCCGATCTCGGAGTAATGGCACTTCTGCTCGGAATGGCGCTCAGCACCTACTCGGTGGTCGGATCGGTGGTTGGTGTAAAAACCGGCATGCCAGCACTGGTCGTGAGCGCACGCAGAGCGCTGTACATGACCATGATCACGGCGTTCGTTGCATCGGGAGCGTTGATCGCCGCATTTGTGCAGAACGAGTTCGCCATCAAGTACGTTGCCGAACACTCGAATTCCGTCATGGACCGCGCATTCGTCTGGGTGGCATTCTATTCGGGCAACGAAGGTTCGTTGCTCTACATCGTGCTCGCACTGAGCATCATGTCGGCCCTTGCCATCTGGTTTGCGCCAAGGCGCATGGAGCGCAGCATGCCGTGGACCATCGCGGTTCTGGCGGTGGTGCAGCTGTTCTACTTCTTCGTTCTGATCTTCTTTGCGAGTCCGTTCGAACTCCTCGATGTCATCCCGGAAGAAGGCCGTGGCATCAATCCCTTGCTCACTCACCCCGGAATGTTCAGCCACCCCCCGATGCTAATGGGCGGTCTTATTGCCATAACCATTCCCTTCGCCTTTGCATCGGGTGCGCTGATCTCGGGCAACTATGGTGACGACTGGGTCGACGTAGCCAGGGTTTCGGCGATTCTTGCCTGGGGCGTTCTCGGTACGGGAATGCTTATCGGGGCCTGGTGGGCCTATACGATTCTCGGCTGGGGCGGTTACTGGGGGTGGGACCCGATAGAAAACGTCGCACTCATGCCCTGGCTGGTGCTAACCGCATTTATCCACTCGATCATGGTTCAGAAACGCCGCGGGATGTTCCGTATGTGGAACGTGGCGCTATTGAACATTGCATTTGTCCTCGCACAGCTGGGAATGTTCATCAACCGCGGCGGGCCGGTTGTGAGCGTTCATTCGTTCGCCTCTTCAGCACTCGGCATAATTTTTCTCTCGTTCATGCTGTTGAGCCTGCTTTTTGCATTCGGCCTTTTCCTTTGGCGGATGCCCCAGCTCAAATCGGACCGTGCGATGGAATCGTTCATGTCGCGCGAAGCCGCGTTCCTGGTGAACAATTTTCTGTTCCTCGCGGTAATGGGGGTGACCCTGTGGGGTGTCGTTTTCCCGTTGTTTTCCGATCTTGCACGGGACGTTTCAGTGAGCGTATCCGCCCCTTACTTCGATCGTGCGAACGGGCCGATCTTACTTGGAATAGTCTTGATGATGGGGGTCGGACCGTTGCTGCCGTGGCGCAAGTCTTCCGCGCGGTCGCTCAGGCGTTGGTTTGCCTGGCCCCTTGTAATTGCCGTGATCGTAGTCGTCGTACTGGTTGCACTCGGGGTGAAACGGCCGATTGCCATACTGTCGTTTGGAGTCGTCGCGTTCGTGGCGGCTTCGATCATGGAGGAATGGTGGCGAGGAACAGTCGCCCGGCACCGGAGCGGAGACACCTGGGCACGTGCCTGGTGGCGGCTTGTGAATGGCAACCGGCCCCGACACGGAGGTTACATCGTTCACCTTTCGATCCTGATGCTCGGCCTCGGGATTATCGGCACAAACTTTTACCAGCAGCGCACCGATGGAGCACTCGCACTGGGTGAAAGCCTCGTTATAGATAACTACCGCATCGAGTACGTCGATTCCGACAGTTCGAGTCGGCCCGACCGGATCGCACAGTGGGCCGAAATGTCGATATACCGCATCGACCCGGCCGACTACGCGACCGAGATCTCTTTAGCCAGGGCGCAGGGGTCCGACGGCTTTAGGTTGAAAGACAGCACGAGGAGACCGAACGACCGGTTGATCGACCAGATCCAGCCGTGGCACGGTTTTTATCCCGATTTCAACATGGCCTCGGTACGTTCTGGCATCAGATCGACAATTGTCGAAGACCTTTATGTGATCCCCCGCGACTTTCTTTCTGATGGACGGATCTCGATTGCCGTGAGTATTAACCCACTGGCCTGGTGGTTGTGGGCCTCAGGGCCATTTTTCATCCTCGGTACTATGGTGGCTCTGTGGCCCCAGCCTGCGGTGGAGCGTCGGCCGGTCAGAACCGAAAAAACATTAAAAGCGATGGCGACCGGTGATCTCTGATGGCAATTGCCCTCGGCGCACTGCTCGCCTTCTTTGTTGTAGCCGTAATCGCGTACCCTTTTTTGGGATCGCGGCGATACAGGCTCGCGTCACAAAGGTTCGTAAACCGCGAAAAACTGCGAGTGGAACGGCTGCAGGTTTATCGCAAAATAAGTGATCTGGAAGTTGATCATGCCTCGGGCGATCTGACGGAATCGGATTTCCAATCGCAGCGCGATCAGTTGCGGGTTACGGCAGCAGAACTGCTCCGCGAGGAATCGGGGCCTGACGGCCCGGCAATGGACAGCGACGAACAATTGGAACAAGAGATATCCCGAATGCGAAAGCGATCTAGCTGCTCATCGGAGACCGGGAACGAATCGAAATGAAACACTCCCGCTCACCGATAAGTAACTACAAATTGTTGGCCTGGCCCTTCAGGCTGATTGCAATCCTCTTGATCAGCACCGCCTCGGTGTGGCTTAGTCCTGGCGAACCGCCGTCGGCGAACGCCCAGTCGACCCCGTCCGAAATCAAAGGGATAGTGGTCAACGGCACCGAAGGCGGCACCGTTCCGGCAGGCCTCGAAGTACTTTTACTTACAGTGGATGACGCGGCGGGCCAGATTATTGAGCAGGCCCCGACGACGGTCAACGCCGATGGAATCTTCAGCTTCGGAAACCTGATTTCGAGCCCGGGGATTACTTCCCGTGTAGTTGCCAACGCGGGCAAATTCACGCCATCTGTCGACCTCGCCAGCGTTGACGATTGGTCGAACGTTCGGTTGACAATCTACGACGAGACAAAGTCTCTTGAAGACATCACCCTCAGTTCATATGTAATGATGATCCCCACGATAGACGCGCGGTCGCGGCAGGCAGGCATTCTCACTGTCATCAACGTGAACAATACCGGCGACATGGTATGGATCCCCGATCTTGACGACGCTGGGCTGACCGGGCTCGACCTGTTGCGGTTCAACCTGCCCGACGGGTTCTCCGACCTTTCCGTTGAGTCCGAACTACCTGCCGGCAACATCCTTCAGATCAACACCGGCTTTGCGATGACAAACCCGATTCCGCCCGGCGAAGCTGCCATTCTGATGAGCTACATCATTCCGTACTCGGGAGATGGGTTCGAATTCACGCTCAAACTGCCGTACGGCCTGGATCAGCTAAGGATGTTGCTGCCCGATGGCGGAGGCACGATATCAGGCCAAGGACTCGGTGCGATCGAATCGGTCGTTGTTGCCGAAAACGTCTTTAATTCGGTCGAAGGGAACGACTACCCTGCCGGCGATGAAATAGTGGTTGCCTTTTCGGGTATGCCACAGCCAACGATCCTGCAATCGGCTTCCGATTTCTTCCGGGGCCGGACGTATGTGATCGTGATCATCTGGATTGTCGGCCTCGCGCTGCTGGGAATACTCGGTTATGCGATGTACTCCTCACGCAGGGAGGCCGTTGGTCGGGGCATTGAAATGCCCGATCTTGACGATCTTCGCGGTATGGACCCCGAGACCCGTCGCGCCAAAACGGCTCAATTACGGGAGATGATGGTTGGGGAACTTGCCGATCTCGATGATGAGTTTGAGGCCGGTGATTACGAGGAAGACGATTACCAGGAACACCGGCGTGAACTCATTCGGCTGTTGCGGGAATTCGATGAAATTACCAGTTCGTACGATCGCGTCGAGTCAGAACCTGAAGAAGCAGAATCCGACAAGTCAGAATCCGGGGTTTCAACAGAAGACGAAAACTCTGAAGAAACGGAAAAGTAAACCGTGGGCCAGAGACGCTCGGTTCTGATTGGAGTGGGAGTACCGGTCCTGCTGGTACTTTCATTGTTCGTGTGGGGTGTGGCCCAAAACGACGGAGTTGCTGGCAGACCGGGCGTGAACGACAACTTCGGTGAGGTGTCGATATCCACCGATCCGATGTCGGACTTCGAGTTGACTACCCTCTCGGGTGAGGTTGTTTCGATAGCGGATTACCGCGGCAAGGTCGTGATGGTCGATTTCTGGTCGTCCTGGTGCGTACCCTGCCGTGTCGAAGGTCCAATCCTGTCCGAGACATACTTGAAATGGCGAGATCGGGGCGTCGAGTTTGTCGGTATCGCAATCTGGGATTCGGAAGGTCCGGTGCTCGACTTCATCGAGTTGCATGGCATTGAGTACGTCAACGTAATCGATGCCTCGGGACTGACAGCGGTCGACTTTGGTGTGACGGGCATTCCCGAGAAATTCTTCATCAACACCGAAGGCGAGATCGTCAGGAAAGTGATCGGCCCGAACACCCGCGAGACGCTCGACAGCATTCTCACCGACCTGACCGACGACGCGCTGGGAGTGACGCGTTAGTCGCCGGGCGTAGAACTTGGGCGACATATATGCAGCTCCGCGGGGCACTCCAGGGCCTGATGACTTCGGAATCAGCGCCGGCTGTTTGGAGCATGAGAGAGCTCCGGGGGGCACTGCGCTATCCCCCTCCTTCGGGAGGGGTTAGGGGAGGGTAGATTGCGACGCGCGACTTGCTCACGCCAGTCCCCTGCAAGTCGTCCGACGACGCCCGGAGCTAACTTCCCTCTCCCCCGGATTGGGGGAGACCGAGAGGGGGAGAACTGCGACGCGCGACCAAGTCGTCCTACGACGCCCGGAGCCCAACGCCCCGCCCAACGCCCCTAAAACGGCCGGTACGCCACCAGCGTCGCATCGACCAGCACTCGCTGGTCGTACACCCGGCTCGGCCAGCAGGTCACGAGAACGATCTGCGCGTCGTCCGCGCTGAACAGCTTCAGGTCGTCTTCGTGCACCTGGCTCGTACCGGTCACCCGGTAAACAAATTCCACATCGTCAGTAGTGATAAAGACGTCCACCGGGTCCTGCTTTATCAGTTCAGTAATTTCCGGAAGACGCCGGAAGATGCTGCCCTCGCCGGCGATATAACTCTCAAGGTGAGCGAAAAACCAGCCGCTTCCCTGCTGCCCGGGCGACGAGGTCTGGGGGATGTGACCCACCGTGTTGTCCGGGGTCTGGTACGCCCGCTGGTTTCCGAGATCGAGTATCGCGAGCTCTACAACGCTCGAATTCACGTTGATCGCGGGAATCCTCATGCCGGTCGCATCCAGCGAAGGGTCGAAATCGCGGAATAAATCTGTCGAGAGCACCGGGATGAAGCCGTCTGGAATTGTCGGTCCCCCGAACGGATCGGAACCCGCCCACTCCGGTTCCGACCAGTATTTCGGGTTCAGCAGGTTTCCCGGGTACAGGCCCGCGAACCCGGCAACGTCGGGCGCCTTTTGTTCCAGTGGTATGGGCCGTTCACCGGTGACCGGCGCTGGCGGAACCGCCACTGCCGCACGGCCGAGGTGACCGCCAAGGTTTTCCTCAGGTACTGAGTAGATAAACTCTGTGGCGTCAGAGCCAGAGCGCGTCCGCGAGCAGATGTATACGCCGGAGACAACGATCAGGGCAGCACCCAGCACCGCGATTGCGTAAGCTGCAATCGTGCTAAACGAGAACCTGATGGGCGCCGGGGCGCTGGATTTTTGCGTGATAGCCGTCTCAACCTCAGCACTAGTTACGACCCTCAGGGCCGCGGCGGATTGACCGGCTAAATTCTATCGGACTCGGGCACCCTGGATGATCGGCTCGTTCAGGTGAATTTCACCGTTGCGAATCTTCAGGTTGAACTCGCAATCGGGGTTAATGCAAACCCAGGCCTTGTAGTGCACCGCCGCCCCCTGACTCCCGAAATCTGACAGGGGGACCAGCCGTCCCTCACCGCACGACATGCACTCAGGCCAGTTATTCGAATCCAAATCAATCACACCCCGATATTTTGTTATCCAGTAAAAATTTCATTGACACGCGCCGCAAAAGTCGGTCTTTCCCCCGGCCAGCCCGCGAACCGTGGGCCAATTTGAGCGGCTCTCGCTTCGATCATGCATTAAAGTACACCGGGCGCATAGGGAAAATCACCGGTCTGGTGGTTACATTGGACATATAGCAATGAAATTTCTCGGAATTGAAACCAGCTGCGACGAAACGTCGGTGGGCATAGTGGACGACGATGGCCAAGTCCTCGCCAACGTAATCGCGACGCAGGTCGATATCCACGCTCGGTACGGCGGCATCGTCCCCGAAATAGCGTCCAGACAGCACGTCCTCGATATACGCCCGGTCTGTGAGCGCGCAATCATCGACGCCGGTATCGAGTGGCGCGATGTCAGCGTAATCGCGGCCACCCACGGCCCGGGTTTGGCGGGCTCGCTGATCGTCGGCCTGAATTTTGCAAAAGGCCTCTCCGCCTCGCTCGACGTCCCGCTGGTCGGGGTGAACCACATGGACGGTCACGTCTACGCGGCCTGGGCCCTGACCGCCGATCCCAAAGCCGTAACGCCGGGTCAATCGGGACTGAAACCCTTTCAGCAAGCCATCGGCGTAAAACCCATCATGTGCCTTGTCGTTTC
>ENA-ORDI01000902-ORDI01000902.1-marine-metagenome-genome-assembly--contig:-NODE-902-length-17890-cov-4.595408_pt1 | contig 17890 bp, 16 predicted proteins | sample MGYA00248628_ERZ508525 | MGnify/ENA primary metagenome ERZ508525 (study PRJEB26195, sample SAMN05422138) | marine metagenome | isolation source: East of Porto Seguro, South Atlantic Ocean | place... | reverse complement strand
TTTTGGTCAATCTATCACTAGAAACAACGCTAAATTCTGAAAAGGTTGTTATCCAACCAGCATTTATTTTTTTGTTATTTTCTTTGTAGAAAAAATTCGGTGTATTAGATTCATTAATAAAGCCAGTACCATAACGCTCGGGATTTGCGCTACTGCTTACGGTTGCGCTTACTGATAGTGTAGCAAGCAAGGGACTTAAAACAAGAAATAGGCCCACGCCTAGTTGCAGGAAAGCCTTTACACTCAGGAAGGGTTTTAGGGGTAGCATTTAGTTGCTAAATAGCAAAGATGATTAGAGGGTCACCGCCAGCACAAAAACGCCTTCAAGCCAGCTGGCCGGACCTTCAAAGGGGACATCCTCTGAATTCTTGGCCCCAGCACTACCTGTGTAGCGCATACCAAGCCGGATTCCCAGGGCGTTGCCGATGGTAAGACCGTAGGTGGTTTCCACTATCATACCGACACTGCCGCCCACCAGTCCGCCGCCTAATTTCACTTGACTGGCCCCGGCAGGTATTGACACAAGGCCTATGAGCGTCATTCCAGAATAGGTGGCTGTGGCTGGCGGATAATAGTCCTCGAACTTCATCGTCCCCAATTCAACCCCTAACCGGAAACGGATCCCCATGATCTGCATCAGTACGGGCATTTCAACTCCCAGCCTGAAATTCGCAAAGGAATTGTAGGTATAGAGCGAATGACTGACCAGCCCCGGTGATGCGCCATGGATGGTAAGTGTATAGCCAATTTTCATGGCCTCATCGGATAATCCAGTACTGGAAAGTTCTCCCTCATCGAATTCATCTTCTTCGAATTCACCCTCATCTTCGAAGAATTCATCTTCCCCTTCTTCCTCATCAAAGAATGCATCTTCATCATCCTCGAAGAATTCCTCATCTTCCTCAAAGAATTCCTCATCTTCCTCAAAGAATTCTTCATCTTCCTCTTCTTCACCCCAGAATATTTCGCCAGTATCATCATCCTGGGCATAGATATTTTCTAGTGGTGTTAACAGAAAAATAAAAAGCAGACAGGGCGTCCACCCTAGAAACAAAAATGGGGCAACATTCGCTACCCGAATACGTTTAAGCAACATCATAATACCTCTCCCGGTTTTAATCTTTTTTAATGTAACAACGCCGCGGGATAGACTAACCCCTTACCACATCGGCTATTCACCGATAGTATAATATAAAGCACGCAGAGGTTTTTATTAAATGATTTATATCACATTTCACAGATTATATCCGCTTATATCGACGCGCGGAGGAGCTGGGTGTTTTCAGGCTAGGCCGGATCAATCATTTATCATCCAGGTCATCGAACTTGGGCATATGGACTTCAGCCAATTTTTTACCATCCTTGGTCACGCGATAATCCCAGACAAAGTCGGGGTGATATTCGGTCACATGTTTGGAACCGTCATCGTAGAACCGTTCCGTATAGCGGATACCATCATCGTCCTTCCAGCGCCAGGTCCAGACAATCATTGCCGGATTTCTTTGCCAGAGGCGGTACGTTTCCAGTTGAAACGGGCCCACAGCGCTGCAGATGACAATGGACTCCCCGGATCATGCACTGCTGAATCCACATTCCTGATCACAAAGTACTGCAGCATTTTCCTGTAGATGACATTGCCGGGATTGATAAATCTGACCGGCACCAGGTAGAATTCCAGCTGGTTATCGATAATGCTTTCACCGCCGACGGTGATCCCTAAGAACATGCGTCTGAGCGCATCATATTTTTTATAGCGGGACAATCGTTTCCCCGCAATGGAGGGCACATATTGATGGGGATACCCGCCAATCCATCTGCTGCGATGTTCTATCTCTACCCAAAATTTTCTGTCATTAGTCTGATCCCTGAAACAGTATTCTGGTAGATTGTCATTATCGAGGTAGTCATCAAAGGTCCGGGAACCATCATGCTTGGTCCCTACCAGTTTGTACGGTTTTTTCTGAAATATGTTATCCAGCAGATGCTGTTTGAAATAATCAGCCTTCAGGGCTGCAGCCGGCTTGAATAACTCCATCCGTAAGATATCGTAAGTCTGGATACATATGCCCATGATTTAACTCAATCCATAGACCTTGTAATTGTTCAAATTAGAATTCCTTGCAGAGCAATATTAAGTCTCAAGGATCATAATTGTCTATAAACAAAAAACCCCGCAATGCGGGGTTTTTGCGGTTAATCTACGAGCGATATATTTACGGCTTTTTGCCCTCTATCTCCGTCAGCAACCTCAAATTCTACATTATCATTATCCTTGACATAAATATCATCAGATAATCCAGTTTGATGGAAAAAATAGTCTGTCCCATCATCACCTGTGATGAAACCATATCTTTTCGTTGTGTTGTAGAATTTAACTTTTCCTTTTTGCATTATTTCCTCACTGTTAATTGAACTTAATTATATTATAATAATGGGCAATAGAACCGATTAAAATAATGGCAAATATAATCTATTCATTGGTTGCAACACAAATTATTATTGAAAATACAATTTTACATAGCGCAACAGGCCATCCAGGCCCGACTGCGATTATGCATAACCTACCTTTTTCCCCCAGGTTGGTCCAATGTTTTTGCTATAGCTTCCTCAGCAAGAGTTGCCATTATTCGATAGCCCGCTTTATTGGGGTGCACACCATCATAGGTATAGTCTTCCTTGAGTCCTTTTTGATCATCTGCCATCGCTGTATAATAATCCAGGTAAGTATGGCCATGTTTACTCGCATAATTTTTTATGATCTCATTTAACCGGCTGATCTTTACCACGGGCTGCAGTCCCGATTTCCAGGGATAATCATAGACCGGCAGCACCGAAGATATGATCACCTGGACATTATTCACCCGGGCCAGTTCCGCCATGGAGATGATATTATCAGCGATCATTTTAACAGTGGCTGGGCCAGTATTGCCGGCGATGTCATTCGTACCAGCTAAAATAACCACAGCTTGTGGTTGAAGATCGATCACATCCGCTCTAAATCTAACCAGCATCTGCGGGGTTGTTTGTCCACTGATCCCGCGATTGATATATGACTTGCCGGAAAAATATTCTGGAAGAAAATTTGACCAGCCCTCCGTAATTGAATTACCCATAAAGACTACTCTGGTTTCGTTTGCTGCCGGCAAGCCAAGCCTGGCGTTATCATCCCTGTAGCGGTTTAAATCGGGCCAATCCTGTCCAATTAAAGTTATAGGGACAAACAATAGGGTTAGAATAATATTTCTCATAATCTGGATCAATTTTACACCCTACTGATCCTAAATATCTATAAGCAAAAAACCCCGCTGAACGGGGCTTTGGTTTCATTTTCAAATTCTGTAGGCAAACCGGTTATTATTTATTGAGTTTTTTTATCCGTTTTGCTGCCCGCTTTGCGTTTTTGGATTCAGGAAATTCCTTAATAATAGTATTTAGGATTTCAATGGCCTTATCTTTCTGCTTCAGTTTTTTCTCATAAATAACTGCACATTTCCCCAGATTTTCCAAAGCGCCTTCTGTCCCGGGATAATTTTCATGTATAGCCATGTATTGATCAATGGCCTTTTCATATTCCTTGCCATTTTCGTACAATTTCCCAGCACGTTGGTGCGCTTCCGTGGCTTGGATTGTGCTGTCGGGGTACTCAGAAGCTATACGGTTGTACGTGCTAATAGCCTCTTCTTTCAGTTTCAGCTTTGTGGCTTGAATCTCGCCGATGCGGAGCAAACTGGGGATCGTGTACTTGAAGTTGGGATGGCTGGCAGCAAGCTTTCCATATTCCTCAATAGCCGTTGACCAGTCACTAAAGTTTTTATCAGCCATAGTTGCAATGCGATATTGGGCATGTGCTCCATAATTATGTTCCGGAAATTGCTTCAGAAATTTGCGAAAACTAACTGTCGCTTCATTATAATCGCTAAATTTTTCCTGTTTAAGCATTGCAACCTGATATAATGCTGCTGCATAATCCTGACTCGCTGGGTACAAGGTCATGCACTTTTCATAGATCATAACTGCAGGATGAAAATTATTATTTTCCTGTTCCAATTGCGCCAGCCACATGAGAACCGTGCTACCCCTGGATCGATTAGCATACCGTGTAAGAAATTCCCAAGATTCCCGCTCAAATATTGACCTTAGCCTTTTATCTTTAAAGCCGTGAACTGCCGCAAGGAAATCAAAATAACGGCTATGCATCTTCCCTGTTTTCGGCGCATCATTTAACAATGTTATAAGTTTATCCCGAACGGACCCAAAATATTTTTCTTCTTGCAGCAAGGTATATCCATTATCCAACACTTTCTTATAGATGGAAGAATTTGGATAAAGGTAGGCAAACTTCAAAAGGCCTACCTGGACTTCATCCCACTTTTTCTGTACGATGTAGGATTCAATCATAAACCGCTGAACATGGTCGGAAGAAGCATTGGGGAAATAGGCTTTAAGATATGAATTGTATTCTTTAATCTTATAGCCGGGAAGGTCCTTAGAAGCCCGGGACAAACGGCCCAAAAATTTACCGGATTTTTTGGGTTCTTCAGCATGCAGCGCACGAAGAAAATCAAAATGAGCATTTTCGATGGTTTTGGTAGCAATAACCCGTTGTTTAGGGCTAGCGTTACGATTCCCCGGCTGGCTTTTTCCAACCTGGTTGGTTAATGAATCCGCAGGCACATTGGTGATGGCTGCAAAGGTTATTGAAACAATAGATAAACTAATTGCAATGCGATTCAAAGCACACTCCTCAAGTTAGCTATAATTATAAGGCAGGGTCATTTTACGAAATCAGAGACCTAAATGTCTATAAACAAAAAATCTAGCGTAACGGGATTTTCCAGGATTCATTAACCGGTCATTAAACCAGCCAATTCTACAACTTTTGCTTAACAATCCGTTGAGTTTCAACAGTCTGCAGAGTACCAGAATACTTGCAAACCAGAGTATTATATTATGTTTTATGATAAAATCACTTATTATAAAATAAAACCTGAGGTGGTATAGTCTGTTTTTTGATGTTTGGTCCCTGATAATAGACCTGTAATTCATCCCCGCCTGTCTTTTCGAAAAAAGTGACTCGAAGGGGATGAAAACCAGCACGAAGTGCAATGACGCCTGTTTCCTCCGTCATGCCGTGTAAGCCGTCATTATCCACAACCAGTTTATCCCCAATAAACAGCTGGCTCCCATCATCGGAATCTGTAAAAAAAGAATAAATGCCCGTTTCCGGTAAACGGATGAACCCATCGTATCGAAAGCCGAAGTATTCGCTTTGATTCCTCGGTGAAAAATCAAAATCGCTGATCACGCCTTCCTTTACAGAAGCGAGCGCACCAAATGCAGGTAATTGATCCCACGAGCCCTCATAATATCCGTAGCGCAACCCCTTGCGGCGTTCGCGCACTGCCAATCCCTGCAGCGGCTTCACCTTTATAAATTTATATTGCGCACTCTCGCTTTCCGGCTACATCCAAGACAACTACACTATTTATGGGATCGGGCGCAGTTTCAGGTAGATTGATCACCAGAGCATCCTCTTTTCGGTACACAGCCAATTTCTTGGTCGGAGCGGCTAATAGAAAAGCGTCACCGGGGTTATTGTAAATACCGGGGACGACCAACTGACCATCCGCTGGCCAGGAAAACACATGCAAATAGAGACGGGTATTCCCCTTGATGGATTTTTGGGTACAGCGTCCCCAGGAGAGATCCTTGAACGGACTGGCGCTGGTTCCATAAATCGCAACCCCGTTGACTTGCATCCATCTACCAATTGCATGTAGCCGAGCAATACTGGGTTGGGGGAACAGACCTTCTGCAGTGGGTCCCACATTAAGTAAAAAGTTACCGCCTTTCGACGCAATATCAGCCAGCTTGCGGATCAGGTCCACATCGGATTTCCAGTTATTATCATTCTTGTTGTAGCCCCAATGATCATTCATCGTCATACAGGTTTCCCAGTCCACCCCAGGGATACCTGTAGAGGGAATCTCCTGTTCGGGTGTGCCAAAGTCCCCGGCGTAAGATCCCTTTTTCGTTAAACCCTGCATGCCGGAGCGGCCTACATCGACCCGGTTGTTAATAATAATACTGGGCTGCAGACTGCGCACATAATCGTAAAGATCCTGCCCATACTCATGATGCCACGTATCTTCCCATTCTCCATCAAACCAGAGTACCCCAATATCACCATAATTGGTTACTAATTCTCTGAGCTGGTTTTTCATGTACGTGATATATCGATCTAATTCGGCACCATCCGCAGAACGGTCTTCCCAGCTGCGGCGGGGCAGATAGTCGGGATGATGCCAATCCATAATGGAATGGTACCAGCACAATTTGATCCCCTGATCCCGGCAGGCATCGGCTAGTTCTTTTAATATATCCCGCTTGAACGGTGTATTCATGATGTCAAAATCAGTATAATTGGAATTAAATAGACAAAATCCATCATGATGCTTGGAAGTGAGAACAATGTATTTCATCCCGGCAGCTTTCGCCATGCGAACCCATTCATCTGCATCAAATTTTAGCGGGTTGAATTCACCGATAAATTGATCATACACTTCAATAGGAATCTGGGCAGTTTGTCGGATCCATTCACCATGGGTGGTCTTGTCTTCCCATGCGCCAGCGGGAATGGAATATAATCCCCAATGAATGAACATACCAAAACGGGCTTCCCGCCACCATTCCATCCGAGTGTCCTCCGGCAGATCACGGGCCATACCTGCGGGACAAAACCAAAGACTTATTACCAGCAGTAGGATCAAGTTCATAATATTATTGGATAAATCGAGCTATTTCAGGATCATATCAGCAGCCTTCTCGGCGATCATGATCGTGGGAGCATTGGTATTGCCGCGAATTACATTGGGCATTACCGCTGCATCAACTACCCGTAATCCCGTAAGGCCATGCACCCGTAACTCTGGATCAACCACCGCCATATCATCTGTACCCATTTTACAGGTACTTGTAGGATGGTACAGAGTTTCTCCGGTTTCCCGAATCAGATCCTCAATAGCGTTATCATCGGTTAGCGGCTCTTCCGGCATATAGTAACCAGAACGATAAGGTTTGAAGGCCTCGGCTAAACCGATTTTCTCTGTAACCTTGTATCCCCAGATAGATCGTTGTACATCATCGTCAGTACTGAGGTAATTATGGTCAATGACAGGGTTGGCCTTAAAATCTGAGGATGACAATGTAACTGTTCCCTTGCTGGTGGGGTTCAGTAATTCACCTCCAATAGAATACCCGTTGCCTGTTTCAGGGTTGCTAAAACCATGTTCTACGTAGTAATTGGGTCCAAAGTGGAACTGTGTGTCCACAGCAGGTTGATCCGGAGAAGACTGGACGAACCCACCCGCTTCGGCAATATTACTGGTAAATGGTCCTTTTTTGAAAAGAAGATAGTTGAGCAAGTTTTTCACCACCACAGGGAAGTTTTCTGCTGAATCCAGAGAATCCTTGTAGCTCGAATTGAAAATAGTGAAATAAACCATATGGTCCTGGAGGTTCTTTCCCACTCCGGGTAGATGCTTTGCTACCGATATTCCATGCTTTTTTAATTCTTCTCCATCACCAATGCCAGATAACATCAGGATCTGGGGGCTGTTGTAGGCTCCTGCGCTCAGGAGCACTTCCTTATTGGCCTGTACTTCGTGTGCTTGTCCATTCTGGTGGTAGATCAAACCAGTTACCCGTTCGTTTTCGATCAGGATGCGCTCGACCTGCGCATTGACTTCAATAGTTAAGTTTTTGCGGGCAGCGGCGGGGTGCAGGTAGGCCACAGCCGTACTACAGCGGGCACCGTTTTTTTGGGTTACCTGGTAATATCCGAATCCCTCTTGCTGCGCTCCATTAAAATCAGGATTGAAATCATAATCCAATTCCTGCGCTGCTTTAACGAAGACATCTGACAACGGGTTGGTGTAATTGCGGTTGGTTACATTCAGTGGTCCACCCTGACCATGGTACTCATCCTTGATCACTTCCTGGTTTTCTGCCTTCTTGAAGTATGGAAGAACCTCATCGTACGACCATCCCTCATTGCCCAGGGCACTCCATTCATCGTAATCCTGTCGATTGCCACGAATATAGACCATGGCATTGATGCTACTGGATCCTCCCAGGGTTTTTCCGCGGGGCAGATACAATTCCCGGTCCTTCATGGTTTTCTGGGGCGTCGTCAAGTAATCATAGTCAAATTCAGTCTTGAAAAGTTTTGGGAAACCAGCAGGAATATGTATATCCTGTTTTTTATCGTTCCGGCCGGCTTCTAGGATCAATACGCTATTTTGACCATCGGCACTCAGTCGGTTAGCCAGCACACAACCGGCAGAACCGGCACCAATGATTACGAAATCATAATTTTCGTTCATGTCACCCTCCTTGAAGAGCAATATTACAACCCGCCAGTATTAAATGTCCATAAACAAAAAACCCCGCTCCATCTGCACTGCGTTACGCTGGACAAGTGGGCGGGGCTTGATGTTTACATATTTAATGATACTATTTCAACAGCACCATCTCCCTGGTCTGCATGTATTCACCAGCCTGCATCTTATATAGGTAAATACCTGGACACACTACCGTTATAATTTGCCGTAGGACTGTAGGTAAATGCCCCAGATGAACGGCTGGTAATCGATCTGGCGCATAATTATTCCACGCAGTGATCGTAATTGAAACCGTCGCTGTATCTGAATAATTATAATCATTGGCAGTGAATGTGAACGAATCATCTCCGTTATAATTTATCGTAGGGCTGTAGGTAAATGTCCCCAATGAACTGTTGGTAATCGATACAGTACCATTTGATGGATTGGTGAGAATATTATATGTCAATATATCGTTTTCTACATCAGAAGCAGATACTGATCCGCTGTATTTTGTATCTTCACTGGTCGTCACTCTTTCCGCAAACGCTACTGGAGAATCATTTACAGCAGTTACTGTAATAGAAACTTTAGATGTATCCGAAAGCGTACCATCACTGCTAGTAAAGGTAAATGAATCACTGCCATTATAATTTACTTTAGGACTGTAGGTATATGTACCAGCTGAGCTATCAGTAATAGCTACCGTACCATGCGATGGCTCAGTTAGTAGACTGTAAGTCAATGGATCATTATCAATATCAAAAGCAGATACTAACCCACCATAATCCATATCTTCCTCGGTTGTCACTGCTGCAGTAACCGCTACTGGCGCATCATTTACTGCAGTAACCGTAATTGAAACCGTTGCTATATCCGAAAGCACACTATCGGTAACGCTAAATATAAGGCTGTCCAGCCCTGTATAGTCTTCCACCGGGCGGTACGAGAATGTACCTGTGGCATTATCAGATACTGTCGCCCTTCCATTGGCTGGACCAATTATGATACTATATGTTAATGCATCGCCATCAGAGTCAGATGCTGATAACATTCCAGTGTAATCTCTATCCTCACTCGAGGTTATAGCTGTATCATTAGCAACAGGGGAATAATTAATCTCATACCAGGAAATTTTGCTGTCGCCGAGTGCTGCAGATAGCACATCCAAATCCCCGTCACCATCTACATCCGCGGCATAAACAGATTGTGCATCATCAGCATCGGTTGTGATGATATGGGTGGTAAAACTCTGTGAACCGTCATTCTCATACCAGGAGATCTTGTCATAATAGCCTGATGCAGACAGCAAATCCACGTCACCATCACCATCAAAATCCACCGCATAGGCAGAATGTCCATTAGTTATATCGCTGGCTATAATATGGCTGGTGAATCTTTGTGAACCGTCATTCTCATACCAGACGAGATCTGGCTGTTTTGCCGTCACCACATCCATATCCCCATCACCATCCACATCTACCGCATAGACAGATGAAGCACCTGAGGATGAGACAGTATGGGTAATGAAACTCTCTAAACCGTCATACTCATACCAGGCAATGTTATTATGCCCAGAGAGTACATCCATGTCTCCATCACCGTCTATATCGGCTGCAGAGACAGAACGAGCCCCAATTACACTGTCTGCGATGATATGGTGGTTGAAATATTGTGAACCGTCATTCTCATACCACATGATCTTGTCATTGGGCGAATATGAAGCCGTCACCACATCCATATCCCCGTCACCATCCACATCCAATGCATAGACAGATCTGAACCCGCGATGATAATAATGATTGCAGATTTTATGGGTGGCGAAACTCCCAGAACCATCATTCTCATACCACCCAACACTACCGGAGGATGACCCCACCACATCCATATCCCCATCACCGTCCAAATCAACCGCATGGACAGATGAAGCTGCCGAAGCTGAGACGGTATGGGGTGTGAAACTCTCAGAACCATCATTTTCATACCAGGCAATGTTATAATACCCAGAGAGTACATCCATGTCCCCATCACCATCCATATCGGCTGCAGAGACAGAACGAGCCCCATTCGCACTGTCTGAGATGGTATGGGCAGTAATTGAATTCTGCCCAAAAAGAATTCGAGTTGGAAAGATAACTGTTGCAAAAAGTAGAAAACTAATTAGAATGTGTTTCATAGCACTTCCTTAGGACAGTTATTATTCCAGCAGCGCAATATTACGCCCCAACCATCTTAAATGTCTATAAACAAAAAACCCCGCTACTGAGCGGGGTTTCGATCGTATGTATTTATATCTGCTTTATTCGTCTGCTGTAATAACTATTTCTTTACATCCAGATTTTTCGGGATTATCTGATTGCCACGAAAAGCTTATTTCTGCACTACCATCCGCTATTGCTATCGAACCGCAATATGTAACAACTTTATCATCAGAAGCTTTCTTACCTGCATAAGTATATGTTTCACAATAACCATCATCACTTAGGTAGTATTCAAATTGATCTTCAACTGGTAAATTACAATCACCACTAGAATTCAGGGTGCCGCCTTTTTGAACACACATTTCCTGAAATTCATCCTCATCGTACCCTTTTTGTTCAAAATCAGAAAAAGTAAGAAGTTTATTATATGTTCGCACCGCATCTGATTCGCCGTAGGTAACTGAACCATTGAAATCGGAAGCTTCACCTGCACCGCTGCAGTCTGCGTTTTCATAGGATAATACAGACGTATAAGACCAGGCACCTTCTAATAAATTATCATTTGTGGTGGTTGCCAAAATCTTTGCAACCCAGAGAGGCCTCGATTCATCAGTTGTATCGAAAGCATTATACTGGCATCCGGTAAGTAATAATACTATTATAAACGATGTTAATTTTGTCTTCATGTTATCAATTCCTGATTGCTTATACAATATTACATACCTGAAGCCGTAAATATCCATAAACAAAACGCTGGTTGACTGGGTTTTTATGTAAGTTACAGAATCACTTTATTCTACCAGGGCAGTTGTCCTGAAAATACCAATTTGATCAAAACCTAAGGATATGATTTCGGGTATGTTACAGATCCTGAGTCAGGAAAAATCGCTCAAGAACCGTTTAAAATACAAGATAACAAGCTTCCGACCCTTCCGCTGGACATAGCCATCCTCTTCCATTAATCTATAGGTACGGGACACAGTTTCTCGAGTCGTCCCAGCCATATTAGCTACATCCTGTTGGGAAGGCAATGGATCAATTGTGACATTCCCCTGATGAATGGTCCCTTGTTCTTCCGCTATCCGTAAAAGGGTTATGGCAATTCTGCGTTCAGCATCACTCAAGGATAGACTGGCTATTTGTTCATCACTTTTTTGAAGCCTGATTGCTAATTCACGTAACAGACCAATGGCTACCTTGGAATGTAATTCTAGTGTATTTAGGAAATCTTCCCTATTCAGCGTCATAGCTTTTGTTTTTTCCAGCGCAACCACATTCGCAGAGCGTGCTTCCCCACTTAAAAGTGACATTTCACCAAAGAAATCACCTGGGCCCAATAAGGCCAGGATCACCTCCCTTCCATCGCTACTCATACGGGTGATTTTTACCCGGCCACGGATAAGAAAATAACAATGTTCGCCCACACTGTGTTCTTTCAATATAATTCGGCCTTTTTTATAGGATTGGGACTCCATTTTACCAACAACAGACTGCAAGTCTGATTCGGATAGATCACCAAAGATCGGCACTTCTTTTAGAATATCAATCTTACCCAATTAATTCCACTTTCAAATTATACATTTGCCCGTCCTACTAATTGGGATCAAATTACGGACAATGGTTGCATCTTTGGACGTGCTAATATTGGTAGCCACAGCTAGAAATTACTTTCTGTTTCAACAATAACGTTACCATTATGGATACTAAATTGGTGACCTGTAATTTTTTTCCATTCCACTCCCCTGTGAAATACGTCTTTAAAATCAGTAGCTGCTACGGGTACGGGGGGAAATACGATAATTGAGAATTCCAGTAAATTAAATGTACACTCAACAGCCATAAATGTCTATAAATAATTAACCCCGCTACTGGGCGGGACTTGATGTTTTACTATTTAAAGAATCTATTTCAACAGCACCATCTTCCTGGTCTGCAAGTATTCACCAGCCTTTATCTGGTACAGGTAAACACCGGTACTGACAGGTTTACCATAATTATTGGTAGCATTCCAACTGATAGATTTGAAGCCTGCGTATTGTTCTTTGTTAACCAATGTTCTAACCACACGTCCCATTAAATCGTAAATAGTGATGGTTACCAAGGCATCTTCCCGTAGGTCATAGCGAAAAGTTGTTATTGGATTAAATGGATTAGGGAAATTCTGGTTCAACCTGAACGCAACGGGAATCATATTGTAATTCCTATCAACAACAACGGTTGGTGACGTAGCAGCACTAACAATAGCCCATTTAATGTCATCTGCACCTGAGCCAGTGCGAATCATGGATGCCATATACATCCTATACCGCCCATCAGGAAGTAGAATGACCTTGGGGTCATTCAGCGACAGGACTTCAAACTCCGTATAATCATCAAACCGTACCCGGTAACCGGGATCCTTTGTAAATGTCGCACCATTATCTTCACTTGTAAAACTGTAGATAGTACCTTTGGGCTCAGCCGGAGGTACAGGGTGACCATGCTGGTTCATGGTAAAGATACGTATTCGATCATCAGGCAACACGATAGCGTACGGATCCCAGTAACTTTGGTTCCCTCCGCCCAATATAGAATCACCAAAGATATCTGTAGTATATGAACCAAAAACCCAGCCATTGTCTCCAGCTTCCGAGTGGATACTGCGAGCATTATCGATCTCCCCGGCCAGATAAACCATGTATACTTCGCCCAGTGCATTATTAAAATAGGTTGCATAAACATGTGAGTTTGTAATGGCATCATTTGGTGGAAATACATAGCGGTAGCCAGCATCCATAGTGAATTCACTCCCGTCAATAGAACTCTGGCTCCGGAGCCTTGCTGTAACATTTTCTATTTCTACAAAATAACGACGGTAGCTACTATCAGGCATAGGATGGTAACGGTAGTCTGGATAATCCTGAATATTCACTAATGTAAAATTTAATCCATCTTCAGAAACAGCGAGCCCTTGGTCCGGTCCTTGGTTACAATAAATAAAGTAAAGTCCAGATATATCAACTACGACTCTACTGATCCCCGAGCTATCTACCCGAATACCGCTGTCCGGGGTGAAGATAAGATCATTATCCTGCCCCCAGAGAAAGCACTGCAATAAAATTGTGAAGAATAATCGACGCTGCATCAGGTCATTATTAATAATCAAATTCATTATGGAAACCTTCGTCCTCTTAACAAAAATCTACCACCACCCTCATAAACAAAAAACCCCGCTCCATCTTCGCTACGCTACGCTGGACAAGTTGGCAGGGCTCGATTATTAGACGTAGTTAGCCAAATACTTATCACCCATTTAAAATCTAATTCCTCCTCATTAATCAGATCTATATTTCTTTAATCTTTTGTTAGGGCGATACTCCATTGTTTTAAGAGCGACACTTTTAAATCCAATCTGTGAACCATAATTCCCCACGCGCAGTCTTTCTAATGTAGGCTTAAAAGGAAATCCTTTTGCCCATGTCTTAACATGTCCCTTTTCATCTGATATAATAGCCTTATCTCGTATTTCAATTCGATATTTATATTCGGGATTATATGATATAAGAGCAATTCTGTCTTCGACACTCGAATTATCATACTTGTGGAGCCCCCGATATTTACCTAATCTCGCTTCCCATATAAGAAATCCACTCTCGTATACATACATATAAACAGGTAATGGTTTACCTGTGATCTCTGAGCGATTAAAGTCACCATCTTTAAAAAGACAAGAAGTGATTTCAACGGAATACATTTGTTTCTTCTGCAACAACTTGTCGCAAGAGAACAGAATTAGAATTGATAAAATTGGTAATATCTTTCTCATCTTATTATCCTTTTAGTATTCTTGAAAAAGCAATATTACACCCCACCAGTCCTAAATGTCTATAAACAAAAAATCCCGCTATTGGGCGGGGCTTGATCCTTAGCTGCTATTTCGGACTTACCTTTAAATTTGCAAACATACCATCCGAGTTGTGACCAACCCACAGTCCAATCCATCCCTTTTCCACCGCGCCAATTCGATCTACGACCAAGGATGGTTCTGATGCATTATCGATGAACACACGTACGGTCGGTCCGTCTAACTCAAGACGCAAATGGACCCAGGCATCCGAAGATGGAGATGGCGCTATAGCGGCCTCGTACTGACCAGGATGTTCAGTTCGTAGCCTATACCATTCATGCGATGGAACCAGCACATATTGCATAGAGTGTGATCGGCGCACTTCACTTTCAGCTCTAAAATTAAATGGACGTAGATAAACAGCCTCGTATTTCTCTGCGTTGATGCCATGAAAAGCTATACCTACAAAACTTCTACCTGGCTCATTTCTGCCTTTCAAGTCTACTTCTATTACCCCATCACCAATCTCAAAAGATGGCAGCCATGCAACTCCTTGCCCAGGTTTTTCATCAAGATAGACACCCCTTTTCTGCCCATCTTTTAATACAGTCACTGCACGATTAAAAACAGCCCATTCTTCTCCTGCGGCAAGTAATGAGATGTCAAACATAGTGTCGAGCGATACTTGACTAAAAAGACAGGAAGTGAGCAATAAGGTTTTAATAAGATTTTTCATATTACATTCTAATGTTAAATAGTTTACAAAGCAAAGCAATCTCAAACACCATCATTATAGAATATCTATAAAAAACCCCGCTACTTGGCAATATCCACCCATCGGGTTATGAAACCAACCTAAATCCACAAACAAAAAATCCTCTGTGAGGAGGCTATTTGAGCCAGAAGCGTTTCATTAATTCAGTGCATCAAAAAGATAACTGTATTTCACCACAATGGACCGTGTCTGATCATGTATGGGAATGCCGTTGTAATCCTGAGTTTTATTATATACAAGGTAGAGTCCCGCGGCAGCTGATTGTTGCCAGATGAAACGCCAGTTCATGGACCACTCATCAGACTGGCTGTTGTACTGGAGTAGGGACTGTATATACATCTTCGGCGAAAAAGCGTAGGTGATTCGGGCACGGATCAGATTGGTGACAATATCTCCACCGGGCAAACTGACATTGTTATAGCTTGAACTGAACTGAGAAGTGAACCTGTTACGATAGCGGAATTTTATGGTGGGTGTCAGATTAATTCTTTCACCACCGAAAAACCCGCCAATTGTGTTTTTGTAACTAAAACTGAGTGCTTTTGTCTGGTTAGTGAAGATCATGATCTGAACTTCTTTGTGATCATAGGTCGCAGCAGGGACCAAGACATCCGATGCGATTTCAAACTGCTCCAAGACCCCCTCTCTGGTAATATTCATTCCTGTGTGAATTTCAAAACCGCTCCTGAATTCCCAGTGAGTATCGATATGCCATTTTCCTGATTGTTGAAATCCGTTCAGTTTCCAGTAGCCGTCATAATTAATATGGGGCCTGAACTCCAGGAGCCCAAACAGGTTTTCAGGGCGAAAACGAGTAAAGATTCGACCAGACCATTTCCGGTAGTTTTCTCGCTTAAGATATCCCATTTCCGGGTTGAAATTTAATCCCACTTCAGAGTAGGAGAATGTACTGGATACCTGCTGTGTATTCCTTCCAGCCTGTATCCTGTAAGCATAGGCTTTATCCATATCCAAACCGGGTGTTTCCGTTATACCGGCAAAGCCCGTAATTTGACTCAATTCTCCAATACCCAATTGTCCGTCCACGGCATAACTGCGATTGGCATAACCACCCTCCCCCAAATGGTCAAGATCCGTAAACATGCCACCCAAATAAGTGCGGTTAGGAAGCTCCTTCTTCAGCCGCATGACAGAATAGTGATTCCCATCCGAAATATTTTCTACAGCATTGGTGCGCATGCTGAGAACACCCACCTTCATACCGGCAAAAGTCCCTGTAAGCCTACCCCCTCCAAGGATGGGAACCTGAGCCTCCCCTTCACCAATACCGATGCGACGGCTGAAAAACATTTCAATGTCTGGTCCGGAAAAACTGCCCCCCTCACCAACTGAAAAAAGGCCCGCATTTTCCAAAAAGAACGCCCGCTTTTCCGGAAAGAAAAGGCTGAAACGATCCAGGTTAATCTGCTGTTCATCTGCCTCTACCTGGGCAAAGTCGGTGTTGTAGGTTAAATCCATGGTCAAACTGGAACTAATACCCAATTTTGCATCCATGCCAAAATCACCGTTATTAGTAATGGATGATTCTTCTCCATCATGCTTATTTTGCTGACCCAGAGCATATGGAATAATTTTCAAGTTTCGTGGGGTGGGGACATTCATGCCTGTAAGAGTCCCGGCTGAAATAAGACGATTCATGGTAAATTGTCTGGGGATAGGGGCCCAGTGAGCCTCTTCCTGTTTCCTTGCCACAACCCGTTGAAAATTGATACCCCACGCCTGGTTTTCTTCTGTTTTATACCTTAAAGTTTTAAACGGGATGGCAAATTCAGCACTCCAACCGTAATCGCCCATTTCTGTTTTCACCTGCCACACCGCGTCCCAGTTCACATTATACCCGCCACCGGTGCCTACGGAAAAACGTCTGGTCATGGCACTCCCTTCACCACCACCAGTGATCTGGGCATCATATTCCATCCCCCCCGCATTGGTGCCGAACACATAACCATTTTGATAATCCTTAAAGGTATCCAGTAGGAACATAAAACTGTCCGTATTGTTCAGTGGTGAATCCCGGCGGGTGTCTGATATAATAATACCGTCAGATTTGGTGTCGTAGCAAACCACGGATAGATAAAAGAATTCATCGGAATACATCACCCTAACAATCGTGTTTTCAGTCGCAGATTGTCCCTCATCAGGTCTTTTCTGTGTGAATTTTTCCACAATAATAGGCACTCTCTCCCAGGCAGGATCATTCAGCACATCACCATCGATTACAGGATCTGAATGTGCTTTTACCGCATTGGTAACATAGTCCGGGTTTTGAGAAAAACAGAAGGAGTACAAAAATACTGCTGCATACCACTTGGTCGAGTTTTTCATAATGGGTGAATCTACTGTCTATTACCAACCAATGCGTGTGTCCCTTTTATAAACAAAAAATCATTCTAATCACTAATTATACACCCATCGGACTATGAGCCCGACATAAATCCACAAACAAAAAACCCCGCTACTGGGCGGAAGTTATATATTCACTATAAATTTTCTTGAACCATCTATAGATATATCCCATGATTTAGGGTAATATGACTGGCTCAATGCAAAATAGGATAATGCTATGAATGTAACTATTTTTTTCATCAGCGGAATGTAAGGACAAATGCGGACAAACAAAAAACCCCGCTATACTGCGGGGCTATTGCTTAAATCCTTTGGGTGGGGGGTTACTTAATTTAAATAT
>ENA-ORDI01000900-ORDI01000900.1-marine-metagenome-genome-assembly--contig:-NODE-900-length-17923-cov-5.168553_pt1 | contig 17923 bp, 12 predicted proteins | sample MGYA00248628_ERZ508525 | MGnify/ENA primary metagenome ERZ508525 (study PRJEB26195, sample SAMN05422138) | marine metagenome | isolation source: East of Porto Seguro, South Atlantic Ocean | place... | reverse complement strand
AGGCTTATCTCCCCCAAGAGTTCACATCGACGGGGAGGTTTGGCACCTCGATGTCGGCTCATCACATCCTGGGGCTGAAGAAGGTCCCAAGGGTTGGGCTGTTCGCCCATTAAAGTGGTACGTGAGCTGGGTTCAGAACGTCGTGAGACAGTTCGGTCTCTATCCGCTGTGGGCGTAGGAAATTTGAAGGGATCTGCTTCTAGTACGAGAGGACCGAAGTGGACGAACCTCTGGTGTACCAGTTGTTCCGTCAGGGGCAGTGCTGGGTAGCTATGTTCGGAAAGGATAAGCGCTGAAAGCATATAAGCGCGAAACCCACCTTAAGATTAGATTTCCCTACCTATATGGTAATAAGGCTCGTTGGAGACTACAACGTCGATAGGCTACAGGTGTAAGTGCAGTAATGCATTCAGCCGAGTAGTACTAATTAGCCGAATGGCTTTATCAAGCTTTTATTCTTGCAAATGATCTTGGCCCAATTTCCAAAATTTTTTTCCGGTGGCTATAGCATGGGGGAAACACCCGATCCCATCCCGAACTCGGTAGTTAAGCCCTATAGCGCCAATGGTACTGCGCGGGAGACCAGCGTGGGAGAGTAGGACGTTGCCGGGAACATTTTAAAAGCCTCCCTGCATATTGCGGGGAGGCTTTTCTGTTTTATAGAGTCTGACACATCATACATTAGTTCTTTTTTACTTTGTTTCCGTCGAGAAATCTTTGGTAAATTGGCACCAACGCGGTCAACAAACTATGAGACAAATAAAAAACACCACACTTTTATTCTTTTTATCCTTGGGATTGATCCAGTCCCTTAAGGCTCAAATTGTTACTCTTTCAGGTGATATCTATGAATACGCCACCTATTATGTGAACAGTTTTGACCTGAACACAGGTGCAACCAATGTCCAAATTTTTCGATATCAGCTTCATTCGGATGAATACCCTATTGCGGTTAAAATCTGGTTTCGGGCATCAATGGTATCTCCATCATTGGGTATTAATGCTCAAACAACCATCATAGAAATAGAAACTAGATTATTTGATTTACAGGCACCACTTATCTTAGATAATAGGGATATCTCGTCAGAAACAGCTATCATTTATGATATGGCATCCCCTCCAAATAGTATCGAATTGACCGGGCAAGTTATTGAAAGTTTAGATCCGTCCCAAGCCGATGCCATTTTGCAAAGTGTGTTAACAACGGGTCGGATCGCTGATGGTGAATATACCTTTGAGATCCAGGTGAAGTCTGAAAGTGATCAGGTTTATGTATCCGATTCAAAGACGATCGTAGTCCAATCTCCAGTATCTATTAATTTGGAAATGCCAGGTGGAGTTTTATCTGATACGTTGGATAATGTTATTTACTCAACTTTCCCAATATTTCAATGGTTCTCCCAGTCATGCAATGGGTGTGAATCATACATTCGAGTGGCTCAATATAATTCCGATGTTCATAGTTCTTTAGAAGATGCCATTGAAGACCAAAGGGTTTTACCTTTTGATCAAACAGAAGATTGGTATCTCATTGATAATATAAACAGTTTTCAGTATCCATTCAGCGGTGCCTATCCACTGGAGGAAGGAAAAGTTTATGGCTGGCAGGTGATGATGACATTACCCACCACATCTGGAGCAGAAGAAATGGCATCTTCAATTTTTGCATTCAAGATTGGAGTAGCGGGAACCGTTGAAACAACTGGTGCAATCTCAAGTCCGATACTCATGACTCTCCAACAGGCTTTAGGGGATGATCAATTCAACGCGTTTTTTGGATCCGGAAATGAATTACAAGGGTACACCCCAACAGGTCAGTTGGAGATCAATGGCATCAATGTGGATGAAGCCATGGTGAATTACCTTCTCAACCAGATCTTAAGCAATACGTATCAAGTCCAATCGATCACGGTAGAATAATGAAAGTGTTTAGATATATCGTCCTGTCTTTTTTTGTTTTTTCATTCGTATTAGGAAGTAAAATTGCCGTTGTAACAAAGGTGAAGGGACTGGTTGAGATTATGCCTACGGGAAAAACAGAATTTTATGATTTGAAAGCAGGTAGAATACTCTCCAGTGGTGATAAGATTCGGACGGGAAAATCCGGTTTTACAGCCATAATTTTTATTGATGATAAATCCACTTTAAAACTCAAGGGTAATTCTGAAGCAGTCATTACAGGCCAGAGAACTGCGGCCAGTATTTCCAAAAAGATCAATATGGATATTGGCACTGTAAGGGCAACGATCAAAAAACAGAATACGGATTTTGTCATCCAGACACCTACATCCGTGGCATCTGTAAAAGGGACTGACTTCTGGTTGCTGACTGACCCTGTAACCGGAGATCAGATAATTTGTGTTGAAGGTACTGTAGGACTTGTGAATTCTGAAACCGGTGAAGATGTAGACGTGACTGAAGGTATGTCTTGTATTTCAATACCCGATGGGACTCTTGAATTGAGTGAAACAGACCCCAGTTCCATTCCTGACGACCCAAGCGATGAACAGGAAGGTCCGTCTCAAATTAGGATCTATTTAGAAGGTCCAAACGGTGAACAAAAAGTCATGGTTATTGAATATCAATAATCTTTTTCCTTCGCCTTAAATTCCAATAAACTTCCCCCTATGCGAAACCGCACCTTACAGAAAATATTTCTGACCTCATTCCTGTATCTTGTTGGTTGGGGTTTTCCACAAACAAATCATCTTTATTATCATGAAAACCCCAGCCAAGTTTACTCGGGAGAAGATGTCATTATTTCACAACTCATGTTTACGCAACAACCAATTGCATACGGCATGCTCTTTTTCCGGAATAAAGGTGAATTGAGTTATCAGGAAGTTCGTATGGTTTATGAGGGTGGTAAATGGGTAGGGATCATCCCAAGGCATCGTGTCACTGAAGTTGGATTAGAATATGTAACTATTTTAACTACAAGAGAGGGTGGACGTATTGCCCTTCCCTTAACCAATAGCCCGTTCGACACACCATTATCCATCAGAGTAACTCGGCGTCAAATTTCACAGAAAGATGATTTTCACGTTAGTGGCCAAAAAAAGAGAAGTACAGAATTGGGTGCGGATTTTGTGGAAGCAGATATTTTGATTCTCTCTCCTGAAGATGGCTCCATGAATCGTCCGGATGAAATTGTCATTTCTGCATCACTGTTTAATGCGGTCAATGTAGACCAAAATAGTTTCCAGATTTTGATTGATGGTAAAGATTATACGGATCAAACAATCATTTTTGAAGATGTTTTGTCTTTGGTTCCGGATGAGGAATTAGATGTTGGACTCCATCAAATTAGACTATTATTTAAAACAACATTTGGCATTGACGTGGTACCGGTGGAATGGTCTTTTAATGTGAATAAAGGCATGGTGAATGTTGCACAATCCTTCATTTACAAAGGATCCCTGAAAGCAAAAAGATCATCGAGTACAGCATCGTCTATTTCCATTGATCAAAGAGAAAATTCCGGAAAGATTGATGGCGAATTGAGTTGGATTAAGGCAAGATATTCATTTCGTAATTCCAGTCGCGAGTCAAACCTTACACAACCGTTAAACCGCTCCACGCTTTCATTACGAATTACCGATTATTTAAAGATCGAAAGTGGGGATGTTTATCCCTCTGTTTCTCCTTATGTTTTGGATGGGAAGCGTGTTGATGGCCGGCACATCCAAGGGGATTTTAAATATGGATTTGGATTTGACGGGTTCAACTTGTTTGGCAGAGACTTTTTAGCATTTGATTTAAATGGCACCATCGAGTTTCAAACAGTAACGGGAAAATTTACCCGGGAGGTCCAATATCAGACTGGGATTGATGGTGCTTACGAATTGTTATCTCAGGATATAAAGTATGACAATGAAGGGAACCGAATATTTAAAATCAGTCGCAACGGTTACACATTTCCACGGGATGTCATTGCAATGCGATTGGGATTCAGTTTATTCAATAAGTACAGGGGTGGATTTCATTTTTTGAAAGCAAAGGACGATTTTGAAAAGATTGATGTAAAAGCACCTTCATCCAGTTTGATGACGGTTGACACAACTGTTCTGGGAGATAGTACGGATCAATACTACACCTTAACTCAATTGATCGATTCATTAAGTTTGAATGGGGATACAGTTGAGATCAAAACCAGAAATTGGGAGGATGGGTCTCCAGAGGAAAATCTTGTTTTAGGTTTTGATTTTGAAGCAGCCATGGATAATAGAAAAATGTTATTCCAAATGGGATGGAACATGAGTTACACCAATACAAATATTTGGGCTGGCACTGCATCAAAAGATTCGTTAGATCTATTATTAGATACCTTGAGTGATGGCATGATCATGGGACAATACTCTGTGACTGAAATGGCAGATTTTATTGAAAGTTATGAGGATATTTTCACGATCCACCCTCTTTATCTCTCACCAATTCTCCCTATTGACCCTCTTGTAGCAGAAAAAAGCCCGTTTCGTGCTTTTTTGAATATGCCTGCTTCGGCATATTATCTAAGAGTGAAAGGGAGTTATTCTTTTAATAACTTATTAATAGAGTTTCGCCAGTTGGGGTCAGAATATAAAAGTTTCGGAAATCCCTATCTCACGAGTAATATTCGGGAATTTACGCTCAATGACCGATTATCCTTATTAGGGAGGCGACTCATGATTGTCGCTGGATTTAAATACAGAGATAACAATTTATCGGAAACAGTGGCAAATCCTGTGGCAACAAAAACAGTTTCCTTTAACACGACTTTGGTACCAGGCCCCGGAGCGCCATCCATTGTGATGAATCTACAATCAATTGGCAGAACCAATGGGATCGATTCGGTGGACACGGATCAATACGGGAATTATCTTGGGGACAGCCGGGAAGATTCGCAGGCCTTGAATATCATGGCTTCCGTCAACATACCGGGTAACTTTGGAACCGTAAACACAACTACATCTATCAATGTGAATTCAATTACCTATAAAGATAATCTTTCTGTGGAAAGGAAGGGTGGTTTCCTATTCCAAAAGGCAGAAACACAATCTATTTCAGTCACTTTTTCAACACGATTCCGATTCCCGTTAAAAACATCTACATCCTTTAACAGAACTCAATTGTTCATTCCCTATATGGATGAAAATAATGTCCCCTACAAAGATGAAAGTACTTGGACCTCTATCAGTACCACTATTCAATATGCTTTGTTAAAAAATAGAGTAAGGTTTCGCGCGGGTTTAGACTTCATGACTAATGGAGAAACGGATGATTCATCCACAAAACTTTATGGTGGAAAAATCGGTGGAGACTGGGATATTTTAAATAAATTGACATTAAATTTTAACAGTTCAATCCGTATGAATAATATCAAATTATATAAAACCGATGGATCCGATAATGATGATGATGGCAAAATAGATGAAGCCTGGGAAAACTGGACCGTTAACAGTTCCGGATTTAACTTGAGTTTGGGATACAGATTTTGATTGGAAAAATTATAAAATTCTTCCATACCCACTTGGTGGATCTTGGATTGACGATTGGTGCAATCATTATCACTTGTTTTCTCCATTGGGTGGGCGTATTCGATTTTCTTGAATTAAAAACCTATGATTATCGGTTTCATACGGTTCGTGGCCCCTTAACCGGTTGGCGTGCCAGCGATTCCACCATTATCAATAGGGGCACAGATGTAATTCTGGTGGAAGTCGACGACGAAGCATGGCGCATCCTGAAAGATAATAAAGTTCCCTGGCCCTATCCACGTGGAGACATTTGGGCAAGAGTGGTGGATAATCTGTCGAAAGCAGGCGCCAAGGTTATCGCATTCGATATTCAGTTTGATTCTCCAGATGCGAGAAGTGAATATTTAAGAAGCGTCAGCAGAAATCTTCCACCGGATTTCCAGCAATATCTCCCCGGTCATGGTGATATCCTGTTGGCTGAATCCATTAATAGAGCCCAGGATAATGGGACAACAGTGGTCATGGATGTAAAAATGGTAAGGGAACCAACAAGGATTCCTCCAACCTATATTGCTTATCCTGTACCTGAAATCATGGATGTGAATCCAGAAACAGGACTCATAAATGATATGCTTGACATTGATGGCTTTTCTCGTCAATACAGCATCGCAGGATATATGGCGCATGAGCCTGATGTTGCGTATCTAACACTCGGTGTAAAGTGCGTAAAAGCTTTCCTTGATATATCCGATGATGCCGTTCTAACCTTCGATGGGAGTACATTAAATTGGGAATTCGGTCAACTGAATATCAGATCCTATGGCCGTACCAATAATTTTCTCGTGAATTATTATGGCCCGCCCTCGGGCTATAAAATGCCCGGCAGATATGACCTGAAGCCCTGGGGCACCTTCCCAAGGTTCTCATTATCACAGGTCCTGGATACACAAGATTATGACATACCTGAAGACTTAGATTGGATGAGCCAATTCCTTCCCGGCCAAATTCCAGATTGGGTTAGCTCCATGGAAGATGAAGCAGAAAGAAATGAAATGATGGCCTTGTTAGGACTCGGATCAAATTTTGACATTACTCAATCTCCATTTTATAATAAGATTGTGATTTTGGGCGTATCCGTGGAAGTGCTTCACGATGTGAAATCCACGCCATTTTATAACTATTTGAATTTGAGCCAATTAACGCCCGGGATGGAAACACATGCCAATGCGATCCAAACCATGCTGCATAATAATTACATTAAAGTTTTTGGTGGCAAAACAACACGGTATATGGTTGAAGGTGCGCCCTATCCTCTCGCTAATTTTCTTTTGATATTTGGGCTTTGTGCGATTGCTTATATTCTTTTAACCAAAATTGAATTGCATCCCATTATGGCTGGAATTATTATTTTTTCAGAAGGAATATTTTATTATGCCTTTGCCATGGGAATGTTTGCTAATGATTATTGGTGGTTTTGGAAATCCACAGTAGCAAACATTCTGCCGGGTGCATTGTACGATAAATTTTATGATCAATTACAGGTGACTCTTCCGGGACCGGGAGAATCCTATATGTTGCCAATTGTAGCGCCTATTGCGGGACTTATGTTTACCTATTCCAGCAATATCATATTCCAATTCCTTCATGAGCAAAAGGATAAGAAATTTTTAAGAGAGACTTTCGGGACTTACATTTCACCAGATGTTTTGGACAAAATGTATGAAGAAAAACAGGTACCAAAACTGGGTGGTGTGGAAGGATATCATACAGCATTCTTTTCCGATATCCAAAATTTCTCCACCTTTTCCGAAGCACTTGAGCCGGAGCGCATGGTTGCGCTCATGAATGAGTATCTCACAGTCATGTCCAAGGTCATTTTAGATAATGAAGGCACACTAGATAAATATATCGGTGATGCAATTGTTGCATTTTATGGGGCACCGGTTCCCGTGGAAGATCATGAATTAAAGTCCTGTAAAACAGCTCTGGCTATGCAGGACGCATTGGATGATCTTCGTAAAAAATGGGAGTCTGAAGCGGATTGGCCGGATATTATTTATTCCATGCAGCATCGGATCGGACTTAACTGTGGTAAAATGGTTACAGGGAATATGGGATCCGAAATGCGCATGAATTATACCATGATGGGCGATACTGTTAATCTCGCTGCTCGATTGGAATCATCAGCAAAACAGTATGGAGTTTATAATTTTGTGGGGGAAAATATTTACGAAACCACCAAAGATGAATACATGTTCAGGTTTCTAGATTTTGTTCGAGTAAAAGGGAAAAATATACCTGTGAAAGTGTATGAATTGGTCTCTGCAAAAGAAAATGCTGATAATGATATGGTCAATCTTGTAAAAATATTTGAAGATGGATTGGACCATTATTTCCAGCAGAATTGGGAAAAAGCACTTGCCCTGTTTAAAAAAGCGGAGAATATGGAAGATCATTTTACATCACGGAACACAACGCCCTCTGCTGTTTATATTGATCGTTGCACCATGTTTAAAGATAACCCTCCCGGCAAAGATTGGGATGGCGTTTGGACCATGACATCAAAATAATATGGGACTCACAATTCACTGGAAATTATCCTTTGACGGATCAAAGGAATCGATTGAGAAAGCACTTCAACCTGTATACGATGAGATCAATAAATCTCCAGGCGTGAATGCCGTAATGGAAGTTCATTGTTACCATTAATCTAAACCTGATTCTAAGGATGGTATTTTTGGGTTGGCCTTTTCGTTTGTTGGACTATGATTCAAACGGAAAAAATAATCTTTTATCTAAATAAGCAGGCAACCATCCGGAACTTTTCCGATTCCATTCGTTTCATCTGTAATATTCAAGCCCTTATTTTATGCAAAATTCACGCGGACATATTCTTTGGATCGACGACGAGATCCATCATTTAAAACCCCATATTTTATTTTTGGAAGATAAGGGCTATACCTTGTCCCAAGCCGCCAATGGTCAGGATGGGATCGCCCTCTCTGAAAAGAATGATTATGACCTGATCTTATTGGACCAATCCATGCCGGGAATGGATGGCTTGGAAACACTGGCGGAACTCAAAAAAATCCGGACAACAATGCCGGTGATCATGATCACGAAAACGGAAGATGAATGGCTTATGGATGAAGCCATCACCGGGCAAGTGGAACAATTTCTGATTAAACCGGTGAACCCCAGCCAGATTTTTATGGCCTGTAAGCAAACGCTGGAACAGATCAAACTTCGGGAGCAAAAAGCCACTAGCGATTACCTGAAGGAATTCCAGGAAATCGATGCACGATTACGGGATGATTTGAGCGCCGATGATTGGTGGGAATTATATGATCGACTTGTGGATTGGCAGATCAAATTTGATAAATATAAAGACACGGGTTTAGGATCAATTCTTGAAGAGCAGATCCAGTCTTGCAATCGCGAATTTTCTCACTTTATAGAATCGAATTACGAGAGTTGGATGAGAACCAATAATCGCCCAACCCTTTCTCCAGATATTGTTTCAAAATATGTTCAGCCGATATTGGAACAGGATAAAAAGGTTTGTTTACTGGTGGTAGATTGCATGCGACATGATCATTTTAAATCCATGATGGACCTATTGGAACCCTTTTTCAACATCGTTATCGATTATAAATTTTCATTACTTCCAACGGCAACACCATATTCAAGAAATGCCATCTTTAGTGGGCTTTATCCCGATGAAATGGTAATAAAATATCCACAACAGGCTGAGGATATGAAAAATAATGCACCCAGTTTGAATCAGCATGAAAAACAGTTTCTCATTGATCAATTAAAAAAATATGGTTTGAGAGATAAACGGGTCCATTATCATAAGATCTGGGCTGTGGAAGAGGGGAAAAAGTTCCAAAATCGAATTAAGGATTATATTCAACAAGACGTGTTGGCATTGGTGGTGAATTTTGTGGATATTCTCGCGCACAAAAGTTCCCAAATGGATGTGCTGAAAGAAATGGTCCCGGATGAGTCCGGCTATCGCACCGCAGTGAGATCTTGGCTGGAACATTCATGGCTTCTCCAGGTCCTGAAAAAATTAAGCGAAAATAATTTTACCGTGATTTTGACCAGTGACCATGGCAGCATTCGCGTTCAGCACGATGTAATGGTGGCCGCCAGTCGCGAAGCGTCTTCCGGAGTTCGCTACAAATTTGGACGGAATCTAAATACAAGAGAAAAAAATGCGCTGGTGATCAAGGAACCGGAAAAATTTCGGTTACCCTCTTTTGGTCCGCAACCCAGTTATATTGTGGCGAAAGATGATATTTATTTTATTTACCCGAATCAAGCCCACAAGTACCAGGCCAAATTCAAGAATTCATTCCAGCATGGTGGAATTTCCATGGAAGAAATGATGGTTCCTGTGGTCATCATGAAAGGACGCGGTTAATGGTTGTTGAGTGTCATTCCATTGAAGAAACCCAAACTTTAGCGCGTAAACTAGCACACCAAATTCCGGTTGGGTCTGTCGTGGCATTGATCGGAAACCTGGGAACAGGAAAAACAACCTTCACACAGGGGTTTGCAAAAGCATTGGGTATCCATGAAAGAGTGGGCTCGCCAACGTTTAAACTTGTTTCAGAATATGATGGTTCGCCCCATGGCCTTTTCCATATAGACGCTTATCGCTTAGATAGTGAGATGGATTTTCTGAATATTGGCGGTGAAGTATTTTTAACCCCGGAAGACAGAGTGACCCTGATCGAATGGGCAGACATTATACAGGAAATTTTACCCCTAAATGTGATTACATTAAATTTTTACAGACCCGACGGGAATCCCCAAAGCAGACAGATAGATATTCACGGAGTTGATCTTGAAGTCTAAATTGATCCTATCCATTGAATCCTCTTCTACAATTTGTGGTGTTGCAGTGATTGAAAAAGGAGACATTTTGAGTTTGGTGGAAAAGTCTGCCTATCGTAAGCATGCAGAAATCTTGCCTGGATTCATCCAAATTGCACTCGAACAAAGTAAAAAAACTGTGGGTGACTTGGATGCGATTGCTGTGAGTATTGGTCCCGGATCTTTTACGGGATTAAGGATCGGATTGGGAATGGCGAAAGGATTGGCTTATTCTCATAATCTGCCCATCATACCGGTGCCCACCATGACATCCATGGCGTTTGGTTTACACACGGCGAAGCCTACAAAAGGGCTATCATATTCCCATGGGAAACGCATTTTTTACCAAGAGTTTAATTGGGAAAATGGTTTCCCAATATCCAAGACGAAACCGGAAGTGGGTGATATTGACGATTTTCTGGAAAAAATAGATTCTTCCACATTTCAATGGAATTGTGAATCAATCCTCACAAAGTCCCCGCAACTGATCGAAGCAACCCCTTCCGCAAAAAATGTGGGTTTTTTAGCATATCATGAGGGTGACAATTGGTTGATTGAAAAACCCTATGATCTGGTACCGGAATACATTGCTCCCTTTGAAATGAATAAAAAACCTAAATTGAGCGATACTGTAAAATAAGCAACTTGCTTGTTTCTCTTGAACGCACGAATTATCTCCGAAATTAAATCCATTCAAAATATTTTGTACTTGTCATCAGTAGTAAAGAAAAAATCGCTCAGTTTAGATAAAAATATGATCATTCGAGCAGGCAAAGAAATTGACCTTGCAAGAATTTTACAGATTGAAAAACGTGCGTTTCCTAATTCAGCATGGTCAAAGGAAATGATACATAATGAACTTCTGGAAAAGTCAGACCGAAAAACTTGGGTGATCGAATCAAAAAAAGAATTGATTGGCTATTGCATGATTCAGTTTGGTCCCGAGGAAGTTCATTTAATCAATATGGCCATTGAACCATCATTCCAAAAAATGGGGTTGGGCAGGAAATTACTCCATCATTTTTTAGATACCAATGCCCCTAATACATCCATATTCTTAGAAGTGAAACGGGGTAATTTCCCTGCCATCAATCTCTACCTAAATGCGGGGTTTGAAGAGATCACTATTCGTCAAAAATATTACACCGAGGGTGAAGATGCCATCATCATGTGTTTGAAGGTTTGATTAAATTTTCAGCCACACTTGTATTGAGCCCCGAAGGGTCGGGGAAATGAAGCCGAAATAAAGATCGCTAAAAAGCACGAAGAGTAAAATATGAAGGATTTCATTAATCATTTAAAACGTAAATATGTAATAAATCATCTGCTAAGTGATTATTACGTTTTACATAATTACTTATTATTTTGGAATGATTCGATTGAATTTTAATTAAGTTAACTGATTCAAAAGTACTCGTATCAACTATGTCTTGGTTTAAAAGAAAAGATAAAAAATTTAAGGATCCGGAAAAGAAATCCGTTCCGGACGGTTTGTGGGATAAATGTCCATCCTGCACGGAGATCCTGTATCGTCCTGAAATGGAAAAGAACCTGTCCGTCTGTCATCATTGTGACCATCATTTTCGGGTGGCACCCCAGGTTTATGTGGATCTCCTTTTAGACAATGGAAGCGAAATCCAACTTTTCCAGAATCTTGAATCGAAGGACTTTTTAATATTTAAGGCCGTGAAGAAATACGCCGATCAAATTGTTGCAGCAAAAACCAAAACCGGTGAAAAGGATGCCATCAAGGTTTATAATGGCAAGATCAATGGTGAATCCGTCGTCCTTGCGATTATGAATTTCCAATTCATAGGCGGCAGTATGGGCTCCGTTGTAGGCGAAGCTGTTTCCCGCGCCATCCAAAAAGCGGATGAATTGAAAGTTCCCTTTTTATTGGTCTGTGCTTCAGGTGGTGCCCGTATGCAGGAAGGAGCTATCTCCCTGATGCAACTGGCCAAGACCAGTTCACATTTGGCAAAATTTGCTAAAAATGGCGGACTTTATATTCCCATTTTAACCGACCCAACCACAGGCGGAGTGACGGCAAGTTATGGCATGTTAGGCGACGTTATTCTCGCCGAACCCGGCGCATTGATCGGTTTTGCCGGTCCCCGCGTGATCAAGCAAACCATCGGTCAGGATCTGCCCAAAGGCTTCCAGCGATCGGAATTCTTATTGGAGAAAGGATTCATTGATCACATTGTGTCCAGAAGTGAAATGAAAGAAAAAATATCGACGCTGATTTCACTTCTTACATGAGCCGACCCAAAATACTTATCACCAACGACGACGGTATTTTCGCACCGGGTATTCGTGCACTGTGGGAGGCCATGCGTGAAATTGGTGATCCTATCGTCATTGCTCCCGATACAGAACAAAGTGCCGTAGGCCATGCTATCACACTTACCGATCCATTACGCGTTATTCAGGTTCATCGGTCCGGTGGATTTGAAGGGTTGGCCGTTTCCGGCACACCTTCTGATTGCGCAAAAATTGCCATCAAATCCATCCTTGATGAAAAACCGGATCTTCTGATTTCCGGTATCAATTCCGGTTCCAATGTGGGAACCAATATCATTTATTCCGGCACAATCTCTGCTGCTACAGAAGGAACCATGTTGGGTATCCCCTCCATAGCCATCAGTTTGGATTCTTATAAATCAGATGAATTTCGCGCTGCGAAAAAAGCAGCTATTGATTTAGCACACCATGTTTTGTATTATGGTGTCTCACGGGGAACATTACTGAATGTAAATGTACCTTACTGTCCACCGGATGAGATCAAGGGTGTGAAAATCACCCGTCAGGGAACCCAATATTTCAAGGATGAATTTGATAAACGTACCGATCCACGTGGCCGGACTTATTATTGGATGAAAGGCAATGTAGTGGACAAGGACGAGTCCGTGGATTTTGACGGAAAAGCCGTTTCTGAAAAATATATCAGTGTCACACCTATTCATTTTAATGTAACCAATGAATCCTATATGGATGAACTCAAAAGTCAATTCTCCAATGAATAGTCTTCATACACAGGGCGTAGTAATTCTGGATTTTGGATCACAATACACCCAATTGATCGCACGACGCGTCCGGGAACAAAATGTATTTTCTGAAATTTTATCATCCGAAACAGCTTTTAATGATATTTTAAACCGGAAACCAGCTGCATTAATTTTGTCTGGTGGACCCTCTAGTGTTTTTGGCCATGAAGCACCGGAATTTGATGAAGCCATTCTTGATGCTGATTTCCCCATTTTGGGAATTTGCTATGGACTCCAATTATTAGCTCATCATCAGGGTGGTTTAGTTGAATCAACGGGCCATGGCGAATATGGTTTTGCAACAATATCCGTGGATGACGATTCCAGTTTATTTTCGGATATGGCGAAGGAATCCCGGGTTTGGATGAGTCATATGGATCGTGTATCAAGAATTCCGGATGGCTGGCACACCTTAGCTCATTCTTCCAATGGTGTTGTTGCTGCCATGGCCAACGAAGATCAATCCCGTGTGGCAACGCAATTTCATCCGGAAGTGGCTCATACAGAAGAAGGGAAAACCATCCTCCGGAATTTTTTATTTAAGGTCGCAAATTGCGCCCCAAGCTGGACGACCGGGAATTTTATCGATGAACAAATCGAACTTATCCGCAAGCAAGTGGGCGATGGAAAAGTTCTTGTAGGTGTGAGTGGCGGCGTGGATTCCACAATAGTTGCAGCACTGCTTCACAAAGCCATTGGCGACAGATCCACAGCGGTATTAATTGACCATGGATTGCTTCGTAAAAATGAAGCGCAAGATTGCGTTCTTGCATTGAAAACCGGTCTCGGTGTCAATATTAATATGTTTGATGAATCGGATATTTTTCTTTCCAAACTGGAAGGGGTGACCGATCCTGAGAAAAAACGAAAAATCATCGGGAACCAGTTCATTTATTCTTTTGACCGCATCGCCAGTGAAATGGGAGAAATGCAATTTCTAGCCCAAGGCACCCTTTATCCTGATGTAATCGAAAGTGGGGTGAGCAAAGGTAAAACTGCTCATGTGATCAAGAGTCATCATAATGTGGGTGGTTTACCTGAAGATATGGATTTCGAGTTGGTGGAACCGCTCCGTGAATTATTTAAAGATGAGGTTCGAAATGTGGGACGCGAATTGGGATTACCGGAAACATTGATTGAGCGCCATCCATTTCCCGGACCCGGGTTAGCGGTGCGGATCATTGGTGATATTTCACGGGATCGAATCAAAATTCTCCAGGAAGCGGATCAGATTTACATGGATATTCTTCATGAAGATGAATTGTATAACGAGATTTGGCAAGCATTTGCTGTTTTAATCCCGGTGCAAACTGTTGGCGTAATGGGCGACCAACGAACATATGAGAATCTTTTGGGAATTCGTGCAGTGACCAGTACAGACGGCATGACGGCAGACTGGTTTCGCATGCCCGCGGATACTTTGACCAAAATCTCAAATAAGATCGTGAATTCTGTCCGTGGAATAAATCGAGTGGTCTATGATATTACATCGAAGCCGCCGGGCACCATCGAGTGGGAGTAAGTTGGTGATTGGTAGCTGATGGGTTGGTTGATAAAGTGAATTGCAGAAAAAAATCTATTTCTTTTAATATTATGGTTTTATTAGAGCCTTCGTGTAACTTCGTGTTCTTTGCGGCTAAAATAATTTTAACACTTCACATGATAAGGGTAACAAATAAATGTGTGGAATTGTAGGATACATTGGATACAGGGACTCGGTCCCGATTTTATTAAAAGGGCTTAAGCGCTTAGAATATCGCGGCTATGATTCTGCAGGGATCGCTCTTGTACGGGATAAAAAACTCTCTTATTTAAAAAAAGCAGGAAAGGTATCCCAACTCCAATCTTTGGTGGATGATACACCCATGCAGGGGTTCATTGGATTGGCACATACACGCTGGGCGACGCATGGTGAGCCCAACGACATTAATGCTCATCCCCATGTAGATCACACCGGGAAGATCGCTCTCGTTCATAATGGTATTATTGAAAATTTCGGAACACTGAAACGGGTTTTGGAAGATCAGGGTGTTGCTTTCACCAGTGATACCGACTCCGAGGTCCTGGTTCAACTTATTTCCGCCCTGTATTATAACGGCAACACCATTACGTTCGAAGAAGCTGTCCGGGGCGCATTGCAAGAAGTGGTTGGCGCTTACGGTATTGTTGCTGTTTGCGCGGACGAACCGGACACATTGATTGCCGCACGATTAGGAAGTCCACTGGTTTTGGGGATTGGCGAAGGCGAATATTTTTTAGCCAGTGATGCCTCTCCTATCGTGGAACATACCCGAAATGTGATTTATCTCGACGATGGCGAAATGGTGAAACTAACTCAAAATGAACATGTAATTTCAGAAATCCATTCAAAAAATATTGTTACCAAAAAATTAAATGAGATCGATTTGAGTATTGAAGAGATTGAAAAAGGTGGATTTCCCCATTTTATGCTGAAGGAAATTTACGATCAGAGACATTCCATTACCGATACCATGCGCGGCCGGCTAAACTTGGATGACGGTATTATTCATTTGGGTGGCATCGCAGATATTATCCCAAATCTTCTTTCTACATCCCGGATTTATATCGTAGCCTGCGGTACATCCTGGCATGCAGGACTCATTGGAAAGCAATTGATTGAGAATTATGCCCATGTTCCGGTTCATGTGGAATATGCCTCCGAATTCCGCTATCGGAATGCCATTATTGACAGTAATACTGTTCTGATTGCCATCAGCCAATCGGGCGAAACGGCGGATACCTTGGCTGCTATCCGGAAAGCAAAAGAATTGGGCGCCTTGACCCTTGGGATCTGTAATGTGGTTGGGAGCACCATCGCCCGAGAAACAGATAGTGGAATTTATACGCATGCTGGTCCAGAGATAGGTGTGGCCTCCACAAAAGCATTTACAGCACAGGTAACGGTTTTGACCCTGTTAGCATTAATGCTCGGTCAAAAATTGGGCATAGCCAAAGATCGAGGACAGAATCTGATCAATGCACTGAATAGAATTGATGAAGATGTGGCAACGATTTTACAGAATTTTGGCCAGATCAAAGCTGTAGCGAAACAAACCATGGAGGCGAACAATTATCTCTATCTCGGTCGGGGGATCAATTTCCCCGTCGCCTTGGAAGGTGCGCTCAAATTAAAAGAGATTTCTTACATCCATGCAGAAGGCTATCCCGCTGCGGAGATGAAACACGGCCCCATTGCACTGATCGACGAAAATATGCCAGTTGTATTCATTGCGCCGCAAGATGCTACATTTTCCAAAATTCTGACAAATATTCAGGAAGTGAAAGCGAGGAAGGGGATTGTCATTGCCATCACGGATAAACCGAATAAAGAATTAACATCCCTATCCGATTTTGTATTGGAAGTACCCCAAACCCATCAGCATGTTTTTCCCATCACCAGTTCAATCATTTTGCAATTGCTGGCTTACGAATTAGCCGTCCTTCGCGGGTGTGATGTGGACATGCCTCGCAACCTCGCGAAAAGTGTGACGGTGGAGTAGGGTTTGATAGTTCTTTTTGGTCAAAAAAAAGTTTGACGAAGAAAGAGAATAAACTCTTTCTCCTTGTTTAACTCTATATCCTTTACCCCATTCATCCCAATTCAACTTTCCACCTTTTCTAACTAATCCATCACCAATAATTGGGTATTTATAGTGAATGTTTATGGTATGTTGTTTAGTAGTATCATTCCAATCCAAAGTTATTTTATCTATGTAATAATCAATCACTCTCCGTCTTTCTTTCATTTCAGTAATCTTTAAGTAATCATCCACAATCTTGTTGTGGTGGTTTAACCAATCAATCCATTCCTCTCTTTTGTCCATCAATAGTTCTTTATCCTTCAATCTATCTAACTCGTGTTCTTTTTCTGTAATCTTATCTTCAATACTTGAAATGATTTGGGTATAGTCCAATTCTGTTAGATTATTTACATATCGGTCTTTAATAAACTCAACTCTGTTTTGTTGAAAGGTCGTTATTTCTTTACGAACTAATTTCATTTCTCTATTCAGGTTTTTTCTAATAGAACTAATACCATATCTCTCACCTAAAATGTCTTTCTTTACTCTTTCTTTTATCCAAGATGATTTCCGTAGGGTAGAGAGTAGGTTGTTCCAAATGTATTTATCTAACACCTTTCCATTTAATCTTTTTGGTTTAGAACAATTCTTCTTATGTAAATGTCCTCGTGAAATACTATTTCGGTAGTATCGTCTTTCATTATTCTTACACATATAAAATGGTCTATCATATTTACTATACCAACGACCAACCCATTCCATACCACAATCACAATATAATTTTCCGTGTAATAAATAATTTCGTTTTGTAGGTCGTGTTTTCCCTCTGTCTAGAAGTTTTTTACATTTATTAAATGTTTCATCATCAATAATTCTTGGACATTCATTATGATAAACAACCCATTTAGACCTATCCTCAAATGGAAACCTCATCGGGTCTTTTCGGTTCGGGTCTTTTGTTTTATCTGTGTAGATGTCCTTACCGATATATTTT
>ENA-ORDI01000898-ORDI01000898.1-marine-metagenome-genome-assembly--contig:-NODE-898-length-17981-cov-7.146001_pt1 | contig 17981 bp, 11 predicted proteins | sample MGYA00248628_ERZ508525 | MGnify/ENA primary metagenome ERZ508525 (study PRJEB26195, sample SAMN05422138) | marine metagenome | isolation source: East of Porto Seguro, South Atlantic Ocean | place... | reverse complement strand
TATGCGCCAAATTATCATGCTGAATCTGACACTTATGATAAAGTCAACTTGCAGGCATTAAAGCACAATTCGGCCATCGTAGCAGCAGTCACCCTTGGATATGCCAACGACCTCAATATTGATCTTCCGCGGCAGTCAAGGCAAGATATTGAAAAACTGGTTGAATCTACTGACCTTGAGCAACAGATGAAATCCATGATGGGTATATGGTACCAGTGGGTAGATGGCAAACGAGGAAGATAAAAGTATAATTTTTATTGAGAGAATGGGATAATCTAGATTAAGAAAAAATATCTTAATTGCTAAAAAAGGGCTCTTTTGAGCCCTTTTTTTATATCTTGATATTTCAAAAGATAGGGCTGAAATTCTTGTGAAACCGTAAATAGGTGTAGCCAGAGATACTGTATTTATTGTTAAAAAAATCGATAATTAATCTCGAGCTGCGCTTACAAAAATTTAAATTAATAAGAACAAACCAAGGAGGCTATATGCGCATCCTAAAACCTATTACCATTCTATGTGTACTTGCTGGAATGCTTTTCGCCGGTCAAACGGGGAAGATTTCCGGGCGAGTAACCGATAGCCAATCCGGAGAAGCCCTGGCCGGCTGTAACGTACTGGTCCAAGGAACTTCAATGGGTGCAGCTACCGATGCGAATGGCGAATATTTTATCATTAACCTAAGCCCGGGATCCTACTATCTTGCATTTTCCATGATCGGTTATGCATCCTATACGGCTGAATTTGTACAAGTTAACATTGATGTAACCACACCGGTAAACGCAGCGCTAACAACGGAAGCACTGCAAATGGCCGGTGTTTCTGTTACTGCAGAGCGCCCCGCCATTGAAAACACGCTCACTTCCAGCAAACATATTGTTTCTGGTGATATAATGGGCGCTATGGCTATAACTGATGTAAATGATGTTATAAAAACCTTACCTGGTGTAATTGAATTTGGTGGTGATTTGCATATTCGTGGTGGCCGTTCCGGTGAGGAAATGTATCTAGTTGATGGTGCTTCTGTGACCAACGCTGTCATGGGTGGTCAAGCGATTCCAGTGAACCCCAATATGATAGGTGAACTACAGTTAATCACGGGTACATTCAATGCTGAATATGGACAAGCCATGTCGGGTCTCTTTAACACTGTTTTGAGAGAGCCAGCTGAAGGGTTTTCTGCCAGTTTCAGCTTTAGAACGACATTAAGCCAGGATTATTTCAAAACTGATGCCGGTGATTTCAACGGTGCTGAAGTGTATGCTGAAACGATGGAGATCGTGGATGATGCTGGTAACTACACAGCTGCAGGTGCTAGCGACTATACAGAAACCGAATTTGGCGGTGATAAGACAATCATGGATTTCAGTGCTGGTTGGGGAAGTGGCCCCATGGGCTTTTTCTTTTCTTTCCGCCAGTTAAATGATCCAGGCAGACTTCCAGGTTTGGCAGAAGAACTTCAAAATATTCAGGCTAAGGTATCTTATCAAATGGGGAACAATCTGAAGCTAGGTTTTGAAACATTGATGTATAGCCATAATGGTATTTATGATCCCACATATGATGCAGGACGCATGGATGCCGGCATGGATGTTTGGCAATGGCTATGGGCTATGGATCAATACCCTGTGACTGAAGAAAGCGCTAATCAATTTGGTTTGACTGCAAATTATGTTATGTCAGCCAATACCAACGTTACGGTTCGTGTAGATATGATGAAACGTACCCAGGAAGATGGCGCACAAAGTTCAGGTGGAAAATTTGTTGATTTTGAAATGGGTGATGGTCATAATGATCAAGTTACAGCTACTACTACTTATAATGGAGCTGAAGGCCCCAACCATACAAAAGTCATGGAAGATAGAGCCAATTCCAATGCTTGGTACAGTTTGGAAAATGTGTATGGGCATTATTTTAAGTCGGATGAAACCATCACAACCATTGGTGTTCATGGGACTAGCCAAATGAATAACAGGCATCTGTTAAAAGCTGGTTTTGATTATCGGATGTTTGATATTGACCGCTCCGGCCATGACGTATGGTACGGACGTACACTAGGATACACTGAGAGCAATCCAAGACTACAGCATAATAGCTTTGGTGATGCCAAGCCGACAGAAATTGCGGCATACGTACAAGACCAGATGGAGTTCAAAGATATGATCGTGAATGTGGGTTTTCGTTTTGATGGCTTTAATGCTGGATCTGACAAAGGATATTGGGCCACAGGTATTGAGGATATGGCCGCTGACACATCGCTCAATCCATTCGATCCATCCAAACGGAAAGCAACAGAAATGAAAACACTGATCAGTCCTCGATTGGGTATTTCATTCCCAGTGGGTGATAATATGGCTTTCCGTTATGCCTATGGATCTTTTTTCCAGAGACCGGAACTTTATTCATTGCTGAATAATCATATGGCCCAGATGGATGGCGGAACTGAATCAGGTTTCTTTATCTATCTTGGCAATGCTAATCTGGACCCCATGAGAACAGATGTTTATGAAATGGGTATGCAGTACAGCATGGCTAATGATCTGAAGCTGGATGTCTCCGGTTACTACAAGGATATCTCGAACCTTATTGGTTCTCAAGAGGTCTATTCCCTTCCTTTTCAGGATACCGAGACAGGAGATTGGAGCGAGGGAGATGCCTTTGAGGCCGCTCACTACAGTTTTTTGACCAGTGACCACTATGGCAACATTCGTGGGCTTGAAATGAGTCTTGCAAAAACTGGTGCAAGCGGTCTAACAGGTAGAGCTTCTTATTCCTATTCGATTTCTCGCGGAACCGCTTCGGATAAGATCAACGCCGGTAATGGCAGCCTGACACAGGCAACTGGCGGTATAGCAGCAAATATTATGACGATGACCGTATTAGATTGGCATCGCCCCCATGTTTTTAACGGCTATGTCGATTATCATATGGATATGGGCGGAATGCTTGACCGTGCCGGTGTTAACCTGACATTCAACTACTCGAGCGGTTTGCCAGTATCGGCCCGTTCCGGTGTTGCTGGAGCTGCACTGGATGAACGTGCTCCTGCAACAACAGATGTGAATCTTAAATTGGATGCAACACTCGCACTAGGTCCTGTAAATCCAACAGTCTATCTATTGATCGAGAATGTAATGAACAAACAGAATGTTGTATATGTCGCAGATCCCGGCTCATATTTTGATGAAGCTTCTGCATATCATGACATAGCTGCTGGTTCAGCCAATAACCTGTTGGCTTATGGCAAGCCGAGGACAATGAATTTAGGCGTTCAGATAGATTTCTAATTAGGATAATTCTAAGGAGTTAATTATGAAACGTAAAATAAACTTTAAAGCTATCCTTGCAGGAGTCGTTATCTGTGGGCTGGCTACAAACCTTATGGCAAAGGATATCCTGGATGTTCTGGATAAGCAGAATATTCATGGCCGCATATTGATGCGGGCTGCTTCCCAGACATATGTGTATCATACGAATGGTGACCTTTGGATGGGTTGGGATTCATATGGTAATACAGGTGACCAAACCTGTAGTGCCATCATTCCTGGCTGGGTCTACCCCGGTTCAAACCAAGCCGCCGGTCATGGTTATTTAAATTACAACTGTCGTGCAGGATATTGGATCATCGCTGACATTGGGGGAACCCTTTATGAAGGGACTACCGGCCAATACGATATAACCGAAGGAACCGAGCCTGGATCTACCAGTGGTGGTTGGGCCGGAGATGATGGCGACTATAACAAGGAACCCTGGGTAACCACATCTGACTGGTCGATCCCAAGCGCAAACCTTAAAGTCATTGCCACCCGTCGATCCTGGAGCTTCAATGGTGAATCCAATACCTACTTTGCAGTCGGTGATCATGATTACAATGATTTTGTAATTGAAGAAATTGCTGTAGTAAATAATGGTACTGCTACTGTTGATGAACTTGTCCTTGCTTCCAAAGCGGACCACGATTGTACCTGGAACGTACCATTCCCAGATTGGGATTATGCCTTCTGGACAGATGATATTGTGGATTATGATTCAAATTATTTGTTAACCATGGAATTAGATGGTGATGATCCGGGTTCTGCAGCAAACGATTTCGGAATTGATGATCCGGCCCGCGAGTATCGCGGTGTGCGTGTTGGACAAACGATATTAGAGATCAACGGCACGGCTTATGGTGATCTTACAGCTGCAGATGTGAACCATATGTGGTGGACTGGTGATGAAGATCCACAAACGGTAGCATCACGCTATGCCATGGCGACTATGGTGAGCAGTAGTACAGGTGATAAAAAAGATAATAACCCGACTCCTATGGATATGCGTTATCTTCAATCCTACAGCATCACCGATCTAGCTGCAGGAGATACAGCTACCTTTGTGGTAGCAGTACTGGCCGGTGCAGGTCTTGCCAATACACAAATGGCAGCTGCCAATGCCAGAAAAGCATACGATTGGGGTTGGAATCTGCCGAAACCTCCCCCAGCTCCACAAATCGCATCAGATGGTGTAGCAACAACTGCTGAAGGTAAGGTAAGCGTAACCTGGTCATACAGTGATGGAAAAATAGCTTCCGTGGACCCGGATAAGGGTGAGGCAGATTTTGCAGGTTTCCGTATTTATAAAGCGGCTACTGCACCTCGTCAAAATTCAGCCACAATTATGGCCGCAGAAGGAGTCTCTGCTGATCCGGATGGCGATGTGAGTCAGGGAACTGATTTTACATCTGCTGCAACGGGACCTTATACCGAGGTTTTAGATATTGCAAAGGCAGACATTGCTAGTTATGCAACTGCCACTGCAGGTGAATATACATGGACAGATGAGAATGTGGCCATTGGCCTGACCTATTGGTACTACGTGGCAGCCTATGACGCAGCCGGTTCAGATGATGTACATGGTAGTGTTCCTTCATTGGAAAGTTATTATACCATGTGCTATCCCATGCAGACTGCTCCTGATGGATCGGGAGAGATCAGTAATGTGCCTACAAAACTTACTGTTTCTGTGGATGAGTTAACTTATACAAATCTAGATGGCGATGCCTCAAATGATGTGTTTGTTGCTCCAAATCCATGGAGAGGGAGTGTTATGGAGACCTTTCATGGTGCTACCACACCACAGGTCTATTTTGTGCGTTTTTACAACGTAAAGACTGATGACGATGTGCAGGTATTTGATGTAGCAGGAAACCTCGTGTTCGAAGGTGAGGCAACTTCTGACGGTTCCTTTGACTGGAATTTAGTCTCTCGTACCAGAAACCAGGTATCCACAGGGATCTATTATTGGAAGGTTGGCGAACAAACAGGCAAACTGGCGGTCATACGCTAAACCAGAAAGGAAGTAAAAAATGATTAAAACAATTAATCTTAATAAAACTGTGAAATGGGCAGTCACTTCTCTGCTGGTTATATCGCTGCAAGGTTTTTTGATCGCAGATGATAATGATAAAGTAGGATCGGTTGCCTTCAAATTTCTTAACATTCAAACAGATGCGCGCACAGCAGCTCTAGGTGGTACAGCAGCACAGGCTAGCGGAGCCGGAGCAATGTTTTCCAACCCAGCTGGGTTGGCCGGTTCAAGTATGGGCCTTTCTGCTGGCATGTCTCAATGGCTTGTTGAAACAAATATCACGAGCTTTGGTTTAGCATTACCTATGTTTGGCGGTGTAATCGGACTTGGCGTTGTCAGTGTTGACTACGGTGATATGATGAGATCAGGTTGGGGCGAAGAAAGTGGTCAATTCATCTTTCAACCAAACCAAAATGGTGCATTTACTGCCGCTGATATGTCAATACAGTTTAGCTATGGAAAAAGTCTTACAGATAAATTTTCCATTGGTGGTTCTGCAAAGATAATTTCGCAGAGCATTGATGATGTTGATATTAGCGGAAAGGCATTTGATATTGGTATGCAGTTCAACACAGGATATAGAGGCATTCAAATGGGTGCTGTCATTTCCAACTTTGGCCCAGATGTAGAATCTCAAGCCCCTGATGAAGCAGGTTATGCGGGATTCCCTTCCATGTCACTACCAATGACCTTTTCATTTGGTGTGATTGGTGAACTTATACCAGGGTTGAACGCAGGACTAAACGTTTTGAAACAAGCTGATATGGCTCAGCAGTACATAGTGAATGCTGAATACAATGTCAGTATCGCTTCGTTACGCTTCAGTTACAATATCAATGATGATCAAGCTCCCATGTCCATGGGTGGCGGGGTCAATGTTGCTGGAGCTGATATTGGTGTTTCAATGACAAGCCATGATGCATTAGACAGTGTAATGCGTATATCTGTAGGCTATTCGTTCTAACGAATCTTAATTCGTTAACAATTACTGGAAAAGCCGTTCCTTTTGGAGTGGCTTTTTTAGTTTATTTAAGTATCCCCAGTCTGTCTTTGTAAAGAATAGTTACACCGTCTGCATCCTGAAGCGGGTTAGCAGGTGTTTTGTCTTTTGTAAGCATCGTCACTAGAACCATGGCCAAAAAACTAAACGCCAGGCCGATCATATCTGAAGGAATTCCCGGTGTAATGAATTTGAAAATGATCCATGCTGCAGACCCAGAGATCATTGCGCTCAAGGCAGCCGGTGTATTTGCTTTGGGCCACCATATTCCTGCAGTTAATGGTATAAATAGCCCAACTAATAGAATACTGAAGGAATCAAGAAGCAGGGTGTATACTTCTCCGATGTATAAAGCAACAAACATGGAAAAAATTGCAAAAACAGGTACGGACAGTCTGGTCCATTTGAGAATTTTTTTATCGGAAAAAGTTTTACCTGTAAAAGGCAGCAGATTTTTTCCCAAAACGCTGGAGCAGGCCAGGATAGAACTATCTGCGCTGCTCATGACTGCAGCTAAGAGGGCACTGATGAAAAAAACAGCTAAAGTTGGCGATAAATATTCAATGGCTAATTTAGGTACCACCAATTCCGGGTTGTCCAATCCGGGGAGTAAAATGCTGCCGGCCATGCCGATCAATACCGGTAATATTCCAAAACTCAAATAAATGATGGTAGATAAATATGCAGAATTTTGAGCGACTTTTTCGCTTTTTGCAGAAAGCGATCGCTGCAGAAGATCCTGCCCGGCGATATTGCCGAGACCAATAACCATCCAGGCCCGGACATAATTCAGCCACTCTATGGTTCCTGCATCTTTTGGAGTCATGCGGAAACTGTCTTCAGGGAGACTGGATACAAAAAAAGCAAACCCGCCCACTTTAGATATAACAATGGGAGTAATAATTACCAGGCCGGTCATGACAATGATCATTTGGAAGAAGTCTGTGAGCGATACCGCCCACATGCCCCCGGCCATGGTGTAAGCAAAAACAATCATGGTACCAATGATAATGGCTGTATTGGCTGACATGCCAGTAATGGTATGCAGAATAAAGCCCAGGGAGACAAGTAGAGAACCTGTCCAGCCGATATAGACACAGAGCATAATGATGGCTGCGATCAAGCCGGCTGTTTTGCCAAATCGGGTTTCAAAAAAATCTACGATAGTGGTGAGCTTCATGCGGCGCATGATACGGATGTAGAACAGCCCCGCCAGGAACAAACATAAAGCAGCGCCGAAGGGGTCAGCAATAACCGCTAGGAAACCACCTTTATAAGCAGCGCCGCCGGCACCTAGAATCGTACCACCGCCAAAAAATGTCGCCGATAGAGCCGCAGTACAGAGCCACAGGGGCAGCCGTCGCCCCGCCACCAGAAAATCTTCTGTTCCAGAAATTTTCCGACTTGCATAAATTCCGACCGCAAGCATCCCCAGCAAATAAATGATAATCCCGGTGTAAATAAATGTTGGTGATATCATTGTGTTATTATAATCATGAATAATAATGTACTGATACTATTATAATCTGGACAATCTCTTAAAGCCGTTTATTGTGGATCTTATTCGTTCATTAACACTGGAAAACCGTTCCTTCAGGAGAGGCATCTTTAGTAAATTGATAGCTCTCATGAAACCGCTCATAATTATTACACTATTCATTCAATTTGCGTTGAATGCCCAATCATATGTTTTTGATGATGTAGCCCAAGATCAAGGCTTGGATTTTATCCATGATCATGGCGGCAGCGGAGAAAAGTATTATGTGGAAACGATGGGTTCCGGTGTCTGCCTACTAGATTTTGATAATGATAATGATCTGGATATTTATTTTTGCCAGGGCGCAGCACTTCCCGGCTGGGACAAGAATACTGTACTGGCCAACAAATTATTTAGAAATGATAATGGTCAATGGACTGATGTAACTGAAAAAGCCGGAGTGGGTGACGAATCCTATAGTATCGGCTGTGCCTGCGGAGATGTGGACAACGACGGCGATACAGATCTGTATGTGACCAATTTTGGGGCGGATATCCTCTATATCAACAATAATAATGGTACATTTACCGATATGACGTCAGCAATGGGCTTAAATAGCCCAAAATGGGGGTCTAGCGCTGCTTTCTTTGACGGGGATAATGATGGCTGGTTAGACCTGTATGTGACCAATTACGTGGAATTTTCGGTGGATAAAAATCCCTGGTGCGGTGAACACATCAGTGGTTTGCGGGCCTATTGTGATCCCGATGTTTTTGAAGGAGTTACGGACGATTTTTACCACAATAATGGGGATGGAACATTCTCGAACTGGACGGACAAAGCCGGTATTTCCAAAGACCGCGGTAAAGGGCTTGGTGTGGTGACAGGCGATGTGGATAATGACGGTGATATGGATGTATATGTAGCCAACGATAAGGTCATGAATCTCATGTACATCAACGATGGGACGGCTCATTTTGAAGAAAGCGCTCTATTCAACGGTGTCGGATTCAATGAAAACGGCAAAGCCGAAGCGGGCATGGGCATCGACTTTGGCGATATTAACCATAACGGGCGTCTGGATTTATTTGTCACCAACTTCAGCGGAGAATCGAATACGTTGTATCTGAATGATGGTAATGGCGCTTTTACTGATAAAACATTTTCTGCAGGATTAGGTCAACCCAGCCTGGATGTACTCGGTTTTGGTACAAAATTATTAGATATAGACCTGGACGGCTGGCTGGACCTCTTTGTCGTCAATGGCCACGTGATCGATAATATTGCCCATTTTAACAATGCCTATACTCATGCCCAGCGCAAACAGGTTTTTGTGAATAATAAAAATGGCACATTCAGAGAAATTGATAAACAATTTATTGGTGCTGCTGCAAATCCATCAGTGGGGAGAGGAGCTGCTTTTGGAGATATCGATAATGATGGTGATATTGATTGTGTAGTATCTAATAATAATGGCCCTGCAAACTTGTTGATTAAAACGGGTATACCAGAAAACAATTGGATCGGTTTTGAGTTAATTGGCAATACATGCAACCGCGACGCTATTGGCGCAAAGATTACGATTGCAGTAGATAATGGAAATCAAATCGCTTATGTAAATCCTGGAGCGAGTTATCTTGCTTCGAATGATAAACGGATTGTTTTTGGGTTAGATGATGCTAAGATGATTGCTGCTATTAAAGTAGATTGGCCAGGAGGTAAGGAAGAAACATTCACAATAAAAAAAGTGAAGCAATATTATAGAATTGTTCAGGGAGAAGGGTTATCAGAACTGGTATATTAATATTTTCTCTTCTGTTGCAAACTGTTTTTGCTCAGCAGTCCATTGCTGACGGATTAAAGCTGTTAGAGGAAAAACAGTATAATAAAGCCATTAAAATATTCGAAGAGATCCTTATAAATGATCAAGCAAATATAACTGCCATCAATGCGCTGGCTGAAGCGCAAAATAAACTTGGTAATACTCCTGGTGCTATCCAGTTATATAAAAGAAGTTTAAAAATTCAGGAAAACCAACCGGACACATGGCTGGCCCTTGGCAATGTATTATATTATGAAAAAAATATCAAACCGGCTTTAGCAGCTTATAAGGGTGCGGTGAAACATAGTCAGGATTTTGCGCGCGGGCATAATAATCTGGCCACGATCTATAAAGAATTGGACGAGAACGATCTTGCCATTGTGCATTATGAAAAAGCAATTGAGCTTGATGATAGCTATAGTCGCGCTATGCGCAATCTTGGGGATATATATCTGAATAAAGGTAATTCTGAAAAAGCAATCTACTGGCTTGAACGTGCAACTCAAACAGAACCAGAAAGTTTGTATGGCTGGTTCTGGCTGGGCCGGGCACATGTCCAAAATGGAGAAGTCAAAAAAGGCCTGCAATATTATTTAAAGGTTTTAGCCCAGAAGCCGGATTTACCCCAGGTTCATCATCATTTAGGAAAAGCCTATTTTGAAATTCGCGATTATAGAAATGCCATAAAGCATGTACAATTAGCCTTAAAGAAGAATCCAGCTATTATACCCTTTTACATTACTATGAGCAGGATCTACGCCCACATGCAGCAGGAAACTCTTGCTCTTGCAACGCTACAGGATGCATTGGCTATCGACAGGAATATAGCGGCAGTATATATTGAACGGGGAAATATTCATAAGTCTGGCAGTCGCTATGAAGATGCTTTAAAACAATACAAATTAGCGACGTTGATCTCGCCGGATGATTGGCAGGGATATTATAAACAAGGTGTCGTTCTTTATTATTTAAGCAGGATGGAAGAGGCCAAAGAGGCATTGACAAAAGCTAATGAAATGTCACTAGACAATGGAATGGTGTTTCATTTTAGGGGACTTGTAGCTCTTGCAGAAAATGACCTTAAAACAGCAGAAGAAATGTTAAGAAAAGCATCTGAACATGATAGTAAAAATGCGGATGTGTGGTTTCATTACGGCCAAACATATATGCGGCTGGAGCAATATGAAGCAGCAAAAACACACTTATTAAAATCTGTAGAATTGGATCCAAATAATTCAGAAACATTGTATAATCTGGGGCAGGTTTATAAAAAGTTAAGTCAGCATGCCACGTCCAGAGAATATTTAAGGAAGTTCAAGAATATTTCGGATATTGAAGAACGTTCCGAAGCATTATCAACACAAATACGGATGCATCCGGAAAACTCATCTCTGCGCTTACAGCTTGCAGAACTTTATGAACAAAACGGTCAATTGGACAGGGCATTAATGGTATATAAACAGGCTGCTTATATTGGAAATGCAGAAGCGGAGAAAAAAATTGAAAACTTATTAAGTAAATTAAACCAATAGAAATGATCCGTTTTATATTTTCATTACAAATTGCCCGGTTAAAATTCCCACACGCTAATAATAAAGCTCAGCCGGTTCATTCGCATGAACTGGTTCAAGTGAATAGATAGTTTAAGAAATACCTATTTGTTTCGCGGTTAGATCAAGGCAAAGCCGGGCTTTTTCCACTAATTCATCTGTTTCATCATTCGTCATGATCAATGGCGGAGAAATGATCATTTTATCACCCACAGCACGCATGATGAGTCCATTATTAAAACAGAAATCCCTGCATATAGTCCCCACTTTCATATCCTCCGGAAATGCTTCTCGAGTTTCTTTGTTTTTCACGAGTTCCAGGGCAGCAACCATTCCAACTCCACGCGTTTCGCCCACAAGTGGATGATCGCCTAATTCTTTCCAGCGCTTTTGTAAATAAGGGCCTGCCTCATTTTCAACATTTTCAATGATCTTTTCGTCTTTCAAGATGCGGATGTTTTCTTTTGCAACGGCACATGCAGCAGGATGACCGGAATAAGTGAATCCATGAGCAAATTCACCGCCCTTTTCAATGATAATATCTGCGACACGATCCCCTACCATTAACCCACCGATAGGCAAATATCCGGAAGACAATCCTTTAGCGATGGGCATAAAATCAGCATTGATGTTATAGTAATCAGAACCGAACCATTTACCCAAGCGGCCAAAGCCGCAAATGACTTCATCAGCAATGAGCAAGATGCCATATTTTTCACAAATCCGCTGTATTTCAGGCCAATACGTATCCGGAGGTATGATAACTCCCCCAGCACCTTGAATCGGTTCACCTATGAATGCAGCCACTCTGTCTTCACCCAATGCTTTAATTTTTGTTTCTAAAGCTTGTGCAGCTTTTACTCCAAATTCATCTGGAGAAAGAACACCTCCGTTTTTAAACCAATAAGGCTGATCAATATGTTCTATGTCGGGAATGATTCCGCCCTGTTCGTGCATGAATTTCATACCACCCAAACTGGATCCCGCCATTGTACTGCCGTGGTAAGCATTTTCTCTACTTATAATAACCGTTTTATCAGGTTTACCTTGCAATGCCCAATAGTACCTTGCCATGCGCACAACAGTATCATTGGCTTCCGATCCGGAATTTGTAAAAAAAACATGATTGAACTGTGGAGGTGATATATCTGCAAGCACTTTAGAAAGTTCAATTGCTGGCGGATGAGTTGTTTGGAAGAAATTATTATAATAAGGCAACTCATTCATTTGCTCTTGAGCCACGTCAACTAATTCTTTGCGGCCGTAACCTATATTTACGCACCATAGTCCAGCCATACCATCAATGATCTTATTGCCATCAGAGTCCCATAAATAAACACCTTCAGCCTTGGTAATGATACGGCTGCCATTTTCTTTCAATATCTTTGTATCTGTAAATGGATGAAGATGATGTTGAACATCCATTTCTTGAAGTTGTCGAGTATTCAAAGGCGTCATAAAAGGGTTGCTATCTTGTTTCCTTACATGCATTGCCAAAAGCTTCAAATATGGCTTTATAGAAAGGTATATCCATTACTTTCCATTCTGGATGCCATTGCACTCCAAGAGCAAAGTTTTTAGCGTCTGACACACTTGCTGCTTCTATTAATCCATCGGGTGAAACTGCTTCGATATTTAAACCCTCACCTAACTCATCCACTCCTTGCCAATGAACAGAATTCACCATTTCTTCTTTATTGTCTGTAATATGAGATAATATCCCATTCTCTGCTATAGAAACACTGTGGGAGAATTCATATTGTCCATCAAGGTCTAGGCTAGCATCTTCACGATGATCTTCTTTGCCATCAACCTCATGAATTTCCTGATGGAGCGTACCGTTAAAAGCCACATTCATTTCCTGAAAACCACGGCATATTGCCAAAAGTGGAATTCCAGCATCCACTGCATCAGTAATAAGGGGTAAAATAGTTGCATCTCGTCGCGGATCATGTTTTGTATTGGGTTTACTGTCATTGCCGTTATAATTATGTGGTTCAACATTGGAGTAACTGCCGGTTAACATAATTCCGTCAACAGTAGCGAGTAATTGATCGCTATCCAATTTATCAGCAAGTGCAGGGATAAGTATGGGAAATCCGTCGATGGCATTTATTACAGCAGTAATATATTTCTCACCTGTTTGGTGATAATTGAACATGCCTTGTTGTTCGTAGCAGGTTGAGATTCCAATAATCGGTTTAGTCATGAATTCTTACTTTAAAAAGTATGATTTATTATATAGTTCTGTATGTAAAAGTAAATAAAGAGTGATAAATAAAAAATCTTTCATTGAAGTTTTTAGATGTATTATGCTCACCGACTAATTATGGCTGGTTCGAAAGCGAAAGAATACAAACAATTCCTTGCTCAAAATCCGGATGTTTCCGGGATAGATTTATTAATTGCTGACTTAAATGGAGTTATAAGGGGCAAACGTGTTGTTTCCAGTGCATTGGAAAAAGTGTATAATAATGGTGTTTGTCTCACTACATCATTATTTGCTTTGGATATCACTGGGGACACAGTCGAAGAAACCGGTCTGGGGATTGTACAGGGAGATGGAGATAGTATATGCTATCCAATACCAAATACATTGACCACAACACCCTGGCATAAACAAGCTATGGGGCAATTATTATTAACGATGGTTGATGTAAATGATCGACCGGTTTTTGCAAATCCCCGCCACGTTTTAAATCAAGTTTTTGAACGCTTTAAGATATTGAAACTAACGCCTGTAATTGCTGTTGAGCTGGAATTCTATTTATTAGATGCAAGGAGAGATCGGAAAAAACGCCCACAGCCGCCTATTTCAAAAGTGACAGGAAAACGAGAAAACAATACTCAGGTATATGCCATTGATGATTTGGATGATTATGCGGATTTTTTGAATGGGGTTTCTGCAGCGGCTCAAGAACAAGGGATCCCGGCTGATACTGCCGTTGCAGAAAATGCACCCGGCCAGTTCGAAATCAATTTAAAGTACGAATCTGATCCATTATCGGCCTGTGATAATGCCATTTTACTGAAACGGTTGATTAAAGGTGTTGCCCGCCAGCATGGGATGAAGGCCACATTTATGGCCAAGCCGTATACAGATTTAGCCGGGAATGGCATGCATATCCATATGAGCTTGTTGGATAAAAAAGGGAATAATGTATTCAGTAATCCCAATGATTTTATAGGTTCTACTACTCTTCATAATGCGATTGGCGGCCTGACTGCAACCATGAGTGATTCCATGGCGATTCTCTGCCCGAACGCTAACTCATTTCGACGATTCCAACCCAATATTTATGTAGCCATGGCTCCAACTTGGGGGGTAGACAATCGCACGGTTGCCATACGCATTCCAACAAGCTCTGCAGATGCTAAACGACTTGAACACCGCGTTGCAGGTGCCGATGCCAATCCATATTTAGTTGTAGCAGCACTGCTCTCTGGGATCCATCATGGCATTACGAAAAAAATAAAACCACCTAAAATTTCTACAGGTGATGCCAGTGCAGATAATCCGCCATCATTACCATTAAGCGTGGTCGAAAGTCTAAATACCTTTACGAAGAGTGCTTTTATCAAAGAGTATTTCGGAGAGGATTTTCGTGAACATTACAGCATATTTAAAACAATCGAAAAAGAACGTTTTGAAAAGCATGTAACGCCTTTAGAATTGGACTGGTATTTAAGAACTGTATAAAAGTTCAATTTGTTTTTGCTGACTAATCGCTTAAATTTAATTTTTATATACTGTTTATGAATTACGATAACATCAATGAAAAACTTTCAAGCGGACAACCTATCCTTTTAGATGGGGGTATAGGTACTGAAGTAATGAGACGGGGTGTTCGCTGGCGTCAGCACGGCATTGAAGATGCACCTGATGTTATCCGTGATATACATGTGGACTATCTGGATGCCGGAGTTGATGTGCTTACGACCCACACGTTCAATTTGACCAAGCGTAACTTTATTAATTTCTTCCGGGATGCTGAACATATGTCTTTGATTGGTGCTACCAGCCTGCCCACCAAAGCCAGGGAATTGTGTCACGCCGCAGTGTCTCTGGCTAAAGAAGCATTAACACAGACAGGTAAAATAGAAACGATCCCATTGGCCGGTTCAATAGCACCGGTCATGCATTTATTCCGCCCTGATCTGTCACCATCTAAAGACGATTGTTTAACTCATCATAGCGAGTGTGTAGAGATTCTATCAGATTGCGGTGTTGACTTTATCTTTTTTGAAGGCATGAATAACACTAGAGAAGCGCAGGCAGCTCTGCAGGCAGCTGCAGAGTTTGATCTCCCTGTGTGGATGAGTTTTATTCCCGGTTTGGATGGGAATTTATTAAACGGTGAGCCACTGCTAGATGCTGCGAATCTTGCCCGCAGCCAGGGTGCTAAGGCAATCATCGTTTCCGCTGCGAGCTTATCTATGATAACAAAAAGCCTGCCCAATATTATTAATGGATCACCGTGTGGTGCCAAGGCGATCGTTGGTAGATACAGCCCCCCCAGCTGGAAGCCTGACTTTTATCCCAGTTTCGTAGACACTGATGAAGTATCACCGGAAAAATATGCTCAGGAAGTAAACAGCTGGTTGGATCAAGGTGCTCAGATCGTGGGCGGCTCCAGTGGAACCACACCTGAACATATACGCGCTCTGCGGGGAATGATAGGCTAAAGTCATGAGCTATAAAGAATTAAAAAGCAGAATAGATACCCAGCAGGTAACGTTTCTTGATGGTGGTATTGGCACAGAGATACTACGTCGTGGCTACACTTGGGCCAGTCACCAGTTAAAAAGTAAACCGGAATTGAATCTGGAGATTCACCAGGATTACATAAATGCCGGCGCCGACGTGATTACCACAAACACTTTTCAACTCAGCAAACGCAGCTTTCGAAATCATTTCGCTAATGATGAACACCTAGCAGCTATTGGTGCCCGGGGACTATTAGATCGCGCTGGTGAATTAATCCATGAATCAGTTGCCCTGGCGGATAAAGCGCGCCGTTCAATTAATCACAACGACACTCTGATTGCTGCTTCCATTACCACCTTGGAGTGGTGTTTTCGACCTGACCACAGTCCGGATGTTGAAGAAATATATGATGAATATCTGGAAGAGTTGACAGACTATGCCGATGCCGGCGCTGATATTTTCCTGTTTGAGACATTCAATTCAACACCGGAAGCAGAGGTGGCAATCAAGGCTGCAAAAGAAATTGGCATACCAGCATGGGTCGCTTTTGTGCCCTATCAGGACGGCCGCCTTCTGGGAGGCCAGTCCATGGCGGAGGTAGCAGATGCCATGGGCCACAATGAACCGGATGTACTGTTATTAAACTGTGCCCCGCCTGATCATATTACAGCAGGTCTGGAGCAGTTGGCAACCTTGTGGGACAAACCTTTAGGCGTTTATGCCCATGTGGGCAAATTCAATCCCCCCGAATGGCAGTTCACCGACGAATATAATGCGGATCAGTATCTGCAGGAATGCAAACACTGGCATAATCTTGGTGCGACCGTTATTGGAGGCTGCTGTGGAACAACGCCTGATTATATTAAAAAACTGACCCAGTTTTTCAGCTGATCCAGTTTTTTCTTTTTCTCGTTTCCTATTATCCTCTTAACGATGCTACTGTTTCAGTATCTCGTGGGCAGCGTTAAAGCCGTTAGTCCCGTGGAGTCCACCACCAGGATGAGTTCCTGGACCGCAAAGATAAAGATTTTCTATGGGTGATTTATACTGGGCAGAACTCATGGTGGGGCGCATGAAGAAGAACTGATCCAGGGTCATTTCACCATGATTTAAATTGCCTTCTGTCAAGCCAAATTTATCTTCCAGATCTAATGGAGAAAACACAGCAAAAGATTTAATCTGATCGGAAAATCCGTGGATATAATTTTCTAAAACACGAACAACATTATTTTTCAATTGGACTTTTAACTCTTCCGACCAAGTTTGATTTCGTAAGTGATAAGGTGCATATTGCACTGTGGCGGATAAAACGTGTTTACCTTCAGGAGCAAAATCAGGATTGATTACCGAAGGAATGGTGAATTCAACATAGGGGTCTTCTGAGATGCGCCCATACTTGGCTGCATCAGCAGCTCGTTCAATATATTCGATGGATGGGTTTATGGAAAAAACAGTTCTCATTTGATCTTGTGAAACACCTTTAATTTCCGGAAGGCTGTTTAATGCAAAATGGATCCGGACCACGCTACCACGATATTTGATATTCCGGACTTGGGTAAAAAAGGATGGGTTCAGTTCTGCCGGACCGACCAATTTGATAAATGTATGTGTAGGATCCAGACCAGAGACAACCTTTGCGGCTGTGATTGTTTCTCCACCTTCCAGTGTAACTCCGCTGCAAACCCCATTGGCCACGTCAATGGATTGTACTGTTGAACTGGTGCGAATCTCAACCCCGGCAGATTCGGCAGACTTAAGCAATGTTTCCGCCAGGTTTCCCGTTCCCCCTTTTACAAAATGTGCATTGTGAAAAACACAATCAGAATATACATGCTGATGAAGAAGATTATACCCAGTAGCTGCAGCGAAAGGTCCTAATGTGATATGGTGAATCCCGGCTGCAGAAACAGCACTCCGGAGCAATTCTGATTCGAACCATTCGTCTACCAGTTCCGGCATCATCATGGGTATTACCCGCATTAGATCCACCAATCCGCGCGCGCCGTGTTTTCGAACTGGTGTGAGCATGGATCTCATTGAGAGTGCTTCTTTAATTCCAATGTTCGGCAATTTGGGTG
>ENA-ORDI01000896-ORDI01000896.1-marine-metagenome-genome-assembly--contig:-NODE-896-length-18049-cov-3.027932_pt1 | contig 18049 bp, 24 predicted proteins | sample MGYA00248628_ERZ508525 | MGnify/ENA primary metagenome ERZ508525 (study PRJEB26195, sample SAMN05422138) | marine metagenome | isolation source: East of Porto Seguro, South Atlantic Ocean | place... | reverse complement strand
AAACCCTCGGCGAGGCCTGCTATCTCGCTTCGCTTCGTCATCAGGCCTGATAGGACATTCGGGCGATCAGTGGCGGGGAGTTCTGGAAGCGGGTCGGTTGTCATGGACTCGATTGGTAACGGAAAATCCGTTATCATTCAGTAGGATATCTTGGTGCAATAGCTCCACCATACCGGAATTCCAGCGCGCGGTGCTCGATTCGTTGCGCCAGCCGCTCGAAACGGGCAAGGTCGACGTTGCACGCGCCAATGCGCATGTGACCTATCCCGCCAATGTACAATTGATCGCAGCGATGAACCCGTGCCGTTGCGGACATCTGGGCGATCCCGCGCTGGCGTGCAGCCGCGCGCCGCGCTGCGCCGCCGATTACCAGGGCAAGGTCTCGGGCCCGATGCTCGACCGGATCGACCTGCATGTCGAGGTCGAACCGGTCAGCGCAGCCGATCTGGCGCTGCCGCCGACCGCCGAAGGCAGCGAGGCGGTGGCGGCGCGGGTTGCGGCAGCGCGGGCGGTTCAGAACGCCCGCGGCGGCGAAGCCGGGGCACGGACGAATGCCGAACTCGACGGTGAAGCGCTGGAGAATTGGGCATCGCCCGATCGGCCCGGGCGCGATTTGCTGATGCAGGCGGCCACCGCGATGCGGCTGTCCGCGCGCAGCTATACGCGCATGCTGCGCGTGGCGCGCACGATTGCCGATCTGGCAGGAGCCGAGCAGGTCGGCCGGATCCACGTCGCCGAAGCGCTCAGCTACCGGCGGCAGGCCCCACGGGCGTAGCGGTCAGACGTCTTCGCTGAGGTCGAGGTTGAGCTTGACCGGTTCGTGTTCGTGATCGCCTTCGAACTTCTTGAGAAAATCCTCGATCGGCACCTGCTGGCCCTTGTCGACCAACGGATTGGTCTCCCCTACGGAGGCGGTGCGCATATCGTCCGGAGTCATCCGGACATGAATGTAGGGCACCCAGATTTCGCCGAACTCGGCCTGCTGGTACCACACGTCGAGGATGTCGTAGGAAGCCCATTGCCCGCTGGGTTCGCGCAGGCGGATGCCTTCACCGATGCGCGGAACCGCCATCGCCTTGATGCGGTGGACGTTCTGATGCGTTTCGTTCTGGACTTCGATTTCGATCACAATGCAGGTCCGGCTCTGCTTTCAAGATTCGTCGATTTCGCGGTTTGTGACATGCACTTGTTGAGATCGTTTTAACGATGACGTCACGGTGCCACGAATGCGCGCCGCCCCAAGACCCATGCAAAGTGCACTTGAAGGCAGCGGCGGCTTGGCGCATTGAGCGCGCGAGGGGCAGGAACGCTCAACCGGCCGCGGCCGGCATCCGGCGAGACACTGCATTTTGAACGACACGACATTGCCCGACACACCTCGCGGCCCCCGCGCTGCACTGCGCGAGCGCTACGCCAGCCTCAGCCCCGAAATGCGCGCGCGACTGCCGGCCATCGCGCTGACGCTGGCGATCGAGCTGCTGCTGGTTGCACTGCTGCTATCCATGGGAACGGTTACGCGCGAGATCGTGCAGATGCGCGATGCGCTGGTCGCCTTCGACATTGCCGGGGAGAAAGAACCGGAGCAGGAAGAGGCACCGACCACGCGCCCCGAACCTGCGGCAGCGGCCCAGCAACAGCAGACGGTGGACCGGCCGGTGCCGGCCGAAAATCCGGTGCGAGAAACCGAGTCGCCCACGCGCGAAACGCCCCCACCGATCCTGCGCAATGACTTCTCGCTCGAATCGGCCCCTCGCGAAAGCCGCGCTGCACCCGCACGGCCCCAGCAGGGTTACGGACCGACCTTCAGCCCCGCCCCCGGCGACACGCCGCGGATTGCGGGCAGCGGGCCGAATGGCGAGCCCTTGTATGCCGCGCGCTGGTATCGCGAGCCCTATCCGGACGAGCTGGCGGGTTACCTATCGACAGCGCAGGGCCCGGGCTGGGGTCTGATCGACTGCCGGACCGCACCCGATTTCCGGGTGGAGGATTGCGTCATCGTCGGTGAATCGCCGCGGGGATCGGGCATTGCGCGGGCGGTGCAGGCAGCCGCCTGGCAGTTCAAGGTGCGACCGCCGCAACGCGGCGGTCGTCCGATGGTGGGCGAATGGGTCCGCATCCGGATCGATTACCAGCGCCGCGCAGGCAGCACGGCCGGTCCCCGTTTCGGCAGCTAGCCGGCAGGCTCTGCGTAGTCGCGGTAGGGCGTGTTGGCGACCAGATGGCGATTGTAGTCGGGCGCACCGTCGTTCCACCAGACCGGTCCGCGCTCGCCCAGCGCGACCTTCGCATCATGCACGCGTGCCCGCGCTGCGCGCTCCGCCTCGCGGTCATCAGCCTTCTTCGCCTGGCCGACTGAGCGACGCGCGGCCATCAGCTCGTCGACCAGCTGCTGGCGGCGGGGTTCCGAAAGTCCGGGATTGCTCGCGCGCCAGAGCCGGCCGCGCACGATGATGTAGCGCCCGTCATGCGTGCGCCCGACGCGATCGTTCAGGCCGCGCTCCGTCCCTTACGCGCGCGGGTGAAATCGACCACCTCGCCGCGGTCGGGCGTGTCGCCCGCTTCTGCGAATGTGCCGTCGGCGCGGACCCCAAGCTTGCTGCGATCGACGAGGTAGAGATCGGCAGGCCCGAGGATGCGGCCGTCATGGCTGAGGATCGAGGTCGGCCCGATCGGCAGGCGATCGCGTTCGTCGACCAGCACCGGGTTCTCGACCACCTCGGCACCGTACTTCTGACCCCATTGGCGCAGCGCCACCATTGCGGGCAGCAGGTCGAGACCCTTGTCGGTCAGCCGGTATTCGATCTTGCGCTTGTCCTCGGCGCAGGGGTCGCGCTTGAGGATGCCGTTCTCGACCAGCTTGGCGAGGCGATTGGACAGGATGTTGCGCGCGATGCCGAGTTCGCTGAGAAATTCCTCGAAATGGTGCAGACCATTGAAACTCGCACGCAGGATCATGAACGACCATCGTTCCCCCATGACCTCGAGCGCCTGCGGCAGGCCGCATTCGGTCAGTTCACGGAGCGGTTCGCGGATGTCACCCATAATTTCAGTCCTTTTCCTGCAACCTATCTAGCGCATTTCCGGATTTTGCCAAATGCCATGCGAAAATGGGTTGCGAGCCAAAACCTATAGCGTTAAGGCGCCCGCAGGCAATGGGTTGCTATTTGAAACTCAATTGCAAGGAACTCAATTCTGGTTGCGTAAAACGCAATAAACAAGGATCCCCCCATGACCTCCTTTCTCCCCCGCTTCGCCACGCTCGGCGCGATCGCCGCTGCGGCTTCGCTGTCCTTCGCCCCTGCTTCGGCCGACGCGCGCGCCAACGGTTTCTATTACACCGTCGAACTCGCCCAGCCGGTCGCCGAGAAGACCGTAACGGTCGCCGGCGGCGTTGCATGGGCCTGTAAGGGCACGACCTGCGTCGCCCGCAAGGGCAGCTCGCGCCCGCTGCGCCTGTGCCGCCAGCTGCAGCGCGAACATGGCGAGATCGTCGCCTTCACCGCCGATGAGAAGACGCTAGACGCCGACAAGCTGGCGCAGTGCAACGGCTGACCTGTTCAATCCCCCACCCCTCTCCACTGGGTGGCTGACTCAAGGCTCCGGCGTTCGTTCGCCGGGGCCTTTTTTCATATCAGCTTGCGGTCGGCGAGATCGCTTTCGAGTGCGGCCGCATCGGTGAAATGATGCACATGCCAGCCGCAGGCCGCCGCGGCGTCCACATTGGCGCGATTGTCGTCGATGAAGAGCATCGTCGACGCGCTGCGCCCGAAACGCGCTTCGGCCAACGCGAAAATCGCCGGATCCGGCTTGGCCAGCTTCTCCTCGCCCGACACCACGATATCGCGAAACCGATCGAAGATCGGCTCGGAAGGGCGGAACCCCGCCCAGAACTCAGCGCCGAAATTGGTGATCGCGTAGAGCGGCACGCCGCGCGCATCGAGCCGTTCGACCAGCGCATGGCTGCCCGGCACGGGCCCGGGAATGGTTTCGTTGAACCGCGTCGCATAGGCGCGGATCTCGGGCTCGAAGTCGGGATAGAGCGCAATCCGTTCGGGCACCATTTCGCCCAGCGTGCGTCCGCGGTCGTGCTCGAAGTGCCATTCCTCGGTCACGACTTCGCCCAGCAGCGTCTCGAGCCGCGCGCGATCATCGACGATCTTCTCGAACAGGTGGCGCAGGTGCCATTGATAGAGCACCCGCCCGACATCGAACACGACCGCCTCGACCTGCATCATCTCACTCCAAACGCGAACGGCCCGAACTCCCTGAAGGAGCCGGGCCGGTCTGCAAGACAGCCACCCCTCGCGGGGTGACGCGCCGTTTAGCCCTGGCGGGCCTTGAAGCGGCGATTGGTCTTGTTGATGACATAGGTGCGCCCGCGGCGGCGGATGACGCGGCAATCGCGATGGCGGCCCTTGAGCGACTTGAGGCTGTTGCGGATCTTCATGATGTCTCTCGTCAAATAAATGCGCGCCGGAAATGGTGTCCCGACGCGCCCAAATCAAGCGGCCCGTTAACCGGCAGGGGGGATTCGGTCAAGGAGAGAGTGCGACTTTCGCAGCCGCGCCGGCGACTTCGGTCGTCGGCTTGAACTGTCGCCCTCAGCGACGACGCGCGATCATCGGCCCCAGCGACTTCCCGCCGAAGATATGGACATGCAGATGCGGGACTTCCTGCCCGCCATGCGCACCGACATTGGCCATCATCCGGTAGCCGGGTTCGACCAGCCCCTTGTCGCGCGCCACCTTGCCCACTGCACGGACGAATCCGGCGATCTCCTCGGCCTCGGCCTTCGCGCTGAAATCGTCCCAGCTGACATAGCGGCCCTTGGGGATCACCAGCGTGTGCACTTCCGCCTGCGGATTGATGTCCTCGAAGGCATAGGCCCATTCGTCCTCATAGACCTTGGTCGAGGGAATTTCGCCGCGCAGGATCTTGGCGAAGATGTTCTCGTCGTCATAGGGAAGCGTGGGATCGATCGGCATTCAGGCGCTCCGGCTGGCTTTTTCGTCGATGCCCGAGCGGCCTTCGCGGCGGTCGAGCTCGGCAAGGACAGCGGCAAGGGGAATGTCGCGCGCCTGTAGCGCCACGACAAGGTGGAACAGGATATCGGCCGCTTCACCGACCAGTTCATCGTGGCTGCCCGAGAGCGTGGCCACGGCAGCCTCGACCCCTTCCTCGCCCAGCTTGCGCGCGATTTGCGGCAGGCCCTTGGCATGCAGGCTGGCGACATAGCTTTGCGAAGGGTCCGCGGTGCGGCGCTCGGCGACGGTCCGTTCGAGGCGGGAGAGCGTATCCATGCCGCGCGCTATGCACGGCGCGGGGTCGCAGCGTCAATCTCAGTTGCGACCGAGCAGGAAACGCCCCACGACCACACCCGCGATCCCAATCGCGACCAGCGTGATCGCGCTGGGTTCGGCGAGCCGCGCGGACAGGCCGAGCGGGCCGGCCGCGTCCGCGAATTGCGCGGCCATGGAAATCATCTGGCTGGACATGCGTGATCTATATCAAATGTTATTTTACGGGAGGTGAACGGTGGCTGGCCAGCGGCGACCCGAGCCGGCTCAGCCGCGTGCGGGTAGCCCCGCTGCGCGCAGGGCGGCATGCGCTTCGGCCACCGTGTGATCGCCGAAATGAAAGATCGATGCAGCCAGCACTGCGCTGGCATGGCCGCGGGTCACGCCTTCGACGAGATGGTCGAGCGTGCCCACCCCGCCGCTGGCAATGACCGGCACGCCGACCGCATCGGCGATCGCGCGGGTCAGCTCGACATCGTAACCGTTCTTGGTGCCGTCGCCATCCATCGAAGTGACGAGCAATTCGCCCGCCCCAAGCTCGGCCAGCCGGATCGCGTGTTCGACCGCGTCGATCCCGGTCGGCTTGCGCCCGCCATGCGTGTAGATTTCCCAGCCGCGGACATCGCCGCTGGTCGAAGCGCGCGCATCGACGCTGGCGACGACACACTGGCTGCCGAATTTCTCGGCGATCTCGCGCACCAGTTCGGGGCGCGTTACCGCAGCAGAATTGACCGCCACCTTGTCGGCTCCCGCAAGCAGCAAGGCGCGCGCATCCTCGACGCTGCGTACCCCGCCGCCAACGGTCAGCGGCATGAAACAGACCTCGGCGGTGCGCCTGACCATATCGAGCAGCGTTCCACGGCCCTCGTGGCTGGCCGAGATGTCGAGAAAGCAAAGCTCGTCCGCGCCCGCCGCGTCATAGGCCTGCGCCTGTTCGACCGGGTCGCCGGCATCCTTCAGATCGACGAAATTGACGCCCTTGACCACGCGCCCGTCGCGCACGTCGAGGCAGGGGATGACGCGAATGCGGACGGTCATGATGTTGTCGACCAAGATACGTAGATGTCAGGCAGCACTGCAGCGCATCCAATTATGATCGGATCGGAGCCCACCCTAATCGGACCCAACTTGCGAGCTACCGCAACGATCGCTGTAAGTGAAACGAACAGCACGAGGAATTCGATCACAGACAGCAGTAAGATCTCGCCGCTGGAACCAAAGGCAACGCCCGCGCCTACTGCAACAAGACAGCCGATCGCAACGACCACGAGACGTTTCATATGCCCCCCGCCACACGCAGCGCTGCAGCGAGGTCGAGCCGCCCGTCATAGAGCGCCCGGCCGGTGATGACGCCTTCGATCCCGTCGGCCGCGAACTGCATCAGCGTGTCGATGTCGATCAGGCCCTTCACCCCGCCGCTGGCAATTACCGGGATATCGACCTGTCGCGCCAGGCCCACGGTGGCATCGATGTTGACGCCCTTGAGCAGTCCGTCGCGGCCGATGTCGGTGAACAGCAGGCTGGCGACCCCGGCGTCCTCGAAGCGGCGCGCCATGTCGACGATCGACACGTCGGAAACTTCGGCCCAGCCATCGGTCGCGACCATGCCGTCGCGCGCATCGACCGCTACGACTATGCCGCCTTCGTATTCGCGGGCCATGTCCTTGACGAATTGCGGATCTTTCAGCGCCGCGGTCCCGATCACGATGCGGGCAACGCCCGCCTCGAACCAGCCTTCGACATCGGCTGGCGTGCGAATGCCGCCGCCCAATTGCACATAACCCGGAAAAGCCGCGACGATCGCCTCCACCGCTTCGCGGTTCTGCGCCGAACCCGCGAAGGAGCCATCGAGATCGACCACATGCAGATGGCTGGCGCCGGCTTCGGCGAACAGCCGTGCCTGCGCCGCCGGGTCGTCGCCGTAAACGGTGGCGCGATCCATATCGCCCTCGGCAAGGCGCACGACTTCGCCGTTCTTCAGGTCGATGGCGGGAAAGACGATCATGAGCGGAGTTCCGGATAGGGGAGCATGGATGCGGTCACGGCTTCCATTCGAGGAAACGCGACAGGAGATCGAGCCCGTAGGCCTGGCTTTTCTCGGGATGGAACTGCACGCCAAGGAAATTGTCGCGCCCGATGGCAGCGACCAGCCCGCCGCCGTGATCGGTCATGGCGAGCACGTCTTCGTGGTGGCGCAGCTTGAAATGGTAGGAGTGGAGAAAATAGGCCTCGCCGCCGACCAGCACGTCATGGCCATGCGCGTGCGGCAACGGCGCAACGTCGTTCCACCCCATATGCGGCACCTTGACGCTGGTATCGGTGGGTTCGATCAGCCGCACTGCCCCGTCGATCCATCCCAGACCGGGTGTCTCGCCGTGTTCGAGCCCGCGCGTCGCGAGCAATTGCATGCCGACGCAGATACCGAGGAAAGGGGCGCCGCCGACGAAAACGCGTTCGTGCATCGCCTCGATCACGCCCGTTTCCGCGCGCAGTCCCTCGGCGCAGGCGCGAAACGAGCCGACGCCCGGCAGCACGATGCGGTCCGCCGCGCGCAAGACGTCGGGATCGGCGGTTACGGTGACGTTCGCCCCGACCCTGCGCAACGCATTCTCGACCGAATGGAGATTGCCGGCCCCGTAATCGACCAGGGCGACCACTTCAGCCACCGAGCTGCCCCTTGGTGCTGGGAATCGCCCCGCCCTTGCGCGGATCCACTTCCACCGCAGCGCGCATCGCACGGGCGAAGCCCTTGTAGATCGCTTCGCAGATATGGTGATTGTTGGTCCCGTAGAGCAGCTCGACATGCAGCGTCAGCCCGCAGGTCTGTGCGACCGAATGGAACCAGTGCTCGATCAGCTCTGTGTCCCATTCGCCGAGCTTTTCCTGGCTGAAGCCGGCCTTCCAGACGAAATAGGGCCGGCCCGAGATATCGAGCGCGACGCGGGCGAGCGTTTCATCCATCGGCGAATAGGCGCTGCCGTAGCGCGCGATCCCGCCCTTGTCGCCCAGCGCGGCGGAGAGCGCCTGCCCCAGCGCCAGCGCGCTGTCTTCGGTCGTATGATGCTGGTCGACATGCAGGTCGCCATCGACCTTCATGGTCACGTCGATCAGCGAATGCTTGGCGAATTGTTCGACCATATGGTCAAGGAAACCGATGCCGGTGGCGACATCGTAGCTGCCGCTCCCGTCGAGATCGACCTCGACCAGAATCTTGGTTTCCGCAGTGTTTCGTTCGATCCGGCCTGTACGCATGCGAGCCGCGCTAGAGCGGCGGAGGACGACGCGCAAGGAATTGCACCTATCGACAGGGTAAAGGCGCGCTTAAAGCGCTTGACCCTCGCGACATGCGACGCCACCTAGCGGGCATGAGCGACGATACGCCCGACAGCCTGATCCCCTATGATTCCATCGTCCAGGAAGCTCTGCGTGCGGTGGTCGGCCGGGTGCTGGGCGAAATCGAGCAGGGCGGCAGCGAACTGCCCGGCGCGCACCATTTCTACATCACCTTCAAGACCCATGCCCCGGGCGTCTCGATTCCGGCGAATCTGCGCGAGCGTTTCCCCGACGAGATGACCATCGTGCTGCAGAACAAGTTCTGGAACCTGAACGTGCGCGAGGATGGCTTTGCCGTCGGCCTGTCGTTCAACCAGGTTCCCGCCGAACTCGACATCCCCTATGCCGCGATCACGCAATTCGTCGATCCGGCGGTCGATTTCGGGCTGCAGTTCCAGGCCACCGTCGCCGACATGGCGCCGGCCGAGACCGAACATCCCGAAAATGACGGGGCGGAACAGGGCGATGGTCCACCCGTTGAAGGCAGTGAAGACGGCTCGAATGTCGTCACGGTCGATTTCGGCCGCAAGAAGTAGGGTTCGCTGCGAACCCCAGCCGACGGGGACAGATCATGGCGAAGCATATCACCGCTTACGGCGCCAAGGCGATCAAGAAGGTTCGCAAGAAAACGCCTGCCAAGACCGAACAGATGCCCGGTCCGACGGAGAACCCGGCGACCAATCTGATGATGGTCGACGTCGCGATCCGCGCCGGTTCGTACATCGCGCGCCGGTCGCTCGAGAAGGGCATGCTGCGCGGCCGCTATGGCAAGGACACGGCGCGCGAGATCGTCCAGAACAAGACGCTGGGCCAGACGCTGGTCAGCTTCGGGCTGGCCAAGCTGGCGACCAAGAACCTGCCCGGCGCGCTGCTGGTTGGCGGCGGCGCGGTGGTCAAGTCGCTCTACGACCGGCGTCGCAGCCGGCTGGCGCAACGCCGCGAGGGCGATCGCGACCTGATCGAACAGGCGCATCGCGGCGACGACTGAACTTGATTTGTCCGCGCGCCCTGCTTCATAGGCGCGCATGGCCGAATCCCAGACCTCATCCTCCACGCTTGCCCGTCGCGGGCTGATGTTCATCCTGTCCTCTCCCAGCGGAGCGGGCAAGACGACGATCTCGCGCATGCTGCTGGGCGCCGACGACGAGATCAAGCTGTCGGTCAGCGTCACCACGCGCCCGCCCCGTCCGGGCGAAGTCGACGGGGTGCACTACTATTTCGTCGACGAGGACGAGTTCGACCGCATGGTCGAAGAAGACGATTTCTACGAATGGGCGCATGTCTTCGGCCATCGTTACGGCACCCCCAAGGGGCGGATCCGCAACGCGTTGAAGGAAGGGCAGGATTTCCTGTTCGACATCGACTGGCAGGGCACGCAGCAGCTGTTCCAGAAGGACCAGCAGGACGTGGTGCGCGTGTTCATCCTGCCGCCCAGCATCGCCGAGCTCGAACGGCGCCTGCGCAGCCGCGACACCGACAGCGACGAAGTGATCGACGCGCGGATGGAACGGGCGCGCGCCGAGATCAGCCACTGGGATGCCTATGACTATGTGGTGATCAACGAGGATGTCGGCGGCTGCTTTGCCAAGGTGCGCGAGATCCTCGACGCCGAACGCATGAAGCGGCAGCGGCAGACCGGCCTCATTCCCTTCGTCCGCGAACTGATGTCCTGACAGCCGCAACTGGATCTGGATCGCGATGTCCGCCAAACTCCCCGAAGACGCCGCCAAGCCGCTCGAATTCCTCGCCCGGCACCGGCTGGCCGCCACGCCGCAGAACTATACGCTGGCCTATGTCGCGTTGAGCGACCCGGGATCGCCGATCGGTCGCGCGGTCGCCGAGATCATCGCCGAAGGGTATCGCATAAAGCAGGACGAGGCCGACCATATTCTCGAGGCGCATGGCACCACGACCTTCTTCGGCGCCTATGAGCGCAAGAACGGCGAATTGAGCGCCCACCTGCGCCACCAGACGATCAAGATCGGCGAACTCGCTTCCTCGGCTGCCGATGCCACGGGTGCACTGGCCCGGGAATTGAGCGAGGAAGCCACCACGCTATCGGGCGGCGGGGCGGATTCGACCTCGATCGTGGCGCGCATGATCGAGCATTCGCTGCAGGCGCAGGCAAGGCTGACCGCAGCGATGGACGAGGTGAAGACGTTGCGCGAGGAGCTCGAGGCGGCGCGCAACGATGCGCAGCGCGACGAGCTTACCGGACTTGCCAACCGCCGGGCAATCGATGCGCATCTCGCCGAACTGGCCGAGAAGGGCGAACCGCGGGTCATCGCGCTGTGCGATATCGACCACTTCAAATCGGTCAACGACCGTTACGGTCACGGGGTCGGCGACCGCGTCATCAAGCTGGTCGCATCGACGCTCGAAGACGCCTGCACCGCACAATTCGTCGGGCGCTGGGGCGGCGAGGAGTTTATCGTGATCATGCCCTCGAGCGACATCGCGGCAGTGATCAAGCGGCTCAACCAGGCGCGCCAGACGCTGGCCGACACCAAGTTCAAACTGCGCGAGACCGACGAGCCGATGGGGCTCATCTCGTTCTCGGGCGGGGTCGCGCTGGCGGTGGGCGGCAAGCAAGCCAATGTCACCGCGCTGCAACAGGCAGACAAGGCGCTCTATCGCGCCAAGGACGAGGGCCGCAACTGCATCCTCAGCGCCTGAGGCAGATCGGCGATGGTGACCGGGGCCGAAGCCCCGGCCCCCGGATCAATCGTGGCTGGCGAAGTGCGTCGGCAGCAGCGCGTTCACGATGCCCCCGTCGACAGTCAGCGTTTCGCCGATCGTGTAGTCGCCCGCGCGGCTGGCGAGATAGACTGCCGTACCGCCCATATCGAGCTTGTCGCCCACGCGCTTGCTGGGGATGCCCGCGGCGCTGGCTTCTTCATGATCGCGCGCGGCACGGTTCATGTTCGACGGGAAGGCTCCCGGCGCCAGGCTGGTGACATAGACGTGATCCTTGACCAGCCGCGCCGCCATGCGCCGCGTCAGGTGGATCAGCGCGGCCTTCGACGCCTGGTAGCTGTAGGTTTCCCACGGGTTGACGCGCTGGCCGTCGATCGAGGTGATGTTGATCACCTTGCCCGGCTTGTCCGCGCTCGCCCCGGCAATCAGCAGCTTGTGCAGCTTCTGCGTGAGGAAGAAGGGCGTCTTGACGTTGAGGTCCATGACCTTGTCCCAGCCCGCTTCGGGGAATTCGAGGTAATCGACGCCCCAGGCTGCGCCCGCATTGTTGACGAGGATGTCGAGCTGGCTTTCGCGGCCCGACAGTTCCTCAACCAGTGCCTCGATCCCCTCGATGGTGGACAGGTCTCCCTGAATGCCGATCACCTTGTCACCCAGTTCGGAGCAGGTTTCCTCGATTTCATTGATCTTGCGCGCGCTGATATAGACGCGGTCGATGCCCGCGGCGAGGAAGCCCTCGACGATCATCTTGCCGATGCCGCGGCTGCCGCCAGTGACAAGCGCGACGCGCCCCTTGAGGCTGAACAGGTCTTCTAGGTTCATTTAATTCTCTCCCACTTCAGTCATTGCGAGGAGCCGCAGGCGACGCGGCACTCCATAGTGCCGCTCCCTGAATTGCTTCGCTTCGCTCGCAATGACTGGGTTTGGTACTGGTCCTGGTTCTAGTAGCCGCTGAGCTCCGCGACGCGGCCGGTGTGATAATATTGGTCGCCGAGGAACTCCTGCAGCGCGCGATCGCGCTTCATGTAGAGCCCGATGTCGTATTCGTCGGTCATTCCGATGCCGCCGTGCATCTGCACGCCTTCACGCACTGCCAGACCGGCGACCTTGGCGACCTTCGCCTTGGCAACCGAGGCCATCAGGTCGGCCTTCTCGCTACCGCCATCGACCAATTGCGCGGCCTTGATGGTAACCGCACGCGCGATCTCGACCTCGGAATAGAGGTGCGAGGCGCGGTGCTGCAGCGCCTGGAACTCGCCGATCACCTTGCCGAACTGCTTGCGTTGCCGGAGGTAGTCGACGGTCATGTCCATCGCGCCGCGCGCGACGCCGACGCCTTCTGCGGCCGAGCCGACTCGGCCTGCCACCAGCATGGCGTCGAGCACCTCGCGCCCGCCGTCGACTTCGCCGATCACGGCATCGCCGTCGAGCTCGACGCCGTCGAAGGTAATGTGGCTGGCCATCGAGCTGTCGACGAGGCGGACGCTGTCGTGGCTCATGCCGGCGGCATCCTGCGGCACGGCGAACAGCGTGACGCCGTCGCGGTCGCTGTCGCTGCCCGAAGTGCGTGCCGCCACCACGATCATCTCGCTGCTGGCGCCATAGACGACGAAGTCCTTCTTGCCCGAAAGCTTGAAGCCGTTGCCCGATTTCTCGGCCTTGCAGGCGATGGTTTCGGGGCGGTGCTTGCGGCCTTCGTCGATCGCGACGCCATAGACTTTCTCGCCCGACAGGAGGCTGGGGAGCCAACGCCCCTTCACGTCATTGCTGCCGTGCTTGAGCGCGGTCGCGGCCAGCACCGAGGAGGACAGGAACGGCGAAGGCGTGAGGTTGCGGCCGATTTCCTCGAGCACGATATTCGCCTCGACCTGGCCCATGCCCAGCCCGCCATCGTCTTCGTCCACCAATATGCCGGTGAACCCCATTTCGGCGAATTGCTGCCACAGGCCGTGGCCGAAACCATCCTTGCAGTCGCGGTCGCGCCAGTGGCGCAGCTGGTTCTTGATCGAACCTTCCTCGGCCATGAACTGGCCAGCTGTATCGGCCAGCATCGTCTGGTCGTCGTCATAGTAAAGAGGCATCGATCAGGCTCCCGGCAGGTCGAGGATACGCTTGGAAATGACGTTGAGCATGACTTCGGACGTGCCGCCCTCGATGCTGTTCGCCTTGGTCCGCAGCCAGTTGCGCGAGGGCTTGCCGCCGCTCGTCTCCTCGCTCTCCCATTCCAGCGCGTGGCTGCCTCCGGCGGCCATCATCAGTTCGTGGCGCCGCTTGTTCAGCTCGGTGCCCGCATATTTCATCATGTTCGGCTGTGCGGGATGCGCCTTGCCAACCTTGATCTCGTCGAGGAACTTCTCCCCCATCGCGCCATAGGCCAGCGCATCGACGTCGAACTGCGCCAGTTCGGCGCGCAGCACCGGATCGATGTCGCCATTGGCGCGCGCCAGTGCGGCGCCGATGGTCCCGGTGTTGCCGCCATCGGCGCCCGAGATCATCTCGCGTTCGTGGCCGAGCAGGTATTTCGCCACGTCCCAGCCGCGGTTCACCTCGCCGACCTGGGCGGGCACGTCTTCACCATAGCTCTTGGGCACCTTCACATCGTCGAAGAAGGTTTCGCAGAACGGGCTGTTGCCGCTGATCAGCAGGATCGGCTTGGTCGCCACGCCTTCGCTGGCCATGTCGTAGAGCATGAAGGTGATGCCCTGGTACTTGTTCTCCTTGTCGGTGCGGACAAGGCAGAAGATCCAGTCGGCCTTGTCGGCATAGGAGGTCCAGATCTTCTGGCCGTTGACCACCCAGTGGTCGCCCTTGTCTTCGCCGAAGGTCTGCAGGCTCACCAGATCCGAGCCCGAACCCGGTTCCGAATAACCCTGGCACCAGCGGATTTCACCGCGCGCGATTTCGTTCAGAAAACGCTGCTTCTGGCCTTCGGTGCCGAAATGCAGCAGCGCCGGGCCAAGCATCCAGATGCCGAAGCTCGACAAAGGCGGACGCGCATTGATCGCGGCCATTTCCTCGCGCAGCACCTTGGCCTGCGCGGGCGAGAGCCCCGCCCCGCCATAGTCCTTGGGCCATGCGGGCACGGTATAGCCCTTGTCGCGGCAGGCCTCGAACCACGACTTCTGCGCGTCATTCTTGAAGGTAGCGTTGCGGCCGCCCCAGTAGATGTCGTCTTCGTCGCGGACGGGTTCGCGCATCTCGGGCGGGCAGTTGGCTTCGAGCCATGCGCGCGTTTCCGCGCGGAAGGCTTCCAGGTCGCTGTCGGACATATGCCGGATCCTCTCTCTTTTAAAACAGCGGTATGTTGACGCTTACGTTAGGGTGATTCGCCCCACCTGTGCAAGACCAGTCGAGACGACCCGCATTGCCGTAACGTCAGCCGGAATTCGTTGACGCGCAGCCTCGCTGGCCTAAGCTGACGGCGGAGAAATTCGGGGAGAGAGTAGGGATGCGATTCTCGGGCAGGACCGTGATCGTCACGGGTGCCGCGTCGGGTATCGGCGCTGCTGCGACAGCATTGTTCGCACGCGAAGGCGCGACCGTCTATGCGAGCGATATCGATGTCGAGGGAGGCACGGCACTGGCCGCCGCCACCGAGGGCGAGGTCCGTTTCGCCGAATGCGATGTCTGCGAACCCGCCGCGATCAAGGCGCTGATGGATCGCGCTGCCGAGGAGACCGGCGGCATCGACACCTTGTTCAACAATGCAGGTGCGGGCGGCGCCCGCGAAAGCATCGACGAGATCGAACCCGAGGGGTGGGACCGGACGATGGACCTGCTGCTGCGTTCTGTCGCGATGGGCATTCGTTACGCCGCGCCGCATATGAAGGGCCGCCCGAGCACCAAGACCGGGGGGGCGAGCATCGTCAACGTCTCGAGCGTCGCGGCCGTCGGCCCGGGCTATTCGCCCACCGCCTATGCCATCGCCAAGGCGGGCGTGCTGCATCTGACCAAATGCGCCGCGACCGATCTCGCGCAGCACGGCATCCGCGTGAACGCGGTCCAGCCGGGCTTCATCAACACGAACATCTTCACTGCTTCGCTCGAGATACCCGATGCGGTCAAAGACCAGGCGAAGGCGATGATCGCGCAGATGTCTTCCAACGCGCAGCCGGTGGCACGCGGCGGCCAGCCCGACGATATCGCCAATGCGGTGGCCTTCCTCGCCAGCGAGGAGGCGGGCTTCATGACCGGCGCCTCGATGATTGTCGACGGCGGCATCACGCTGGGTCCGCGGCATAGCTGGGACCCCGAGGAAGCGGGTGCATTCGAAGCGCTGACGGCGCTGGAAGAACAGGTGAAAGCGGCGGCGCAGCAGACCACCTGATGCCTTTCGTCACCGGTCCCCTCCCCCAGCGCCTCAAGCTGGTCCACGGCTTCGGCGCGGTGGCCTTCGGCGTGAAGGACAGCGGCTTCAGCTTTTTCCTGCTGCCATTCTACAACCTCGTGCTCGGGGTCGATGCCGGCACGGTGGGCGCCGCGCTGGCAACTGCGCTGGTGATCGACGCGATCGTCGACCCGCTGATCGGCCATTTTTCCGACCGCACCTATACCCGCTGGGGCCGCCGCTTACCCTGGCTCTACCTCGCCCCGTGGCCGCTGGCGCTGCTGTGGACCATGCTGTGGTCCCCGCCCTTCACCGGGACGCCCGGTTTCTGGGACATCGTCGCGCTGGCCGTAGGCGTGCGACTGCTGCTGTCCGCCTGCGAAGTCCCCTCGGTCAGCCTCGTGCCCGAGATCACCGACGATTACGACGATCGCACCACGCTGTTCCGCTATCGCTTCCTGTCGGGCTGGCTCGGCGGCCTGCTGATGATGGTGCTGTCATTCACAGTGTTCCTCCCCACACCCGAATCGCAGCTACAGCCCGAAGGCTATGCCAGCTACGGCCTGTTCGGCGCTGCGCTGATGGTGCTGGCGGTGGTCGGATCGGCGGCGGCGCAGCACCGGATCGTGGCGCAATTGCCCGAACGCAAGCCCGGCCGCTTCTCGCTCACCGGTGCTTTTGCCGAGATCTTCGATGCCTTCCGCGAAAAAGCCTTCGTCATCTTCGCGCTGGGCGGACTGGCCGCCTACGTCCTGCAGGGCATGACCTTTTCGATCACGCAATATGTGAACCTCTATGTCTGGCAGTTCTCCGAACTTGCTTTCCAGCTCTATCCCGCGGTCCTGTTCCTGTCCGTGCTGCTGATGTTCGTGATCGTGGGCCCGTTGCACCGCAAATGGGGAAAGCCGCGCTCCGCAGCGGGCGGTGCGATCGTCGGCATGGCGTTCTATTGCACCCCCTACGCGCTGTACCAGGCGGGCGCTTGGCCCAATCCCGGATCGACCGCCTCGACCGGGCTGCTCTACGCCTTCCTGATCTGTGCCAATACTGCCAGCGTGGTGTCGATCATCTCGGCCACCTCGATGGTCGCCGAAATCGTCGAGGCTTACGAGGAACGCACCGGCCAGCGCGCCGAAGGCACGTTTTATGCGGGCAACTGGCTGGTGCAGAAATGCGCCACCGGTGGCGGCATCATGCTGACCAGCCTGATCGTGCAATCGGTCGATATCGCCCCGGGCACGCCGCAGGCCGCTGTTTCGCCCGATGCCGTGCGGCAACTGGTGGTACTGTTCGTCATCGCGGCCAGCGCGCTGGCGCTCTTCGCAGCCTTCTGGCTGGGGCGCTTCCCGATCACGCGGGCCCAGCACGAAGCGCGGGTGGCGAACCGGCTGTCGCGGCGCCCGCCAAGCGAAGAAAACGACCCGATCGATGATGCCGTGCGCGCCGACCCGGATGCGCATTCGATAACCCCCTGACCGGCCAAGCGGGCTTGGCTTGGCACTAACCTTATGCCAGTTTCATGGCGCAACCGAATTGAGAGAAGAGGACAGATACGATGGATTTCGAACCCACTGAGAGGCAAGCATACTGGCGCGACCGGGTGAAGAATTTCATCGACGATCACGTTCGCCCGGCCGTCTCGACCTACAAGAAACAGGATGCCGAAGGCGAACGCTGGAAAGTCATTCCGGTGGTGGAGGATCTCAAGGCCAAGGCGAAGAAGGAAGGCATCTGGAACCTCTTCATGCCGCCCCGCAACGACGGCCATCACCACGTCGAAGAAAGCTTCGAATTCGAAGGCCCGGGCCTCACCAATCTGGAATACGCCCTCTGCGCGGAAGAAATGGGCCGCATCGGCTTCGCTTCGGAAGTGTTCAACTGCTCCGCGCCCGACACCGGCAATATGGAAGTCTTCCATCGTTACGGAACGCGCGCGCAGAAGGACCAGTGGCTGACGCCGCTGATGAACGGCGAAATCCGCTCTGCCTTCCTGATGACCGAACCGCAGGTCGCCTCCTCTGACGCGACCAACATCGAAACGTCCATCCAGCGGGACGGCGACGAATATGTAATAAATGGCCGAAAATGGTGGAGTTCCTGCGTGTTCGACCCGCGCAACAAGATTTATATCCTCATGGGCAAGACCGATCCCAACGCGGACCGGCACTCGCAGCAATCGATGATCCTCGTGCCGGCGGGCACCAAGGGATTCGAGATCGTCAGGCCCTTGCGTGTTATGAACGATCTGCATTCCCCGCACGGACACGCCGAAGTTCGCCTGGCCGACGTGCGCGTACCGGTCGACAATCTGCTACTGGGCGAAGGCCGCGGGTTCGAGATCGCCCAGGGCCGCCTGGGCCCGGGCCGTATCCACCACTGCATGCGCTCTATCGGG
>ENA-ORDI01000892-ORDI01000892.1-marine-metagenome-genome-assembly--contig:-NODE-892-length-18097-cov-7.776693_pt1 | contig 18097 bp, 15 predicted proteins | sample MGYA00248628_ERZ508525 | MGnify/ENA primary metagenome ERZ508525 (study PRJEB26195, sample SAMN05422138) | marine metagenome | isolation source: East of Porto Seguro, South Atlantic Ocean | place... | reverse complement strand
GGTGGGCCCGCCAGGATTCGAACCTGGGACCAATACATTATGAGTGTACTGCTCTAACCAGCTGAGCTACAGGCCCTAAGTAAATTCCTCACGTTCTATAACAATTAATCCGTACATTCCATTGTTAATTGTCATTCTAAATTATACCGCATCAACTAACAATTTTCTTATATATTTATATCTCGTTATCTCACATAAAAAATCGTACAATATAGCATGAAACGAATGAAATCGTTGACCAAAACACAATATGAAGAATGTTTTGCAAAAGCACTTACCTATGTTGCTCAGATTTTAGTAGGTGTCTTTTTTATTGCTGCACTTATTTTTCCAATATTCTAACTGCCTTTTATAGAAAAAAATTCTCTTCTATTTTCTTTTGTATTTATAAACATACAAGACAGCTTTCCAAGTTCAGGATAAACCGCTCCTGTATCTAGATTAATACGATTTGATTTTTCTTCAACGATTTCATTTGGAGTGTGTCCATGAACTATTATTTTTTCAAAGTGTTGGTCGCTTGCAAGAAATTCGGGAGCACGGGTCCAGATCATGTCGATTTTCCTTTGATTATTGAGTGGTCGGTTTGGATTAATGCCTGCATGGACAAAAAAATAGTCTTTCCAAGTATAGGAAAATTGAAGATCGTTAAAAAATTTTAAATGGTCAGAAGGTAGACTTTTAACTAATGTTTCTCTTATTAATTGCTCCCGAGACGAGCTATTATTCAACTTGTTAGTAATTGTGCTTCCACAGTAACTTATTAAAGTGGCAGCACCACCATTATAAAGCCACGTCCCCAGGCTATTCCGTTTATTATTAACAAAATCTAAAAGCATTTGGTCGTGGTTGCCTCTAAGAAAAACACATTTAAAATTCCTAGGTTTAAAGTTAATGATAGTGTCAATGGTCTCTCTAACATTGGAACCTCTGTCAATATAGTCACCTAGATAAATCAAAATTTTATTGCCCATAACTTTTTCGGATTTATTAAGGATCTTTTTGTGAATTTTTTTCAACAAACTGTTGCAGCCGTGAATATCACCTACGGCAAAGACTTGTGAAATACTATTCATTTTAGGTTTTTTATTTATTGTTTTAGTTTAACTAATTTATCTTTTTTCCAGATTCCTTCTTCAACCTTTCCATTAAAATGTGTGAAAGTTCCTTTTCCATGTCGTAAACCTTTTTTCCATTCTCCAACGTATTTGTCTCCATTAGCATATGTATAAGTACCCGTTCCATCGCGCCCACGCTGGTTGTCTGGTTTGTTATATTTACCTTTTTTCCATTCTCCAACGTATTTGTCTCCATTAGCGTATGTGTAAATTCCTTTTCCATAATATTTACCTTTTTTCCATTCTCCAACGTACTTATCCCCATTAGGGTATGCGTAAGTTCCCTGTCCGTGTTGTTTACCTTTTTTCCATTGACCAACATATTTTCTACCAGCATGTGTAAAGGTTCCTTGTCCGTGAGGCTGCCCTTTATAAAACTCACCGACATATCCTGGCTTACCTTTTAAGTTCAGGAAAGTGCCATGACAATTTGTCCATTTTTTAGTTTTAAAAAATTTTTTTAGTGGATTTTTTATATCATTTCCTTCACATTCAGGTAATGAACTTTGTGCCAATGTCATGTTGCAAAAAATTAAAACTAGAAATACGTATAGAGATAGTTTTTTTGGCATACAGTATCTTAACAAAAATCTATCTCCTTACGTACTCATTACGTACTTTTTTTAATGAATCTGTTACGCCAAAAATTAAGCTTTTTAATAAAACTGTTTTTCAAAAGACGCTCTGACCAACCTGGACCGGCCCAGGAAATAATCATTCAGAGCTTTATGAGTGTACTGCTCTGACCAGCTGAGCTACAGGCCCCTATAATAAATTAGGTTTTACTTGAGTTTGTAAGCTGTTTTAAGTCGCTAGATTCAATTTTAGGATTGATTTTTTCTATGAAAGATATGAAGAAGGCAATCGGATACCAGAAAGTTCATCTTTAAGAGAACTTACAGCTTGTAACCTTAAATTTGGGTCTGTAATTTTTTTGCTTAACTCTTTGTTTCCCAAGATATCATAAATTTCTGCAACTAAATTATAAATTTTATCTTTTTTTTCAAATTCCAAAGCAATTAGCAATGTATCTAAAGCAGCATAGTATAACTTATTTATATAAAAAATTTTACTTCTTAAATAAAGATATTCAGAATTTTTATTAAATTCTTCACCTAATTTTGACAATTCTAGTTGAGCTTCATTTATTTTTTTTATTTTTATTAATCTTTCAATTTTTTCTAGTCTATCATCATTCATATATCTTTTTCCGAACAAAATTTTTGTGATCTGATAAATATTGATTCCACCAATTAAAACATTCTTTTCTTTTATACAATATTTTATCGTGACTCCAATTATCAATAATTTCCTTTGCTTCGTTCCATTTTTTTATCTTAATCAAAGGATTGTTTGGATAAACGTTGTCAAAATAATTATAAACACTTTCAACAATTGGTATAGTTCCGCATTGGAGCGCCTCATAAATTCTATAACTTTCAGGATGAAAAAACCCTGCGGGGCAAGGTGCGAAATTTGTGTCAAAATATATTTTTTCCATCTCCTTAACGTTCATACTTTTTTTTTTATCTGCAAATTTATCAATACGATTAACAAAATTTGGTTTTATTTTTTCTAGCTGAAAATTCATATCATGTCTGCTCGATTTATGCTGAGTACCAAAAAAGCACCATTTAAATTGCCTTTCTTTATTTAAGTCAAATTTCTGTTCAAATCCAGATTTGTAACCAGGTGGAATACATTTTACCTTATTGCTTAGAAAATATTTTGGACTACAACAAGTTCTCCAAACATAATCAAAATATTCATAAATTAGCTTAGAACGTTTATCTAAGTGTTCATCATTAATATGAAAAAGAAAAATTTTTTTTGTTAGTGTTTTAAGCATTTTGTAAAAATGCTCTTTAAAGTGTATTCCAGAATCTACAATGATAACTGTATCTCCTTTGTTTATTTCTTTTTCGCTATTAATAGATGTATAATTTATATTTTGAAGAAAAAAATAAATCCAATCCTTGAAGTTTTTTTCATGATATTTTCCCCAATCTAATTCAAAAGGATCATCTTGCTTACGCGATGTATTCCAAAATAATTTAATCATTAAAGGTCTTAAAAAACTACAGTATTATTTTTCCAGGAAACTTTTTAAATGTTTTGATCTGCTAGGATGTTTAAGTTTTCTCAGAGCTTTAGCCTCGATTTGTCTTATTCTTTCTCTGGTCACAGAAAATTGTAAACCAACTTCCTCTAAGGTATGATCTGTGTTCATTCCAATACCAAAACGCATCCTAAGCACTCTCTCTTCCCTTGGGGTAAGAGTTGCTAGAATTTTAGTTGTGGACTCTCCTAAATTAGATCTTATTGAAGCATCAAGAGGTTGTAAGGCGTTTTGATCCTCAATAAAATCTCCAAGATTACTATCTTCTTCGTCACCCACGGGTGTTTCTAAAGATACAGGTTCTTTAGAAATTTTTAAAACTTTTCTTACCCTGTCTAAAGGCATGGCTAACTTCTTAGCAAGTTCTTCGGGTGTAGCTTCCCTTCCGCGCTCGCTTAAAATTTGTCTAGACGTTCTAACTATTTTGTTAATTGTTTCAATCATGTGCACCGGTATTCTAATTGTTCGGGCTTGATCAGCTATTGATCTAGTAATAGCTTGCCTAATCCACCAAGTTGCGTAAGTAGAAAATTTATATCCCCTTTGATATTCAAATTTATCAACAGCTTTCATGAGTCCAATATTTCCTTCTTGAATTAAGTCTAAAAATTGCAAACCTCTGTTTGTATATTTTTTAGCAATGGATATAACGAGTCGCAAATTGGCTTCTACCATTTCCTTTTTCGCTATTCTTGCTTCTCTCTCTCCCTTTTTTATTTTGTTTACCAATTTTTTAAAGTCAGCAATTGGTAGACCGATTTTATTACTAAACTCAACCAATCTTTCTCTTATTTCATTAAACTCTTTTTTTTTCTTTTTGAAAAAATTTTTCCAATTTGTTTTTTCATTTAAAAAAGATTCTAAATTTGGATTAATTTCATTACCCAGATAATACTTAAGAAATTCATTTCTAGAAATTTTATTTTCTATTGCCATTCGCATCAAAAGACCTTCCAAAGAAGTTATTTTTTGACTTTCTTGATAATGCATTTCAACCAAATTTTCTATCACTGATGGATTAAGTTGAAGAGTTTTTATTTTATCGATTATATTATTTTGAGCTTTTTGATAACTTTTTTCTTTTATGCTTGAAAATTGCTGAGCATTTAGAGCACAGTTTAATTTATTTTTTTGATTTTTAATCAATTGCGTATAACCTTTGCAAAGAATGTTAATAGTGGAAATTACTTGAGGTTTAATTTCCTGCTCCATTGCTGCTAAGGATAGATTAAATTCATCTTCTTCAATATATTCTTGATTTTTAGTTTCAGCTGTAACGTTATTATTTTTCGTTTCCGGAAAATTTTTATTCTGCTTTTCTAATTTGTAATTTATTTTCTTTTTTTCATTTTGTTTATTTTTTTTTAAGTTTTGATATTCATCTTCAACTTCTGACTCTTCTTCAATATATGATGAGTCAATGTCTATAATTTCTCTAATCATTAATTTATTTTGCTCTAATTGTTCTTTCCATTCGAAAACTTTCTGTGCAGTTAATGGACTCTGAAAAAGTCCATTTATCATATAATCTTTTCCGGCCTCTACTCTTTTTGCAATTGCAATTTCACCTTCACGGGAAAGTAACTCCACTCCGCCCATCTCTCTCAAATACATTCTTATGGGGTCATCGCTTTTTTCTGCTTCTTTAACTTTTTCGGTGTCTGAAAATGTTGAATCTTTCTTTTTACTTAAACGATAATCAGATCTTTTTTCAACAAGACAAACCTTCTTATCAAAAATATGCAAAAAAGCTTCTTCTATATTATTTTGATTATAATGTCTTTTTCCGAGTGATTTTCCCAATTCTTCATACGTGATAAAACCTCGATGAATTCCTTTATCCAACAATCTTCTAAATGATTTTGTAATTAATTTTTCCACAGTATTTTTCGTCTTTAATAACTAAATAGAGGACTTATATATAATAATAAAATAAATAAAATCTAGGGTTTATTTACCCCCCTTTTAATTGATTTCTAAGAGATAAAAGCTCTGAATAAAGATTTTCATCAAGATTTAATGAAACTTTATCCTCTAAAAACTCAATTTTCTTCTGTAATTCAATTTTTTTAATTTCACTCATTATTTCATTAAATATTGAAACAATTTCTGTATCACTTTTATTTTTATAAATTATTTTAACAGGAGCATTAATATTTATCATATTTATAATATTTTTAAATTTTTGATCGAAATCCTCTATCTCCAATTTTTTTCTTTCAAAAAATTTTTCTGACAACAAATAATCGATTAATTTTTGCTTAAATTCATTTATTTTTTTACTTGAAAAGGTCATTTCTGAAATTAATTCTATATTTTTTCTAAAAATATCTAGACTATTTATAACTAGAAATAAAATTGAAAATTCTTTTAATTCTTTTTCTTCAAATCTGCTTCTTTGCTTATATACATCTTTAGTTTGCTGGAGTGGGCTATTCGCTTTTTTAAATTTTATAAAATTATTTTTTCTAAAATTTAAATTAGGAGTAAGTTCATTTATTTTTTGTGTAAAGCTGTCAAGAAAATATTTAGCTAACGTTTTATCTTTCACTTCATTACAAAGAGCTTTAATTCTTTTTTCAAATAATGTAAGAGAATGGGGATTATTTTTATCAACATCTTGATAGTAAGAATTCCAAACAAAATTTTGAATTTCTACCTTGCTTTCAGCTAATCTTATAAAAGATTCTTTACCTTCTTGATTAATATAAGAATCAGGGTCCAAATTTTCAGACAGAGTTAAAAAATAAATATTAAAATCTGCTTTCATTAATGGAAATAATCTTTCTGCCGCTCGAAGTGCTGCTTTTTGACCACTTTCATCTCCATCTAAACAAATAATTGGATTTTTAAAAAATTTCCAAATTAAATCCAATTGTCTTTCGGTCATTGCTGTTCCCAAATTTGCTACGACATTTTGTATACCAAATTTATGTAAATTTATTACATCCATGTAGCCTTCAACTACAAAAATCTCTTCACTTTTACTTCTGAATTCTTTAGCTGCATTAATATTATATAAATTATTCCCTTTTTTATAAAATTCCGTCTCAGGAGAATTAATATATTTTGCAAAAATTGTTTTTGAAAGTGTTCTTCCTCCTATAGCTAAAACAGAACCGTTTAAACTTTTAACTGGAAAAATAATTCTGTTTCTGAATCTGTCTATATATTTTTTTTTGTTTTTATCGAAATAATAAATGCCAGAAGAATTAATTTGTTCTTCATTAAATTCCTTTGTTAACTGTTCAACAAAATCTGTACTACCAGAAGCATAACCAATTTTAAAAAAAATAATTTCTTTTTTCATAGTTTTTCTTTTGTGCAAATATTCAAAAACTTCAGGATGCTTGCCTGAAACTAATTCTTCATGACAAAAATTTGTGTATTTTTCTAAAATTGCATTATAAGTCTTCCATCTATTTTGCCTTTCTTCGTCCTGCTTAGTAAATCTATATGGCGGCATCCCAGCATTAGAAGCAAGTTCTCTTACAGCTTCCCCAAATTTATAATTTTTCGTTTTCATTAAGAAATCAAAAATATTCCCATGCTCTGCTGAGCTAAAACAATGGTAAAAACCTTTTTCGTCATTAACAGTAAATGAGGGTGTTTTTTCATTTGAAAAAGGCGACAAACCAATAAATTCTTTACCGCGTTTTTTTAATTTTACTGATTGTCCTACAACTTGAGAAACTTTTAATCTTATTTTTATTTCATCTAAATACTCTTTAGGATATTTCATGAGCTTAATAAATCTTTTACTATTGTATTTACTTTCGAAAAGTCAACTGAATCATAATATTTTTGTTTTAGTTGTTCCATAATTTTTCCTATATCTTTAATACTTGAAGCTCCTACCGTTTCTATAATTTCTTTACAGATTTTTTTTGTCTCTTCTTCACTTAGTTGTTTTGGTAAAAATGTATCTATTATTCTAATTTCAGCTTCTTCAACCTCAAACAATTCCGGTCTTCCACCTTTTTTGTATAAAGCAGCAGATTCTTGTCTTTGTTTCCTCATTTTTCTTAAAACTTTTATAATTTCTGGATCTTTAATTTCTTCTTTTTTTCCTCCACTTCTGTTAGCAATATCTCGTTCCTTAATAGCAGCCAAAATTAACCTAAAAGTAGAAACTGAAGTTTTATCTTTACTTTTTAATGCAGTGTTAAACTGTTCGTTTATTTTTTCTCGTAATGTCATGATTTATAAAAATATTAATTTACTTTACTCATCAAATTTCTTCAAAAGAAAAAAATTCCATCTTTACGAGATAAAATGTTTGTCACATGTTGTGTCAAATCATGTTTTATAGTAAAAGCCTTTAACTCATGAGTTGTATTTGGTAGTAAAAACAAATTTAGACCATGTATCGCAAGATAGTCTCAAAGAGATTAATCCCACAGGCGTTTTAGTTTTAGAAGATGGCACTTTTTTTTATGGATATGGTTTTGGTTATGAAGGAATTGCAACAGGTGAGGTGTGTTTCAATACTTCAATGACAGGTTATCAAGAAATAATTACTGATCCTTCTTATGCAGACCAAATTATAAATTTTACATTTCCCCACATAGGTAATGTTGGGACAAATGAAGAAGATAATGAGTCGAATAAAGTATGGACCAAGGGAGTAATATTTAACACTGATATTACTTCTCCATCCAACTACCGCTCCATTAAAAATTTAGACGTCTGGCTTAAAAAAAATAAAATAGTTGGAATTGCAGGAATAGATACTAGAAAATTAACTAATTATATTCGAGACTACGGAGCTCCAAAGGGCACTTTAGAATTTACAAGCAGCAAAAAACATGATGTTAAAAAATTAAAAAAAATAACTAAAGGTTGGTCTGGATTATTAGATTTAGATTTGGCCTCTAAGGTATCATGTAGCAAACCTTATAAATGGAATTCACTTAAAACTTGGAACAAAAAAAATGGTTATTTAAAAAATAAAAAGAAAAAATATAAGATTGTTGCAATTGATTATGGAATCAAAAAAAATATTTTAAGGTGTTTTTCTGATTTACATTGTGAAGTAATAATTGTACCTGCTGAAACTTCAAGCCAAAAAATCTTGAATAAAAAACCTGATGGAATTTTTTTATCAAACGGCCCGGGCGATCCTGCTGCAACAGGTAAATATGCTATACCTATAATAAAGCAGCTTATAAAAAGTAAATTACCAATATTTGGTATATGTCTCGGTCATCAAATTTTATCCCTAGCTTTGGGAGCAAAAACTTCAAAAATGCATTTGGGACACCGAGGTGCTAACCATCCAGTAAAAAATTTAAAAACTAAAAAAGTTGAAATAACAAGCCAAAATCATGGATTTAAAGTTGAAAAAAATAGTATTCCTAATAACGTTAATATTACTCATATATCTTTATTTGATAAATCTGTAGAGGGAATTGAATTAAAAAATAAACCTATTTTCTCTGTCCAATATCATCCGGAAGCTAGTCCTGGTCCGCAAGACAGTAAATATTTATTTAATAAATTTATTAATTATATTTCAAAAGAAAAAAAATATGCCAAGAAGAAAAGATCTTAAAAAAATATTAGTAATAGGAGCAGGACCAATTATTATTGGACAGGCATGTGAATTTGATTATTCGGGTACTCAAGCTTGTAAAGCTCTTAGAGAAGAAGGATATAAAGTAATTTTAATTAATTCAAATCCCGCAACTATTATGACAGACCCTGAAATAGCAGACAAAACTTATATTGAGCCCATAACCACAAAAATTTTAGAAAGCATAATTAAGAAGGAAAAACCTTGTGCAATATTATCAACAATGGGAGGCCAGACAGCTTTAAATATTACCATGCAGTTAAAAAAAAAAGGACTGCTTAAAAAATATAAAGTTGAATTAATTGGAGCAAATTCTAAGGCTATTTCAAATGCTGAGAATAGAAAAAAATTCAGAAAATGTATGAGAGAAATTAATATTGATTTACCAAAATCAGAAATTATCACTTCTATAAAAAAAGCCAAAAAAGCATTAAAAAAAATTGGCCTACCAGCAATCATAAGACCAGCCTTTACATTAGGAGGTTCTGGAGGTGGTATAGCCTACAAAAAAAAAGAATATTATGAAAAAGTAAATAATGGATTAACTGAATCTCCCGAAAATCAAATTTTGATAGAAGAGTGTTTAGAAGGTTGGAAAGAGTTTGAAATGGAAGTGGTCAGGGATAAAAACGACAATTGTATTATTATTTGTTCAATCGAAAATGTTGATCCAATGGGAACACATACGGGAGACTCTATAACAGTGACTCCAGCTTTAACGCTCACAGACAAAGAATATCAAGTTATGAGAAATGCATCTATCGCTTGTCTCAGGAAAATTGGAGTGGAAACGGGAGGTTCCAACGTACAGTTTGCCATTAACCCAAAAGATGGAAGAATGGTAATCATTGAAATGAATCCTAGAGTATCAAGATCATCTGCCCTTGCTTCCAAAGCTACAGGTTTTCCAATAGCAAAAATTGCCGCTAAATTAGCTGTGGGCTACACTTTAGATGAACTTACCAATGATATAACTAGATCAACGCCAGCTTCCTTTGAACCTACAATCGATTATGTTGTTACTAAAATACCAAGATTTACATTTGAAAAATTTCAAAAAGCTGAAGCTATATTGAGTACTTCGATGAAATCAGTTGGAGAAACAATGGCCATTGGAAGAAATTTCAAAGAATCTTTTCAAAAAGCTTTGGTGTCGTTAGATACGGGATTGAAAGGATTAGATAGAATTGACAATTTATCAAAAAATGAAATCATTAAAAAACTTGGAAAAAACACACCAGACAAAACACTCCTAATAGCCGAAGCAGTTAGAAATAAAATTAATCCAAATATAATTTATTTGAAAACAAAAATTGATAAATGGTTCATTGAACAAATAAAAGAAATAGTAGATATTGAAAATGTATTAATAAAACACGGTTTCCCTAAAACAGCTAACGAACTAAATTATGTAAAATCTATAGGCTTTAGTGATGAAAAAATTGCTGAATTAACGAGAAAAAAAATAAGAGATGTAAAAATAGAAAGAGAAAAACTTAAAGTATTTTCTGTTTACAAAAAAATAGATACATGTGCAGCGGAATTCAAATCCTTAACTCCTTATATGTATTCTACTTATCAAAGAGACACGATTGGATCTTCAATTTGTGAATCTAATCCAAGCAAAAATAAAAAAATTATTATTCTAGGAGGGGGCCCAAATAGAATAGGACAAGGAATTGAATTTGATTATTGTTGTTGTCAAGCAAGTTACTCCTTAAAGAAGGCAGGTTATGAAACAATTATGATAAACTGCAACCCAGAAACAGTTTCAACTGACTACGATACTAGCGACAGGTTATATTTTGAACCTTTAGTCGAGGAACATGTAATTAATATAGTTAAAAGAGAACAATCTAATGGAGATTTATTAGGGGTTATTACTCAACTTGGCGGCCAAACTCCCCTAAAATTAGCAAAAATATTAGATGATAATCATATACCTATCCTTGGAACACAATATAAATCTATAGACTTAGCGGAAGACCGAGAAAGATTTAAAAACTTTTTGTTGGAGAACAATTTTAAACAAGCAGAAAGTGGTATAGCAAAATCAAAGGAAGAAGCATTAAAAATTTCTAAAACTTTAGGTTTTCCAATAGTTATCAGACCATCGTACGTATTGGGTGGCAGAGCCATGAAAATAATTCATGAAGAAAAGCAATTAGAAAAATATATTGAGGATGCTGTTAAAGTTTCTGGGAATAATCCGGTATTAATTGACAGATTTTTAAATGACGCCATAGAAGTAGATGTAGATGCAATATCAGATGGTGAAAAAGTTTTTGTCGCAGGCATAATGGAACACATTGAGGAAGCTGGCGTTCACTCAGGTGACTCTGCATGTTCTGTACCGCCCTATTCATTAAAAAAGGAAATTATTAAAGAAATTGAAATTCAAACTACTAAGTTAGCACTTTCTTTAAATGTAATAGGGTTAATAAACATTCAGTTTGCTGTGAAAAATGAAGATATTTATGTTTTAGAAGCAAATCCTAGGGCAAGTAGAACTGTACCTTTCATATCAAAGGCAATAGGAGTTCCCATAGCTAGAATTGCTGCCAGAATTATGGCTGGCGAAAAATTAAAAAAATTTAATTTAGAAAAAAGAATTTCAAATATCTTTGCAGTAAAAGAAGCTGTTTTCCCATTTAATAAATTTCCTAATGTAGATATATTACTTGGTCCTGAAATGCAATCTACAGGCGAAGTTATGGGTATTGATGAAAATTTTGGCTTATCTTTTGCAAAAAGTCAGATGGCCGCTGGTAATGATCTTCCAATAGCCGGAACTGCTTTTATATCTGTTAAAGATAAAGACAAAAAAAATGCTCTAAATTTTGCAAAAAAACTCAAAGAACTAAATTTTAAATTATGCGCAACTTCAGGAACGGCCAAATATCTAAATACCAATGGAATAAATTGTAAAAAGATCAACAAAGTGAGAGAAGGTTCTCCTCATATTGTTGAAAGTTTAAATGCAAAAAATATAGAACTTGTAATAAATACGACCGAAGGATCAAAATCTATCAGCGATTCCTATTCTTTAAGAAGGTCGGCTTTAGTAAACAAAATTCCTTATTGCACATCTTTAGCTGCTGCAAATGCTTGTGTAGAAGCAATTAACTCCCTAAAAAACAAAAAAATAACAGTGAAAGCTATACAGGAACTTTAAGATTGAACTTTCCAGTCTGTTTCAAATGTAACATAGTTAACTTGTAAACATCTTCTTTCTTTTTTAATCTCTTTTTTTTCCATTCCATGCCATGTGTTTGGTCCACTAGTAAAAAAATAGCCATAATTATTTTTATATGGAATAGTTTTTACTTTATTTAACTTTTCATCGTATAAATCTGTTCCCAAATTTTCTGATTCATTAAATGGATTTGCAAATACAAGGCCTGAGATTAATTTTTCTCTGATATCGCAATGAGGTTTCAGCCAAAACCCCTGACGATCACAGATAACTTCAACCCTAACATAGGAATTATAAAGATCCTTTTTAATTAATTCACCTATATATCCGTAGGTATCTTTTGATCTTAGTTCTTCTATTAAACCAATTAGATTGGGAAAATCTTTTGAATTATCTTTTCCAATAAAACGCCTAAACTTTATTGCTTTTCCACCATCTGATATTCCTTCTCTAAATTTACCCTCACCACCATCGATGGCTCTTGTTCCATCATAATTAATATTCATTTTGGTTAGATCAACAATTTCTGTTTTACAAATTTCTTTGATAGCTTCTTCAGTCAATGGTTCATTTAATTCCCAATGATCAAATGGAGAATTGTAATATTTCGATTTTTTTTTTAGTGAATTTAGAAATTCCATAATTTCAATTTTTTAATTTATTATTTATTAACGCTGCTATTCTCGTCGCTTCATTAAGTTTATTGTAAGTCCAACTTTCAACCTGTTCTCCCAAATCTCTAGTAATTCCCATTTCTTTAAATAACCGAAAGAACTTTTTAAATCTATAATTATTTTTTTTCGCTTTCATGTGAGCAACAAATATAGGTTTGCGAGAAGTTGCTGCCTCTGAAATCATAGAAGTAGAGTCACATGTAATAACTATATTGGTTGCTAAAGCAAATGCAGACAAATAGGCTTGCTTATCTACAGAATTTACAACGTAGCCATCCGCACCAAATTCCTTGATCGCTAAATTAATAATCATTTTGGGAGTTCGTACTGATGGAATCACAATTACCGTATAACCTTTAGATATAAAATTTGATCTTACCACATTAAATATTTCAATTAATTGATCTTTATCAAAGCTATAATACTTGTTTGGACCTCCTAATATTAACGAAACTAATTTTTGACTTTTAATTTTATTAGTTAAATAAGGTTTAGCATTTTTTATTTCCGACTCAGTAATATAATGAATCGCTCCTTTAGAACTATACACGTTATCTCCATTCAAATTATCATGCTCCGGAGCAATAATTGCATCAAAATTTTTAAAGCTTACCTTTGGATCTTGTATGTGAATCGTAAATATTTTTGGATTTTTTTTCTTAAGAAGAATAGATGGAATCACACTTTTTCTCCCGCAAGAAATAATTAAACCTGGCGTTTCACCTTCAGTTAAATAAGTTTTATCTTTTAAAATTATATCTGAAATTGGGGTAAATTTAGGAGGTATTAGATTCCATGGGAAACTTAATCTTACAATTTTATGGCTGTAATCAGCGTTTAAAGCTTTAGCCATTCCCTCTACTTGACTAATCATTCCATGCATTCCTTGAGTTAAAAGTAAGGCTTTTAGCTTTCCCATAAATACTTATATATTTCCATATTTTATTTATCCACATATAATAAATAGCTTTTATTTAAAATCATAAACCTTTATACATCCTCTATGGAAATATGCGTATTGAAGAAGATATCAAGCTGGATTATGCCGATGTACTTTTTCGGCCTAAGCGTAGTACACTATCAAGTCGCAAAGACGTAGAACTTAAACGTACCTTTAAATTTAAATACAGCAATCATCAATGGTCAGGCATTCCTATTATAGCCGCCAATATGGATAGTGTTGGAGAAGTAGAGGTCGCAAAAAATTTAGCAAAATTCGAAATTATGACATGTTTAACCAAACAACATGATGTCAAAACAATTAAACGTAATTCAGTAATAAAAGAAATTTATCCTCATTTGATTCTGAGTACAGGCACAAGCAATGAAGATTATGAAAGGCTTAATGCAATTTTAAAAGAATTTAGCTTTTTTGAATTTATATGCATTGATATTGCAAATGGATATTCTGATCATTTTAGTAAGTTTGTTTGTTCTGTAAGAGAGAAATATCCCACCAAAACTATAATTGCGGGAAACGTGGTTACAGCTGATATGACCCAAGAATTAGTTATGAATGGAGCTGATATAGTTAAAGTAGGTATAGGTCCAGGAAGTGTATGCACAACGCGTATTCAAACAGGAGTTGGTTACCCTCAGCTAAGCGCGGTTATTGAATGCGCAGATGCAGCGCATGGATTAGGCGCTCATATCATCGCTGATGGAGGTTGTACCTGTCCAGGTGATATAGCAAAAGGATTTGGTGGTGGAGGAGATTTTGTAATGTTAGGCGGTATGCTTGCTGGCCATGAAGAAGGTGGCGGAAAAAAAATAAAAAAAAATGGTTCACAATTTATTGAATTTTATGGATCTAGCTCTGATACAGCAATTAAAAAGTACTATGGTGGTCAAGCTGATTATAGAAGCAGCGAAGGAAAAAAAGTTCAATTAAAATATCGTGGTAAAATTAAAGACACCGTTTTAAACATACTGGGAGGTCTTAGAAGTAGTTGTACTTATGTAGGAGCTCCATCTCTTAAGCAATTAAGCAAGTGCACAACTTTTGTCAGAGTTAACCAACAATTCAACGATACTTTTGAATAAAATTGAAAATAAGTTAAAAGCTTTAAATTTAATTAAAAGTACCTATATGTGCCTCAAATATGAAAAATAATTCTAAAAAACATTCGAAAGTATTAATTATGGGATCTGGTCCAGCCGGATATACCGCTGCAATTTATACAGCAAGAGCAATGCTTAAACCGATTTTAGTCCACGGCTCCGAACCTGGTGGACAAATGACAACCACAACAGACGTACAAAATTATCCTGGATACACAGATGTTATTCAAGGTCCTTGGCTAATGGAACAAATGAAAGGTCAAGCAAAAACTGTAGGAACAGATATGATTCAAGATCATATTAAAAAAGTTGATCTAAATAAAAAACCATTTAAGGCCACAGGCGATAGCGGACAAGAGTATACTGGTGATTCAATTATAATTTCGACTGGCGCTCAAGCAAGGTGGTTAAATTTAAAATCTGAACAAGAATATAGGGGGTTTGGTGTTTCAGGATGCGCTACGTGTGATGGCTTCTTTTTCAAAGATAAAGAGGTTGCGGTTATTGGTGGAGGAAATGCCGCTGTTGAAGAAGCAATTTTCCTTACTAAATTTGCAACAAAGGTAAAATTAATTCACAGAAGAGATAAGTTGCGCGCAGAAAAAATGTTACAAAAAAAATTAACGGAAAATAAAAAAATTGAAATTATATGGGACTCAGTTCTAGAAGAAGTTATGGGAGATAAAGATCCAAAAGGTGTAACAGGAATTAAAATTAAAAACGTAAAGACGAATAAAATTGCCGAAATAAATATTCATGGCTTATTTATTGCAATTGGCCACGACCCCGCAACATCTTTATTTAAAGGACAATTAGATATGGATAAAGAAGGATATATAATTACCAAGCCAGATTCTACTGCAACAAACATTCCCGGGGTATTTGCTGCTGGAGATGTTAAAGATAAAGTTTTTAGACAAGCTGTAACAGCAGCAGGCATGGGATGTATGTCAGCCCTCGAAGTAGAAAAATTTCTTTCAAAATAAAATTAGTTTAAACTTTTGCAAAAGTTAGAAATTCTATCTAGAGCCTTTTTAAGATTATCCATTGAAGTTGCATAGGATATTCTAAAATAACCCTCTAAACCAAATGCCGAACCTTGTACAACAGCAACCTGATAATTTTCTAGAAGAGAATTAACAAAATCTGAATCATTTTTAATTATTTTTCCTGTTTTGTCTTTTTTGTTTAAAAATTTCAAACAATTGGGAAATACGTAAAAAGCACCATTGGGTTTTAAACAAGAAATACCCACAATTTTATTAAGTGTTTCTACTACAAAATCTCTTCTTTCCTTAAAAGTTTGATTTCTTTTTAACATAAAATCTTGATTACCATTCAGAGCTTCTACAGCAGCAGCCTGGCTGATAGATGATGGATTTGTTGTTGATTGAGATTGTAATTTTGCCATTGCTTTAATTATTTCTTTTGTAGCTGCGCCATAACCTATTCTCCAACCCGTCATAGCATATGATTTGCTAACACCATTCATTGTTAAAGTTCTATCTTTTAAATCTTTAATTTGCGCAATAGTAAAAAATTTGAAATTATCATATGTTAGATGCTCGTAAATATCGTCACTTAAAATAAATACATTCTTATTTTTCTTTAACACTTCTCCTAAAGCTTCAAGTTCTTTTTGTGTATAACTAGATCCAGTTGGATTTGAGGGTGAGTTTATTATTATCCATTTTGTTTTATTTGTAATATTTTTTTTTAGTTCTTCAGGAGTAATTTTAAAGTTATTTTTTTCAGAACATTTAACTATCTTAGGCGTTCCTCCTGCCAAAAGAACTATGTCCGGATAAGACACCCAATAAGGAGCTGGAATAATAACTTCATCTCCGGGATTTACTGTTGCTAAAATAGCATTGAAGATTATTTGTTTTCCCCCAGTACCTACGCTAATTTGTTCTGGTAAATAATCTAAATTATTTTCCCTTTTAAATTTATCCACTATTGCTTTTTTTAAAACTGGAGTTCCATCAACAGCTGTATATTTTGTTTCACCTTTGTTAATGGCATCGATGGCAGCTTTTTTAATATTTTCGGGTGTGTCAAAATCTGGTTCTCCCGCTCCTAGCCCTATTACATCTTTACCTGCGGCCTTTAATTCCCTAGCTTTTTGGCTCACTGCTAATGTAGCTGATGGTTTAATTCTTTTTAAAGAGTTGGAAACTATGCTCATTAATTTTATTATGTTTTAAAATTATTAAATTATTATTAATTATAATGCAAAATACATATCAAGAAAAACAATCTTATCCAATGTATCAGGACTTTATACTAGGAAAAAAGCTAGAAGGTGGAATTAAGCTTTCTACAGTTACTGATTTTAAGCCTGCAGGGGATCAACCAGAAGCCATAAAAAAACTAATTTCAGGAATAAAAAATAAAAGCAATGAACAAGTTTTATTAGGCGTTACTGGTTCAGGAAAAACTTTTACAATGGCAAAAATAATAGAAGAATTAAATAGACCCAGTTTAATACTCGCACCTAATAAAACTCTTGCAGCTCAATTATATGGTGAGATGAAAAGTTTTTTTCCTAATAATGCAGTGGAATATTTTGTTTCTTATTACGATTATTACACACCAGAAGCATATGTTCCAAGATCTGATACTTATATTGAAAAGGAGGCTTCGATTAATGAGCAAATTGATCGAATGCGTCATTCAGCAACAAGATCATTGCTTGAAAGAGACGATGTAATAATTGTTGCAAGTGTATCATGCATTTATGGTTTGGGATCCGTTGAATCCTATAGCAAAATGACTATAGGTATTAAAAAAAATAATGAATATAACCGTGAAAAAATTATTAAAACTTTTGTTGATCTTCAATACAAACGAAATGACCAAAACTTTTATAGAGGAACATTTAGAGTAAGAGGAGATAATTTAGAAATTTTTCCATCTCATTTAGAAGATAGGGCTTGGAGAATTTCTATTTTTAAAGATAAAATAGACAATATAGTAGAATTCGATCCTCTAACTGGTAATAAAATAAAAAATTTAGACTTTATAAAGATCTATGCTAATAGCCATTATATTACACCCAGACCTACCCTTGACCAAGCAATTAGAGAAATAAAAAAAGAATTAGAATCAACTTTAAAAAAACATAAATCAGAAAATAAACTTCTAGAAGCTCAAAGGTTAGATGAAAGAACTCGCTTTGATTTAGAAATGTTAGAAGCTACCGGAACTTGCGCGGGTATAGAAAACTATTCAAGATTTCTAACGGGGAGAAATCCTGGGGAGCCACCACCTACATTATTTGAATATTTTCCAGACAATACTTTAATTTTTGTAGACGAAAGTCATGTAACTGTTCCTCAATTAAATGGGATG